>Ga0302314_10003699_pt1 | contig 28160 bp, 26 predicted proteins | sample III_Palsa_N2_3_FD_200533 | JGI IMG/M metagenome (GOLD analysis project Ga0302314, IMG submission 200533) | Peat permafrost microbial communities from Stordalen Mire near Abisko, Sweden - III_Palsa_N2_3 | ecosystem: Environmental > Terrestrial > Soil > Palsa > Peat permafrost | place: Sweden...
CAGCGGCGTGGCCGCGCTGGCGCGCGGCCGCAGGCAGGCCCGGCGGGCCAGGGGCGACCTCGTGCTCGCCGCACCGCGGCGGCAGCCGATGCGGCTCCTCGCCCTCATCCGCCTGGCCGAGCCCTTCTCCGTGTACGCCACCGTGGAGGAGGCGGTCGGCCAAGCGGGACACTTCAGCGACCGGGCGATGCCGACGCCGCAGCGCCCGCGCATCTCACGCTGGCCCCGCGCGGACACGTGGTCAAGCGCGCGCGCCCGGCGGACCTGCGCCGCCCCCGCGCGTCCCCCCTGCCAGACCTGCCGGCCCCCAGCCTCCTCTCACTTCGAGCAGCCGTACCTGCGCAGCGAGTGGATTCACGGATGTCATTGACGCCCGGAGCCAGCAATTGGCAGCAAATTCCGGGCGCAACGGCGACAATTTCCGGATGGGACTAAGGTCCTATGCTTCCGGGTCGATGGGCCCGGTTCATGCCCGCGTAAACGGCATACGTTGGTAGTTGTCGCGGCGACGAGGCTGCTCACCCATCCGATGTCCTGTCTCCCGTAGCGATCACAACGAAGCAGGGGTTGACTGACATGTCGTATCAAACGGTAAATCCGTACACGGGCGAGCTGGTTGCGAGTTACGCGTTCGCGACCGATCAGGAGATCGACGCCACCATCGAGAAGGCGCACGTGGCGTTCCTCGGCTGGCGCGCTACCGCGTTCGGCGACCGGTCGAAGATGCTGACGCGGGCGGCGGAGTTGCTCCGCGCGGACAAGCGGGCCTTCGCCGAGGTACTGACGCTGGAGATGGGCAAGATCCTGGCCGAGGCGGAGGCCGAGGTGGAGCTCAGCGCCGAGATCCTCGACTACTTCGCCGGCCGCGGCGCGGGGTTCCTCGCGGACGAGCCGCTCGCCGTCAAGGACGCGGGCGAGGGCGCGGTCACGATCGTGCATGAGCCGCTCGGGGTCATCTACGCGATCGAGCCGTGGAACTTCCCCTACTACCAGGTCGTGCGCGTCGCGGCGGCGCAGCTCCTGGCGGGGAACACGATCATCTTGAAGCACGCGGAGAACGTGCCGGCCGCCGCGCTGGCGATGCAGCGGCTCTTCGACGACGCGGGCGTGCCCGACGGCGTGTTCAGCAACCTGTTCGCGCCGATCAGCGCGACCGAGCACATCCTGGCCCACCCGCTCGTGCGGGGCGTCGCCCTGACCGGCAGCGAGCGGGCCGGCACGGCCGTGGGGGCGGCGGCGGGCAGGAACCTCAAGAAGAGCACGATGGAACTCGGCGGGGCGGACGCGTTCATCGTCCTGGACGACGCTGACATCGACAAGACCGTCGCCTGGGCCGTGTTCGGGCGGCACTGGAACGCCGGCCAGGTGTGCGTGTCGGCCAAGCGCCTCATCATCGCGGACGCGGTCTACGACGAGTTCATGGGGAAGTACCGGGCCGGGGTGGCCGCGCTGCGGGCCGGCGACCCGCGCGACCCGGCCACGCAGCTGGCCCCGCTGAGCACCCAGAAGGCGGCCGACAACCTGGCCGCCGAGGTGGCGATGGCCGTCGAGGGCGGCGCGACCGCGGAGACACCCGGCCAGCCCGTCCCGGCCCGCGGGGCTTTCTTCCAGCCGACGATCCTCACCGATGTCAGCCCGGCCAACCCGGCCTTCCAGACCGAGTTCTTCGGCCCGGTCAGCATGGTGTTCCGGGTCGCGGACGAGGACGAGGCCGTCACCGTCGCGAACGCGTCCCGCTACGGTCTGGGCGGCTCCGTGTTCTCCCGCGACACCGCCCGCGGCGAGCGCGTCGCGCGCCGGATCGAGACCGGCATGGTCTTCGTCAACCACCCGACCGCCGTCAAGGCGGACATCCCCTTCGGCGGCGTGAAGGTGTCCGGTTACGGCAACGAGCTCACCGAGTTCGGCATCCGCGAGTTCGTCACCAACAAGGTCATCGACGTCGTCGACATCGACGCCCCGTTCTGACGCCCACCGTCATGCGCCCATCCCTGCCTTGGAAGGCAGGGATGGGCGACGGGCCGTGGGAAGAGTTCGACCCCGGCTGATCACAGCTGGACGGAGACGTCGGTGACCGGGAACGCGGTGCAGGCGTGGGTGTGGCCGGTCCATTCGTCGGATCTTCGGATGCGGGCCTCGGGTCCGCTGACGACGGCGCCGGAGAGGATCTTTACCCGGCAGAGACTGCAGTGTCCGGATCGACAGCCGACTTCGAGCTGGTAGCCGGCTCGCTCAAGACTGTTGAGTAGCGGTTCGCCGCACGGTGCCTCGAACTTGCCCCGGCCGTCGACATTCACCACCACGGTGGTCGCCGGTTCAAGCAGGCGGGGCCAGTCATGCAGCCGCCCGGGTGCGGCTGGCGGGCCGTTCGCCTCGTACCGGACCCGGCGTCGGGCCACGCCGAGTCGCTGCAACTCACCGAGACAGAAGTCGTACATGGCGGGCGGCCCGCACAGGTAGTAGGTCGTCCGATGGAGCTGGGAACCGGCCAGTTCGGCGATGAGATCGCCGGTGATGAAGCCGGTCCGCCCGTCCCAGCCGTGATCGGGTTCGGAGATGACGTGGGCGACGTTGATGGTGTCGTGCGCGCGCGCCAGTTCGTCCAGCTCGTCGCGGAAGATGATATCGCCGGGGACTTTCGAGCCGTAGACGAGATAGAGCCGGCTGGCCGCGCCGCGATCAGCGATGTCTCGGATCATGCTCCTGGCCGGTGCCACGCCTGAGCCGCCCGCGAGGAACATCAGCCGATCGCTGTGAAACAGCGGGTTGTGGAAGAACTCGCCCATCGGGCCGGTGCTGGTGAAGGTGTCGCCGGGTCGGACGCGCCGCACCAGGTGCGGGGAGACGAATCCGCGGGTGACCTCGCGCACGGTGAGGTCGTAGTGGTCGTGCTCGGTGGGAGCGGACGAGATCGCGTAAGGGCGGCTGGTGCGGGTGCCGTCAAGCTCGATGAACAGGTTGACATACTGGCCGGCCAGGAAGGGGGGCAGCCCCGGGCCGGTCGACGCCATGCGCAGCGTTGTGGTGGTCGGGGTCTCCGCAATGACGTCGGTGACCTTGAGCGAGAGCCGGCGGGGATGGAGGCGCTCGACGACGTTGCCTGGCTCGCTGGCCCGAAGTTCGTCCGCCTCGGACGGCTGAGCCGCTGCGATCGACGCGGCGATGCTCGCGTACCGGTCGATCGCGTCGTAGGCAGTGCGCCCGCTCACCGCGTCGCCCTGGTTGAGCCGCGGCCATTCCGGCCGATCGCGTCCAGCACTGCCTCCGCGGCGGCTGCCCCGGCCGTGAGGGTCGGCTCGAAGCCCCCGGTCCCCGTCCACGCCCCGGCGAGAGTGTCACGCAGCCCGGGGATGGATCGCTGCGCGAAATCGATGAGCTTACTGCCGTAAGCGAACTTCACGCTCAGGTACTCCGCTGGCGACAGCCGGGTCCAGGGCTCGCTGTACTGCAGGTCCATGATGACGAGATGGGTCGTGCCGGGCGGGGAGAACGACGGGTCCGCCAGTGAGTAGCAGGTGACCGCGATGGCCCGAGGATCCCCGATCTCGTCGCGCCGTGGTCCAAGCAGGTCATGGTCGAAGCCGACCAAGGAGAAGCTGGTGCTCGCGGTTATGCCCAGCTCGTCCGTAGGCCGCGAGGACGGCCTTCAGGGTCTGGCTCACGAACAGCTCGTCGAGGACATCTCGCAGCGTGCGCAGCGCGTAATGCGTGAACAGCGGGTACTTCTGCTTCGCTTCGTCTGCGCCGAGCTGCGAGCCACTCAGGTAGGTGAAGCCGATCCACTCCTGGAAGACGTCATGGACCAGGTCCAGGAATCGCTCGACGGCTTGTCGTTCCGCGGGGTGCAAGGCAGCGAGCGTCTCGACGACACCCGTCTTATCAGCGGGCAGCGTCAAGCACGCCGAGCTCGCCCCCGGTCGCGCTCGGCGCGGTCGGCACCGACGCGATCTTCGCCTGCCCGGCGCTGACCGCCGACCGGTCGCTGTCGAAATACGTGCCGGTATACGCGTACGAGTTCAACGACGAGAACGCGCCGGAACGCTACCTGCAGCCCGCCGGCTTCCCCTACGGAGCGGCACACGAATCCGAGGTCCAGTACCTGTTCAGCCTGCGCAACGCGCCGTTTCCTGGCGCGCTCACCCCGCCGCAGCGGGAATTGGCAGCAGCCATGAAAACCTACTGGACCAACCTCGCCAGGACCGGATCGGAGTCCTCGCTCAGCTGGCCGCGATTCGACCCTGCTAACCAGCAGGTACTGTCTCTGATCCCGCCCCGGCCGGACGTCGAGACCAACTTCCCCACCGAGCACCAGTGCGCGTTCTGGGCCCTGGCCGAATAGCTCGGGATACTCGGAACGTACCGGGAGTTGCTCCGTCCACCCCTGGACTGCACATATTCGCGCTCGTCGGCCAGATCACGATTAGGTATACGCCTGCAATTCCTGGAGCGCTGAGAAATAGCCCCGTGATCGGCATCGACAGGAGATCGCAGAGGCGTATTGTGTGTGGCACAACCTCGAGAGCTAGCTGCTGGGTCAAGACCCCTGCCTTGTTGCTGAAAGCAAGAAAGGCATGCCCATGTTCAGCACGGTTCTGAGTACCCGCGGTGGTGACGGTTACGTCGTGGTCGTGTTGCGGGGGGAGCTTGACCTGGCCGACGCGGCGGTGGTCGCGGCTGAGCTGGCGGCGGTCGCGGCTCGTGAGCCGGGGATGATCGTGGACCTGGCGGGTCTGGGGTTCATTGATTCCAGCGGGGTGGCGGCGCTGGCGCGCGGCCGCAGGCAGGCCCGGCTGGCCGGGGGTGACCTGGTGCTGGCGGCGCCGCGGCGGCAGCCGATGCGGCTGCTGGCCCTCATCCGGCTGGCCGAGCCCTTCTGCGTGTACGCGACCGTGGAGGAGGCGGCCGCCGCGGCGGGGCGCTTCAAGGACAGGGCCCGGCCGGCGCCGCGGCGGCCGCGCATGGCGCGCTGGCCCCGTACCATCACCTGGTCAAGAACGCGCGGTCTGCGAACCTGCACGGTAGCCGCACGTACCCCGGCCAGGCCCGGCCGTCTCCAGCCGCCGCCAACCCCACAGCAGCGGTTCCTGCGCAGCGAGCGGCCGCACGGGTGTCATTGACGCAGGTAACGGTCAGTCCGCCAGGCCGGGCACCAGGTCGGCCGTCCGCACCGGCCGGCCGGTGCGGAAGCACTCGTTGGCGGCGGCGCCGACGACCAGCGCCAGCGCGCCGTCGCGCTCGCTCGCGCCCTGCCGCGCCGCGTCGTCGGCCCCGGCCGACCGGCCGGCATCGGCATCGACATCGGCCGGGCCGTACAGCGCGGTCAGCATCCGCTCGTCGCCGCCGCCGTGGCCGCTGTGACCGCTGCGGGTGACGGCGACGGGAATCTCCACCGGTCGTTCCCACAGCTTCCGCAGCGTGATCACGGCGCCGCCGGCATTGGCCATCGCGACCTCGCCGTGGATGGCGCCGCCGGGCGAGGTCGCGCCGCCCCGGCTGGGCTGCCAGGCGCTCTCGGTGACCTCGAGTTCCAGCCGCCCGCCGCTGCCGTTGAACATCACCCGGTAGCCCTCCCAGGGGGAGTAGGCGGTCAGGTGGTACGACATCGACGCGCCGCCGGCGTAGCGCACCAGCACCGCCATGTCGTCCTCGATGCTGATGTCGCCGTCGAACACGTTCCGGTCGCGGACGTAGCCGCTGTCGGCCTCGGCCTGCAGGTACAGCTCCCGCAGGCCCTCGTTGCCCGCGAGGTCAAGCGCGAACGGGTCATCGGCGGCGGCAGCCGAGCCGTGCGCGCGCGCGTACTCGCGCCGCAGCCCGTGCCGTCGGCCCGCGGCGGCCCCGTAGAAGCCGAGCCGCCCGTAGCCGAACACCTCCTGCGGCGCGCGGCCGAGCCACCAGTTGACGAGGTCGAAATGGTGGCTCGCCTTGTGCACCATGAGCCCGCCGCTGCGCGCCTTCTCGCGATGCCAGCGGCGGAAGTAGTCGGCCCCGTGCCGCACGTCGAGCAGCCACTCGAAGTGGACCGACAGGACCTCGCCGATCGCCTGCTCGCGCAGCAGCCGCCACACCCGCTCGTGAACCGGGTTGTACCGGTAGTTGAAGGCGACCGTCACCGAGTTGCCGGTCCGGCCGGTCGCGTCCAGGATCGCCTGGCACTTGGGCGCGTCGGTCGTCATCGGCTTCTCGGTGACGACCCGGCAGCCCGCCTCGACCGCGGCGACGATGTACTGATCGTGCAGCTCGTCGACCGTGGCCACCACCACCTCGGTGACGTCCTCGCGGGCGAGCATCGCCGCGAAGCCAGCCGGCGACCAGGTCGAGGCGGCGGGGCGTCCGGCCGCGGCCAGCAGCCGGTTGTGATACGCCATCCGGGTCGGGCTCGGATCGCACAGCGCGGCCACGGCGTACCCGGCCCGCCCGGCCAGGCCGCGGGTGTACAGCCGGGCGCGCGACCCCGTCCCGACGATGGCGACCCGGCGCGCGCCGCTCACGGCAGCACCGCCGGCGCCACCGTGATCTTGTCGATGTCGGGCGCGTACGCGGACGGGTTGCCGAACGTGATCGTGTTCGCACCGGCCGCGAGCCGCACGGTCAGTTCGATGGTGTTGAACTGGTTCCAGCTATAGGTGTTGCGCGCGCAGGCCGTGAGCTGCGAGCCGGCCGATGTGGTGACGGTGAACCCCCGGTTGATCAGGTTGACGTTGTAGTTGTCGGACCCGGCCCGCTCGTTGCAGGCGTAGCTCAGCAGCACCCGGTAGGCACCGGACCACGGCGCGGTGACCCCGGTGAAGGTCAGCGTGCTGCCGGCGCCGCGGCCGATCCAGCCGACGTGCCGACCGCCGTGCGCGTGCGGGTTCGCCGCCACCGCGGCCGTGCCCGACAGCACGTTCCCCGGCGCCGCCGCCGCGTAGGTCACGGCCCAGGCGGCGTCGGACGCCGGGTCGGGAATAACGTCGAGCGAGTCGATCACCACGGTCCGCCCCGCGGGCAGCCAGTCGATCCGGTTGATGCCCGCGTGCAGGTAGACCAGGATGTCTTTCTTGAACGCACGCGTCGTTCCCGTCCCCGGCTCGGTGCCCCCCACCAGCAGCCTGACGTCCCCGCCGGAGCCCGCCGCCGACACCCGGTGGTAGCCGTCCCGATCGGCCTGCACCACGAACCCGACGCGAGACCCGCCCGGCGCCGTCACCGACCCGGCCGGTCCGGCGCCGGGCGGGTAGCCGATCACCGCGCCGCCGGACAGGTCCGCGTAGGCGGCCGGGTAATGCGTGCCCGAGTGCGTGACCCCGGGTACCGAGGTCGGCGCGTAGGCCAGCTCGAGCGCGTTCAGCGTGACCTCTCCCTTCACTCCCTCCACCTCTTCCACTCCGTCCAGCGTGCCGGTCGCCGGATCACCCGCGCCGAAAGCGATCACGTGCGCCCCCGCGCCCAGGCGCGCGAACACGTCCCGGTGAGACCTGAACCCGCCGTTGAGCGTCGGCGGATAGCTGACGAGTGACCAGGGCTGATCGTCGATCCGCATGCCCAGCCGCGCGATGTCCTCGGTCTGGTTCCCGTAGTAGACGCGGAGCAGGTAGCGGCCGGCCTGCGCCGCGGTGACCCGGAATTCGACCCCGCTGCCGGGCTGGCCGATGGGGCCGACGTCGGTGCCGCCCGCGGCGGCGTAGCCCGTCCACGACGCGGCCTGGACCAGGACGCGCACCCGCTCTCCGAAGACGCCGGGGTCGATACCGGTCAGCGCTATCCGGGCCGCACCGCCGGCCGGGTCGGCGACGATGACGCGGGCCTGCCGCTTGGCCGGGTCGACCGAGGCCAGCCCGCTCAACGTGTCGATGCCGCCCGGGGCCGGCGGCGTCACCCGGACGGTGTGCCCCGTCATCGCGCCGTACCAGCGCAGCAGCCACCACGAGCCGTTCGGTATGGTGTGCTGGACCGCGTTATCGGAGTAGTTGCCCGCGATATCCCAGTAGGCCAGGTCGGCGTAGACCTTCGTCTCCTCGAACATGGCGATCCACTGAACCAGCTGCCCCGGGCAGGACAGGTCGCGCCGGTTGCCGTATTCATTGACCGCGACCGGGAGCGGGGAGATGCCGAGCCGCCGCTCGATCGCGCGGAAGCTGGCATAGTTCATCCGGTAGGTCTGCAGCGAGACCGGGCTCAGCTCATGCCAGCTGATGATGTCGGGCAGTACGTTATTGGCTTTGGCGTAGGCCAGGAACTCGGGCATAAAGCGAGTGTCAAAATATGCCTCATTCGGCCCGACGACAAGCGCGCCAGCGGACCGAATTGCCTGGCAGGCGGCCGTCCAGTCGGCCAGGAAACGATCACGGTTGGCGTGGTAGGAGTCCGCGTCGGCCGTCTTAAGGTCGTACCAGATCCAGTCGGGCTCGTTGAACGGTATGAAGGCGAAGCGGCGGTCAGCCGACGCGGCCATCGACTTGATCGTCGCCAGGTAGTCATCGATGCCGCAGTCCCGATAGGGCCAGTCCGGGTAAATATCCTGCATAAGGACGAAGATCAGCTCTCCGCCGGCGGCGAAGAACCCGGGCGCGGCCCGGTCCGCGTCGCCTCCGGGGTGTTGCAGGCCGCCCGGCGGCTTCTGCGCGATCGTCTTGATGCGCAGCGGTGCCAGCAGGTCGGCGCCGGGCACGCCGTCCTCGCTCAGCCCGTAGAGCGCGCCGCTGGCGCCATGGAAAACCGGCCCGGTGTCGCAGTCCAGGCTGACGGTGATCTGCTGTCGCATCCCGCTGCTCCCAGCCCTCTTATGGTTTCCGCTCGGCTCGGCGCAGACCGAATTGCGCGGTGAGCCGCATGAGCTGCAGCAGCAGGAGCGGGAGACCGAGCAGGAGCAGCGCCGGGTCGATTACGGCCGGGACGGTCACGACGGCGATCTCGGCCAGGAACAGCGGGCCGGTGACGAACAGGTTCCTGATCGCCAAGCGCGCGGAAAGCGACCACAGGTCGGCGGCGCGCGCGGCCGGATCGCGGGCCGCGAGCAGGAACACGTAGCCGAGCGCGGTGAGGGTGATCAGCAGCGCGACCGCGACGAAACCGAGGCCGACGCGGTCGGGCAGGCTGGCGCCGCGCGCGAAGTGATGGAACTCCGCGACGCCGACGGCGACCGCGGCGAGCGGGACCCCGGCGACGGCCGTCGTCCGCGGGAACGGCCGCGACCGGAGGGCGCTGATGAACTCGCGGACCACGCTGTCCTCGCCCTCGCCGCGCCAGCGGTCAAGCGCGACCGTCGCCGCGGTGACGGCGGCGGGCAGCGTGACGATGGGCAGCGACGCGATGAGCAGCGCGAGGTTCAGGGCCAGGACGTTGAAACCGGTGGCGAGGGCGGCCATGATCCGCGGGCCGAAGACGCTCCCGACAGGGCGGGCCTGGCTGGTGACGGATCCGTTAGGCGAGCGTGCGGGCATCGGGCCTCATCCCTTCGTGCCGGTGAGCGCGATCCCCTGGATAAAGGTGCGCTGAGTCAGGAAGAACAGGATGACGATCGGGGCCGTCGCGGCCGTGGCTCCCGCCATCACCCAGGCCCAGTTCGTCGAGTAATCCCCGAGGATCAAGTTGAGGCCGAGCGTGAGCGGATACGACGACTGGTTGCTGATGTAGATCAGCGGGCCGAGGAAATCGTTCCAGCAGTAGATGAACTGGAAGAGGATGACGGTGGCCATGGCCGGCTTGGCCAGCGGCAGGATGATCCGGCTGTAGATGAAGAACTCGCTGGCGCCGTCGATGCGGGCCGCCTCCGACAGCGACTGCGGGATCGTCATGAAGAACTGGCGCAGCAGGAAGGTGCTGAACACGGAGCTGCCGAAGAAGGTGGGCACCTCGAGCGGCAGGTACGAGCCGATCCAGTTGAGGTGCTTGTACAGGATGAACAGCGGGATCAGGGTGCAGACGAACGGCAGGATCAGGGTCGTCAGCATCAGGTAGAAGAGGACGTCACGGCCGGGCCAGCGCAGCCGCGAGAACCCGTAGGCGACCAGGCTGCTCGAGATGCACACGCCCACGATCGTGATCGCCGCGTAGAGGAACGTGTTCCAGAAGAACCGGAAGAACGGCAGCGCCTCGAACAGCTGCGGGTAGTTGCCGAAGAGGAACGGGTGCGGCCACCAGACGACGGGCTGCGCGAGCGCCTGCGCCGCGGTCTTGAACGACGTGAGGATCATCCACACCAGCGGGAGAGCGAACACCGCGGACAGGGCGATCAGCACGATGTGCTTAGCCGCGCTCGCGCGGAGCTTCCGAAGCGCGCGTCCGCGCCTACCGCTGTTCATTCTCGTAGTACACCCACCTTGACGATGACCTGAGGAGCAGGACGGTAATGATCAGGACGAGGAGGAAAAGGATGAACGCCATCGCCGAGGCGTATCCGAGGTGCAGGTACTCGAATGCCTGCTGGTAGTAGTAGATGACGAAGAACATGGTCGAGTTGCCGGGGCTGCCGGGCGGGGACTCGATCACCTGGGCCTGAGTGAAGTACTGGATGGACAGCACCAGTGACAGCACCACGTTGAACAAGATGACCGGGCTGATCATGGGGATGGTGATCTTGCGCAGCCGCTGCCACGCGTTGGCGCCCTCCAGCGCCGCGACCTCGTACATCTCCTTGGGCACTCCCTGCAGCGCGGCCAGGTAGATCACCATCGGCTGCCCCAGCCCCCACAGGCCGAGCAGGATGAAGGTCGGCTTCGACCAGGCGATCGAGAAGAACCAGGCCGGACCCTCGACGTGGAGGTCGGACAGCAGCGAGTTCACGATGCCGAACGACGGCTGGAAGATCCAGACGAAGATCAAGGACGAGGCCACCACCGGCACGATCGACGGGATGTAGAACAGCGTGCGGTAGAACGCCTGCCCGCGGACGTTCATGTTCAGCAGCAGCGCCAGCCCGAGCGCGGCCGCGGTCGAGAGCGGGACCTCGATGATCGTGTAGTAGAAGGTGTTGAAGAGGGCGGTCCGGAAGGTCGCATCGTGGAACAGGCTGGAGTAGTTCGAGAACCCGGTGAAGACCGGGTTCCCGACTCCGGTGAAGCGGGTGAAGCTGTAGTAGAGGGTCGCGAAGAACGGGTAGACGTAGAACAGGGCGAACCCGATGGCCCAGGGGCTGATGAACAGCAGCCCGAGCCGGGTCTGACGCCATCGGCGCCACCGGAATGCCCGCAGCGGATTGCTCATGCCCACCCCTACCTCGTCCTTCACGACTGTCGTTGCTGGCGCCGGCTCGCTAGCCGCCGGCCCCATTGTTGGCCTGCGAGTCGATGTAAGCCAGCGCTTGCTGCGGTGTCTTCGTCTTCTCGGCTATGTCCTCGGTCGCCGTCGCCTCGGCCTGCTCGAACTCCGACTCGGTCTTGGTGAGAGCGGGGGTCACCGAGTACTGGCTCGACATCTGGTCGACGAATACGTTCAGCCACGGGTTGGCCTTGAGCCAAGCCTGGTAGGCGGGGGCGGCCACGATCGCGGGCGATGCGGGCATCCAGCCGCCCTTGGGGTCGATCTGCGACGTGAACGTCGTGTTGTTGTAGCCCGCCAGCCACGAGATGAACGTGAACGCGGCCGACGGATCGGACGCGCCCTTGGGGATGATGTTGTAGTTGCCCTGCCCGAACGTGCTCGGCCCGGCGACGGTCCCGGGGAACGCCTCGACCCCGAAGTTGCTGACCATGGCCGGGTTCGTGACCGGGATGTTCTGCGCCCCCTCCCAGGGGCCGTCCATCGCGAACCCCTCCTTGCCCGCGACGAACGCGTCATCGTCGCCGCCGGCCACGGCTCCGTACGCGGTCTCGAGGGCGGCGATGTCCGAGTACGGGTAGCTGTCGTACTGGGCGAAGAAGTTCGCCTCGGTCAGCGCGCCCGGGCAGCTGGCCAGGTCGTACTGCCCGGCCGAGTTGAAGCAGTTCACCGCGTTGAAGAAGCTGCCGAAGTACTCGAAGCCCTGGTTGTAGTCCGGGTAGAAGCCGATCTGGCTGATCTTGTTGCCGGAGATCTGCCACTCCTTGGCCGAGTCCGCGTACAACTGCGCCAGCGTGGTGGGCGGCGAGGAGATGCCCGCCGCCTTCATCATCGACTTGTTGTAGTACAGCGCCCAGGAGTTCATCGACATCGGCAGCGCGTAGAGGGTCCCCTTGTACTCGCCGCCTTGCAGCGCGATCGGGTACTCCCACTTCTCCAGCCCGGAGTACGCGCCGGTCAGGTACGAGGTCAGGGGCTGGATGGTGCCGTCGGCGGCGTACTCGCCGAGCACCGGGTTCCACTCGGTGAACACGTCGGGCGGGTCGCCCGCCGCGATCTCGGACAGCAGCTTCGCGTCCCCGGTCGCGCTCGGGATGTTGGACTCGGTGACGTGGATGTCCGGGTGGGTGCTGTTGAACGCGCTGACCATCTGGTTGAGCAGCGTCAGGGTGTTGCCCGACCACATGGTCTGCCAGGTGATGTTGGCGACCGTTCCGGTCGACGAGGACGCCGAGGAGGACGAGGACGACGACGTAGACGTGGGGGAGGACGACGACGCCGCGGTCCCGCCGCAGCCGGCCGCGGCCACGACGGTGACGGCCGCGAGCAGCGTTGCGGATCTCCGCGCGACCGTTCGGCGGTGTTTTCTGGGTCTGTTATCGGTCACAAAATTCTCCTTCTTGTTCGTTTTCATTCATCTCTTTGTTTGTCTTTGTGTGTCCATCTCTCTTTGCCTCACGGCAAGGAAGGCGGTGGCCCGGCGCTTTCCCGCACGATCAGCTCGGGCTGCGGCCGGGGCGTCTCGGCCGGGGCCGCGCCGATCTGCTCCTGCAGCGCGGCGAAGGACGCCCGCCCGAGGTCGGTGAAGTCCAGGCGGACGGTGGTCAGGGCGGGCGTGACGAACTCCGCCTGCGGGATGTCGTCGAAGCCGACCACGCTGACGTCGTCCGGGACCACCCGTCCCGCCTCCCGCAGGGCCCTGATGACCCCGAGCGCGAGGTCGTCGTTTCCGCACAGCACCGCGGTGACCGCGGGGTCGCGGGCGAGGAGCCGGCCTGCCTCGTAGCCGGAGCGCGGATGCCAGCTGGCGGGGATCGGCTCCGGCACCGGCGCCCCCGCCTCCTCGAGGGCGGACCGCCAGCCCGCCAGCCGCTGGCTGGTCGCGGTGGACGAGGGGATGGAGACGTAGTGGACCGTCCGGTGGCCGAGTTCGGACAGGTAGGCGGTTGCCCTGGCGGCGGCCTGCCGGTCGTCGATCCACACCCAGGGCTTGCCGTCGCCCTCGCCGCCGACCGGCGTCTCGACGATCCCCACCCAGGGCACCCCGGCCGGCACGGCGGCCAGCGCCCGCGTGCCGGCCCGGTCGAAGGCGACCACGATGAGCGCCCCGCCCTGCTCCATCGCCCGTTCGACGGCATCGGCCACGGCGGCCGGCTCCTCGGATTCGATCACCCGCACGCCCATCGCGAAGTCCGCCGCCCGGGCGGCTTCCTCGATGCCCTGGAGGGCCGACCGCTGGCCGTAGAGCGTCGTGTTCGAGGTCAGCACCGTCACCGCGCGGACCGCGCCGCCGGCCAGCACGCGAGCCGCGCGGTTGGGCCGGTAGCCGAGGCGGCTGATGGCCGCCAGCACGTGCTCGCGGGTGGATGGCTTCACGCTCGGATGCCCGTTCATGACCCGGGAGACAGTCTGAATCGATACGCCCGCCGCCGTGGCGACGTCGTAGATGCTGGCGGGCCGGGCGTCATCCGCCTGCTCCGAGCTTGTGTGAGCGCTCACATCCATGGCAGAATTGTGAGCGCTCACAAAAAGCATGTCAAGGGTGCCATGGTCACGATTTAACAGTCCAGAAACCTCGGCCCCCGCGACCCCCAAGAGGAGAACCCAGTTGACCCCCGGAATTCAACCGCCCATAATCTTCGGCTGGTCGGACGATGCTATTGAACTTGAGATCGAGGTAGATCCGGTCGGTGTCGCCCGGCTGACCCGCCTCGCGGCGGGCCCGGCGCTGACGGACGGGGAGGCCGAGACGGCGCGAACCCGGGCCGGGCTGCCGCTGGTGGACATCGTGCTCGCGGGTGAGGGCCGGGCGTGGTCGGGACGGCGGTACTGCGAGTCCGTCGCCGGGCGGCGCCTGCGCTACGCGGGGCATGAAGAGCGAGCCGACGGGGACGGCTGGCGTCTGCTCCGCGTGTTCCTGGCCGATCCGGTCACCGGGCTGCGAGCCGAGGTCTGCTACCGGATCCTGGTGGGCCAGGGGACCCTGCGGTCATGGGTCCGGCTGACGCACGAGGGCACCGCTCGGGTGACGGTCGAATCGGTCACCTCGTTCCTGTGCGGCGGCCTCGCCGGAGGCCCTGACGGCCCCGACAACCTCAGTGACCTCGACATCGTCTGGAGCGAGAACGACTGGCTGGCCGAGGGGCGCTGGCAGCGCCGCACGCTCCGTGGCGCCGTCCCTGACCTCAGCCGGCGCGCGCACGGGGGCGACCCGCGGGGCCGGTTCGGCATCACCAGCGCGGGCACCTGGTCCTCCGGCACGTACCTGCCGATGGGCGCGATCGTGAACCGCCGCACCGGCCGCAGCTGGGTCTGGCAGGTTGAGCACAACGGCGGGTGGCACTGGCAGGCGGGGGAGTACGCGCGCCGCGAGACCGGCGACGAGACCAGCGCCGCGGTCGGGCACCAGGCCGCGGCGGGCGCGCGCAGCGGGGCCTACCTCGCGATCCTCGGCCCGACCGACGTCGAGCACCACTGGGATGTCACCCTGGCGCCGGGGGAGGAGTTCACCACGGTCCCGGCCGCGGTCGCCGTGAGCGCGGCCGGGCTGGACGATGCCCTGGGCCGGCTGACGGTTTACCGGCGGGCCATCCGGCGCCCGCACGCCGACCACCGGCGCCTGCCCGTCATCTTCAACGACTACATGAACACGCTGATGGGCGACCCGACCACGGAGCGGCTGCTGCCGCTGATCGCGGCGGCTGCCTCGGTCGGGGCGGAGTACTTCTGCATCGACGCCGGCTGGTACACCGATCCCGGGGAGAGCTGGTGGGACACCGTCGGCGAGTGGAAGCCCTCCGCCGCCCGGTTCACCGGCGGCCTGGGCGAGGTGCTCAGCCGGATCAGAGGCGAGGGCATGATCCCCGGCCTGTGGCTGGAACCCGAGGTGGTCGGCGTGCGCAGCCCGGTCGCCGACCGGCTGCCGCCCGAAGCGTTCTTCACCCGGCGCGGCAAGCGCGTGGTCGAGAACGGCCGCTACAGCCTGGACCTGCGCCACCCCGCGGCCGTCAAGCACCTGGACGAGGTGATCGACTTCGTGGTCGGCGACCTGGGGGCGGGCTACCTGAAGCTGGATTACAACATCAACGCGGGCCCGGGAACCGACATCGGCTACAAGAGCGACGGGGCCGGCCTGCTGGCCCATAACCGCGCCCACCTGGAGTGGCTGGAGGCCGTGCTCGACCGGTACCCGGAACTGGTCATCGAGAACTGCGCCTCCGGTGGCCTGCGGACGGACTACGCGATGCTGTCCAGGCTCCAGCTGCAGTCAACCAGCGACCAGCAGGACTTCATCCGCTACCCGCCGATCATGGCGGCCGCCCCCGCCGCGATCACTCCCGAGCAGGCGGCGTCCTGGGCCTATCCGCAGCCCGGCTTCAGCGACCGGGAGATCGTCTTCACGCTGTGCGGGGCTCTGCTCGGCCGGGTCCACCTGTCCGGGCACATCGACCAGATGACCGACCGGCAGCGCCGGCTCGTGGCCGACGCGGTGGACGTCTACAAGCAGATCCGGTCCGACCTGCCCGACGCGGTGCCGTTCTGGCCGCTCGGCCTGCCCCGCTGGACCGACTCCTGGCTGGCCCTGGGCATGCGCACGGCGTCCGTTACCTACCTCATCGTCTGGCACCGCGGCCGCTTCGCCGGCCTGGCGGGCCCGGACCCCGGAACCAGCCCGGCCGCGCATGCGATCACCGACCCGGCCGCCATCGCGCCGACCGACCCGGCCCGGCTGGCAATCCCGCTTGCTGCCCTGCGCGGCAACGGGATCGCCGCCGAAACGCTCTACCCGCGCGCCGGCCGACCCCGGCTGAGCTGGCACGCAAGCCTCGGCGAGCTGACCGTCACGCTGCCGGGCACCCCGGCCGCATGCCTGATCCGGATCAAGCACCTCGGCCCCTGACCCCGGAGACTGGCTCTGACCGTTTGGGATGAAGCATCTGGCGGGGGGGAGCGGTGGCGGATGGCTGATTCAGAAACCGACACCCGCGAGGCGACTGCCGAACTGCGGATCACTCGCGTCCAAGCGCTCAGCAACCACGACCTCGTCGCGGTGGTGACCTATCTGCTGGCCAGGCACCCGGACACGTTCCCGCCCATGCTGGACGACGCGCTCAGCTCGGTCAGCCCGAAGGGCGCGGCCAAGCAGGCCGACAGCTAGCACGAGCGTCGCAGGCACGGGCCGGGCACGGCGGGGTCAGCGGGAACGGTGGCCGCCGGATCGAGGACGGCGAGCGCGGCGAGTTCCGCGTCGTCGAAGCCGCGGGCGGCGAAGCCGTGACGGAGGGCGTCGTCGGCGAAGAACCCCGAGCCGCAGTCGGTGTGGTGCATGACCGCGAACTCGAACCAGTCCGCGTCCGGCGTCTTCATCTCGTGCAGGTAGCTGATCCAGGCGAGGTCCTGGATCACCGCCGGCGTCACCCGGCCGCCCACGGTGCGGGCGACGATCGCGTCACCGAGTTCAAGGCCGAAGACCTGAACGGTCCCGTGGTGCCAGTAACTGGAACCACGCGTGCGTTCTTCTAGGATTCTGCTTGTGCATGCTGCGCTGGCGCTGGCGCTGCCGGCCGTGGAGGCCTTCGACCTGGCGATCCCGGTGAGCGGGTGTGCGCGGCGCTGCGCGAGGCCGCCGCCCGGGGCGCGCGGATGGTCTCGGTCTGCACCGGTGCCTTCGCGCTGGCCCCGGCGGGACTGCTTGACCACCGCCGGGCCACCACGCACTGGCAGTACGCCGACGAACTGGCCGCCCGCTACCCGGCACTTCACCGCGCAGACCGGGATGGCGCCCTTGCGCTGGCTCACCGTCGCCCGCGTGCGCGAGGCCCGGCGGCTGCTGGAAGCCACCGACCTGCCGGTTGAGGTCATCGCCGCCCGCTGCGGCCTGGGCGCGGCGGCTAACTTGCGGGTCCACCTGGCCCGCGACGCGGGCGTTACCCCCACCGCGTACCGGGCCGCGTACCAGGGACGCGTCTCACCCATTCGCGAGGCGGGATCCTGACCATACTGCGGATCCCGACGAATAAGGTCCAGATCGGTATCTTGTATTGACGGCAAGTCACAGTATAAGATCCTGCTTAGTATCTAAGTGGGAGGTAGATCATGCCGACAACGACGGCTCAGCCGACAGGGGCGTCCGGGGCCCTGACACCGGAAGTGCGGCGCGCCGTGTTCACGCTGATCATCGGCGGGATCGCCGCGATCCTGGACACCACGATCGTGACGATCGCGCTGCACACCCTGGTGATCAAGCTGCACTCCACGGTCGGGACGATCCAGTGGGTCAGCACCGCCTACCTGCTCGCGCTGGCGGTGGCGATCCCGGTGACCGGCTGGGCGGAGGCGCGGTGGGGTGGCAAGCGGGCGTGGATGGCGGCGCTGCTGATCTTCGTCGTCGGGTCGGTCCTGTGCGCCGCGAGTTGGAATGACACCAGCCTGATCGCCTTCCGCGTGCTCCAGGGTTTCGGCGCCGGCCTGATCTTCCCGCTGATGCAGACGCTCGCGGTACGGGCGGCCGGCGGCCGGGCCAGCAGCAACCTGATCGCGACGATCAGCCTGCCGCTGGCCCTCGGCCCGATCCTGGGCCCCGTCCTCGGCGGCATCATCCTCAACTGGCTCAGCTGGCGCTGGCTGTTCCTCATCAACGTGCCCGTGATCGCCGTCGGCCTCGTGCTCGCCTACCGCTTCCTGCCCGCGGACCGCCCGGCCCGCGGCGCGCCGCGCGCACGCCTGGACGTGACCGGGCTCGTCCTGCTGGCCGGGGCTCTCACCGGCATCCTGCTTGGCCTGTCCAATCTCTCGCAGGACGGCGGGATCGATCACGCCAGCGTGCTCGGCCCGCTGCTGGCCGGCCTGATGGTCCTGGCCGTGTTCGCCTGGTGGGCGCTGCGGCGGGGCGAACGCAAGCCGATCGTCGACATCAGGCTGCTGACCGTGCGCTCGCTCGGCAGCGCCTCGGCCGTGCTGTTCACCGCCGGCGCGGCCCTGTACGCGGGCTTGTTCCTGCTCCCACTCTACTACCAGCAGTTGCGCGGCGAGACGGTGCTGGCGACGGCGTTGCTGCTGATCCCGCAGGGCGTGGGTTCGCTGGTGGCCCGGTTCGCGGTCGGGAAGCTCGTCGGCCGCCTCGGCGCGAGCACCGTCACCATCGGCGCCTTCCTGCTGGCTGCCGTCGCGACCGTGCCGTTCGCGTTCGCCGGGCCCGGCACCAGCCTGTGGTGGCTGGGAGCGGTCCTGCTGGTACGCGGCTTCGGCATCGGCGCCGTCCTCATCCCCCCGTTGTCGGTCGCCTACAACGACATCCAGCCGGCCGACATCCCGCACGCCACCATGAACACCCGCATCAGCCAGCAGGTCGGCGCCTCCTTCGGCGTCGCCATCGTCGCCGTCGTGCTGCAGTCGCTGCTCGCGCACGGCGCCGTCGGCGCGTTCCACACCGCGTTCTGGTGGGCGTTCGGCATCAGCGTGGTCGCCGTCATCCCCGCCCTCGCGCTCCCGGCCGCGCGCCCGCCGGAAACGCCCCCTGCGTCCCCCGCGTCCCGGCCGGCCGAGACGCTCCCCGTCCCGGGGTCGGCGGACAATGGCTGACGTGAGCACGGAACCCGCCCCCGGCCAAGCCCGCAAGCAGGAGCGCCGTCGCGGCACCGACCTGGAGGACGCCATCCTCGATGCCGCCTGGGATCAGCTGACCGCCGAGGGCTACGGCCGGTTCACAATCGACACGGTCGCCGCCCGCGCCCGCACCAGCAAGCCGGTGCTGTACCGGCGCTGGAAGACCAGCGAGGAACTGCTGCACGCCGCCATCCGCCACCGCGGCGCCGTCACCGAGGTCCCCGACCCCGACACCGGGACCCTGCGGGGCGACTTTCTCGCCCTCCTGCGCAACGCCAACACCCTCCGCGGTGACATGGCCGCGCTGCTGTCAAGCATGCTCGGCAGCTACTACAACCAGACCGGCCGCGCCCCGGCCGACCTGCGCAGCCTGTTCTCCGAGGGCCGCCCCTCCGCCACCGGCCGCGCCATCGAGCGCGCCGTCGCCCGGGGCGAGATCGACCCCGCCCGGCTGACCCCGCGCATCGCCAGCCTGCCGTTCGACCTGTGGCGCAACGAGGTGATGATGACCCTCAAGCCGGTTCCCGACCACGTCCTGCGCCAGATCGTCGACGACATCTTTATCCCCCTGGTCGTGCGCCCCGACGAGCGGGATGGCCGGTGACCATCCCGCCTGTTTGACGGCGGTGCTCCGGGGCAGCCAAGTCGGTGCGGGGACACGCTCGTCGAAGGGGGACAACAGGTCATGGCAAGCGCGTTCGAGGTCCTGGCGAAGGACCATGAGGAAGTCAGGCGGATGCTGAGCGAGCTCGAGCTCGGGCCGACCGCGGCGACCGGAGCGACCGCGGACCAGCTGGCGCTGCGGCAGCAGCTGGCGGAGCAGCTCATCGTCGAGGAGTCCAAGCACGAGGCGGTCGAGGAGATGTACTTTTGGCCCGCCGTCCGCAGCCACCTGACCGACGGCGACGACCTGGCCGACCAGGCCCAGGACCAGGAGCAGCAGGGCAAGTTCATCCTCGACCGGCTGGGCAAGGTGGCACCGCAGGACGAGGAATTCGAGGACCAGATCACGCACTTCACCAGCGCGGGCCGCTCGCACATCGACTTCGAGGAGACGATCGTCTGGCCGGCCCTGCTGCTGGCGCTCACCGCCGAGGAGTCGGAGGACCTCGGGCGCGAGCTGGCGGAAGCCAAGCAGACGGCGCCCACCCGCCCGCACCCGAACACACCGCCCGCAGCCGGCCTGCTCAAGGTCGCAGGCGCCGCCGTCGCGGCGGCGGACCGCCTCCGCGACGCGGTCACCGGCCGCGACGAGTAGCGGCCGGCCGCTCGAACACCGTGACGTGGTCGACCGTGCGGCAGACCCCAGAAGCGACGGCGGCGAGCTGCTCGGCTGACCCTGGCCGTAAGCCCGTCACTTGCGCGTAGGGGATCGACTGGGCCGGGGCGGCGACCTTGAGTGCCGCTCCCCAGTCGGCGAAGGTAACCGTCTTGGATTCTCCCTTCGTGGTGAGCGTTTCGCTAACGGGCAGCACCTGGGGGGTGGCCGTCAGCGTGAGCCGGGACCTGATCGGGGTCTGCGATCCGCTGGGGGTCGTGGTCCAGTCCAGGATGTACACCTTCTGGCCGTTGACCGTCGTATTGGCCACCTGGCTGACCTGTGAGGCGGCGGGCAGCAGGTTGGACGGCAGCGCGGAGAGGGTGTTCTCCGCCGCCAGGTCCTGGTACTCGCTCGTCCCGGACTTGATGGCAACCCAGCGGGGTCCCACCCTGGCGGCAGCGCTAGCTGCCAGGCCGATGAAGGAGGTCAGGCCCGCCTTGCTGCCGGCGAAGTAGGCTGCCTGCCGGGTGACCCGGATCGTCGCCGTCGCGGATCCGTACTCGATGAGCTCCGTTCCGGTGTCGGTGCCCATGTCGGCTGTGATCCGCTGGGCGGTCGCGTTGCCGGCGATCTGATCGGTGATGACGATGTGCACGCCCTGCTCGGTGAGCATCGTGTCGTCGGCGGCGGTAAGGACCGAGGTGGCGACGACAGTCCGCTGCTGGGCCGTGGTCAGCTCGGGTACCGGCAGCTTCCAGCCTTGCAGGAGCTCGTTGAGGCTGGCCTGGGCACTGACCGGCCCGGTAACGTGGTCGACCGCGTACCAGTAGAGGTCGCCCGCCAAGCTCACAGCGGCGGGCACCGATGCCTGCTTGCCATAGCTGTAGTAATAGAAGATCAGCGGGGCACAGGCGACGATCTGGCCCGTCTCTGAGTCTTGCGAGCCAGTGCCGGCGCCCGGGGTGGTGCACCCGTGGAGCACGGTCTCGCGGGACTTCGCCGTGTACGAGACGTCCTGCACGTCGAACGACGCGAGGTTCGGATGGTCGCTGTAGAGGGCGGCGACCTCCGCATCCACCTGCTGCAGCGATACCTGGTGCTGCGTGGTGAAGACGTTCCCCGTCGTTGCCGTGGCGCTGCCGGAGCTGCTTGCGCAGCCGGCCAGGGCGAGGAAGCCCGCGATGATGAGGGCGGCCGCGGCGGCCCGCGGCCGCCGCGGGGGGATGTCCCCCGCGGCGGCCCGGGCGCGCCGGCGAGCTGTCGGCGGCGCTGCGGTCACCGGACGGTCCCGGCGTTACCGCGGAACGTCACGCTGCCCTTGACGGTGTTGCCGCCGCACTGACCGACGTTCCATGGCGAGGACTTGGCGCTGCCCTCGATGACGAGGTTCCCGCCGATGGTTGTGTTGCACACCACGTTCGCGCCGGCGCTGAGCGGGTCATCAGCGCCGCGGACTCCGAGCGCCACCAGGCTGCCACCGATGGTGGAGTCGGCGATCCGCAGCCCGCTGCCGAGAACCGAGACGCTGCCCGCGACGGAGCTGTCGATCATGTCGCACCAGGCACCTGGCGGCACGACCACGTTGCCCTGCACCTGCACGGCGCTGAGCTGCGCGTCGTCGCACGTGATGGTGCTTGAGGACGGGATCGTCACTCGTGCCTGCAGCGGCAGGCTGGACAGCGAATCGGCATCGCCGACGTACACGGTCCGGCTGCCGGTCGCGGTTATCCACTTCTGGCTGGCCGATGACCAGTACTGCAACTGCCGCAGCGGTACCTGCATCGTCACCACCGTGGACTGGCCGGGCCACAGCGTGACACGGTCGAAGGCGGCCAGTTGGCGCACGGCGAACTGGATGCCCGCCGGTTGGTTGTCAGGTGCGCCCAGGTACACCTGGGGAACCGCGCTGCCCTCGTCCTGGCCGGTGTTAGTCACCCGGACGCTGACGTCAAGCCCGCCGTCGGACGTGCGGGCAACGCGCACGCCTGAGTAGCCGAAGTTGGTGTAGGACAGGCCGTAGCCGAAGGGGAACAGTGGCGTGATCCCCTCCTTGTCGAAGAAGCGGTAGCCGTTGTAGATGCCCTCCGTCTCGTCGGTCGTCCCGCCTGGGCCGCCGTTCAGGCGCTCCAGGTGCGGGCCGGTGGTGTCGCCGGGGTACAGCGGCACCGTCTCGTTGTAGCCCCAGATCGTGTCGGTAGCGTTCGCCGGCCAGCTGATGTCCGTGTGGCCGCTGGGGTCGGCGAGGCCGAGGAGCAGCCGCGCGGTCGAGGTGCCGCCCTCCTCGCCGGAGAACCACATCTCCAGGACGGATTTCACGCCGGGCAGCCACGGCATCAGCACCGGGTTAGTCGTGTTCAGCACGACCACGGTGTTCGGGTTCGCCGCCGCCACCGCCTCGACGAGTTGTGTGCTGGCTGGGGTCAGCGACTCGGGTGCCGAGATCGTGGCGGGCGAGGAACCGTAGGGGTTGGGGATCGTCGTCGTGGCGTCGTTGTCGTTGAGGAAAACGACCGCCAGCGACCTGCCCTTCGCCGCCGCGGCGGCGTCGGCGATGTCCCCGTTGGCCCGGGAGTAGGCGAACCGGAAGCTGGCCGGGCTGCTGGTGGTGTTGTCGAAGGTGACGGTGACCTGGTGGTACGTGCCGCCGGTCAAGGTGCCGGTGGGGGCCGCCAGGTTGGTGAGGCCGGCCTGGGTGTAGCCGCCGTCAGTGGGCGAGCCTGGCAGGGCGGCGCTGTGCGCGCCGGTGACGCCGGTGCCGTAGACGTCGGCGGCGGTGCTGAGCGTCTGCGCCGTGCCGTCGAGGCTGAACGTCACGTCGGAGGCGGGTACGCCGCTGCTGAACTGGAAACGGAACGTGTAGCTGTCGGTTGTCGGCACGTAAACGTACCCGGTCCACGTGTAGTCACCAGAGGCGAGCGGGCCGCCCGCGCCCGAGGCCGTGGTGAAGTTGATAGTGGAGGCGGTAGTCGGCGATCCCGGCCCGGTGGTCTGGTCGAGGTGGCCGGTCACCGAGGTGGCGGAGTCAGACAGCGCCGACGACGGCACTGGCTCACCGGACGGCGAGCTGGCCGGGACGTAGGTGAACGCGCTTGAGTCGCCGGTGAACGCCTTGAGCTGCTCAAGCGGGCTGATCGCGTCCCGGTCGGCGAAGCCCACCGACGCCTCACTGGTCGGGTCGGCGATCGTATACTCGGCACCGGGGCCGGTGACGAGAATGCCGCCGCTCAGGTCGCTCTTGGTGATCGGCAGGGCGCTGTCCTCGTTCTTCAGGAGCACCGCCCCTTCCTCGGATTCCAGCTCGACGAGGGCCGCGTCGCCGTTCTTGGTCCCGAGGTCCGCCGCTGGCGTCGCGCCGTGCGCCGGACCAGTCGGCAGCGGCGCGTCACCGCTGGTGTCGCCGTTCACCCCACCGGGGTTGGTGCAGCTCGCGGCGGCCGGGGTCTGGTTGCACCCCAGCATCCCGAACCGCTGCTCCTGGTAGAGCATCTCCGCGAGGGCCTGGTTGAACACCGACAGCGGAACGGAGCCGTTGGCGACCGCCTGGACGAGCGTGCACCCGGTCGCCGGGCAGCCAGCCCCGGGCACGCCGGCCACGTGGACCGCGCCCGCCGCCGAGCAGGACTCGGCCGTCCCTGACGCGTTGGCGCAGGTGTCGCCAGTAGGGTCAAGCGCCGACGGCGGCCCGCCGAATCCGCCACCTGAGGTGGTGCTGAGGCTGTTGCTGTCGCTGAAGTAGCCGTTGGTGGTGGGCTGCTCCTGATCCTCGCCCTGGAGGATGGCGTTCGTACTGTGCGTGGCCGGGTAGTCGGACCCGACCATCGCCACCGACCCCCACAGGTCGCGCAGCGCGTAGGTCAGGGTGAGCGGCTGCTCGCAGGAGTAGTGCGACTCATCAAGCGGCCACGTCTGCGGGTCCTGCCCCGCACTGGTGTACGGGCTGACCGGCTCCGTCGCCGACAGGGAGGAGACCGGCCCGGGCAGCGTCGTGGAGGTGTCCTGCCAGATCTGGTAGGAGCACATCGTCGCGGCGGCCCGCCCGTTGACGAACCCGGACTCATAGGGCGTTAGGTAGATCTGGTGCAGGGCCTGGTCGGAGATCTCCGTGTTGGTGCTCTGGTTCTGTCCGTTGTAGACGGCGTAGTGCTTCATCTCCGAGAGGGCTCCGGCGCCCTGGACCCCGTTGATCTGGGCGGCGACCATGCTGCCGCTCAGGGTGGGGTCCTCGCCGGTCGTGGTCAGGTTCCGGCCCCAGTTCGGCAGCCGGTCAATGTCGGTCTGCGGGCCGAACAGGCCGGTTACCATGAGCTCGCGGGCCTCGGTCCCCTCGGTCTGCCCCCACACGTTGGCGAGCCGGGTGTCGAAGGACGACGCGAGGTTCATCAGGGTCGTCGGCCCGGTGGTCGCCTCCGCGTTGGGGCCGGAGAACGTGTTCACGCCCTGCGCGTCGGTCCAGCAGGGCGGCATGATGCTCGGCGTGGTCCCGGTCGGGGCCGCCGTGGGGCCGACGTTGTTGCAGGTCGAGTTGGTGCCGCCGTGGAACAGGATGCTGGCGTTGGCCAGTTCCGCCTCGGTCGGCGGGGTACTGGGCTCGAGCTGCGCGATAAGGTTCAGCACGGCCGGCGTGTACGGGGCGTCCGACGCCACGGCCGGCGAGCTGATCGTGGACGGAAGCTTCACCGGGAGCGCGTACGGCACGTCCGCCGGCGTCGTGGGCTGCACCCAGCCAGCCGGCGCTGCCCCGCTGCTCGCGATGTCGCCGCTCGCAGTGGCTGCCCCGGCGCTGCTAACGCCTGCTGAGGCGGTGCCCGCGGTCAGGAACGAGACGACCGCCGCCGTGGCCACGGCCACGACGGACAGTCTGCCCGGAGACATGGGCACCTTTGTTCTTCTTTTCTCGCGTCTTCTTTTCTCGCGATAACTGGTTACGCTACGCAACTGATCCTCCTGATGAGGTGGATGGGTTAGCGGGAACGTAGGGCGGCCGCCGTTAACGAAAGAGAACTATTCCGGTACGTCCGTTAACGTTCTATGAATCGCCGCTCATGCTGGCTGGGCTCCCGGGTACAGATCCCGAGACAGCCGGGCGATCAATGCCGTCGGGTAGCCGAGCCGGGCGGCCGCGACCGCCACGTTGAGGGCGTTCCCGCCTGGCGATGCCCGCAGCATGGTCGCATCCGACGTGCGGGCTAGGTGAATGAGCGCCTCTCCCACCACCGTGATCATCGACGCTCCCTCCCAGCCCGCTTCGTTGTCGGGCTGCTCGGTTCAATTCTCAGGAAACGTAAGTCCAAATCGCGCAATCGTCAATATGCGCCAATGCGCCTGCGCTAGCTTATTATTACGTTAACAACGCATAATTTCATTTCTGCTTAAGTAACGCAGAAATCTGGCGAGCGCACAGCGACGTTCCCGCGCGGGTTATGCCCGGTGAATAATAATTTCGCGCTGATAACGTGAAATCCTGCTAGGCCCTGCCCCTGACCGCCGGGGGAGACCCCGGCCAGGCCGCCTCGGAGACCTGTGCCGCCGCGTGCGCGTCGGCCGCGGCCAAAGCGCCGTAACGCTCTGCGTCCTCGAGTTCGCCTGCCACGACCGTCAGACTCCCGGCCAGATCGGGTGGGCAACGCCGCTCCACTTCCGCCGTGACTCCCGCGATGAACGGTCCGCAGCCTTCGGCCAGCCTGGCGTCAACCACCACGCAGTCCGGATCGAGCATGGTGACCAGCGGGGCGACGGCGCAGCCCACGAGTGACCCCAGCTCCGACATGTCCCCGGCGGCCAGCCGCCCGCACACGCCTCTGACGGCAGCATGGGTGATGAGGCAGCCTCGGTTCCCGCACACGCACCCGGGTCCATCCGGCGTGACCTGCACGTGGGCCAGTTCCCCGGAGAAGCCGTGCGCGCCGGTGAACAGCCGGCCGTCGAAAACGAACCCGGCCCCGATGCCGTCGGCCACGCAGATGTGGAAGACGGCGCGCCGCCCCCGCCCCGCCCCGAACCAGGCCTCGCCCAGAGCGGCCAGGTTGGCGTCGTTCACCATCAGCGCCGTGCACCCAAGCAGGCCGCTGAGGGCCGGGCGCGGGTCCTTCTCCAGCCACGCCGGACGCGGCGGCAGGCGCCTGCCCGCCGCCTTCAGGTCCTCGGCTGCCGCTCCGTGCTGGCGAAGTGCCCTCCGTGCCTTGGCCACCGGGAAGGGCGCTGACAGCACCGCCAGCCGGGGTGGCAGCTGCGCCCAGCCGCGGAGCCGATCCGCGGCTTCCTTGACTGACTGCGACCAGGTTCGCCACTCTTCCGGCCAAGGGGCGCAGCCGAGCGCTTCGCTGCGAATACCGTCACCGCGGAGCGAAGAAACCGATGTAGACCAGTCCTTCCTCAGCTGAATCAGCAGCACCGGCGGCAGCAATGCGGTCCTCTGGTACCGAGTCGGCGGCCTGCCCGGGCCGCCGCCGGTCGGCTGCTGGTGTGTTTCCGCTAGCTCGCCCCGGGTGACGAGCGACGCAACGACCCCCGCGACGACGGTACGTGACAGCCCGGTCAGCTCCTCGAGTTCCCGGCGAGTCAGCCCGGAGGGGCTGGCGAAGCTCCCCAGGACCAGCCGCTCCACGAGGGCGACAGACGAGCCCTGACCACGGTGCACAGCAGACACCAGACCACCCCAACAATCGTCTTCAAGCAACGAGGCAGACGCAGAAATCGTGATCGCAAGCCGCCGGGCAGTCAACCCGTGCGCAGGACCGTCTTGCCGGTGGCGCCGTTTTCGGCATGAGCATGTGCTTGCGCGGCCTGGTCGAGGGGGAAGACGCGGTCGAGGACCACGTCGATGCCCTGCGCTACCCGTTCGAAGGGCGTGACCTGGTAGTCGATGACCTCGGCCGCACCCAGACGCCGCAGCCAGTCGAGCTTGGCGCTGCTGGCTGTCGCGGTGACATGGGCGCCGAGGTGCCGGGCAAGCTGGACGGCCAGGTGCCCGACTCCGCCGCCTGCGGCATGGATGAGGACGCGCTGGCCGGGGCGCAGGTGGGCAATGTCGGTCAGGGCATGCCAGGCGGTGAGCCCGGCCAGGGGGATCCCCGCAGCGTGGTCATGGTCGATCGCGGCTGGCTTGCGGGCAAACTGCCGTGAGGGGGCGGTGACGAACTCGGCATGGGCTCCGGCCGGGCGGGGCAGCCATTCCAGCGGGTTGACGCCCGCCGCGTGGACGCGGACGAGGACCTCCGTGGGCAGCGGTGTCGGCCGCGGAACGGTCATGAGGGTTAGTTCTTCAGGACCACCGAAGCGGTTGATGCCCATGGCGTGCATGGTCGCGCCTTCGGTCGAACCCGTTCCTTGCATGTCCATCTCCCGCTGACGCATTGGTGCCGGCCGGGCCTCGCCCCGCGGCGTGCGTGCCCGAAGCTAGCGCCGAGATGCCGGTTACCCGCAAGGACCCTTACTTCCCTTTGGGTAGCCTTGCCGGTGGTGGTGCTGCTGTTATGGCTCAGCGATGCGAGAACGGCGCTCACGACGAGCACGATGTGTACGCCGTCTTGTGCCCGTGCAGAGACGTGCTCGACGTGCTGGCTGGCAAGTGGTCCGCTCTGGTGATCGGGGCGCTGGAGTCCGGGCCCCAGCGTTTCGGTGTCGTCCAGAAGCGCCTCGAGGGTGTAAGCCCCAAGGTGCTGACCCGGACGCTGCGGCGGCTGGAGGAGTACGGATTCGTCACCTGCACGGTCTTTCCGGCGGTTCCGGCCAGAGTCGAATATGAGCTCACAGACCTCGGACGGGGGGCAGCAGGTCCCCTGGCCCAGCTCCGCGAGTGGGTGGAAGGCCACGTCGACCTCATGCGGCGTTAACGACCGGCCGCACCCTGCGGTCTATCCGCCTAGTGCGCCGTCGATGAGGCGGATGAGGCAGGAGTCGAAGTTTTCGTCGGCCGTTCGCGGTGGGGGTGATGGGGCGGTCAGGGCGGCGGACAGGTTCGGGTAGCTGCCGCTGGAAGCGGCGTCTATCAAGACCTTGACCGGTGCGGCCTGCTGTTCCTGCTCGGTGATGCCGGTCCGCGCGCGTTCGTCGTCGA
>Ga0302314_10003701_pt1 | contig 28142 bp, 26 predicted proteins | sample III_Palsa_N2_3_FD_200533 | JGI IMG/M metagenome (GOLD analysis project Ga0302314, IMG submission 200533) | Peat permafrost microbial communities from Stordalen Mire near Abisko, Sweden - III_Palsa_N2_3 | ecosystem: Environmental > Terrestrial > Soil > Palsa > Peat permafrost | place: Sweden...
AGCAGCGCGCCGATCGTGACCACGCCGGTGCCGCCGACGCCGGTGACCAGAATGCCGTAGGGCCGATCCAGCGCCGGCAGGGCCGGCGCGGGCAGGGGACCGAAACCGTCGGCATCGACCGCCCCGGCCTTGTTCTTGCGCAAACCGCCGCCCAGCACCGTGACGAAGCTGGGGCAGAAGCCGTTGACGCAGGAGAAATCCTTGTTGCACGAGGATTGGTCGATCTCGCGCTTGGTGCCGAACTCGGTCTCGGCCGGCACGACCGACAGGCAATTGGAGGTCTTGGAACAGTCGCCGCAGCCTTCGCACACCGCGTCGTTGATGAAGACGCGCTTGGGCGGATCGATCATCTTGCCGCGCTTGCGCCGGCGGCGCTTCTCGGCGGCGCAGGTCTGGTCGTAGATCAGCACCGTGACGCCCGGCATTTCGCGCAAGTCGCGCTGAACCTCGTCCAGCTTTTCGCGGTGATAGACGTTGGTATGGGCCGGCAGGCCGACATCGCTCGCATAGCGGTCGAGATCGTCGGTCACCACGGTCACATATTGCACGCCCTCGGCCGCGACCTGGCGCGCGATCATCGGCACGGTCAGATCGCCGCCGTCATGGCTTTGGCCGCCGGTCATGGCGACGGCGTCGTTGAACAGGATCTTGTAGGTGATGTTGACCTTGGCGGCGACCGCGGCGCGGATCGCCAGCACGCCCGAATGATTGTAGGTGCCGTCGCCCAGGTTGGCGAAGATATGGGTCGTCTCGGTAAAGGGGGCCTGGCCGATCCAGGGCGTGCCCTCGCCGCCCATCTGGGTGAAGGTCGAGGTCGAGCGCTCCGGCATCCAGATCGCCATGTAGTGGCAGCCGATGCCGGCGACCGCGCGGCTGCCCTCGGGCACCCGGGTCGAGCTGTTGTGCGGGCAGCCCGAACAGAAGAACGGCGTGCGCACGACGCCGGATCCCAGGGGATCGCGCTGCTCTTCGCGGGCGACCAGGAACTTCAGCCGGTCCTGGATACCGTCGCTGGCATGGAAGCGGGCGATCCGCTTGGCGATGACCTTGGCGACCATCACCGGCGACAGTTCGGCGGTCGGCGGCAGGATCCAGTCCTGGTCCTCGTCGAACTTGCCCAGGATGCGCGGCCGCCGGGCTTCGGGCAGGTTGTAGAGCTGCTCCTTGAGCTGACCTTCGATGATGCCGCGCTTTTCCTCGACGACCAGGATCTCGTCCAGGCCCTCGGCGAAGCGGCGCATGCCGACCGGTTCGAGCGGCCAGCTCATGCCGACCTTATAGACCGTGATGCCGATCCGGGCGGCCTGCGCCTCGGTGATGCCCAGGTCGTCGAGCGCCTGGCGCACGTCCAGATAGGATTTGCCGGTCGTGACGATGCCGAAGCGGCGCTTCGGGCTGTCGATCACGATCTTGTCGAGCCCGTTCGCGCGGGCGAAGGCCAGGGCCGCGTTGAGCTTGAACCGGGCCAGGCGGTATTCCTGCTCCATCGGCTGGTCGGGCCAGCGGATGTTCAACCCGCCGTGCGGCATGTCGAAATCGTCGGGCAGCACGATCTTGACGCGCTCGGGGGCGACATGAACCGAGGCGGAGCTATCGACCGTCTCGCCGATCGTCTTCATGGCGATCCAGGCGCCGGAGAAGCGCGACATGGCCCAGCCGATGAGGCCGTAATCCAGGATCTCCTGCACGCCCGACGGGTTCAGCACCGGGATCTGGGCATCGATGAAGGCATATTCGGACTGGTGCGGCAGGGTCGAGGATTTGCACGCGTGATCGTCGCCGGCCAGCAGCAGCACGCCGCCATGGGGCGAGGTGCCGGCGGCGTTGCCGTGCTTGAACACGTCGCCCGACCGGTCGACGCCGGGCCCCTTGCCGTACCACATGGCGAACACGCCGTCGTACTTGGCGCCCTCGAACATATTGACCTGCTGGCTGCCCCAGACGGCGGTCGCGGCCAGATCCTCGTTGATGCCCGGCTGGAAGAACACATGGTCCTTCTTCAGATGCGCGCGCGCGGACCATAGCGTCTGGTCGAGCCCGCCCAGCGGCGAACCGCGGTAGCCCGAAATGAAACAGCCGGTGTCGAGCCCGGCCGCGAGGTCGCGCTGGCGCTGCATCATCGGCAGGCGGGCCAGCGCCTGCACGCCGGTCAGATAGATGCGCCCGCGTTCGAGCGTATACTTGTCATCGAGTGTGACCGCTGCCAGAGCCATCGCTTGTATCCCCCGCACCAGCCTGCCGTCTCGCAAGTCCGGTATGCGGAAAAGCTAGTCCATGCGGACGCCGGGCTCAATCGCGCCGGATGACGCGACCGAAGAACGCAACGATCGGCCGGGTGGCTGGGTGGCATGTGTGGAATCAACGGGGATCGGCTAAAATGCGGTAATTTTATTACCATGGCGGGCGCTGATCCTGTCGGTTGATGATGATCTTCATCTCGCGGGCACCGATCTCGCCTAACTCACTGCAGCCGTTGCCATGCGACTTCGCCGGTTGCGCTGCGATCGGTGGTCGGGCTGGGGACGCGATAGGTCAACCGGTCGCCGGTCAGGCTGAACGAGCGAACCTGGACCGTGCCGTCCCAATTGGGAAAGGACGCATGCTCGATCTGAAAAATGATCGTGCGTCCGTCCGGGGCGACGCTGTAGCGGCCGAAGTGGCTGTTGCTGTCCTCGACGGCCGCCTTGATTTCTTCCGCCGTGCCCTTGCTCTTGTCGTTCGACGCGAATTTGACCCGGTCGGTCCGCATCAGTTGCAGCGAATAGCGGCCGTGAGGGTCGAACATCAGTAGCCCCTGCGGATGTGGACCGTAGAGCGCGACGCGGCTGCCGTCCGGCAGGATATTGTCGACCAGGACGACCGCCCAGGTGCCGACCAGTTCAGCGGCTGTGTCGGCGTGAGCCGTCTTCCCGCCGATGAGGCAAAGGATCGCGAGGATTGTGGCTTTCAGGGCGGTCGAAATCTTCATGGCGCGAGGTTCTCCATCAGACTTGCGGCAACTCGAGAGGGCGGCTGAAGCAGTCGGCCGATCCGCCCGCGCCGGCTGGCCACCAGAATGACCGGGACCAGGGCCAGCATCAGGGCGGCCTGGCCGAGGTAAAGCTGGCGATAGAGGTGATGGCCGGCGCTGAGTGCCACGATGGCGTAGATGAGCAGGCCGGCGAGGCCGTTCAGCATGTTGAACGTCGCATTGACCCGCCCCTGGAACGCCGTGTCGGTCGCCTGCTGGGCCAGGCTCAGCGCCAGGACGCTGGTCTGGAAGCCGATGCCCAACCCGACATAGGGCAGGAACGCCGGGACCAGTCCCCGGGCCTGCGAAAAGGCGAACAGGCTGGCCGCCATCGTGACGAAGCCCAGCACCAGGATCGCCCGCCGGTCGAACCGCTGGGCCAGGCGCGCGATCGCCAGGCCGCTCAGGATCGCGCCCAGCGCGTAGCCCGCGTCGATCTTGCCGAAGGCGTCGGCGCCCAGGTGCAGTTCCTCGCGCACGAACGGTGCCAGCATGCCGTTGATGCCGAAGATCACGGTCATGTTGGCCAGGATCAGCCCATAGAAGAAGCTGATCTCGGGCCGTTCGGCGATCTGGCGCAGCCCCGCGCGGAGATCGCGCAGATGCCGGCGCGGGCCGCGTTCGCCCGCATCCGGGGGCAGGGCCTGAAGGCCCAGCCGGCGGGAGACCAGGAAACCCAGCCCGGCCGAGATCAGATAGGTCGTACCGGCCAGCCCGACGGTGGCGACCGGACCGACCGCCGCCAGCACGATGCCGGACGCGGCGGCGCCCAGGATCTGGCCGGACTGGCCGCCGACCGAGGTCAGCGCGTTCAGGCGCAGCATCCGGTCGGGCGGTACTGCCCGGGTCAGGGCGGCGCGCCAGGCCAGCACCTGGATCTCGTTGCCGAGCGCCACGCAGAAGCTGACCGCATAGCCGATCGCCTCGGTCGCCCGGCCGGTGCCGTACAGCGCGCCATAGGCGATCAGCACCAGCCAGCGCAGCAATTCGGCACGATAGGCCAGGCGCGCCGGCTGGCCGCGATCGACCGCCAGGCCGATGAAGGGCGACAGCAGCAGGCTCGGCAGGATGGTCATCACCAGCGTGAGCGCGGCGCTCGACGGCCGGCCGGTGATCTCGATGATCAGCCAGGTATTGATCAGGAAAAAGAAGCCGGTGCCGATCTTGGCGGTCGCGATCGCCGCCGCATAGAGCCGCACGGTCTGGGGTGCCATGGCGCTGATTTTCCGGGAACAGGCTCGGGTCTCGGAATTTAGGCGTTTCGATGGATAAGAAAATACGGTAGTTCTTATCGGTCAATTTCGAGAAACCGAACGATGGCCCGCATCAATCTGGACATGGACGTGCTGCGCACGTTGGTGACGGCGCAGCAGTTGGGTGGGTTCAACCGCGCGGCCAGCGAGATCGGCCGGTCGCAATCGGCGGTCAGCCAGCAGATCCGCAAGCTGGAGGACCAGGTTGGCGAACCGCTGTTCCGCAAGCAGGGCCGCGGCCTGATCCCGACCGAGGCCGGCGACATGGTGCTGGCCTATGCCCGCCGCATCCTGGATCTGAACGACGAGGCGGTGGTGGCGCTGCGCGGCCGGGCGGTCGACGGCATCGTGCGCTTCGGCCTGCCGGCCGATTTCGCCGAGACCTGGCTGCCGGCCGCGCTCGGCCGGTTCAAGCGCGCCCATCCCGCGGTCCGGATCGAGGCCGCGGTCGATCGCAACCGCCGCCTGCTGGAACGGCTGGATCGCGGCGAGCTGGATCTGGTGCTGGCGCTCGGCAATGGCGGTCGCGCCGACGCGCAATGCCTGGCAACCCTGCCGATGGTCTGGATCGGCCCGGCGTCGGGCGAGCCGGTCTCGGCGCCGGGCGAGCCGATCCCGCTCGTGGTCTACGACGCGCCGTGCTTCTTCCGGGCCGCGGGGCAGGCCGCCCTCGACCAGGCCGGTATCGCCTGGCGCGTGGCCTTCACCAGCGCCAGCCTGCAGGGCCTCTGGGCGGCGGTCGAGGCGGGGCTGGGGATTACGTTGCGGACGGCGACCGGACTGCCGGCCGGGGTGGCGGTGCTGGACGGGATGCCGCCGGCCCCGGCGCTGGATCTGTGCCTGCACGACGGCGGCCGGGGGGCCTCGGCGGCGGTGGACCGGCTGCGGGCGATCGTGATGGAGACGCTGGCGGCGAACCTGGCGGGGTGAGGCGCGAAAGGCGATCGGGTGGGAAGGCAATGACCGGGGTGGGTGGAGGCGGTTGTGCGACCCGGCAAGTTGGCGGCCAAATCGGACGTTCGCCCGGCTTCTCCGGAACCATCCAGACAGGACCTATCAGCGTTGTTGCGGAAGGCCTGTTCTGCGACAAAGGCGAGCTTCTTGTTCGGAGTGGAGATGACGACATGCGTCCGGGAGACACCCTCAAACAGTACGAAGCCAAGATCAATTTGCATGATTTCGATCAGTTGGTACAACTGATCTCAAGAGATGCGATATTCTGGTTCAATGATGGATCGTACTCGGGACTGGATCAAATCAGAAATGCATTTGAGGCGACGTGGCAAAGATTGCCACTTGAAAGCTACTGGTTAGAGGATTTGAACTGGATTGCCACAGCAGATGACGCGGCCGCGTGTACATATCACTTCCGCTGGAAAGTAGTGGTCGGCGGAAAGACGATCATGGGCGGCGGGCGTGGCACCACCGTTCTTCGCAACGAAGGCGGGGCATGGAAGATAGTCCATGAACATTTGAGCCAAGTTCCTCCATCGTAAGGGCGTATCGCCCCGATGTTCGCTATCAAGCCAAGATCAAGTGCGGTTATACGCCCGTCATGGGTCGAATGGCGGCTACGTCCCGCCGCTCCGCCGTCTTCGATGCCATCGCTCCGGTCCCTGGATGGGAACGGAACGATCCCGCCCTGGGAACAGCCCGCTCCCTGCCTGGGAACGGCTTGTTCCCCAACCGGGAACGTCTTGTTCCCTATCTGGGAAAAACCCCGTACCCACGTCGGGAACATATTGTTCCCAAGACGGGAGAAGTTCCCTGTCCGGGAACAGGCCGGACGAAATGGACGTCCGTCCGTCCGGGCCCGACGTCCGGCCGAACCAAACTCTCATCCTGCCGGAAAAACGCGTGATCCAAAGGGCTTGCGACCTCCGCGCCAATCTACCACGATGCCTGTTCCGCGTGAAACAAAACAAGAACAAAGTTTGGGCCCGTGCAAAACTGTCCGGCAGCCTGCGGAGGGCGGCCAAGTGTCCGTCGAGACCTTGGCGGCGAACTTGCCGGTCCGGTCGAACCACCCTCACCCGGCGGGCCGACGCCCACCACCCTCTCCCGCAAACGGTAGAGGGTTGATTTTTCGCCCTATTTCCCCTCTACCGCTTGCGGGAGAGGGTGGCTCGCGGAGCGAGCCAGGGTGAGGGTCGCGCCGCCGGACTCGTCGTTACCCCGCCTTCTCGTACAGCCCCTCCAGCACCGCGCCATACACCCCGCGGATGACGTGGCGCTTGATCTTCAGCGTCGGCGTCATCTGGCCGTTCGCGACCGAGAAGGCTTCCTCGACCAGGGCGAAGCGGCGGATGCGTTCGGCGGCGGTCAGGATCTTGTTGACCTTGGCGACCCGGGCCTGGATCTCGTGCGTCAGCTTGACGGTGCGGGCGACGGGGTCGCTTTCGCGGCCGGCCAGCCGCAGCAGTTCCTCGTCCGGCACGATCAGGGCCACGACATAGGGGCGCTTGTCGCCATAGGCCATGACCTGGCCGATGCCGTCTTCCAGCGCCAGATAGCCCTCGATGCGCTGCGGCGAGATCATCTCGCCGCCGGAATTCTTGATGAAGTCGCGCTTGCGGTCGGTGATCTTCAGATAGCCGTCGGCATCGAATTCGCCGACGTCGCCGGTATAGAGCCAGCCGTCCCGGATCGCGCGGTCGGTCGATTCCGGGTCGCGCCAATAGCCCTTCATCACGTTCGGGCCCTTGACCAGGATCTCGCCGTCGGCGGCGATCCTGACCTCGACACCGACCAGCGGCGGGCCGACCGTATCGACCTTGATGCGTTTGGGCGGGTTGGCCGAGATCACCGGACCGGCCTCGGTCTGGCCATAGCCCTGCAGCAGGTTGATGCCGAGCGACAGGAAGAACAGCCCGACCTCCTGATTGAGCGGCGCGCCGCCCGACACGAACGCCTTCATCCGGCCGCCGAAGCGCTGGCGCACCCTGCGTCGGACCAGTTGGGTGACCACCAGATCCAGCACGCGGTCCTTCAGCGTCAGGCTTTTGGGATCGGCGTAGCGCTTGGCGCCCAGTTCGAGCGCCAGATTGAACAGCTTGGCCTTGGTGCCGCCGCCGCGGAGCGCCGTCTGCAGGATGCGCTTGTGCAGCAACTCGAACAGGCGCGGCACGGCGGTCACGAGCGTCGGCCTGACCTCGGGCATCTCGGTCGCCAGCGTTTCCGGTCCGCCGGCGTAATAGATCTCCGCGCCGATCATGATCGGGAACCACAGGCCGGCCGAATGCTCGTAGGCATGGGTCAGCGGCAGGAACGACAGGAACACCTCGTCGCCCAATCCGAAATCATCGTCGAGCAGCTTGCGCGCACCCTTGCCGTTCTGCATGACGTTGCGATGGGTCTGCATCACCGCCTTGGGCACGCCGCCGGTGCCCGAGGTATAGATCAGGCAGGCGGTGTCGTCCGGCCCCAATCCCGCGACGGTCGCATCGACCCGGTCCAGGGCCGCGGCGCCCCGCGCCAGGACGTCGTCCCACAGATAGACGTCCGCGTCGGACTGGCCCTTGAGCGGCTCCAGCGCAATGATGGTCTGCAGATAGGACAATTGATTGGCCGCCGGGATCACGCGCTGGGCCAGCGCGGCGGACGACAGGATCAGCGCCTTGGCGCCACTGTTGCCCAGCACATGGCGGTAATCCTCGGTCGTATAGGTCGTGTAGGCCGGCACCGTGATGGCGCCGGCGGCCATGATCGCCAGGTCCGCGATCGCCCATTCCGGCCGGTTCTCGGCGATGAGGGCGACCCGGTCGCCGGCCTGGATGCCGAGCGCGTTCAGGCCGCGCGCCAGATGGCGCACATGCTGCGCGGTCTCGCCCCAGGTCAATGCCACCCAGTCCTTGTCCTTGCGGACCCAGAGAAACGGCTTGTTCGCCTTCCGCGCCGCCCAATGGAAAAACATGGCGGGCAGGTTCGGCCAATCGCTTTCGATCATGGGAAGCTGGTTTCCTCGACCCCATCTATCGCGGACTTGGCTCCGCTTGTTGTCGCCGGCGGGTTCGACACCCCGGCGGCCTTGGGCTTGCGGTTCTTCTATAACCTTGCGCTTGCGACTCTCCAACCCCCGCCGCGGTATCGCGGCACATCGAAACCATAGGGCTTGGCGATGGCGGCTTGGCGGCCGACCGGTCTGCACCATATATCGTCCGGTATCGTTGCCCGCGCGCTTTCCGTTTGGATGAATTCATCCGAACGACGAGAATTCGCGCCAGATCAATAACGTCCGAGCATGGTTCGATGACGCGTCATCGAACCATGCTCCAGGAGTTGTCATGTCCCGTCCGACCCGTTCCGCCGCCCCCGCCACCGCCGCTGCCGACCTGGGCGCGCTGCCGAACTGGAACCTGGCCGATCTCTACGACGGCATCGACGCGCCGGCGATCGCGGCCGACCTCAGCCGGATCGATACCGAGGCCCTGGCCTTCGGCCGGTCCTATGAGGGCAAGGTCGCGAGTTTGAGCGGTGCGGCGCTGGGCGCCGCCATCGCCGGCTACGAGCGGCTGCAGGACACGCTGGGCCGGCTGATGAGCTTTGGCGGCCTGGCCTTCGCCGGTGCCATGGACGATACCAAGGTCGCGCAATTCTATCAGACGCTGCAGGAGCGGGTGAACGCGGCCTCGGTCCGCCTGCTGTTCTTCACGCTCGAACTGAATCGGATCGACGATGCCGACCTGGCGACCAAGCTCGCCGCCCCGGAGCTGGCGCATTACGCGACCTGGCTGCGCGACGTGCGGGCGTTCCGGCCGCATCAGCTGTCGGACGAGATCGAGAAGCTGCTGCACGAGAAATACGTCGCCGGTCGCGCCGCCTGGGGCCGGCTGTTCGACGAGACCGTGACCGATCTGCGCTTCCCGGTCGAGGGGCGGGATCTGACCATTGCCGAGGCGATGCATCTGATGTTCGACCCGGACCGCGCCAAGCGGCAGGCCGGTTCGGAATCGATCGGGAAGGTCCTGGGCGAGCATGCCCGCACCTTCGCGCTGATCACCAATACGCTGGCCAAGGACAAGGAGATCGAGGATCGCTGGCGCGGCTTCGCCCGGCCGATTTCGGCGCGCAACCTGTCGAACTTCGTCGAGGACGAGGTCGTCGATGCGCTGGTCCATGCGGTCAAGGAAAGCGTGCCCAGCCTGTCGCATCGCTATTACAAGATGAAGGCGCGCTGGCTGGGCCTGGACAAGCTGGAATATTGGGACCGCAACGCGCCGCTGCCTGGCGCGCCGCAGCGGCTCATCCCCTGGGCCGAGGCGCGCCGGATCGTGCTCGAGTCCTACCGCGCCTTCTCGCCCAAGCTGGCGGTGATCGGCGAGCGGTTCTTTACCGAAAGCTGGATCGACGCGGGCACGCGCCCGGGCAAGGATTCCGGCGCCTTCTCGCACCCGACCGTGCCCTCGGCGCATCCCTATATCCTGATGAATTACATGGGCGACGCGCGCGACGTGATGACGCTGGCGCATGAGTTGGGCCATGGCGTGCATCAGGTCCTGGCCGGTCGCCAGGGGGCGCTGATGGCCGACACGCCGCTGACGCTGGCCGAGACCGCGTCGGTGTTCGGCGAGATGCTGACCTTCCGCAAGCTGCTGGCCGGCGAGCACGATCCGGCGACGCGAAAGGCGCTGCTCGCCCGCAAGGTCGAGGACATGATCAACACGGCGATCCGCCAGATCGCCTTCTGCGAGTTCGAACGCCGGGTCCATGACGAGCGCCGAACGGGCGAGCTGCTGCCCGAACGGCTCAACGCGATCTGGCTCGAAATCCAGGCGGAAAGCCTGGGGCCAGCCTTCGACTGGCAGCCGGGCTACGGCACCTATTGGAGCTCGATCCCGCATTTCATCCATACGCCGTTCTACGTCTATGCCTATGCCTTCGGCGATTGCCTGGTGAACTCGCTCTATGCCGCCTATCAGGCGCAGCCCGAGGGCTTTGCCGAGAAATATCTCGACATGCTGTCGGCCGGCGGCACGCTGCGCCATCACGAATTGCTGCAGCCGTTCGGGCTCGACGCACGCGAGCCGGCGTTCTGGGACAAGGGCCTGTCGGTCCTGCGCGGCTTCATAGACGAGCTGGAAGCGCTGGGCTGACCCCGACATGGCAGAGGACCGGAATTCGCTATCGGGGCGCGTCAAGCGCTATGCCCAGGTCTCGACCGCGGTCGGCGGCCTGGCGGCGCGCCTGGCCGGGGAGCGCTATCTGGGCATGAACCTCGACCGCGGACGCCACGCGTCCGATCTGACCCAGGTGCTGGGCGGCCTCAAGGGTCCGCTGATGAAGATGGCGCAGATCCTGTCGACCATTCCGGAAGCGCTGCCCAAGGAATATGCCCAGGAACTGTCGCAACTGCAGGCCGACGCGCCGGCGATGGGCTGGCCGTTCGTCAAGCGCCGCATGGCCGGCGAACTCGGCCCGGACTGGCAGTCGAAATTCGCCTCGTTCGAGAAAGAGGCCGCGCGTGCGGCCTCGCTGGGGCAGGTCCATCGCGCGACCGGCCACGACGGCCGCCTGCTCGCCTGCAAGCTGCAGTATCCGGACATGTCGTCTGCGGTCGAGGCCGATCTGAAGCAGCTCAAGCTGATCCTGTCGATCTATGGCCGCTACGACAGCTCGATCGAGACCGGCCAGATCCACGCCGAACTGGCCGACCGGCTGCGCGAGGAGCTGGACTACCGACGCGAGGCGCAGCATCTGGCGCTCTATCGCCGGATGCTCGCCGACGAGGCCGGCGTGCATGTGCCGGACGTGGTCGATGCGCTTTCGACCGACCGGCTGCTGACCATGGGCTGGCTCGAGGGCCAGCCGATCATGAGCGCCGCCGAGGCGCCGCAAGAGGTGCGCAACGCCATCGCGCTCAACATGTTCCGCGCCTGGTATCTGCCCTTTTACGGCTATGGCGTGATCCATGGCGACCCGCATCTGGGCAATTACACGCTCCGGCCGGACCAGAGCATCAACCTGCTGGATTTCGGCTGCGTCCGGGTGTTTCCGGCGCGGTTCGTCGGCGGCGTGATCAATCTCTACTGGGCGCTGTCGCGCAACGACGAGGCGCTGGCGGTGCATGCCTACGAGACCTGGGGCTTCAAGAATCTCGGCCGCGAGATGATCGACGCGCTCAATCTGTGGGCTCGGTTCCTCTATGCACCGTTGCTGGAGAACCGCGCCCGCCGCATCCAGGAATCTGCGACCGGCGAGTTCGGCCGCGACGTCGCCGAGAAGGTCCATCGCGAGGTGAAGCGCCTGGGCGGCGTCACCCCGCCGCGCGAATTCGTATTCATGGACCGCGCCGCGGTCGGCCTCGGCGCCGTGTTCATGCGACTCAAGGCCGATCTCAACTGGTACGAACTGTTCCACGACCTGATCCGCGACTTCGACGTCGGGGCCCTGGCCAAGCACCAAGGCGCGGCGTTGGACGCGGTCGGGTTGGCGCGGCCGGTGTGAGGCTCGCACCGGGCCGTGGGGACGGAGAACCTCTATGACGCCGAGGTTTGGTCCATGGGCAGGGTCACGGTGACGACGGTCCCGCAACCCTTTTCGCTCCGGACGATCAAGCTGCCGCCATGCAGCTCGGCGAGCCGAACCGCGATCGGCAACCCGAGGCCGGACCCCTGGTGACGGCGGGCGACGGTGCTATCGGGTTGGCCGAAGACTTCCAGCGCCACGCGCAGCTCTTCGTCGGACATGCCGATGCCTGTATCGGCCACGGTGATCTCGACGAACGCATCGGTTGCCCGACGCGCCGATAGAACGATTCGGCCTGCCGGTGGCGTAAACTTCGCCGCGTTTGACAGCAGATTCAGCAGGATCTGCCGTAAGCGAACCGGATCCGCGGGGATCTTCGACAAGGCGGGGTCGCATTCGTCGAAGAACGCGATCTCGTTCTTCTCGACCATCGGTCCGATCAATTTGCGGCAGGATTCGAACATGTCGGCCAATGCGACGGGCTCGATCGCAAGATCGACGCGACCGGCCTCGATCTTGGAGAGATCGAGCACGTCGTTGATCACGGAAAGCAGGTGACACCCGGCGTCATGAACATGCCCGGCGTAATTCAGCCACGCCGGTCCGGGCGGGCCCGCGTGACCGTCGCGGACCATTTCCGAAAAGCCAAGGATCGCGTTCAGCGGCGTGCGCAGCTCGTGACTCATGTTCGCCAGGAAGGCCGATTTCGCCCGGCTGGCGCTTTCGGCCACGGCACGGGCTTGACCCAGCGCTTGCGCCTGCATTTCCAAGGTAACGGCCTGGGCCACCAATCGGGCGTTCAACTCCCCCAGTTCGTGGGCAATGTGCCGTTGCGCCTCGGCCTCGGCCCGCGCCCGTTCGAGCCCGATCCGCGCGACCATGTGCTGCGCATATTGCCGAGCGGCCAAGGCATCCACGCGTGCGCGCAAGGCGTGATGCTCGTCGAGGACGGCCAGGGCCTGGTGATCCTGGCCAAGAGCCCGATGCACGCGCGACAGGATCAAGAGGACCGCCACCCGATCGACGACCTCCTCGTTCCGGTCGTGGCCGGCGAGCGCCGCCTGGGCGTGCTCCAGGGCCTCGGCCGGTCGGCCGAGGGCGAGCAGCACTTCGGCCAGCCCGCAGTTCGCGATCGGAACGAAGCGGTCGTCGGGGCTTTGCGCGAGACGCCGGAAGTGTTCGAGCGCCTCGTCCAGCTTGCCTTCCAGCAGCAGGTTCTGGCTCAGCGCTTCCAGATAATCGTATTCCGCACCCAATGTCACTTTCGACGAATTCACCCGGCCGGTCCGGGCGGGTTCGAGGATCTTCGCCGTTCGCGTCTCCAGCAGGTGTCGGGCCTGGGCCAGTTCCTCCACGGCGCTTTCGCCGGCGGCGAGCCGGTCGCGCGCGCCTTGCTGAAGGGCGGCGACCAGATTGCCAACGCAAAAGACGATGTCTTCGGGCACGTCGTTGACGGTCGCGGGATGGGTGTCGGCCACCCGTAGGGCCTTATGCAAAACATCCATGGCCCCGCTCGTCTCGCGCATGCCGAGCAGCGCAAATCCCATGTTGTTGAGGCATCGGATCAGCGCGCTGGCCGCGGGAATCGACGAGATCGCCGTATCGTTGGCTGGGTCGCTCCGAATGCCCAACTCGGCGATTTCGATCCCACGGTCCAGCAGCGGCAGGGCCGCCGCGATATTCCCCAATTTGACCTGCGCATTGCCGGCCACTCGCCAGGCCTCGGCATATGGCCCTGGCAATTGCGCGAGGGTTTCGCTATCCAACCGCGCGAAAGCCGCGAGCGACTCTTCGATGATCCGGATGCCAGCCGCGTGACGCCCCTCGACTAGTTCGGCCCGGGCGGAAAGAGACAGCGCCCGGCCGAGCAGCGCGTCGTCGCGCGATCGACGGGCCATGGCGACGGCCGAGGTGACGGGTGCCAGCACCTCGGGGAGCAGGCAAACGAACTGCGCCTCCAGCCGGGATATTTCTTCCCCGAGGAGTCGGTGTTCCAGCTCGGCCGCGCGCAGGGCAGTCGTTTGGATGAGCTGAGCTTGGTGCGGCACGTGAGGGGTTCCGGATCTGGGTCGAGCCATATCGGAAACAGTCTGCGCGCCGGGCCTTTAAGGGCGAGTCAACGATCGACCCGCGATCCCCGGCGGCATGCATGATGGGATCGCGGGAGGAGCGTGAAAGGATCACCAAATCGGCTGAATATACTTGCCATAGTGCTGGACGATGAAGTCCTTCACCGCCGGCGAGCGGTAGATGGCGATGAACTTCAGCAGGCGCGGATCGTTCTGATGGTCGGGGCGGGCGGCGAAGACCAGGGCGTAGTGCGGATCGGTGCCGCCGTCGCTCAGCAGCGCGGTGCTGGGATCGCCGCCGGCGATCATCAGATAGCTGATGCTGACCTGGGCCAGGGTCACGTCGTCGAGCGCGCGGGGCAGTTGCGCCGCCTCCAGCTCGCGGAATTTCAGGTGCTTCGGATTGTCGACGACGTCGAGCTGGGTCGCGTCGTCGCCGACACCGGGCCGGAGCGTCAGCAGGCCGGCCTTCTGCAGCAGTTGCAGCCCGCGCGCGCCATTGACCGGATCGTTCGCGATCGCGATCACCGCGCCGTCGGGCACTTGGTCGAACCGGGTGATCTTGTGCGAGAACAGCACGACCGGCATGACCGTGGTCGGCGCCAGTGCCACCAGCTTGTAGCCGCGCGCCTTGATCGCGGCGTTCAGGAACGGCGCGTGCTGGAACAGGTTCGTGTCGATGTCGCCATTGGCCAGCGCCTCGTTCGGCGTAATCCAGTCGGTGAATTCGATGACCTGGACATCGAGCCCCTGCTGCTTCGCCTGTGCGGCGGCGAAATTCATGATGTCGCCCAGCGGGCCGGGCGTGGAGCCGATCCGCAACGGCGTCTCGGCCTGGGCCGTGGTGATGGTCAGGGCCAGCACGAGGCCCGCAAGCAGTCGTAACGGGTTCATGGCTCAGGCTCCGATCGGGCGGCGATGGCTGGCGGCGCGATGCTCGTCCGGCAGGCGGGCGCGGCCCGGCCCCTGCAGCTTTTCGCGCAAGGTGCCGGGCGCGTAATCGTGCTTGTAGACGCCGCGTTCCTGCAGCACCGGCACGACCAGATCGACGAAATCCTCCAGGCTTTCGGGCGTGACGATGCGCGACAGGTTGAAGCCGTCGATGTCGGTGTCCTCGACCCAGGACTGCAACTCGTCGGCGACATCCTCGGCCGAGCCGATGATCGGCTTCTGCCGGCTGCCCAGGCCCATCTGGTCGATCAGGCGCTGGACCGTCCAGGGCTCCTTCGCCCGCGTGGTGATCGCTTCGAGCGCCGAATTGTTGGCGTCGTTCTTCTCGTGCCGGATCGGTTCGTCCAGGGCGTAGCGACCGAGATCGACGCCGATCGAGGCGGAGAAATGGGCGAGCGCGCCCTCGATGCTGGCGTGGCGATGGTAGTCCTCGTATTTCTCCTCCGCCTCGCGCCGGGTCCGGCCGACCACGGCGCTGCGGCCGACGAACACCTTGATGTCGGCGGGATCGCGCCCCTTCGCCGCCGCGCGCTGGCGGATGTCGGCCACGATGGACTTGGTGATCTCCTTGTTGGGCGCATTGACGAAGATGCATTCGGCATGGGTCGCGGCGAACTCCCGGCCGCGGGTCGACGAGCCGGCCTGATACAACACCGGCGTGCGCTGCGGCGACGGCTCGCACAGATGCAGCGCGTCGAGCCGGTAATATTCGCCCTCGTGCTGGATGCGATGCACCTTGTCGGGCCGCGCGAAGATCCGGTGCTCCTTGTCGCGCAGGACCGCGTCATCCTCCCAGCTCGCCTCCCATAGCTTGTAGACCACGTCGAGATACTCGCCGGCGACGTCATAGCGCCGGTCATGGTCGGGCTGCACGTCGAGCCCCATGCCGCGGGCGGCGCTGTCGAGATAGCCGGTGACGATGTTCCAGCCGATCCGGCCGTTGGTCAGATGGTCGAGCGTCGACATGCGGCGGGCGAACAAATAGGGCGGCTCGTAGGTCAGGTTGCTGGTGACGCCGAAGCCCAGATGCGTAGTTACCGCCGCCATGGCCGGCACGAGCAGCAGCGGATCGGCGACCGGCACCTGCACCGCATGTTCGATCGAGGGCCCCGGACCGCCCTGATAGACGTCGTAGACGCCGACGATGTCGGCCAGGAAGATGCCGTCGAGCTTGCCGCGCTCGGCGATGCGCGCCAGATTCTGCCAATAGCCCAGCGTGTTATAGGCGGTCGATCGGTCGCGCGGATGGGTCCACATGCCGTGCTGGATATGGCCGACGCAGTTCATGTCGAACGCGTTGAGGCGGATCTCCTTGGTCATCGGCTTACTCGTGGTTCGACGGCAGGTCGGCCAGCCGTCGATAGCGACCGGCGTGATAGAGCAGCGGCTCGCCCGGCGCGGTCCGGATGCCGACGACCTCGCCGATGAACAGCGAATGGCTGCCGAGCCGGCTGTGCTCGACGATGCGGCACTCGAACAGTGCGATGGCGTCGGCCAGCGCGGGCACGCCGGACGGTAGGTCGATCCAGGGATGCGCCCCGAACCGCTCGTCGCTCGACAATTTGGATTGGGCGAAGCGGTCGGCCGATTCCTGATGCGCCGGGGCCAGGAAATTGACGGCGAAACGGCCCGATCCGGCGATCAGCGGCTCGGCGCTGGCCTCCCGGTTCACGCAGATCAGCAATTGCGGCGGATCGGCGCTGACCGAGACGACGGCGGTCGCCGTCAGGCCGTTGCGCGTGCCGCCATGGCGCGCCGTGATGATGGTGACCGCGGCCGGGACGAAGCGCATGGCCGCGCGATAGGCGTCGGGCGACACCAGATCGGCGATGGCGTCGTCGACCGCCGCGAGGCGCTTGGTAATGAGAGACATGGCAACTCCGTTACGGCTGCGCGGTCTGGCGCAGCGGCTGGGTAAAGGATCGATCGAAGCTCGGCGTCACGTCGAAGTGGCGCGGGATGATGCCGGCATCGGCGTAGGTGTCGGCGACGGTCTGCTGGGCAGCGGCGACCCCGTCGTCGATCGGCACCCAGGTCTGTTGCCGCCGGGAAAACGACAGGTGCGCCGCCGGTTCGGGCACGCCGGTCAATTGGGCCAGGCGCTTGGAATACTCGTCGACATGGGCCAGCGACCAGCGCTGGGCCCGGAACAGCCGCTGCAGCAGATCGTCGAGCGCCGCATGCTTGTCGCGGATCGCGGCGACGGTGGCGACCTGATAGCTGAGGCCCGACGACAGGCCGGTGCCGGGGACGACCAGCTTGGCGCTCTCCGTCACCTGCTCCAGCGCCGTATAGGGCTCCCAGGTCGACCAGGCGTCGATCTGGCCGGTCGACAGCGCCGCCTTGGCGTCGCCCGGCGCCAGGAACACCAGGTCGATGTCGCGGGTAGTCAGACCCACGCTCTTCAGCGCCGCCAGCACCTGGTAATGCCCGATCGAGCCTCTGCCGGTGGCGATGCGATGGCCCTTCAGGCTGGCGGCATCGGTCAGCGGCGAGCCGGGCAGGGCGATGATCGCGGTCGCCTCGGGGTTGGAGTGATTGACGCCGATCGCGCGGATCTCGGCGCCGGCGGCCAGCGCGAACACCAGCGGCGCGTCGCCGACCGGGCCGCTGTCGATGGCGCCGGCATTGAGCGCTTCGAGCAGCGGTGCCGCCGCCGCGAACTCGCTCCAGTCGATCCGGTAGGACAGATGATCGAGCTCGCCGGCGGCTTCGAGCAGCCCGCGCTCGCCGCCCTTCTGATCGCCCAGCTTCAGGGTGGGTTCGGCCGCCGCAGCATTGCCGATCGTCAGCAGCGCCGCGGCGAGCAGCAGGGTGAGACGCATCGGCTCAACCCGTCCGGGCTTCACGGTGGGCCAGCCGCTCGGCGACCAGCTGCCGGGTGCGCGGGATCAGCGCGCGGCCATAGTCGATCGCGTCTTCCAGCGGGTCGAAGCCGCGGATCAGGAACGTGGTGACACCCAGGTCGTAATAGTCCAGCAGCGCGTCGGCGACCTGGTCCGGCGTGCCGACCAGGGCCGTGCTGTTGGCGCGCGCGCCGGTCTCCCGGGCGACGGCGGTCCAGAGCCTTTTGTCGACCCGGTCGCCACCCTCCGCCGCGGCCAGCAGGCGACGCGCGCCCTCGCTCTGCTTCGGATCGCCGACGCCGATGCCTGAGGCCCGGCGCTGTTCGCGCACCTGCGCCAGGATGCTGTCGGCCCGCGCCCAGGCCGCATCCTCCGTATCGGCCAGGATCGGGCGGAACGACACGCTGAAGCGGACTGGTCGTCCTTTCGCCGCGGCGCGGACCCGGGCGATCTGCTCGCGCACCTGTTCGTGCGTCTCGCCCCACAGCGCATAGACATCGGCATGGCGGCCGGCGACGGCGATAGCGGCCTCGGACGCGCCGCCGAAATAGACCGGGATATGCGGCGTCTGCACTGCCTTGACCTCGGAGAAGCCGCCCTCGAACCGGTAGTATTTGCCTTGATGGTCGAACGGCCGGTCGCTGGTCCAGATCCGGCGCAGCACGGCCAGATATTCGTCGGTCCGGGCGTAGCGCTCGTCATGGCTCAAGAAATCGCCGTCGCGCCGCTGCTCGGCATCGTCGCCGCCGGAGATGATATGGACCGCGAGCCGGCCGCCGCTGAACTGGTCGAGCGTGGCCAGCTTGCGCGCGGCCAGCGTCGGTTCGACGAAGCCCGGGCGATGGGCCAGCATGAAGCCGATCCGCTCGGTCACGGCGGCGGCATAGGAGGTCACGAGAAAGGCGTCCGGCCCGGTCGAATGATAGGCGACCAGCACCCGGTCGAAGCCGGCGGCCTCGTGCGCCTGGGCAAAGCGGCGGACATAATCGCGGTCGATGGCCGGTCCCTCGGCCAAGTGGATTTCGGAGGCCTTGCGGGTCGCGATCAAACCGATGAATTCGACGCTCATGGGGATTCTCCTGGGGTTAAAGGCCGAGCGCGGCACGGCCGGCCGATGTCAGGATGCTGTCGTTCTGCGGGGTGTGGATCCGGCTGCACAGCACGTCGCGATGGTGGCGTTCGAGCGCGTTGGCGCGGCTCAGGCCCGGATTGCCGGCGAGTTCGAGCGCGCGCTCCACCACCCGGATCGCGTTGTCGGTGACGGTGAGCTTGATCTGGCCGGGCTCGATCAGGCCGAGACCTTCGGGATCGGCACTGGCGCTGTCGATCAGCCGGCGATTGGTCCGCAACAGCCGATCGATCTCGCCGACCGCTTCCTGGAATCGTGGCAAACTGGCCAGCGGCGCGCCGAGATTGCTGGGCGCGCGGCTCTTCAGATGGGCGACCAGCCAATCCTTCGCCGCTTCGGCCACGCCGTTGTAGAGCGCCGAAATCGTCAGCGTGTTCCAGGCGAGCCCGATCGGATCGGGCTGGGCCCACTGTGCCGGCCGGCGCAGATCGACCGCATGGTGGGCCGGCACCAGGACGTCGGTCAGCACGATCTCGTGGCTGCCGGTCGCCCGCATGCCCAGATGGTCCCAGGTCTCGGCGATCCACACGCCCGGGCTGTCCAACGGTACCAGCCAGAATCCGACCTGGGGGATCTCGTCGTCGGTTCGGGCCCAGACCAGGCCCCAGCGCAGGATGGAGCTGCCGGTCGAATAGATCTTGTGCCCGGTCAGCAGCCAGCCGTCGGGCGAGCGCCGGGCCACCGTCGCCGGCAGGCCGCCGCGCGCCGGCGATCCCAGCTCCGGCTCGACCCGGAGCGCGTTGACCAGGGCGATCTCGCCGGCGGCCGAGGCCAGGCCAATGCTATCGGCGAGCGGCCGCGGCCAGCGGCTCGACCGGAAGATCGCGGCGACATGGAGATAATGCATCGCCAAAATCAGTGCGGTCGAGGCGTCGCCGGCGGCAATCTGGCCGACGATCCGGGTGACCTCGCCGAGGTCGGCCTCGGCGCCGCCCAGCCGGGCCGGCACGGTCAGGCTCAACAGGCCCGCGGCCGCGAGCTTCTGAAAGTTGGTCCGGGCGATCGTGCCCTCCCGGTCGTATCGGGCGGCGTCGGTCGCGAAGTCGCGGGCCAACTCGGTCGCCATGACCAACCGCTGCGCGACGGCCGTTTCCGGCGACGCGGGTGGTCGGTGCAAGAGACTTTTCATCTTGCGATCCTTGGAACGGGATGGTCTTGGAAAGGAAGCGCCGCCGTCAGGGCGTGCGCCGGTCGCGGCCTAGCGGCGACAACCGTCCCGAAGCAGGACAGGGGGCCTGTCGGGCGATCCGGGAATCGATCTTCTGGTGCATCTACCGCGCTCCTATGTGGATCTCGATGGGGCGGCACGCCCCGCTTTAGCCGCATTTGTTAAGCGCCCGCAATCTGGTTGTTCAAATCGGCGCTGTTGTTCAGGATTATTTCACAAGAATTATACGTCAATAATAAAAAAATCGCATATCAGATATGTTTAATCTGGCCGTACGGTAATATCCCGGCCGGCTGGGGCCCGATCCATTATTTTTCAAGAGTTGACTCGACCGGGACGGTGCCACCGATATGTCTCCTCCATCGCTGTCCGAGAGAGACCCTCATGACCACCGCCAACGGCCGTACCGCCGACCATCCGATCGATAAGCTGTTCCTGGAGCGCTGGTCGCCCCGCGCCTATACCGGCGAGGAGATTTCCGAGGCCCAGCTGGCGACGATCTTCGAGGCGGCGCGCTGGGCGCCCTCGTCCTACAATTCGCAGCCTTGGCGTTTTCTCTATGCGCGCCGCGGCTCGGCCCATTGGGACACGTTCTTGGGGCTGCTGAACGAATTCAATCAGTCCTGGGCGAAGCAGGCGGCGGCACTCGTCGTCCTGGTGTCGCGCGAGACCATGCTGCCGCCGGGCGCCGCAAAGGAAATCCCGTCGCACAGCCATTCGCTCGACGCCGGCGCCGCCTGGGCCAATCTCGCGATCCAATCCAGCCTGCTTGGCTGGGACGCCCATGCGATGGTCGGTTTCGATATTCCCCGGGCCTTTGCGACACTCAGCGTGCCGCTGGGCCACCGGGTCGAGGCCGCGATCGCGATCGGTCGCCGCGGCGCGCCGACGCTACTGCCCGAGGGCCTCGCCGCCCGCGAAAAGCCGAACGACCGCAAGCCGCAGTCGGAAATCGTGTTCGAAGGCGGCTTCCCGGCGCAGTAGGTCGCTATTCCGTCCGGGTCAGCGTTCCTGCATAGAGCGCCGGTCCGGTCGGCAGGCCCTCGGGCCTGCCGCCTGCCGGTTCCAGGCTGACCATCAGTTGCAACCGGTCGCGCGGCAGGTCGGCCGCCTTGACGGCGGCGACCAGCGTCGTGTGGTCGGACGAATTGACGGCATCGTCGATGATATCCTTGTTCGGGGCCATCTGCCGGCCGCCGACCAGCACGGTCGCCTCGGTCGCGGCCCGGAAGGGCAGCGAGACCGCGAACGAGCCCAGCAGGGCAAGGGCGGTAAACGCAGCGATCTTTTTCATGGAACTGCTCCAAAAAGCTGGCGGGACGACTGCCCCGACCCCACCGATACCGCCGGCTCGGTCGCTTGGATGCAGCGGCCGCCTGAAATAATTAGATCGGCCCCGGCCCGGCTACCGCCGGTGACCTGAGTTGGGGAAATCCAGCGCCCCTCGACCAGAAGCGGTCATGGCTTTAAAGTGTCATCCGGAACCGACCCCCGCCTGTCCGGCGTCGGCGGCTCCGGGGCACGTGAGGGGATATGGGGTACGGCACCGACCGAACGTTCTCGGCGCAGCAGTGGCGCGTGGTGATGTTCGCCGCCTGCGGACTCCTGATCGCCGGTGTCGGGCTCGGCGTCGTGATCGGCCGGATGACGTCGACACCGCCCGAACCGCCGCCGGTGTCGGCCCCGATCGTGCCGGACCTGCCGGCCCCGTCCGTGACAAGCACTGTCGCGCCCGACGTGATTCCCGATGAAGAGCCGGACGAAGCGCCGCCGCCGCCCGTTGCGGCACCACGACCGGCCCCGCCGCCTGTGGTGGTCAAGCCGTCACTGACGCCCGAGCGTGTTGCGGCCGCGCCGGCGCCGGAGCGTCCGGCAGCACTCCGGCATGTCGAAACGAAGGCGAAACCGGCGCGCGTCCAGCCTGAACCCGAACCGCCGGCCAAAGGCCCGCGCTGGGTCGTGCAACTGGGCGCGTTCCAATCGTCGGATCACGCCAATCTGCTGGTGAATACCTTGGCGGCCCACGGCCAGGCGGCGCATGTGATCTTCGCCCCGAACGCGGCGGGGCAGGGCTGGTTTTATGTCCAGACACCGCCCTACCGCTCGGCGGCGGCGGCGAAGAGTGCCGCTCAGCGCCTGGCCGCACGCGAACATCTGCCGACGTATCTGATAAAGCTGCCCAATGCGGGCTAATTCCCCGTGACGGCCTTCAGCTTGTCGAAGGCCAGGAACACCGCTTCCAGATCCTTGCGATTGTCGGTCTTGCCCGGACCGCCCTCCTTGGTCAGCGCCAGTTCGAGCGCGTGGATCAGCAGTTCGGCCACCTCGACCGCGTGCTGCTCGCACGCCTGATTGAACGCCATCAGAATCTTGTCGCTCAATCGGCGGGTATATTGCGGCAAATCGCTCATAGAAGATTCTCCAGGCCCCTCGCCCGAACATGCGGCTCCCAGGCGACCGGCGGTAGAATACACGGTCGGGCCGTGGGATTCATCCGGCAAACGTCGGGAATAGGATTGTTGGTGCCCGAGTCTGTTTGGCGGGAGACCACATGATCTATCAGGAAGATGCATGATGCGCGTTCTATTCGGTTCGACATCTCTCGCCCTGCTTTGTTCCGCCTGCGTAACGGCTCCGCCTCCACCCCTGGTCGCGCCGGTCGCCGTGGCGCCGATCAGCGATTTCCAGACCAAACTCAGCGCCACGGAACCCAACTGCCACGACTATACCGGCCAGGCCATGATCGAGGGCAAGCCGCAGCAGATCGTCGGCCATGCCTGCCAGCGGCCCGACGGCTCGTGGCAGGTGGCCGAGGGTACGGCCGATCAGCCCAACCAGTTCACCGCGGTCTATCCCGCGCCGATCTATGCCGAAGGCTATTATTACCCGGATTACTTCTATGGCGACCCGTGGCTGTGGGACGCGTCATTCGGCTTCGGCACGTCCTTCGTCTTCTTCGACCGTCATTTCCATCGTCAGGGCTTCCATGGCGGCCCGGGCCGCCATGGCGGGTTTCACCACAGGTAGGTCAGGCTCCCGGCTCAGACGTCCGGGAAACCGCTCAGCGCCTCATCGATCATCATGGCGCTGGGCATCGATGACTGGGCGCCGCGCGTGCCGCAGGACAGGCCGGCGGCGACGGTCGCGCGGCGGAGCGCCGCCGCCATCGAGATGCCGCGGTCGAGGGCGACCGCGAGCACGCCGACGAAGCAGTCGCCGGCGCCGGTCGTATCGACCGCGGTGATCGGCAGGGCCGGAACGGCGAGGCTGCCACCCTCGGGACGATGGAGGATCGCGCCGGCCTCGCCGCGCGTGACGATCAGGGTGATGCCATGGCGCATCGCGACCTCGGCCGGTTCGCCCAGGGTCGCGGCCTCGCCTTCGTTGGCGATCAGCACGTCGATCGTATCCAGCAGCGCCTCGGCGTCTCCGCGGGCGGGCGCCAGATTGAGGATGACCTGGCCGCCCAGCGCTTTGGTGCGGCGGGCCAAAGCCACGGTCGGGGCGAGCGGCGCTTCGAGCTGCAGCACGATGGTGCTGCCGGCGCCCAGCAGATGGTCCGGCACATGGCTGGCGGAGGCATAGGCATTGGCGCCGGACGCGACTGCGATCTGATTGTCGCCGCCGGTCTCGACCACGACCGAGGCGCAGCCGGTCGGCCAGTCCAGCGTCGAGAGATAGGACAGATCGATGCCGGCCTTGCGCACCAGATCGAGCGCCGCCTCGGCAAAGGCGTCGCGGCCGACCGCGCCGACCAGCGTGACCCGGCCGCCATCGCGTGCCGCGGCCAGTGCCTGATTGGCGCCCTTGCCGCCCGGCAGCATCAGGAAGCTGCCGCCGAGCGTGGTTTCGCCCGGGGCGGGCAGATGCTGCACCGGGAAGATCAGATCGAGGTTGATGGAGCCGAACACCAGAATCATTCAACTATCCTAAGCCTTGCCGCCGGACGTCCCGCACCTGGAAATATGCGCGTCCCTGATGAAAATGTCGTTATGGTGCGTCCGTCTCCCAGCGATCGGCCGCCGCATCGTCGTCGGCCTTGGCCGCGACCCAGTCGGCGCCGAGCGAGGTCTCTTCCAGCTTCCAGAACGGCGCCTTGGTCTTCAGCCAATCCATCAGGAACTGGCAGGCCTCGAACGCGGCCTGGCGATGGGCGGACGAGACCGCGACCAGCACGATCGGCTCGCCCGGCAGCATACGGCCGTGGCGATGGATGACCAGCACATCCATCAGCGGCCAGCGCCCGCGCGCCTGGGCTTCGAGCGCCGCCAGCTGCCGCTCGGTCATGCCGGGATAATGTTCCAGGGTCAAGGCGACCAGCGGCGGCGCCCCGGCCTCGGCGCCGCGGACATATCCCACAAAGCTCGCGACCGCGCCGACGGCGCTATCGCCGCGACCGAACGTACCCAACTCGGCGCCGACGTCGAAGGGAGCGGCTTCGACGCGGATCATGGCACGGCCCCGCGCTCACCCGGCGAGCTGACGCTCTCCCGCAAGCGGTAGAGGGTTGGGACTGCGCCCTCTACCGCTTGCGGGAAGGGGCCCGGCCCGTCAGGGCTGGGAGGGGTGAGGGGCGTCATCCCCCGGTCACCGGCGGAAACAGCGCGATTTCATCACCCGGGCGGACCGGATGATCCGGGCCGACGTAATCCTGATTGACCGCGACCCGGACCAGCCTGGTGTCGACCAGCGCCGCCGCATAGCCGGGGCCGAGCGTCGCCAGCCAGGCGACCAGCGCGCCGACCGTCGCAATCTCGGCCGGTGGGTCGAGCGTTTCCTCGCCGCGGCCGATGCGGGTGCGCAGCCAGGCGAAATAGCGCAGTTTCATGGCAGGCCCTCCAGCGATACGGCGTTGGCCAGAATGAAATCGGCGATGGCGCCGACCACGTCCAGCGCCAGCACCGGCAGCGGACAGCGGTTTCGCCATGCCTCGGGCAACGGCTCGTTCGTCGCGATCGCCAGCACCGATGGATCTTCCGGCCAGAGCGGCATCTTGCCCAGGCTCGGGCGGCAGATCTCCAGCTTGGGCATCGGGTGGCGCTTGAACCCCTCGACCAGCAGCAGATCGACCGGGCTCATGTGCCGGATCAGATCGAGCAGGCCTGGCTCCGGCGCGCCGCGCAACTCGTGCATCAGTGCCCAGCGCCGGTCGCTCGCCACCAGCACCTCGGTGGCGCCGGCCTGGCGATGCTGCCAGGAATCCTTGCCGGGCTGATCGACGTCGAAGTCGTGATGCGCGTGCTTGACGGTCGAGATGCTGAGGCCGCGCCGGGTCAGCTCCGGCAGCAGGCGGCCCATCAGGGTCGTCTTGCCGCTGCCGCTCCAGCCGGCGAGACCAAAGGCGCGCATCGCCAGGCTAGCCCAGCTCGCCGACCGACTTGCCCGGCGCGGGGACCGCTTCCGGTTCGCCCATATGCTTCAGGCCGTGGCGCAGATAGTCGTAGCCGGTGATGATGGTCAGCAGTGCGGCGATCCACAGCAGGCTTTCGCCGATGAAGCCCATCGGCAGGAAGGCCGGACCGGCATTGCCGATCAGCAGCACGCCGATCGCGACCATCTGGATGCCGGTCTTCCATTTCGCCAACCGGCTGACCGGAACGCTGACGCGCAGGCCCGCCAGATATTCGCGCAGGCCCGACACCAGGATCTCGCGCGCCAGGATGATCAGCGCCGGGATGATGGCCGGGGTGCTCAGCCGATTGAAGTCGACCAGCATCATCAGCGTGATCGATACCAGCAGCTTGTCGGCGATCGGGTCGAGAAACCGGCCGAACGCGGACATCTGCTTATAGCGCCGGGCGAAATGACCATCGAGATAGTCGGTGACGCCGGCGGCGGCGAACAGGGTCCACGAGACCCATTCGCCCCAGGGATAGGGCAGATAGCAGGCGGCGACCAGAAGCGGGATCACTGCGATCCGCGATATGGTCAACAGATTGGGCAGCGTGAAAACCATCGAAACCGTCCGGGCCCCATCCTTACGCATGATCGGCCATAAACCGCGACATCAAATGAAGTGTCCAGGGCCAACGGCGCGCATCCTAGTCGTCTGCGTGGAAATGGTCGTAGATTTTTTTCGCGACCGTGGTCGAGATGCCATCGACCGCTTCCAGATCGAGCTGGCCAGCGCGCGCGACCGCCTTGGCCGAGCCGAAATGATGCAGCAGCGCCTTCTTGCGGCCGGGACCGATGCCGGGCACTTCGTCGAGCGGCGAGACCGTGATCGCCTTGGTCCGGCGCGCGCGATGGGTGCCGATGGCGAAGCGATGGGCCTCGTCGCGCAGGCGCTGCAGGAAATACAGCACCGGATCCTTGGGTTCGAGTGAGAAGGGCGCCTGGCCCGGCACGAAGAACCGTTCGCGCCCGGCGTTCCGGTCGGGCCCCTTGGCGATCGCGACCAGTTGCACGTCGTCGATGCCCAACTCGACGAACACTTCCTCGACCACGCTCAACTGTCCGGGACCGCCGTCGATCAGCACCAGATCCGGCCATTGTCCACTGGTGCGGTCGGGATCCTCCTTCTGCGCGCGCTGGAACCGGCGGGTCAGGACCTCGCGCATCATGGCGTAATCGTCGCCCGGTTTGAATTCGGTGCCGGGGGCCGCACCCTCGCCGCGGATGTTGAACTTGCGGTAGGCCGGCTTCATGAAGCCCTCGGGCCCGGCCACGATCATGGCGCCGATCGCGTGGGTGCCCTGGATATGGCTGTTGTCATAGACCTCGATCCGGCAGGGCGGCGCGTCCAGGCTGAGTGCCGCCGCGACGCCGACCAGCAGCTTCTGCTGGGTCGAACTTTCGGACAGCCGCCGGCCCAGCGCCTCGCGCGCGTTGGTCATGGCATGCTCGACCAGCTTCTTCTTGTCGCCGCGCTGGGGGGCGAGCAGGGTGACCTTGCGACCGGCCCTGGTCGACAGCGCCTCGCCCAACAGCTCGGCCTCGGCCGGGTCGTGGCTCAGCAGCAGCAGGGGCGGCGGCGGCTTGTTGTCGTAGAACTGCCCGATGAAGGCGGCCAGCACCTCGTCGATCCCCAGCGTCTTGTCGTGGCTCGGGAAATAGGCCCGATTGCCCCAGTTCTGCCCGGCTCGGAAGAAGAAGACCTGGATCGAGGTATGGCCGCCCTCCTGGTGCGCGGCGATGACGTCGGCATCGACCAGGCCCTCGACATTGATGTCCTGATGCGCCTGGATATGGGCCAGCGCGCGGATGCGGTTGCGGATGACCGCCGCGGTCTCGTAGTCGAGCGTCTCGGCCGCCTCGGTCATGGCCGCGACCAGGCGGGCATTGATCTCGCGGCTATGGCCGGTCAGCACGGCGCGGGCCTGATCGACCAGGGCCAGATAGTCGGTGTCGCCGATCCGGTCGACGCAGGGCGCCGAGCAGCGCTTGATCTGATACTGCAGGCACGGCCGTGTCCGGCTCTGATAGATCGAGTCCGAGCAGGAGCGCAGCAGGAAGGCGCGATGCAGCGCGGTGATGGTTCTATTGACCGCGCCGGCCGAGGCGAAGGGGCCGAAATACTCGCCGCCTTCGTTGCGCGCGCCGCGATGCTTGGTCAGTTGCGGCACCGCATGGGTCGAGCGCAGGTGAATATAGGGGAACGACTTGTCGTCCCTTAGCAGGACATTGTACCGCGGCATCAGGGTCTTGATCAGATTGATCTCGAGGAGCAGTGCCTCGACTTCGGTATGAGTTGTAACCACCTCCATCCGCGCGGTCTCGGCAACCATCCGGCGAATGCGATTGGACAGGCCGACCAGCTGCGTATAATTCGTGACCCGGTTGCGCAGGTTCCTGGCCTTGCCGACATACAGCACGTCGCCGGCCGCGTTGACCAGTCGATAGACGCCGGGGTTGCCGGGCAACGTCTTGACCATATTGCGGATCACGGCGACGCCGGACGCGATGGCACCGTCAGGTGGCAGTTCGGCTTCGAGCTCGAACTTCTGCTTTTCCGTCGCTACCATTTCCGGCGCTTGATCCGGCCCTTCGGCCATCGGCGGCTCCCATTTCCCAGGACTTCCCTGGGTTCGTCAAATTTTCGTCACAGCGCGGACATGTATCCACTGAATCTGTGGATAAGTTTGTGGGCAAGCCCGAGAAATAGCGGTGGATGCCGCACCAAACCTAGAGATTCAAGAGGCTGATCAAAAAATAGGCAAAACACACAACTTATTGATTTTACTAGATATATTTCTTGTCAACGGAAAAGAACCGGTACGATTGACGCGCTTTGCGACGGGATTGGCTCTTGT
>Ga0302314_10003702_pt1 | contig 28130 bp, 21 predicted proteins | sample III_Palsa_N2_3_FD_200533 | JGI IMG/M metagenome (GOLD analysis project Ga0302314, IMG submission 200533) | Peat permafrost microbial communities from Stordalen Mire near Abisko, Sweden - III_Palsa_N2_3 | ecosystem: Environmental > Terrestrial > Soil > Palsa > Peat permafrost | place: Sweden...
TCAATACACGCTGCAGGACGCCAATCTCGACGAGCTGAACGAATGGGCGCCCAAGCTGATGGCCAAGCTGCAGACCCTGTCGGAGCTGAAGGATGTGGCCTCCGACCAGCAGACCAGCGGCACCACCTTGTCGATGACCATCGACCGCGACCAGGCCGCCCGGTTCGGCATCCAGCCGTCATTGATCGATTCGACGCTCTATGACGCCTTCGGCCAGCGCGAGGTGACCCAGTATTTCACCCAGCTCAACTCCTACCATGTGGTGCTGGAAGTGCTGCCCGAGATGCAGGCCGATCCGGACACGCTGAACAAGATCTACATCACCTCGCCGGTGACCGGGAAACAGGTGCCGCTGTCGACCTTCGTGCATTTCGATACGGATCACACGGCCTTGCTGTCGGTCAACCATCAGGGCCAGTTCCCCGCCGTCACTCTGTCCTTCAACCTCGCCCCCGGCGTGGCGCTGGGCCAGGCGGTCGACGCGATCAACCAGGAATCGGCGACGATGGGTCTGCCGAGCTCGATCGCCGGCACCTTCCAGGGAACGGCGCAGGCCTTCCAGAGTTCGCTGAAGAGCGAGCCCTATCTGATCGCGGCGGCCTTGGTGGCGGTCTACATCATTCTCGGCATGCTGTATGAGAGCTACATCCACCCCCTGACGATTCTCTCGACCCTGCCGTCGGCCGGCGTCGGCGCGCTGCTGATGCTGATGGCCTTCCATTACGATCTGTCGGTGGTGGCGCTGATCGGCATCATCCTCTTGATCGGCATCGTCAAGAAGAACGGCATCATGATGGTCGACTTCGCCATCCAGGCCGAGCGCGAGCAGGGCATGAGTCCGGTCGAATCGATCCGGCAAGCCTGCCTGCTGCGCTTCCGCCCGATCATGATGACGACCATGGCGGCGCTGCTCGGCGCGCTCCCCCTGATGCTCGAGAAGGGCACCGGTTCCGAGCTGCGTCAGCCGCTCGGCTACACCATGGTGGGCGGTCTGATCCTGTCGCAGATGCTGACGCTGTTCACCACCCCGGTGATCTATCTCTATCTCGACCGGCTGACCACGCGGAACAAGGGCCATCATCATCCACGGGGCGGCGGTGAAAGCGGCAAGGCGCACCAGGAGCCCCAGCTTGTCCATGTCTCGCACCACGAATAGTCTCTAGGCGGGAGGATCGCGGTGAAGGTGCTGCTGGTCGAGGATAATGAACGGGTCTCGCGCTTCGTTGTAAAGGGCCTGCGCGAAGCCGGTCACACCATCGATCATGTCGAGAATGGCCGCGACGGGTTATTCTACGCCGCCAGCGAGACCTACGACGCGATCATCATGGATAGGATGTTACCCGGCCAGATCGACGGGCTCGGCATCATCGAGACCTTGCGCCAGCAGGGCAACCGCACGCCGATCCTGGTGCTGTCGGCCTTGTCCTCGGTCGATGAGCGCATCAAGGGCCTGCGCGCCGGCGGCGACGATTACCTGACCAAGCCCTTCGCCTTCGGTGAATTGCTGGCCCGCCTCGACGCGCTGGTGCGCCGCCTGCAGGTCGATGCCGGCGCCACCCAGCTCTCCGTCGGCGATCTGCATATGGATGTGCGCTCGCGCAAGGTGAGCAGGGGCGGGCGGGCCATCACCCTGCAGCCGCGCGAATTCCAACTGCTCGAATATCTGATGCGCCATGTCGGCCAGGTGGTGACCCGCACCATGCTGCTGGAAAATGTCTGGGACTATCATTTCGACCCCCAGACCAACATCGTCGACGTGCATATCAGCAATCTGCGCCAGAAGATCGAGATCCAGGGAGAGAAGCCGCTGGTGAAAACCGTGCGCGGCGCCGGCTATATGATGACGGCGGACTCCTAGAAATGCTGACGCGCTTCACCCGCTCCTCGGCACTGGCCCTGGCCTTGGGTTATGTCGGGTTGGGTGTGGTTGCGCTGGCCTTGTTCGCCTTGCCCCTCTGGTACGCGTGGCGCGTCACCGTCGAGGAATATCGCGTCGAGCTGATCCAGGAGGACGTGCAGCGCTTCTCGGAGGTGTTCGCCCGCCGTGGAGCCGAGGGACTGTCCGCCTTCATCGACGAGCGTGTCAATTTGCAGATCGCCGGCGACCGCCTGCTGCTGCTGGCCGATCCTTCGCTCCAGCCTCTGGCGGGCAATCTCGAGTCCTGGCCGAAGGAAGTGCCGGCTCAGCCAGGCATCTACACCATCGATATGGTCGTGGTCGGGCACCCAAGCCGCGTCGGCCTCGTGCGCGCGACCTTGCCGGGCGGCTACAATCTGCTGGTCGGGCGCGATATCACCCACTTCAATCCGCTCGAGAACCGCTTCTGGCTCGGCCTAGGCGTCTCGCTGACGGTGCTGCTCGGTGTCGGCATAGCGAGCGGCTGGCTGGTGCGGCGCGTCGTCCTCTCCGAGATCGACAATATCAGCCACAGCGTCGGCGCCATCGTCCATGGCGACCTGTCGCACCGCCTGCCGGTCACGCCGCGCGGCGGTGAATTCAACACGCTCTCGACCACCATCAACCGCATGTTCGACCAGATCGAGCAGCTGGTGCATGGGGTGCGCAACGTGTCCAATTCGATCGCCCACGATCTCAGGACGCCGCTGGCCGAATTGCGCTCGCGCCTCGAGGAGATGGTCGTTACCCGTCCCTCCGGCGAGGAGCTGAATGAGGGGCTGGCCGACGCGGTGGAGGATGTCGACCGCGTCATCGGCATCTTCAACGCGCTGTTGCGCCTGGCCGAGATCGACGCCGGCGCCCAGCGATCCGGCTTCGTCGAAGTCAATCCGGCGGAATTAGCCTCCCGCGCCGCCGAATTCTACCGGCCGGCGGCGGAACTCAAGGGTATCAGCCTCGACTTCCGCGACGCCGCCGAGGGCGTGAGATTGGCAGGCGATCCGCTTCTCTTATCGCAAGCGGTGTTCAATCTGCTCGACAACGCGGTGAAGTTCACCCCGGCCGGCGGCCATATCCGCGTCGAGGCGGCGCGCGGCGATAGCGGGATCGAGATCAGTGTCGGCGATGACGGGCCTGGCGTCCCCGACGAGGAAAAGCAGCGGGTGGTCGAGCGCTTCTATCGCGGTGATCTCAGCCGCGGCAGCACGCCGGGGGTCGGGCTCGGCCTGACGCTGGTCAGCGCTATCGCCAGCTTGCATGGCGGTCGGCTGGATCTGACCGACAACCATCCGGGCCTGATCGCCCGGATGGTGTTCGATAGCTTGCAACCCGGCGTTCAGGCCGCCTTGTAGCGGGCGGCCGGCTGGGCCTTCGACAGGTTCGGCATCAGGGCCTGGCGCGCCGCTTCGTAGGCGGCCCAATCCTTCTGCTCGGGCAAGGCCGGAATGGTGACCAGTTCGCCCTGGGCCAGGCCGGCCAGCGCGGAATCGACCATGTCCTCGGCGCGCATCACGATACTCTGCGGCAGATGCTCGACCGGAGTGCCGGCAATGCCCCAGAATTCGGTGGCGGTGGCGCCGGGCAGGACCGCCTGGACGCGGATGCCTTTCGAGGCCAGTTCGTGATGCAGCGATTGCGAGAAGGCCAGCACGAAAGCCTTGCTGCCGCCATAGACGCCGTTCAGCATCTCAGGGGCGATGGCGACGATGGAAGCGATATTGATGATCGTGCCGGTCCCGCGCGCCACGAAGCCGGGTGCGGCGGCATAGGTCAGCCGCGTCAGCGCCGTGACATTGAGAGCGATCATCTCCTGCATCTTCTCGACATCGGCGTTAAGCAGCGGCGCGGTGGCGCCGACGCCGGCATTGTTGATCAGCAGGGTGATGCTGGAATCGGTCTTGAGCAGGGTCTCGACCTGAGCCAGATCGGTGGATTTAGTGAGGTCGGCGGCGACGATCTCGACGGTGCGGCCGGTCTCGCGGGTCAGTTTGCTGGCGGCGGTGCGCAGGCGCTCGACATTGCGGGCGACCAGGATCAGATCGTAACCCTGGCGGGCCAGGCGGTCGGCATAGACGGCGCCGATGCCCGAACTGGCGCCGGTGATGAGGGCGGTACCTTTGAAAGCGGTGGTCGACATGATGAATCTCCTGGGGATGTTCGGTGAGGAGACTCTAGGCCGACTCGACTCTGTCTTGAATGTCATATATACAACGTTTCAGGACATGATCGGAGAGTCGCCATGATCAAGGTTGGTTTCCTCGTCACGCCCGGCTTTCAGATGATGAGCTTCGCCGCCCTGACCGCCTTCGAGCTGGCCAATGTGACCGCGGGCGAAGCGCTCTACGACATCGTGATTCTGTCCGAGACAGGCGGGCCGGTCTCCAATTCTCTCGGCATCCGCATGGATACCGTGCCGCTGGGCGAGCCCGATTTCGATACACTGGTGGTGACCGGCGCGCTGGACCCCGAGCCGGCCTCTCCCCTTGTGCTGAATTATGTGCGCGAGGCGCTGCAGAGTTGCCGGCGGGTTTCCTCGATCTGTACCGGCGCCTTCATCCTGGCCCAGGCCGGCTTGCTCGACGGCCGGCGCGCCACCACCCACTGGTTCCTGGCGCGCCGGCTGCAGGATGAATTTCCCCAGGTGAAGATGGAGGAGGACCGTATCTTCATCATCGACGGCCCGGTCTGGACCTCGGCCGGCATGAGTGCCGGCGTCGATCTGGCGCTCGGCATGATCGAGAAGGATTTCGGCGCCGAGATGTCGCGCTCGGTGGCCCGCAAGATGGTGCTCTATCACCGCCGCGCCGGCGGCCAGTCGCAGCATTCGGCCCTGCTGGAGATGGACGCCAAGTCGGACCGCATCCAGACCGCGCTCGATTACGCCAAGCGCAATCTACGTAGTGCTTTGTCGGTGGAGGATCTGGCCGAGGCCGCGCATCTTTCCCCCCGCCAATTCAGCCGCGCCTTCCGCGCCGAAACCGGCCAGTCTCCGGCCAAGGCGGTGGAACACTTACGAGTCGAGGCGGCGCGCCTCATGATGGAACAGACGCGGCACCCGATCGATGTCGTCGCCGCCGAAACCGGCTTCGCGGATCGGGAGCGCATGCGCCGGGCGTTTCTGCGGGCGTTTGGGCAACCGCCGCAGGCGATTCGCCGGACCGCGCGGGAAGAGGCGATTTAGGAGCGCATAGAGATTTCGACTATGCGGACGTAGCCTGCTTTTCGACCTTCTGGATTACCGGCTCAACCTGGGCGGTCTGACTGTCGGGGAATCCGTGCATTTCTGTGGCGTACGACCGGTCATCGGGCATCGTTTTCTGCGCTGAATGTGTTTTAGCTGTGCAAGCCATGCCATCCCGTAGACTCGCAAAATATGACGACGTCACGTATATTGGCCGAGCTATGAGCAATCTGAGCGCAAAAAGCATCGACAATCTGGTCATGGGCACGGTCAACGCCTCGTGGAAGACCATGCTTGAAGCCAACACGCTCGCCCAGCTGGTGGCTACGGGCGATGTCGAGAAGGCTTTGCCTCATCTCGCGACCTTTTACAGCGAGGTCAGGGGCAATCTCATCGTCGCTTTCGCCAAGTCCCACGGTATCAGCATGATCCAATTGGGTGCGACATATTTGACCGTCAAGAAGTTGACGGGCGAGAAGAACCCGGCTCTTGAGGCAGACTTTGGCCACTCAATGGGACTTGCTGCTTAGTCGAGCCATCTCAGGTCTTGGCACTCTCGAACATCACGGAATCGGAACCCGCCATTGGACTTTTGGCGGCGGCACCGCTTTGATGATCGCCTTCGGAATATCGTCCGCCTACCCATATGGTGTTTTCATGGTGAACAGGACGAAGAGATACCGGTCAGGGAAACGCTCAAGCTGGTCGAGGCGTTGACGATGTTTGGTGGCGACGTCCGATGCACTGTCTATCCCGGCGTGGGACACGACTCCTGGACGCAGACCTACGACGATCCCGAATTGTACGAGTGGTTCTTGCGACACAAGCGCCAAGTTCCACAGTCGGCACTTACCGGCGGCACGTGACTCAGATCATTTCGATTCGATCCGATCGCTGGTGGCCGCTAAGCGACATGGTGTGGAAATGAGGGCGGCGCCGGATACCGGCGCCGCCCTTGCTTTTCGTCAGGTCCGTTACTGAGCCTTGGCGGCTTCCTCGATCAGCGCGACGATCTCTTTCGGATGGGAGATCATCGAGACGTGGCTCGCCTGCAGGGTGATGGTCTTCTTGGCCGCCATCCGCTGGGCGAACATCTGCTCGGCCTGGGGCGGGATCATCAGATCTTCGGACGAGACGGCGTAATAGCTCGGCTTGTCGTGCCAGGCCGCGTTGACGGCAGGAGCGGCCAGGGCAGTGCTATTGATCGGGATCTGGTGAGCCAGGACCGACTGCGCTTCGGCAGGCGGCAGATCGCCGGTGAAGACCTTCGGGAACTGCGCGGGATCGATCGACAGATAGCCCTTGGCGTCGGGACGCACCGCCTGCAGGCCGGGGGTCGGCGGGCCGCCCGCCGAGAGGGACTGCACGCTCTCGGCCTTGTCGGGAGCGAAGGCGGCGACATAGACCAGAGCCTTGACGTTCGGGGCCTCGCCGGCCTCGCCGATCACCACCCCGCCCCAGGAATGGCCGACCAGCACCACCGGCCCGGACTGTTTGGCCAGCACCGCCTGGGTGGCGGCGACATCGTCCTCGAGCGAGGTCAGGGGATTGGCGACCTCGGTCACTTTGTAGCCGTCCTTGCGCAGCAGACCGGCCACCTTGTCCCAGCCCGAGGCGTCGGCGAAGGCGCCATGGACCAGCACGACATTGCGCACCGGCGCCGCCGTTTCGGCGGCGAAAGAAAGGGTCGGGGCGACGCCGAACAAACCGCCGGCGAGGAGAAGAACACGCGACATTTTCATGATGTTGCTCCAGTGTGATGAGGGTGTCAGAATTGGATGATCGGTTAAGAGCCGGAAACGTCCGGCCCGTTGTTTGGTGAGGCGGATACTGCGCTAATGAGGGGGAATGGGCCATGCCGGCTCTGCCGAATGATTTGACCGATCGTCCAAAGTCTCCGGCTGAGGAAGACGACGGCGCCGATCTGCTGTCGCTTGCCCTGTCGCGCATGCGGCTCAGGGGCGAACGGGTCGCCGTCGAATCGCTCGAGGCAGGACAGGAGCCGCCGCTCGCGCCGGGCTCCGCCTGGCTGCTGATCGTCCGCGCCGGGGGAATTGGGGCGGTGGAGGCAGGGGATCTTCTGCTCCTGCCGCATGGCGCCGATTTTCCCGGCGCCCCCGACCTGGCGGCCCGCGAACCGACTGAGCTTCTGACCTGCCGATTCCGCTTCGAGCCTGATCAGTTGCCGGGCATGGTCTCGGCGCTGCCCGACTGGGTCCATATCACCAATGAAGAAGGCGGCGGCTGGCTGGGGGGACTCGGCCACTTCATGCAGATCGAGACAGTCGACGTTCAGCCGGGCGCGTCGCTGATGATGGGGAGGCTGATCGATCTGGCGGTGATCCGGGCGCTTCGCACCTGGGTCCATCGCGGCGGCGCGGCGGGCTGGCTGGGCGGATTGTCGGACCCGCGAATCGCCCGGGTCCTCAAGCTCGTTCATGCCGAACCGTTTCGCGGCTGGAGCCTGGAGGAGCTGTCGACTTTGGCGGGAATGTCGCGCTCGAGCTTCTGTGCCCGCTTCCAGGAGTTGATCGGCGAGAGCCCGTCGCGCTATCGCAACCGGCTCCGCCTGGCTGAAGCGCGGAATTTCCTCCGCACCGGACAGGGACGGGTCGGCGAGATCGCCCTGGCCGTCGGCTATGAGTCCGAAGCTTCCTTCAGCCGGGCCTACAAGGCCCAGTTCGGCGTATCACCCGCCAACGACCTGCGATAGGAGCGGCCAGGACACGGTCTTACACTGCGCCCGGATCGACCAGGTCCCACCGATTGCCATAGAGATCCTCGAATACCGCCACCGTGCCGTAAGCTTCGCGCCGCGGTTCTTCGAGGAACCGCACGCCGCGTTCGGTGAAGGCCGAATGGTCGCGGGCGAAATCGTCGGTTTGCAGGAACAGGAAGACCCTCCCGCCGGCTTGATTACCGATCGCGCGCCACTGGCGCTCTTCGGACGCCTTGGCCAGCAGTAGGCCGCCTTCCAGCGCGCCGGGTGGGCGCACCACGACCCAGCGTTTGCCGGGTGACAGATCATGATCCTCGGCCAGGGTGAAGCCGAGCTTCCCGACATAAAAATCGATCGCCTCGTCGTAATCTCCGACCACCAGGGCGGTCAGGGCGATGCATTGCCGCATCGGGTTCCTCCTGTAATATGGCGCAATGTCAGCCTTCGCACCCCTCTCCGACGACTTCGCCGCCGATCCTTATGCATCCTACGCCGCTTTGCGCGAGCAGGAGGGACTGCATTATTACCCGGATTTCGACGTCTGGCTGGTTTCGCGCTTCGCCGAGGTGCAGGCGATCGCGATGGACAAGAAGATGGTGCGTTCGCTCGACGGGCTAATCCCGCCCGAGGAGATCGCCGCGCAGAAGCGGGCCGGCAATTGGCACGAGATGCCGCATCATTCCCGCTTCGTGCAATTCTCGATGCTGGATAGCGATGGTCCGGTGCATGACCGCTTGCGGGCCCAAGTGTTCAAGCTGTTCACCCCGGTGATGGTCGATGGGTTACGCGCTTCGATCCAGGCCACCGTCGATCATTTAATGGGCGAGATCGCCGACAAGCGCGAGATCGATTTTATCGAGGATCTCGCCGCCAAGGTGCCGGGCCATATCATCGGCCAGCTGCTCGGCGTGCCGGATGAGGAGTGCCCGCGTCTGCGCGTCTGGTCGGAAGACATCGTCCAATATTTCGACATCGACCGCTCCGACGCGCGCAAGGCCGTCGCCGAGACCGCGACGACCGAGTTCTATGAATTCCTGTTGGCGCTGAAGGCCGAGAAGCAACGTCGGCCGCAGCCGGATCTGATCTCGGCGCTGATCGAGGCGGAGAAGGCCGGTCATCTCACCGAAGACGAATTCATCTCGACCTGCATGCTGATCCTGATGGCCGGCCATGGCTCGACCATCGATGTGCTGGGCAGCGGCCTGCATGCCTTGCTGCGTTTCCCCGACCAGATGGCGTGGCTGCGCGCCAAGCCCGGCGTCATCCAGACAGCGGTGCCGGAGATGTTCCGCTACGAGAGTCCGCTGCCCTTCTTCCACCGCTATGCGACGGAGGAGACCATGGTGGCCGGCCGCACCTATCCGCGCGGAACCAAGTTCGGTCTGCTCTATGGCGCCGCCAACCGCGATCCGGCCCAGTTCGAGCGGGCGCATGAATTCGACATCTGCCGTCACCCCAACCGCCATCTCGCTTTCGGGGGGGGCGCGCATTTCTGCTTGGGCAATCATCTGGCCCGTCTCGATATGGACGTGATCTTCTCGACCCTGCTGCGCCGGTTCGCCGGCATCGACTTGATCGAGCCGCCCCTTTATAAGCGCGGCCTGTCGGTGCGCGGGCCGAAGAGCCTGCGCGTCGCCCTGCGGCCGGCGTGACGCGGCGCATCATTGACCATGCCCCTCGAGCAAGATATATCTTAGATATGTTTTTTAGAGATCTCGCATGAGCGCGCCACAAACGCTGCATCCGGCCCGGCTGCTGATGGTGATGGTCCTGGTGACCGGCGCCATGTTCATGGAAATCCTCGACGGCACCATCATCACCACCGCCCTGCCGTCCATGGCGCAGAGTTTCGGCACCTCCGCCATCGAGCTCAATATCGGCGTTTCCGCTTATCTGCTGGCGCTGGGCATCTTCATTCCCGCCAGCGGCTGGATCGCCGACCGCTTCGGCGCGCGCACCATCTTCGCCCTGGCCATCACGCTGTTTACCGCCAGCTCGGCCCTGTGCGGCGGGGCGCAAAGTTTCGCTTTCTTCCTGACCCTGCGAATCCTCCAGGGGATCGCCGGAGCGATGATGGTGCCGGTCGGACGGTTGGTGGTGCTGCGCTACACGCCCAAGGAAAAGCTGATGGCGGCCATGTCCAACCTGGTATGGCCGGCCCTGGTCGCGCCTGTGCTGGGGCCGCCGCTCGGCGGCTTCATCACCACCCATTTCGGCTGGCGCTGGCTGTTCTATCTCAATGTCCCGCTCGGCTTGGCGGCGCTGGCGGCGTGTCTGGCGGTAGTGCCCCAGGTGCGGGAGGTGGAGTCCCGTCCCTTCGACTGGCCGGGCTTTCTGCTCTGTGGCGCGGGCACCTTCGCCCTGTTGTCGGGATTGGAGCGGGCGGTGGTCGGGATCGACGTCGTCTGCGGCGCGCTGATCGCGGTGGGGCTTGGACTTCTGGGGGTCGCCATTCGTCATTTCCGCCGCGCCGCGACACCCATGCTCGATCTGTCGTCCTATGCGATCCCGACCTTCCGGGTTTCGCTCGGCGGCGGCTCCTTGCTGCGCATGTCGATCGGCAGCGCGCCCTTTCTGCTGCCGCTGATGTTCCAGGAGGGATTCGGCTATGACGCCTTCCATTCGGGGCTGCTGGTGCTGGCCTTGTTCGCCGGCAATCTCGGCATCAAAAGCATCACCACGCGGATCCTGAGGCGGTTCGGTTACCGCCCGGTGCTGATCTGGAACGGCGTGATCTGCGTCCTTAGCCTGGCGGCCTGCGCCTTGCTCCAGCCCGGCACGCCCGTGGCGGTGACGGTGATCCTGCTGGCGATCGGCGGGATGAGCCGCTCGATGGAGTTCACCACCTTGTCCACCCTGGCTTTCTCCGATGTGCCCAAACCCGGCATTTCCCACGCCAACGGCCTGTTCAGCACGGTGTCGCAAATCGCCCTGGCGGCGGGAATCACCCTGGCCGCGCTTGGCGTCCGGGCCGGCCGGCTGATCGCCAACCATTTCGATCTGCGGGCGAGCGGCATCGATTACCGCATCGCCTTTCTGTTCGTGGCGACGATCGCCTTAGTGGGGCTAATCGACGCGATGCGCCTGCCGCGCGGCGCGGGGGATCACTTCGTCGATCGTCCAACCTGAGGTTCAGAAACTGATCCTGACCCGTAAGCCCCGCCCGCCCGCGCCATCATCGATCTCGATGGTGGCGCCCAGCGCGGTGGAGAGCGATTGGACGATGGCCAGGCCCAAGCCGCTGCCGGCGCGGTTCTGGTCGCGCGACAGGCGGTAGAAGCGGGTGAACACCTTCTCGCGCTCGGCCGGTGGAATGCCGGGGCCGTCATCCTCGATCTCGATGGTCGGTCGGTTTCCTCGCCTGGCCAGGCGGATGGTCACCGTGCCGCCCGATCCGGCATAGCGGATGGCATTGTCGAGCAGATTGGCGAGGATCTCGCTGACCAGCGTCGGGTTGGCGGCGCAGCGCAGGGCGCGGCTGGGGGCGAGGAGCTGAAGCTCGATTCCCGCCTCGATGGCGCGGGGCGCGTAGTCGGAGGCGACTTCCCGCGTCACCGCCTGCAGGTCGCAGCCGGCCGCGTCGGTCTCTGGCGCCGGGGCGCCGTCGGCGCGGGCCAGGGCGACCAGCTGGGTCAGCAGACGCTGCAGCCGGTCCGCCGCCGACCGGATGTCCTCCAGCGAGGATTGCGCCTCGTGATCGGCCGGGATCATTCCATCCAGCACGGCGATATGGGTGCGTAGCACCGACAGCGGCGTGCGCAGCTGATGCGAGGCGTCGGCCGTGAAGCGGCTCATCGCCGATTGCAGCCTTTCCGCCTCCAATTCGCTGGTGCGCAGGCTTTCCAGGGCGCGGGCCATCGCGCCCAACTCGTCGGGATGGGCGGTGGGCGGCACCGGCTCGGCGAAGTCGCGCCGGGTGAGGCGCTCGATGGAACCGGTCAGCAGCCGCATCGGCCGGGCCAGGCGGCGCTGCACATTGATCACCGCGAACACGCCGAACGCCATCACCGCCGCCAGATCGAGACCGGCTATCAGCAGCGAGCGGAAGGCGTTGGCGCGGATCCGTTCGGCATGATTGCTGGCCTCGACCTGCGCCAGACGGCTGACCGCCAGGATCGAGTCGAATGGCCCGTCGCAGGTGGCGGTCCAGTCGGCGCCCGGCATGGCCGGCCGTCCCGAGCCGTCGAGCCGGCCGATCACCGAATCGACCACGGCCTGGGCCTGCTCGGTGCTTTGCCGCGCCGCGCGGATCTGGGCGCGCAGATCGGCCGGCACCGCCGGTCCCAATTGCACGTCGTCGAGCGATTGCCAGGCCGTCTGATAGATCGTGCGGTAGCCGGCCAGGATCTCGGTCTGGCTGGCGGTCAGGGGCTGGCCCCGTTCGACATTGGCGCGCAAGAGCGAGCATTGCAGCCCATAGCGGTCGCGGATGGTCCAGGCGGTGCGGCGGATCTGCACCATCCCGGCGACGACCGGATCGTCGAGCTGGCCGGCGCTGCCGACCGCTACCGAGCCCTGATTGAGGGCGTCGATGGTGGCGTTGACGGACTCACGCCATGCATCGCTGGCCGCGAGATCCCGCAGGGCGCGGGGCAGGGCGGCCAGGCGCTCGACGGCGGGCTGGGCGGCCTGCTGGGCGCGCCAGGCCGCGCGGATGGCGTCGAGATAGGGGGCGCCGTCGGGCAAAGCGAGGGTGTCGAGGGCATCGAGGGCGGCGTTCATGGCGCTGGCGGCCGATTGCTGCGCGGCGGCGATGACCGGGGCGGGGTCCTCGTCGGCGATCAACGCCGTGCTGACGTCCGGCACCTGCGAGCGCACCGTGACGATGGCGCCGAACAGGGTGCGGTCGGTGCGGGTCAACAGCGCGATCCGGCCGGCCAGGGCGAAATTGCGCCAGGCGTCCCAGGCCAGGATCACCGTGGTGGCGAACAGGCAGCTCATCAGGATCGCCAGGGCGGTGATCAGGGAGCGGGTCAGCGAGGAGCGGTACATCAGCCCCTCACGCTTCCAGCATATAGCCGAGGCCGCGCAGGGTGCGGATGGTCGGGCCGTCCGGCTCGAGCTTGCGACGCAGCCGGGCGATATGCACCTCGATGGCGTTGGGAGCCACCGCCTCGTCGAAAGAGAAAATCTCGGAAATCAGCCTTTCCTTGGGCACGATCTCGCCGCAGCGCGCCGCCAGCCGATCGAGCACCGCCCATTCGCGGCGCCGCAGATCGAGCGGTCTCCCGGCGATCTCGGCGGTGGCCCTGGACCGATCGAGGATCAGGGCGCCGATCGTCACCAGCGGCGAGGGGTCGCCATGGGTCCGCCGCAGCAGGGCGCGCACCCGCGCCGCCAGCTCGTCGCCGTCGAACGGTTTCAGCAGATAATCGTCGGCGCCGAGATCGAGGCCGGAGACCCGGTCGCTGACCTGGTCGCGCGCGGTCAGCACCAAAACAGGGCTTTTGCAGGCCCGGGCCCGCAAGCGTTTCAGCACCTCGAACCCCGACATGTCGGGCAGGCCGATATCGAGAATGAGCAGCCCGTAGGGTTCGCTGGCCGCCAGCATCAGGGCGGTCTCGCCATCCTCGGCGACGTCGGCGGCGTGTCCCGCCGCCTTCAGCAGGGCAATCACGCCGCGCGCCAGAGCGGCATCGTCCTCCACCACCAGAATGCGGGCCATGACCGGTTTCCCCCTGTCTTCCTCTTCATCTGACGTGCGCGCGCAAGCGCCGTCAAACGGAACCTGCCCTTCGGAAAACTTTATTTTCCACCGTCCGGCGTGACAGCTTCATGACAGATTGCCGGGCCCATGATCGCCTCCCAGCGACTTGTGAGACTTCGTCGAATTGGGGGGAAATCATGATCAATTTCAGTAAGGAGAGGTGTGTCCGCGGCGTGGCGTTGTGGGTGCTGGCGGCAGGGCTGCTGGCGCAGGGGCAAGCGCACGCTCAGGAAAGCCAGGACGCCCAGGAAATCACCATCACCGGCTCGCGCATCAAGGCGCCTAACCTCACCAGCGAGAGCCCCGTCACCGCCGTGACCGACGCCGAGATCAAGCAGCAGGGCACCACCAATCTGGAAAATCTGCTCAACGAGCTGCCGTCGGTCTATGCCGGCCAGGGCAACACCACCTCGAACGGCTCGAACGGCACCGCCACCCTCAATCTGCGCGCGCTGGGCGCCGACCGCACCCTGGTGCTGATCGACGGCCGCCGCATCGGTCCGGGCGATCCGCGCAGCGCACTGGGCTCGGCCGCCGACATCAATTTCATTCCGGCCATCCTGGTCACCGGCGTCGAGGTGCTGACCGGCGGCGCCTCGGCGGTCTATGGCTCGGACGCGGTGGCCGGTGTCGTCAATTTCCATCTGTTGAAGAATTTCGACGGCGCGATGTTCGACGAGACCTACACCGCCGACCAGCATTCGCAGCACAGCTCGTTCCAGAGCACGCTGCGCAGTTCGCCGATCCCCGGCGTCAGCGTGCCGGGCGACCAGTTCGACGGCTTTATCCGCGACACCAGCGGCGTGGTCGGCTCGAACAGCGCCAACGGCAAGGGCAACGTCACTCTATACGCCGATTACCGCGCCACCACCCCGGTGTTGTCCGGCACCCGCGACTGGGACGCTTGCGGCGCCGGCGCCAACGCCGCCTTGACCAGCCTGGTCTGCACCGGCTCGTCGACCACCAATTACGGCCATTTCGTCCAGAACGGCACCAACAAGATCTATTCGAACAATCCCAACGGCACCGCCACCTTCGTGCCCTACACCAGCGCGCTGGCCTTTAATTTCAATCCCAGCAACTATCTGCAGCGCCAGGATGACCGCACCGCGCTGGGCACGCTGGGCCATTACCAGGTGAAGCCCTGGCTCGACCTCTATACCGAGCTCGAATTCATGCGTGACAGCTCGGTGGCGCAGATCGCCGGCGGCGGCCTGTTCAACGCCACCACCAATGCCGCCGGCACGCCGCTGACCATCCCTTGCAACAACCAATATCTGTCGGCCTCCGAGGCGGCGACCCTGTGCGTCAACAAGCAGGGCCAGCCTTTGCCGATCTATCAGGCCAACGGCCAGCCCAACGTCATCACCTTCAATACCGCGCCGGGCCTGCGCTTCACCGTGCTGCCGCGCCAATTGACCGAAATTCACGAGGATTACCGCGCGGTGGCCGGCGGCCGCGGCGACATCGACGAGAATTGGAGTTTCGACGTCTCGGCCAGCTATTGGGACACCGAGGTCGAGGAGCAGGCCAGCGGCTACGCCTCCTTCTCGCGCCTCGAAAACAGTCTGAGCGGCTGCACCGGGGGCGATTCCGCCTGCGTGCCGATCAATATCTTCCAGTTCAACGGCGTCACTCCGGCGGCGGCCAATTACGTCTCGGTGCCGGGCCTGTCCGACTCGGGGGCGCGCGAGATGACGGTCGACGTCAACCTCACCGGCGATCTCGGCGGATACGGCATCAAGAGCCCGTTCGCCCATAATTCGGTGGCGACCGCGTTCGGCTTCGAGTATCGCCGCGACGAACTCAGCATACGCCCGGACAACGAATATCAGACCGGCGATCTCGAAGGCCTGCCGGGCAACCAGCTGCCGGTCTCGGGCGCCGAAGCCGACCACGAATTCTACGGCGAAGTGCGCGTGCCGGTGGCCGAGGATCTGGCCTTCATCCGCTCGGTCAATCTCGATCTGGCGCTGCGCCATTCCGATTATGAGGTCGAGAACAGCAGCAGCACCTTCTCGACCAACACCTACAAGATCACCGCCGATTACGCGCCGACCGACGATCTGCGCTTCCGCGGCGGATTCAACCGCGCGGCGCGCGCGCCTTCGGTCTATGAGCTGTTCCAGCCGCAGACCTTCGGCGTCGAGAGCGTCACCAGCAACGATCCCTGCTCGGGCACCCATCCACTGGCCACGCTGTCCGCCTGCCAGAAGAGCGGCGTCACGGCGGCGCAGTACGGCAATATCCTGCCCTGCACCACCAACCAGTGCGAACAGCAGGTCGGCGGCAACACCGCGCTGCGGCCGGAAGAGGCCGACACTTGGACCTGGGGCGTCAATCTGACGCCGAGTTTTCTGCCCGGCCTCAACGCCTCGGTCGATTACTGGGATGTCCGCGTCGACAATTACATCACCAGCGAGAGCGGCACCGCCATCCTCAATGGCTGCCTCCTGCAGGGGGTGAGCAGCCTCTGCCAATTTATCCACCGCAATCCTAACACCGGCGACGTCTACACACCGGGCCTCGGCTATGTGTCGGAGACCGATACCAATTTCGGCTTCCTGCACAATCGCGGCATCGACGTGGAGGCAAATTACCGCAAGGATCTGTCCGATTTCGGGCTGGCCGAATGGGGAAGCCTGACGGTCAAGATGAACGGCACCGCCGGCCTGCAATCGACCATCTCCGGCACCACCACCTATAATTGCCAGGGTCTCTACGGCACGGTCTGCGACGCCAACGGCGCCACCGATCCGCGCTTCGACTGGCGCCATACCGCACGCCTGACCTGGAGCATGCCGTGGGATATGGATCTGTCGCTCAATTGGCGTTACCTGTCGTCCGTGCTGCTCGACACCAACAGTTCGCAGAAGGCGCTCAACAATGGTCATTACGACGCTGTCGATGCGCGAATTCCCGCTTATAGTTATTTCGACCTCAGCGCGTCCTGGCGCGTCTGGAACAATTACACGCTGCGCGCAGGAGTGAATAACGTGTTCGACAAGGATCCGCCGGTGCTGAATCAGTCGGTCGTGCCGACCCTGGGCGCCACCAACGGCAACACCTACTCCGGCGCCTACGACACGCTCGGCCGCGTGCTGTTCGCCGGCTTCAACGCCAAGTTCTGATCATGAGCGCACCCAGCTACTCCCGACGCGCGCTCGCCCGGTTCGGGGCCGGGGTCGCCGCCTTCTTCGCGGTGGGCCCGGCGTCGGCTCAGATGATCGGCGAGGACATGATCTTGGAAGCGGCGGTGAAGGTGCGGATGCGCGACGGCGTGCATCTGACCACCGACATCTACCGGCCGGCCAAGAACGGAAAGGCGCTGCCCGGCGCCTTTCCGGTGATCCTCGAACGCACGCCCTATGGCCGCAACGTGGTCAGCCGCTCGGAATTGTCGGTGGCCGAGCCGATTCCGAAAAGCCGCGCCGACGTGGCGCACTTCTTCATCAAGCAGGGCTATGTGGTGATCTATCAGGATTGCCGTGGCCGCTACGGCTCGGAGGGCGACTTCGTCAAATATCTCAGCGACGGCGCCGACGGGTATGATTGCTGCGCCTGGATCGTCAAGCAGCCCTGGTGCAACGGCAAGATCGGCACCAAGGGCTTGTCCTACGCCGCTCATACCCAGGGCGCGCTCGGCTGCGCCGGCGCCCCCGGCGTGGTGGCCATGTTCATCGATTCGGGTGGCTTCTCGAACGCGTATCAGGGCGGTATCCGCCAGGGCGGCGCCTTCGAGATGAAACAGGTGACCTGGGCGGTCCAGGCCGCCAAGGAGGCGCCGGAGAGCCTGAAGGATCCAGTGCGGATGAAGGCGCTCAAGGGCGTCGACATCCGGGGCTGGTTCGCCAAGATGCCGTGGAAGCGCGGCCATTCACCGCTGAGTGCCGCGCCCGAATATGAGGATTACGTCTACGAGCAATGGGAGCATGGCCGCTTCGACGGCTATTGGAAGCAGCTGGGCATCTACGCCCAGGGCTTCTACGACCAGTTCTGCGACGCCGCCATGATGCATATGTCCTCCTGGTACGATCCCTATCCGCGCACCGCCACCGACAATTATGTCGGCCTGTCCAAGCGCAAGAAGGGGCCGGTCCGGCTGATCCTCGGCCCCTGGACCCATGGCGATCGCTCGCGCACCTGGGCCGGCGAGGTCGATTTCGGCAAGGAAGCCACCATCGACGGCAATCTCGCCGCCGATTTCTGGCAGCTGCGCCTGCGCTGGTTCGACCGCTGGCTCAAGGGCGAGCAGAATGGCGTCGAGCATGAACCGGCCGTGCGCATCTTCGTGATGGGTGGCGGGTCGGGCCGGCGCAACGCCGAGGGCCGCATGGACCATGGCGGCCATTGGCGCGCCGAGGCCGACTGGCCGCTGCCCAGCACCAGGCTCACTCCCTATTATCTGCGCGACAAGGGCAAGCTCTCGCTCGACGCGCCCGAGGCCGACATCGAGCCGCTCGGCTATGATTTCGACCCGCGCAATCCGGTGCCCTCGATCGGCGGCACCATCACCTCGGGCGAGCCGGTGATGCGCGGCGGCGCCTGGGACCAGACCGAGGGCCCGACCATCTTCGGCGCCAAGGAACCCTATCTGCCGCTGGCGGCGCGTCCCGACGTGCTGGTGTTCGAGACCGAAATCCTGGCCGAAGACACCGAAGTCACCGGTACGATCAGCGCCACCCTGTGGATCGCGTCCGATTGCCTGGATACCGACTTCACCTTCAAGCTGATCGACGTCTATCCTTCCTGCGAGGATTACCCGCAGGGCTTCGCGATGAACCTTACCGACGGCATTTTGCGCGCCCGCTATCGGGACTCGTGGGAGAACCCCACCAACCTGACGCCCGGCCAGCCGGCCAAGATCACCATCGACGCCTTCCCGACCTCGAATCTGTTCAAGAAGGGTCACAAGATCCGCCTCGACGTCTCCTCCTCGAACTTCCCGCATTTCGATGTCAATCCGAATACCGGCGGGCCCGAGGGCGAGGGCAGCGGGGCCTGGAAGATCGCCTTTAACCAGGTGTTCGTCGACAAGGACCGCCCCTCGCACGTCACCCTTCCGATCATTCCCCGGGGCCGCGCATGACAGAGATGACCGGCCCGCGTTGGCTGGCCGTGCTGCGGGTGACCTGCGGCAATTTCCTCGAAATGTTCGATTTTTTCCTGTTCGGACTCTATGCCCCCTATATCGCCGCCGACTTCTTTCCGGCGGAAGACGAGGTGGCCTCGCTGATGATGACCTTCGCCGTGTTCGGGGCCGGTTTCCTGATGCGGCCCCTGGGTGCGGTGATATTGGGCGCCTATGTTGATTCGGTCGGACGACGCAAGGGTCTGGTGGTGACGCTCGGACTGATGGCGTGCGGCACGCTGCTGATCGCCCTGGTGCCGGGCTATAAAACTATCGGGCTTGCGGCGCCGCTCCTGGCCCTGGCGGGACGGCTGCTGCAGGGCTTCTCGGCCGGGGTGGAGCTGGGGGGGGTCTCGGTGTATCTCGCCGAGATGGCGCCTCCCGGCCGAAAGGGCCTGTTCGTGTCCTGGCAGTCGGCCAGCCAGCAATTGGCCATCATCGTCGCCGCCGGCTTGGGCTTCGTCGTGCAGCGCATGATGGACGTCCAAGGGATCGCCGGCGGCGGCTGGCGCGTGCCTTTCCTGGTCGGATGCCTGCTGGTGCCGTTCCTGTTCTATATCCGCCGATCGCTGCAGGAGACGCCGGATTTCCTGGCGCGGAAACACCCGACGCTGAAGGAAATCGCCGGCTCGATCGGCGCCCATTGGCCGCTGGTGATCGCCGGCATGATGCTGGTGACCATGACCACCGTGTCCTTCTACATGATCACCGTCTACACCCCGACCTTCGGCAAGAACGTCCTCAAGCTCTCGGAATCCGACAGCCTGATCGTCACCGCCTGCGTCGGCCTGTCGAACTTCATCTGGCTGCCGGTGATGGGGGCGCTCAGCGACCGGATCGGGCGCAAGAAGCTGCTGTTCGGCTTCGCCCTGTCGGCGGCGGTGCTGGCGATGCCGGCCCTGCGCTGGCTGGTGGCGGATCCCAGCTTCTCGCGCATGTTGGCGGTCGAGCTGCTGCTGTCCCTGCTCTATGCCGGCTATAACGGCGCGCTGGTGGTGGCTCTGACCGAGGTGATGCCCAGTCAGGTACGCACCACCGGATTCTCGCTCGCCTACAGTCTGGCCACCGCCCTGTTCGGTGGCTTCACGCCGGCCATGTCGACCTGGCTGATCGCCACCACCGGCGACAAGGCGGCGCCCGGTCTGTGGTTGACCGCTGCGGCTCTGACCGCTGTTGTGGCTACTTTCTGTCTGCGCCGCCGCATCGCCTGACAGCGCTTTCCTTCGCCGGAAGGGTTGGGGTATGCTCCCGGCCCTTCTGGGAGGAACCTATGCACCGACGCCCGCAAGAGGCGGAGTCCGAGGCCGCGCGACAGGCGGCCGATCTCGACCGGAAATTCCGCGGGCCGTTGCTCGCCTATTTCTCGAAGCGGGTGTTCAGCCGCAACGAGGCCGAGGATCTGACGCAGGAAGTGTTCGTGCGTTTGCTGCACCATCCCGACCGCCATGACGGGCAGACGGTCGATGCGTACGTCTTCACCATCGCGGCCAATCTGCTGCGCGACCGTGCCAAGTCGGTGTCGGGCGCGTATGATCGTGCAAGTCAGAATGTGGATTTGCTGGTCGAGACGGGTCACTATTCTCCCTCCTTGATTGAGGATCGCGATCCCGAGCGCGTTCTAGTAGGCAAGGAGGCCATCGAGGATGTCCTCGAGGCGTTGGGCGAATTGGGGGAACGGACCCGAGACGTGTTCATCCTGGCGCGGCTTGAAGCCATGCAGCATCGGGAGATCGCGGACCTGTACGGGGTTTCGGTGAGTTCGGTGGAAAAAATGATCATGAAGGCGATGGTGCATCTGGGCGCGAGGTTTTTGACGCGATGACTCCGCCTGTGCCGACCCCGGAACAGATCCGCCGTCTCGAGGAGGCCGCCGCCTGGCGCCTGCGCCTCCAGAAGGAGCCGGCCGCCGAATTCTCGGCCGACTACATCGCTTGGATCGCCGATATCGACAATGCCGCGGCGATGGAGGCCGTCGGACAGGGTCTCTCCGTCGTGGACGCGTTCGGCGACTCGCCCGAGCTGCTGGCCATGCGTCACCAGGCCTTGTCCCGTCTGCGCAAGGCGGGCGGCGGCCCGGTCCGCCGCTTCCGCTGGGGCCGTGCCGCCGCCGCGGGGCTGGCGGTTACGCCGACCAGTAGCGCCGCGGCGGCGCTGCTGGTGGCGCTGTTCGGCGCCGGGCTCTATCACGTCGCCCTGTTGCAGCCCGACACCTATCGCACCGAAATCGGCGAGCGCCGTGTCGTCGCCCTGGCCGACGGCTCGCAGATCTCGATGGATTCCGACACCAGGATCCTGGTCGATTATTCCAAGACCGGCCGTGCCTTGACCCTGTCGCGCGGCCGCGCCCGCTTCGACGTCGCGCATGACACCAGCCGCCCCTTCACGGTGGCGGCGGGCAGCGAAACGGTGGTGGCGGTCGGCACCTCCTTCGATGTCGAAAAACTCGGCTCGACCGTGCTGGTCACCCTGATCCAGGGCCAGGTGGTGGTGAAGGACGAGCAGGGTCATACCTCTTCGGCCCGCTCCGCCGCCCAGCCGCATGCCGCGGTTTCGCTCACCGCCGGCCAGCAGCTGGTGGCCACCGCGCAAGCCCCGCAGCCGGCGGTCTCCACCGCCGATCTGCAGCTGGCGGCGGCGTGGGAGGCCGGCCATCTGGTGTTCCGGGACGAGCCGCTCGACGCCGTGGTCGCGCGCGTCAACCGCTATACCGAGCAGCCGGTCCGAATCGATCCGGCGGTGGCGGGGATCCGCATTTCCGGCGTCTTCAATGCCGGCGACGTCGGCTCCTTCGTCAGCGCGCTGACGGCTTACGAGCCGGTCCAGGCCACCACCAATTCCTCGGGCGGGATCCTGCTCCAGCCCCGCCTGTGACCTGAAAACAACAGGTCTGCAATTATTTTGAAATATCGGTGAGGAACCTCTCCTGAGGCTCGTTTGTATCTGTGAGCGACGCCGCGATAAGGCGGCCCAACAGACAAGAACCAGCATCCGGGAGGACAGCATGATCGTTCGGAAAACACGCAGTGGATTATTGGTGACATCGGCCCTGGCCGGCGTGGCCTATTTCGGCGGCCTGGCCGCCGCGGCCGAGACCATGCGGCCCGCCGACAAGACTTACCAGTTCGACATTCCGGCCGAGAGCCTGTCCCAGGCCCTGACCGATTTCTCCCAGGCCTCCTCGCAGCAGATCATCTTCTCGGAAAGCCTGGTCAAGGGCCGCAAGACCGCCGGCCTGCATGGCTCCTTCACCGCCAACCAGGCGCTCAACGCGCTGTTGTCGGGCACGGATCTGGCCATCGAGACCAGCACCTCGGGCGTGCTGATGGTGCAACCAAAAAACGTCCGGGGCGCCCTCAATAACGAAGGGGGCGCCGTTCAGCCCGCCGCTCAGCAGGGTCCCGTTGCCCAAGTCCCGCCGCCCCAGCCGGCCGCCGGCGATGACGCTGCCGACGAGCTGCAGACCATCGTGGTGACCGGCTCGACTTCGAAGCGCACTGTGCTGAACGCCTCGGTCGCGGTCACCGCGATCAACAGCAGCGACCTCGATCAGAAGGCGCCGCGCGGCACCGACGACGTCCTCGAAATGGTTCCCGGCATCTTCGTCGAAGGCACCGCCGGCCCGGTCTCCAACAATTACTCGGTGCGCGGCCTGCCGGGCGGCAGCCAGCGTTTCATCCGCCTGATCGAGGACGGCATGCCGGCCATCTATGGCGGCCTGAACGATGACGAGGTGTTCCAGAACGACATCTCGATCGATCATGTCGAAGCCCTCGAAGGCGGCAGCTCGGGGATCCTGACCCCGAACGCGGCCGGCGCCTCGATCAACTTCATCTCGCGCAAGCTGAATTTCGACGAAGCCGGCGGCATCGCCCGCATCTCCGGCACGACCTATGGCGATCGCCGCGCCGATCTGTGGTATTCGGCGCCGATTCCCGGCCTGAAAGACACGGCGTTTGCCGTCAGCGGCTATTACGACAGCGATCCGGGCACCCGCGATTCCCCGTTCCGCTACGACACCTATCATATGAAGGTTCAGCTCGAGCACCATTTCGAGGACGACGCCTCGGTGCGCCTGACCTACAAGACCTGGGACGAGCACGACCCCTATTACGCCGATCAGCCCTACGCCTACAGCAACGGCAAGATCAGCAGCGTTCCCGGCCTGAACAGCCAGTTCGGCAGCATCATCGGCCAGGGCCTCGGCAACATCACCGTGCCGGATTCCTGCGCCTCGGGTGAATGTTTTCGCACTTTCAGCGAGCAGCAGGGCATCCACGAGACCGGTAACGAGTACCGGATCGATGCCGACAAGGCGTTCAACGATTCCCTGTCGGTCTACGCCAAGGCGCGCTACACCGAGACCAATTGGGACTTCAACGGCGTGTTCGCCGGCAGCGGCACCGGCAATAGCGGCCTGGCCTCGGCGGAAAGCTATCTGACCAACAACGCCAACTCGCCGATCCAGAGCCTGCTGCAGGCCGGTCAGGCGGCTTTCCCGACCGCGACCCAGTTCGGCATCAAGAACCTGACCACCGGCCAGGTGACCGCCGCCTCCAACGTTGCGGCGCTGAACGCGTTGAACGGCAACGGTCTGCTGCAGCAGACGGTGTTGAACCGCCAATTGATCCACGAGACCGATTTCGGCAGCGATTTCGGCGCCAAGTGGGACAAGAATGGCGATCAATGGGCCAACAGCCTGACCGTCGGCGGCATGATCTACGCCACCCATCAGACCAACGACCAGTCGGGCGTCGCCACCGTCATCAACGGCGTGTCCAACAATGCCGATCTCTATGACGTCGTCGCGCTCAACGGCGCCGGCAACGTGGTCGGCACGCTGAGCAATAACGGCCTGATCTCCTACGGCGATTGGGGTTCCGGTATCAGCGCCTATAACCAATCCTCGAAGTCGGTCTATGTGAATGACGAATTCACCTGGAACGAGCGGCTGCATATCGATTTCGGCCTGCGCTACGAACGCGAGGATGAAAGCTCGGCCTCGGGCAACAGCTCGCCGGCCGCCATTCCGGCCGGCGTCGGCGGCGTCATTCAGGTCAATCCCAACGCGTTCAACGGCACCTATTCCTACGCGTCGGGCCATGAATCGCCGATCAGCGTCACCGCCGGCATCAACTACACCATCGCCTCGAACCTGTCGGTCTATGGCCGCTATGAGCACGCCTATGAGACCAATGGCGAGAATGCTCAGGCCATTGGCGTCACCCTGTATGAAGGCGGCGTCACCTATTCCGATTACGGCCTGACCGGCACCGTGCGCGGCTTCCGCACCGAGTTCGACAATCAGAGCTGGGGCGGCGGCGTCGATCCGGCCAATCCCAATCTGAACCAGGGATTCTTCGCCAACTCGACCACCAACGGCGTCGATCTCGACCTGTTCTACCGTCCGACCTACGAGCCGTTGAAGCCCTTCGCGGTGCATGCCCAGGCGACCTTCCAGGACCCGACCTTCAGCAATGTCACGACGGGTTTGATCAACATCAACGGCCAGAATATCGGCGCCCAGGTCAATTCCTTCTATGACGGCAAGACCCCGGGCGTCACGCCGCAGGTCATGTACACCATCACGCCGGAATACGACCTGCCCGACCATCTCGGCCAGATCTATATGCGCTACAAATATATCGGCCGCATCTATGCCGATAACGGCGATCAGGTCCCACTGCCGGGTTATGGCGTCGTGACCATCGGCGGGATGTACAACATCACGCCGGGCACCACCCTCAATGTCAGCGTCGACAACGTCACCAACGCGCTGGGCTTGACCGAGGGCAATCCCCGCCAGGGCTTTACCCAGTCGGTCACCAGCGGCTATTTCTATGGCCGCGGCATCGTCGGCCCGACGGGTATGGTCTCTCTGACCTCGAAGTTCTAACCCGTACCCTCGACTGGGGCGGCGATTGCGCCGCCCCTTTTTTTGGTAGGGAAGAAACTCCATGTCAGACCGGCGTATCCGAAAAGTCGTGATCCTCGGCGGCGGCACCGCCGGCTGGATGACGGCTGCCGCTCTCGCCAAGGTCAACAGCCCGCCGCAATTCGAGGTGACGCTGCTGGAATCCGACGAGATCGGCATCATCGGCGTCGGCGAGGCGACCATCCCGACCATCCATTGGTTCAACCGGCTGGTCGACCTCAACGAGGCCGAGTTCCTGCGCGAGACCCGCGCCACCTACAAGCTCGGCATCGAGTTCGTCGGCTGGAACGGGAAAGACAGCCGCTATTTCCATCCGTTTGGGCGCTATGGGGCCCAAGCGGACCAGCAGATGTTCTTCCATCGCTGGATCCGCGCCAATCTGGCTGGCGAAGCGGGCAATTGGGCGGATTATTCGCTGTCCACGGTGGCGGCGATGGCCGGCAAATTCGGTCCGCCGGCGGGGGATCCCAATTCGATCTTCTCGACCCTGGGCTGCGCCTATCATTTCGATGCCGGGCTCTATGCCCAATATCTGCGCCGCTATTCCGAAGCGCGCGGGGTGAAGCGGGTCGAGGGCAAGGCTGAAAAGATCGAGCAGGATCCGGAAACCGGCTTCATCACCAAAATCACCACCCATCGCGGCGATGAGCTTGAAGGCGATCTCTTCATCGATTGCTCGGGCCTTCGCGCCCTGCTGATCGAGGGAACGCTGGGGGCCGGCTTCGAGGATTGGACGCATTGGCTGCCCTGCGACCGCGCGCTGGCCGTGCCCTGCGAACGGGTCGCCGATCCGATTCCCTATACCCGCGCGACCGCGCACAAATTCGGCTGGCAATGGCGCATTCCTCTGCAGCACCGCACCGGCAACGGCATGGTCTATAGCAGCGCCTTCGCCAGCGACGACGAGGTTGCGAGCGCGCTGCTCGCCAATCTCGACGGCAAGGCGCTGGCCGATCCGCGGCCGATCAAGTTCCGCACCGGGCGCCGCAAGAAGAGCTGGGTCAAGAACGTCATCGCCATCGGCCTGTCGAGCGGCTTCCTCGAACCGTTGGAATCCACGTCGATTCACCTCATTCAGAGCGGCATCGCCAAGCTGCTGTCGCTGTTCCCGACCCGGGACTGTCCGGTGGAAACCGCCGAGCAGTTCAACCGGGTCTATGGCGCCGACGTCGAATCGGTGCGCGATTTCCTGGTGCTGCATTACCACCGCACCGAGGGCCGCGGCGAGCCGCTGTGGAAACATTGCCAGGCGATGGCGGTGCCCGAGGGGCTCACCGACAAGGAAGCGCACTTCACCCGCACGGGCCGAATCGTGCTGTCCACCGACGAGCTGTTCCGCGAGTCGAGCTGGTTCGCGGTGCTGATGGGGCAGGGGCTGCGCGCTACTGACTACAATCCGCTGCTCGATTGTTTTTCCGAGGCCGACAACAAGGCCCATCTCGCCCGCGTCCGCCAGCAGATCGTCCAGGCCGCGGCGTCTCTCCCGTCGCACGAAGAGTATCTTCGCAGATTGATAGGTTCCCGATGAAAGCCCTCGCCCTCCTTCTCGCCTTAGCCACGACATCAGCTTTCGCCGAGGAGCCTTTTCACTACGAGGTCAAGGAGGGGCTCAATCTCAACGAGTTCCTGCGCGACGGGCCGGTCTCGGCGCATATGCTGCTGCGCTCGGGGCATGAGCCGCGCTTCCTCGCCATCTTTCCGGCCGGCAATAGCGGTGACGGATTGTGGTTCGAGCCGGTCGACGGCGATCCGCAATGGGTGCTGGACCAAGCACCCAAGGAAACCGAGATCAAGGATAAGGCTGGCCAGACGCTCTATGGCATCACCGCCGAGGCCAGCCTCAGGACCCCGGTCCTGAGGCCGAAGCAGGCTGTCCTGTCGAGCGTGCGTTTCCTGCGCGACTATCAGGCCAATGCGGCGATCCCGGGCGAGATCCTGGTCGCGCCGGTGCGTCAGGCCAATGGCTTGCTGTGGTCGCGCGATCGCTTGGACGGTGCGCCCGGCTATCGCCTGTCAGTCGAGATCGAAGACGGCAGCTTGAACGCCGATGGCAAGATCCTGGCCGGAGCGGACGGGGTGATCCGACTGAAATTCGCCGCCTTCAGCGGCGAGGCCCCGCTCTCGCCGCTGGCCGGCGCCGCTCTACTGAAAGACAATGCGGCCGCCGATCCCGCCGCCCGCAACGCTCTCACCTTCCTGAGCTATCGCGAGAAGTTCCTGGCCGGCTCCTGGCGCTTCGACACCTATTTCGGCCGCGACACCATGATGTCGATGCGCCTGCTGCTGCCGGTGTTGGCTCCCGACGCCGCCGAGGCCGGGCTGGGCTCGGTGCTGTCGCGACTGAACGAAGCGGGTGAAGTCGCGCATGAGGAAGGAATCGGCGAATTCGCCGTGGTCAAGGGCGGTAGCGCCAAGCCCCTCTTCGACTACACCATGATCGACAGCGACTACATGCTGGCGCCGCTGGCCGCCGCCTATCTGCTCGATGATGCGCAGGGCGCGCCGCGCGCCGCCGATTTCCTCGCCAGGGACGGCAACGGTCAGGCCCTGGCGCGCAATCTCGCTTATGTGATGCGGACCACGCAGCCCTTCACGGACCAGCCCGGTTGGCGCCATCTCGTGCGCTTCAAGCCCGGCAAGCTGGTCGGGCAGTGGCGCGATAGCGAGGAGGGTAATGGTCGCGGGGTCTATCCCTACGACGTCAATGCCGTGATGGTGCCGACGGCGCTGGAGTCGATCTCCCGTCTGCTCGACAGTCGTTTGTTGGATCCCTATCTCGACCCGGCCCAGCGCGCTTCCTTCGCCCAGGCCGCTCATGCCGCTTCCGTGTGGCGCGCCCGCGCCCCGGCGATGTTCGACATGGCGATCCCGCAAAAGGCGGCGCAGGACGCGGTCGATAGCTACGCCAAATCGCAAGGAATCGTCTCTGTCCCGGTGAAGGAAAAGAGCGTTCGCTTCCATGCGCTGACGCTCGACGAGCAGGGCAACAAGGTGCCGGTGGTCAATTCCGACGAAGGCTTCGCTCTGCTGTTCTCCAACCCCGCGCCGGCCGATCTCGAGCGCGCCGTCGAGACGGTGGCGCGGCCCTTCCCGCTCGGCCTGATGACCGCCGCCGGCATGGTGGTGGCCAATCCGGTTTTCGCCGATGCCGACATGCAGGCGCGCTTCTCGCCCAAGGCCTATCACGGCGCGGTGATCTGGTCCTGGCAGCAGGCCCTGTTCGCGGCGGGATTAGAGCGTCAATTGAAGCGCGCCGACCTGCCGGCGCCGCTGCGCGCCAAACTGGTTGCCGCGCAGAAGACCCTGTGGAGCGTCATCGAGGTCAACCGCGCCTACAGCAATTCCGAGCTGTGGACCTGGAAGGCCGACCAGGGCCATATCGTCGCGACGGCTTTTGGCGCGGACGCCGCCGACGCTGATGAGTCGAACGCGGCCCAGCTGTGGAGCACGGTCTATCTGGCTGTCCAGCCGCCGCGATAAGGGTGGCGGGCCCCCATGCGCTCCGTCGCGGAGGCATGGGGTTGACCGGCAGGATCAGATCTTTCCCTGATCGTCCAACTCCG
>Ga0302314_10003703_pt1 | contig 28124 bp, 24 predicted proteins | sample III_Palsa_N2_3_FD_200533 | JGI IMG/M metagenome (GOLD analysis project Ga0302314, IMG submission 200533) | Peat permafrost microbial communities from Stordalen Mire near Abisko, Sweden - III_Palsa_N2_3 | ecosystem: Environmental > Terrestrial > Soil > Palsa > Peat permafrost | place: Sweden...
AGGTTTCGATTCATTCCGCCCCCCGCCACCCCGATCCTCCAGCTCCAACCGTATCTGCGAAGGCAGGTCCTCCCAGATGTCCTCCCACGTCGCCGTCAGCCGCGCGCCCTGCTTAATTAAGGTGTTGGGTCCCCACGCATTCTTGGTCGTCACGTTCCCCGGCACGGCGTACACATCCCGCCCCTGGTCCAGCGCACACCGCGCCGTAATCCGCGTCCCACTATACTCACCCGCCTCGATCACCAGCACCCCCACGCTCATCCCACTCAAGATCCGGTTCCGAATCGGGAAGTTCTGCGGCGCCGGAAACGTCCCCAGCGGATACTCACTCACAATCGCTCCACCCGTCGCGACTATCTCCTCCGCCAGCCGTTTATTTTCTTTCGGATACACCACATCGATCCCCGTCCCCCACACCGCCACCGTCCGGCCGCCCGACGACCCCACCTTCACCGCCGCCTGATGCGCCACCGTGTCCACCCCGCGCGCCATCCCACTTAGAATCAACATCCCCCTGTTCGCCAGATCCCGCGACAACACCTCCGCCATCCCCGCCCCATACGGCGTCGGCTGCCGTGTCCCCACCACCGCGATCCCAGCCCACCCCAGCACCGCCCGCTCCCCCCGAACCCACAAAACCGCCGGAGGGTCATAGATCTCCATCAACCGCTCGGGATACTCTGCATCCTCCCGCGTCAGCAGAAACCCACCCGCCCGGTCGACCAGCTCCATCTCCTTCTCCGCCGCCGCCCTTGCCCGTCCATCCCCAAGAAACTGTGCCGCCCCCGCAGGCATCCCCAGCCCTTCGAGCTCGGTCAGCGAAAGCTCAAACACCCGTTCCGCCGCCCCCAGCTTTCCTACGGCCTTCGCACACCGCAACGGCCCCATCCCCGGCGTCAATACCAACGCCAGCCACCCCAGCGTCCGCTCACGCACGTCCGCGCCACTCATCGCCTCTTGCATCGCGCCCCCTAAGCTCAGGAAATTCGAAAGGGCCCAACTTCATCCCGCCGACAGACCAACCCGCCGGATGCCCGCCGAGCCTACCCAACCCTCATTCCCAAGTCAAGTCCTGCCGGACGGGCCCGCTCCGCGTGGCGATCACTTGGTAACGCGTCTTGGGCTATCGTGCGGCCCTCCCGATTTCGTTGCTCGGCACAGGGTTCCGTTGCAACCACAGAACCCGGGTGCCCCATCTTCGCGACAGCACCACGCGAAGCGACCACCCACCACGAAGTGGTCGCCGCCCGCGCACGGCGCCCGTCCGGCAGGACAAGCCGTTGCCCCTATCTATTCCCTACTCCCTATTCCCTGCCTTGCGCCGTCCGCAACCACGACTCCATCTGCTCATGCCCCACCAACCCAGCCTGTTGGAACACCGTCTTCCCACCCTTCAGCACTGCGAAGTTCGGAATCCCTCTCACCTGAAACCGCGCCGAAAGCTGCGGATTCGCCTCCGTATCCACCTTCAGCACAATCGCCTTCCCCGCCATATCCGCCGCCGTCCGCGCCACCTCCGGAGCAGCCGTCCGGCACGGCCCACACCAATCCGCCCAGAAGTCGACCAGCACCGGAACCCCGGCGGACTGCACAATCTCATCAAACAGCGCCGCATCGACCGCAACCGGCTCAGCCACCGGCGGCAGCGCCGCCTTACAAGCCCCACACCGCCCCGTATCGGCCAGATGCTTCCCTGCGACCCGATTCTTCTGCCCACACTGCGTACACGTCCGAATCAACGGCATACATCACCTCACATCGATTAGATGCTCCCCAACCCCACTCGCTTCGCCTACCCACCGCCACTGCCACCAGCCACGCTTGACCATCCCCGGCCACGACTGACGATCCTCGGCCACCACCAACCATGCGTAGCCACCATAGTCAATCCGCAGCCACCACCAACCACGCGTAGCCACCGTAGTCGATCCGCAGCCACCACCAACCATCCCCCCCATTAATCTTGTCATCCTAGGATCTGCTTTTGCCCTTGCCCTTGCTCTTGCTCTTACCGACAACTGACAACTGACAACTGACAACTGACAACTTGACAACCTCCCCTCCCAAACACCCCACCCTCACCGCCCCGCTCACCCACCCAAAAACCAAAGTCCCCACCTAACTCATCTGCTTCTAAGACTTTGCACAAAACAGGGGGAGGGGGAGGGCACGAGCACAGTACGATAAACCATGCCCCAAACAGAAACCCAGGCAAGCGCGAGCCGCATCGACCCGCGCGTCCTCCTCGCCTTCTTCGCAATCTATTTCCTCTGGGGCACAACCTTCCTCGCCATCCGCATCGCCGTCCACGAGATGCCCCCGCTCCTCGCCGCCGGCTCCCGCTTCTTCCTCGCCGGGCTGATCCTCTTCGGCTTCATGCGTCTCGGCTTCCCCGGCGTCCAACGCCAGCCCAATCCCAGCAAGGCCGAGTGGCGCAACCTCGCCCTCATCGGCCTCATCCTCTTCGTCTTCAACTACGCCCCGCTCTTCTGGGCCGAGCGTTTCATCCCCTCCGGCATCGCCAGCGTCCTCTCCGCCACCATCCCCATCTTCGCCGTCCTCATCGAGATGGTCCTCCTCCGCCACCAGCCCTTCCGCTGGATCACCCTCCTCTCCGCCCTCCTCGCCTTCGCCGGAGTCGGCCTCATCCTGCTCCCCACCGCCTCGCAACACCCACCCCTCATCCCCTGCCTCGCCGTGCTCACCGGCTGCATCTGCTGGTCCTTCGGCACCGTGCTCAGCCGCGCGGTCGCGCTCCCCGCCTCCCGCCCCGTCACCTCCGGCGCAACCATGATGCTCGGCGGAGCCGTCCTCCTCCTCCTCTCCGCCGCCACCGGCGAGCTCCACCCCCTGCCCCACGTCTCGCTCAAGGGCTACCTCGCCGTCCTCTACCTCATCACCGCAGGCTCGCTCCTCGGCTTTACGGCCTACGTCTGGCTGCTCGGCCACATGTCCGCCACCAAGGTCACCAGCTACGCCTACATCAACCCCTTGGTGGCCGTCGCCCTCGGCTTCTTCCTCGCCAACGAGCAGATCAACCTCCGCATGCTCCTCGGCGCCGCAATCGTCCTCGTCAGCGTCTTCCTCATCCTCCAAACCAACAAGCCCAAACCCGCTAACTAACGCCCCATCTCCGATCATCGTCCACCGAAAGCCCGGGTGCCCCATCCTTCACAGCTCCATCGTGAAGGATGGGACGTAAACCCCTAATCCGCCGCTCTACCGTCCCCCAGAAGCCCCGTCCACCCAATAGCTTCTCCGCGCCAACACCTGCAACTCCGGATGCCCCGGCACCCACACCCGCAGCGCATGCAGCCCCGCCGCATTCGAATCCGGCCGAAAGCTCAGCATGTATCGATTCGGAATGTGATTCGCCACCGTCCCAAGCTCCTGCTCCAGCTCCTTCCGCCCGCCAAACTCAAAGAACTCCCCACCCGACAACCCCGCAATCTCCTCCGCCGCATTCGCCTTCATCGCCGACAACGCCGTAAACAGCGGAGTCCCCAAATCGAACGTATGCAATAACGGCGGCAGATTCGGCGACAACACATACGGCGGATTCTCATGCCGAGGCTTCGTAAACTGATCCTTCAGCCACGTCTTCTCCTCCGAAAACCCCACGCTATAGATCGTCACATTGCTCTCACCCAGCCGCCGCACCACCTCATCCGCCCGTACCTTGCTTCCAGCATCATGCGTCTGACTCAACAACAGCACCACCCGCCGCATCCCCGCCGGCTCCTTCTTCAGCATCTCGATCCCGTAGCTCACCGCATCGAAGATCGCCGCCCCACCATCCCCCGCCTGCGGATGCTCCCACGCCTCTTTCTTATCCTCGACGTACCCCGAAAAACTCCACGTATCTTCCGGCTCGCTATCAAACGTCACCAGTGCCACCCGATCCTCAGGCCGCGTCACCAGCGCATCGAGCATCGTCCCCAGCTTCGCGTAGTTCGCGAACTGCCTCGGAGCCGCCCCACCCGTCTGCATCAGCACCAACAACGCGAGCGGCTGCCGCTCCGCCTCATCGATCACTACCTTTTGCTTCACCCCGTTATCGAGCACCGTAAAATCCCGGGACCCCAACGTCGGCAGATCCGTCCCCTCCGAAGCCAACACCAGCGTCGGCACAATCACCAGCGTCGCCCCAGTGCGTATCGTCGGCGCAGCCTCCTGCCCCACCGCCAACGTCACCGCAAAGGCTGAGCAAACCAGGAATCTAAACACAGGCACCTCTCTCAAAGCGCCCTGCGCGGGCGGCGACCACTTCGTGGTGTGTATTGGACTTCGTGTGGTCCTCCCGGTGGTCGGCACAGAATTTTTATTTACACCACGCGAAGCGGTCACACACCACGAAGTGGTCGCCCCGCGCGCAGCAGGCCCCGTCAGCCCTTGCAGTCCTGCCCCAGTGTTGAACCAAGTGGGCAAACCCTGCGTACAGTACCGCGTTCCCGTTCGAATTCTACCGAGGTTCGACTGATGAGCGTATCGCCGTTACTGGTCATACATGGCTGTGCAGGTGGCGTAGCGCTGCTGGCAGGAACAGCAGCGGCGGCCGTCCGCAAAGGCAGCCGTACCCATGCCTGGACAGGGAACGTGTTCACCGTCAGCATGCTCGGGCTGGCTGCAAGCGGAGTATGGCTGGCTCTGCTCAAGTCGCAGATGGGAAACGTCTTTGGAGGCCTGCTCACACTCTACCTCGTGGCCACGGCGTGGACTGCGGCGCGATCCGCAAACGGCCGTTCCGGCATGTTTGACTGGGTTGCGATGGCCCTCGGACTGAGCGCCGGAGTAGCCATCAGTTGGTACGGGGTTCTCGTCGCGATGGGGAAACTCAACACGGGCGTTCCTGCGGGGATGGATTTCTTTCTCGGCGGCGTGCTGCTCGTGGCGGTAGCTGGAGATGCACGTATGCTCCGGCGTGGCAGCATCACCGGCCGAGCACGGATCACCCGGCACCTGTGGCGCATGTGCTTTGCGCTGTTTGAGGCATCGGGGTCGTTCTTCCTTGGGCGGCAGCGATTGTTTCCGGCTGCGATCCAGCGCTCCGGCGTCCTCATTGCGCTGACGGTCCTGCCGTTGCTGTTGCTGGTCTTCTGGGTCGTACGGGTGCGAATGGCGCGCGTATGGCGAGAAGGTTTTGCATGGAGGCGAACCGACGCGCGGGCAATGTCTACCGGACCTCTATGACGGGACAGCAAGTGCGTTATCTCCTGACCGGTCCTGCGGCCCTCCTTTACGAGCCAGTGAACCTGCGATCCAGCCTCGAAGATTCATAACTAACTCCTTATCGGACCACCGCCGCCCCGTCCTCCGACCAATAACTACTCCGCGCCGTCACCACGAACTCCGGGTTATCGACCACTCTCACCGTCACCGTATGCAGCCCCGCATGCGGTTCCACCGGATGAAAGCTCAGCACATACCGGTTCGGAATATGATTCGCAAACGCCGCCAGCCCTCGCTCCACACCCTTCTCATCCTTGAACGCGATGTACTCGCCGCCACTCAACTGCGCCACCGTCTCCGGAACATTCCTCTTCATCGAATTCATCGCCACTTCGGTCGCCGCTCGCACCAGCAACAGCGGCGGCAATAACACGCCCGCACAGTCCATCGCCTGCTTCAGCTTCGTCTGCGTCGGGTCCACCGGCTTATCAGGATCCTGCGCCATGCACCCACCCGGCGGCCCCGGCGCCACATCCTCCGACGAATGAATCATGTTCGCCGCCAGCGCCTTCTTCGTCTCATCCTTCGAGCTCGAAAACGCCAGGCTATAGATCGCCGTATTCGTATCGCTCACTGCCCGCACCGCCTCCGCGAGCTTCAACTTGCTCCCCACATCCACCGTCTCCGAGAGCAGCAGAACCGCCCGCCGATATCCCGCCGGAGCCTTCTTCAGCAAATCCACCGAGTACCCCAACCCATCCAAAATCGCCGCCCCACCATCCCCCGGTTCGAGATCATGCATCGTCCCCTCAACCGCGTCCATGTCCCCGGTAAAATCCTGCAGCATGGTCGACTCGCTATCGATCCCCACCACCGCCACCTTTGCCGTCACCCCACCCACCATCGCCTCGAGCAGCGGCCCCACCCGCCGATAGTCATCCAACTTTCTCGCCCCCGCCCCACCCGTCTCGACTGCAATCACCAACGCCAGCGGCTGCGCCCCCGAGTCCTCCTCAAGCTGCACCTTCTGCGCCACCCCATCATCCGTCACAAGAAACTGATCCGCCTTCAGCGTGTAGACCGGCTCACCCGCCTTCGTCTTGACCAACGCAGGAACCACCACCAGCGAAGTCCGCGTCGTCAGCACCGAATCCCCCGACTGCGCCACCCCCACCCGCATCCCCAGCAACATCACCACCACCAGCGCAACCCGTATCCCCATCCGAGGCACCCAAGCCCAAGTCAATCGAGACCAGTGTACGTCGATACCACGCGACCGGCTTCATCCCACAGCCCGCCTTTCGGGCTGGCAATCCGCCAGATCCGCATGTACGCCGTTGATGCGCTCCGTCTCTACCTTGAAGCAATCTCACCCGAACCCGCAGCCATCCCCCGCGTGTACTCAAGCAGCGCCACCACCTGCGCCCGCTTTGCATGCACCGTATCGTCCGCCAGATACACCTCAAGCTCCCGAACCGCACCACTCCACCGCTCCGCCACCACCAACGCATTCGCCCGCAGCAGGTGCACCTCCGTATACCCCTCCGGAGCCGCCGCCACCGTCGCATCACTCCATCGCAGACCTCCCTCGGCATCCTTCAGTCCAATCGCCGCCCGCGCCCGCTCATACTTCACCTGCCAGACATCCGCCTCCCACCCATGCAGCATATCGAGCGTCAGCACCGCATCATGGAACCGATGCGCCCCGTTGTATGCCTGCGCCAGCAGCACCCCCGCCCAACTCACCGCCGGCTCAATCCGTCTTGCCTCGACGACATCCGCAATCGCTCCATCGAACTGCCGCGCCATCACCTTCGCATGCGCCCGCAGCAGATACACCTCGGCAAACTGCGGCTCAATCGCCAGCGCCTTCGCCGTCTCCCGCTCGAACTCCTCCGGCCGGTTCGCCTCCACCGCCGCATTCGCCTTCGTAAAGTGCTCCCACGCCTTCGCCGGAATCCTCAAGGTCGCCACCGACACCGTCCGGTTCGCTCCCCACGCCATCCCCTGCACCGGCAGAGACTGAGCCGAAGCCGCCCCTTCCCCAACCAGAATCCCAATCCCCAGCACCGCGCCCAGTCCCACCCAGACCGCCAGCCACCACCCCGCCATACTCTTCGCCTGGCCCCATGCGCTCATCGAACCCTCCCGGCAGCTATGCTGTAGGTTCATCTCATCGGCGCAGCGTGCTCAGCGGTACAGTCCACCAATAAAAATTTCTCTCACCCAATCGAGTCATCCCGAACCGGCACGACCTTGCACCAGCCTTGCGGCAATCGCTCCAAAACCGCAGCAAAACGCCCCATCTGAACCCATCCCCCACCCCACCCCATCCAATCGAATGACCAATGACTTCTAAGCCTTCGCCTCTTCGTGTAGCCGCCATCGACTTCCTCAATCCCGCTCCGCTCATGTGGGATCTCGAACACCCTCCCCTCGCCGCCCGGCTCGCCCCGCACTACGAGCTCCACTACACCGCGCCCGCCGAGTGCGCCGCGAACCTCCTCGCCGCGCGCGCCGACCTCGGCCTCATCCCCATCGCCGCGCTCACCCCCGAACTCGCCATCGTCCCCGGCCTCACCATCGCCTCGCTCGACGAGGTTCGCTCCATCCAGCTTGTCGTCAAACTAAACGCAAAACTCCCCGCCGCCGCTCTGGATCAAGAAGTTCAGGAGCCGGAAGCTCAGGAGCCAGACGCCGTCCTCCGCACCGTCCGCACCATCGCCGCCGACACCGCCTCGCGCAGCTCTCTCGCCTACACCCACATTCTCTTCCGCAAGTTCCTCGGCATCGAGCCCGAGTTCCGCCCCGCCCCCGCCGACCCCATCGCCATGCTTCAGACCGCCGACGCCGCCCTTCTCATCGGCGACCCTGCGCTCCTGGCCCTTGAGTCCCGCACTGAGATCGAACGCCAGATCGGCCCCTGCCTTTGGATCGACATCGCCCACCAATGGCGCACCCGCACCGGCCTGCCGTGGGTTGCCGCCGTCTGGGCCGTCCGCCCTGAATCTCTCGGCCCTCACACCCGCACCGCCGCGCAGCTTATCGACGACCTCACCCAGTCCCGCGACCACGGCCTCACGCACATCGACGATCTTGTCCGAGAGTGGACCCCGCGCATCGCCCTCGCGCCCGCAGCGATCCACGCCTATCTCACCGACAACATCCACTACCATCTCGATCCCGCCTGCCTCGAAGCGCTGCACCTCTTCCGCCGCTACGCCGCAGAGATCGACCTCCTCCCGCCACTGCCAAACCCGTTATTTCTCTAGAAAAACGAAAGCGCCCTGCGCGGGCGCCGACCACTTCGTGGTGTGTCTTGGGCTTCGCGTCGCTCCTCCCGTTGGTCGGCACAATCCTCTCTTGCGACCAGCGGGAGCACCACCGCGAAGCGGATCACACGTCACGAACTGACCGCTGCCCGCGTAGGGCGCTTTTAATATTCGCGACTTGTTCCCCGCACTTCGCGTCCAATCCCCAGATGCTTCTCGCCAAACCCATCGACGCGCTCGCCGAACTGGTCGCCGCCAAGCCGCATCACCACACCCCGAAGCTCATCCACCTGCTCGTCTCCTTCGGCATCTTCGGCGTCTTCCTGGTCTCCATCGTCGACTCGTCCTTTGTCCCGCTGCCCATCCCGGGCCTCACCGACATCATGATCATCCTCTTCGCCGCCCAGAAGACGAACCCCATCCTCCTCGTCCTGCTCGCCACCGCAGGCTCCGCGCTCGGCGGCTACTTCAGCTACCAGGTCGGCCAGTCCGGTGGCATGGCCTTCCTCGAAAAACACGTCCCTCCACGCATCTTCAAGCGCGTCTGCACCTGGATGGAGAAGCACGCCATCCTCGCCGTGGCCCTCCCCGCGCTGCTCCCGCCACCGATGCCGCTCAGCCCCTTCGTCCTCGCCGCCGGCGTACTCAAGATGTCGCGGACCAAGTTCCTCACCACCTTCACCATCAGCCGCGCCATCCGCCATTCGATCGCCGCATGGCTCGGCATCCACTACGGCAGACAGGTTCTCCATCTCTGGAACGCCTTCTCCGCGAAGTGGGCAAACACGATCCTCATCGCTGTCTGGAGCATCATCCTCGTGAGCCTTGCCATCGCCTTCTGGAAGCTCTGGCAGACATCGCGAACAGTCAGCAGCCGCCCCGCCCCCGAAGCTGCCTCGTAATCGTCATTAGAGAAAGTGTCCTGCCGGACGGGCCCGCTACGCGCGGAGCGACCACTTCGTGGTGTGTGATCGCTTCGCGTAGTGCTCCCGATGGTCGCAAGCAGAATCTTGCGGCGATTAAAAAGCTCGGGTGCCCCATCCTTCGACGGCAGGACGTATATCGCCCAAACCACCAGTCAAGCCACTCCATTCCATGCCGACCATCGGTCGGACCACCGCGAAGCGGATCACACACCACGAAGTGGTCGCCGCCCGCGCAGGGCGCTTTTAAACGACATAAGGCGAGCCAAAGATCGGCCCGCCCTATCTTTCTCGCCTTGCATTACTCCCAGCGCAGCAGCGTCGCCCCAACCGTATATCCACCGCCAAACGAAGCCAGCAGCACAATCATCCCCTTCTTCAAGCGCCCCTCTTCGAGCGCCGTATGCATCGCCAGCGGAATCGTTCCACCCGTCGTATTCCCATACTCGCCAATGTTGATGACGATCTTCTCCTCCGGCATGCCCAGCCGCTCAGCCGTCGCCAGAATAATCCGCTCATTCGCCTGATGCGGAATGAACAAGTCGATATCGGCAGCCGTCAGTCCATGCCGCGTCAGCAGCGTCTCGCTCAACTCTGCCATCTTCCGCACCGCAACCTTGAACACCGCGCCGCCCGCCTGGTGCACGAAGTGCATCTTCGCCTCAACCGTCGCGACGGTCGAAGGATTCAAGCTCCCCCCACCCGGCATATACAAGCTCGAAGCGCCCGACCCATCGATCTCATGCACAAAGTCGACGAGCCCAACCTCATCTTCTTCCGCCGCCTCGATCAGCACCGCACCCGCACCATCGCCAAACAAAATGCATGTCGATCGATCCGTATAGTCCAGAATCGAGCTCATCACATCCGCGCCAATCACCATCACCTTCTTATGCGCGCCCGACTCCACCAGCTTCGCGCCCATCTGCAGCGCATAGATAAATCCAGAGCAGGCCGCCGACAGATCAAACCCCCAGGCTCCCTGCGCGCCAATCTTCTCCTGCACCAGGCAAGCCGTTGCCGGGAAGAACATATCCGGCGTCACCGTCGCGACAAGAATCGCATCCAGCTCCGACGCCTCAATCCCACGCTTCTTCAGACAGCACCGCGCCGCCTCTGCCGCCAGATCGCTCGTCGCCACGCCTTTGTCGACGATATGCCGCTGACGAATTCCCGTCCGCTCAACGATCCACTGATCGTTCGTCGTCACCATCTTCTCGAGGTCCGCATTGGTCAACAACTTTGGCGGAACGTACATCCCAACCGAACTGATCTTTGCCCGCACCTGAACCCGCGGCTTCAACGTCAAATCCAACCCAATCACCTCGTAGACCTACCACACCAGAATACAAAACAATATCAAATGAATCACTATTCAGTCGGTTCGGCAGCCATCATAACCAGACCATAAGACGCTCCAAAGCATATGCCGGACTCAAGACGATGTCCTGCCGGACAGGCCCGCTACGCGCGGGGCGGTCACTTCGTGACATGTGATCCGCTTCGCGGTGGTGCTCCCGATGGTCGCAACTGAAGATTTGCCGACCATCGGTCGGACCACGCGAAGCGATCACACATCACGAAGTGGTCGCCGCCCGCGCAGGGCGCCCGTCCGGCAGGACATATCTTCTAGTTTTTAGGGGGAGAAAGAAGAAAGCGCCGGGCGACCTACTGCGCCATTGCGCGGCAACCAAAGAATTTGTAGGAGGGGAGAAGTTAGCGCCGGGCGACCTACTGCGCCATTGCGCGGCAACCAAAGAATTTGTAGGAGGGGAGAAGTTAGCGCCGGGCGACCTACTGCGCCATTGCGCGGCAACCAAAGAATTTGTAGGAGGGGAGAAGTTAGCGCCGGGCGACCTACTGCGCCCATACTAGCCCGTTACCGTTGCTTCCTTCCGGACCTGGCGGGGTTGGCGGGATTACGTCGCGTAGGACCCGGCACTCGCTAAGTCTACCATCGCCAGCGCCTCTCTCCAAACCGCCACCAACAGTACCCTCAATCCGCAAACACCCGCGCCAATCCTACACGCCAAGCCCAATAAGCTGGTAAACTAAAGAGCTGTGACCTCCGCCTCCACCCTCGACCTCCAGCCCACCGAAACCGCACCCGCCACCAAACCCAAAGTCGGCTTCGTCTCCCTCGGCTGCCCCAAGAATCTCGTCGACTCCGAGGTCATGATGGGCATGCTCCACCACAACGGAGCCCAGCTCACCCCCAACGCCGAAGACGCCGACATCCTCGTCGTCAACACCTGCAGCTTCATCGACTCCGCCAAGCAGGAGTCCGTCAACACCATCCTCGAGATGGCCCGCCACAAGATCGCCGCCGGAGGCAAAGCCCGCCGTCTCATCGTCGCCGGCTGCCTCGTCGAGCGCTATCGCGAGGAGATCCAGAAGAACATCCCCGAGGTCGACGCCGTCGTCGGCACCGGCGAGCTCGAGCAAATCCTCGCCGCCGCAGGCCTCACCCCCACCGGCCACGCCGCCAACTCCCCCTTCAAGATCCTCCCGCAAGGCGCAGCAGCCGCGCAAACCACACAGGAACTGATCCACCGCGCCCCCAGCGCCGTCCATCAGCACTCCCACCCGACAGAAATCGGCGCACAGCTCCAGACTGAGGCGCAAGAACTTCAGGCCGGGCCGCAGGAAGTCACCAGCCTCCTGAGCGAAGCCAGCGCCTTGGCACCAGTCGTCTTCCGCCCCGAAGGCGACGCCCGCGAGCAATCCGGCCGCTTCTCCCGCGCCGCATGGGACGGCGCCACCGCCTCACTCCCCGAGTACCTCTACTCCGACGAGACCCCGCGCATCTTGGCCACCCCCGGCGCCTCCGCCTACATCAAGATCGCCGAAGGTTGCGATCATCCCTGCACCTTCTGCATCATCCCGCAGCTTCGCGGCAAGTTCCGCTCGCGCCGCATCGGCTCCATCCTCAACGAAGCCCAGAACCTCATCGCCCAGGGCGTCCGCGAGATCACCCTCATCGGCCAGGACACCACCTGCTACGGCGAAGACCTTGGCTTGAAAGACGGCCTCGCCCAGCTCCTCGACGCCCTCGCCCAGCTCCCCGGCCTGCGCTGGGTCCGCTTCCTCTACACCTATCCCAACAAGGTCACCACGCGCCTGCTCGAGACGATGGCCAAGCACGCCACGATCGCCAAATATCTCGACGTCCCGCTCCAGCACGCCAGCCCCGCCGTCCTCAAGCGCATGAAGCGCGGCGGCAACGCCCAGATCTTCCTCGACCTCATCGCCAAGGCCCGCCGCATCGTTCCCGGCATCGTCATCCGCACCAGCTTCATCGTCGGCTTCCCCGGCGAGACCGACGCCGACTTCGACCTCCTCACCGACTTCGTCCAGCAAGCCGAGATCGACTGGCTCGGCGTCTTCACCTACTCCGACGAAGAGGGCGCACAAGCCTTCAACCTCGCCGCCGAACTCAAAGTCCCCAAGCGCACCATCGAGTCCCGCCGCCGCAAGTTGATGAAGCTCCAGCAAAAAATCAGCACGCGCACCAAGTCCGCCTGGATCGGCCGTGAGATCGACCTCCTCGTCGAAGGCCCCTCCGAAGAGACCGACCTTCTCTGGCAAGGCCGCACCCCGCTCCACGCCCCCGAGATCGACGGCAAGGTCCTGATCAACGACTTCGGCCCCCACGAGTCCCTGGTCCCCGGCACCTTCTATCGCGCCGAGATCACCGAGTCCCACGACTACGACGTAGTCGCCCGCATCCTCGACTAACTCTCAGAGCAACAACTATCGACCGCGCCTGACTGCAAGCTTAGCCACTCAAAGTGTCTTCGACATCAGCCATGAGAGGCAGTCTTCAGACTAGCCACTCAAGCGGTTTTCAGATTGGCCACTCGAGCCGGCTTTCAGAGTGGCCACTCAAGACGGCTTCCGGGTCAACCACCAAATTTCCAGGTCAGCCCCCAATTTAATCTTGTCCTCCTTCGCGAAGCGGAGGATCTGCTTTCGCCGTTGCTGTTGTTTTTGCCGTTGCCGTTGCCGTTGCCGTTGTTGCTATTGCTGTTGCTGTTGCTGTTTGTTTTTAATCTTGTCATCCTTCGCGAAGCGGAGGATCTGCTGCTGCTGTTGTTTTTGCTGTTGCTGTTGCCGTCGCGCTTGCCGTCGCTGCCATTGCCGTGCCCGCAAAAATCCCTTTACTCCCCCCCTCATCACCAACTACCCTCCCTCCATGCCGCGCGAGCATCTCTACTTCGTCTACATCCTCGCCAGCCGCTCGCGCACCCTCTACATCGGCGTCACCAACAATCTCGCCTTCCGCATCCGCCAGCACCGCGGGTGGTAAAGCCGACGCCTTCACCACCCGCTACAAGATCCACCGCCTGGTCCACTTCGAACGTTTTTCCTACATCGACAAAGCGATCGCCCGCGAAAAATACCTGAAGCACATGACCCGCGAAGAAAAACTCCACCTCATCGAAGCCACCAACCCCACTTGGCTGGACCTAGCCGCCAACGAAGCACCCTGAAGACATGTCCTGCCGGACGGGCCCGCTGCGCGCGGAGCGACCACTTCGCGGTGTGTGATCGCTTCGCGTGGCAGCCACAGAATCCCGTGCCGACCAACGGGAGGACCACCGCGAAGCGGGTATACCCGTCACGAAGTGACCGCCGCCCGCGCAGGGCGCCCGTCCGGCAGGACATATCTTCTAAAATAGAAAAGCCATGTCGAAAGCCCTCTTCTGCCCCACCTGCCGCAAGGTCGTCCTCGCCACCGACGCCGACTTCCCCTTCTGCTCCGACCGCTGCCGCATCCTCGATCTCGGCAAATGGGCCTCGGGCGACTACAAGATCAGCTCCCCCATCCAGGATCCCGACCTCCTCGAAGAGCTTGCCCGCTCGAACGCGAACCGCCACCCCAACGCCTCCGACGAAGACTAGAGCCTCCGAAACCCGCCGTCACCTCTGCACTACAAATGGTGCAACAAAACAGCAAGTCACCCCCTAACCAACCTGAATAGAAGACTTTGCCACAATTCAGGGGAGGGGGCACCAAACGTCACTTCCAGCGAAAACCCGAAAGCCCATGGCCAACTCCAACATCCAGATCTCCGAGCCGTCCTCAACCAAAACCCGCTGGGCCTGGCTCATCGGCACCTTCTTCGGCGCGGGCCTGCTCAAACCCGGCCCCGGAACCTACGGCTCCATCGCCGCCCTGCTCCTCTGGTACGGAGCCGCTCACGCCTTCGCCCCAACGCCTCTCATCCTCGCCATCGCAACCGCCATCGCCGCCCTCATCGCGACCCTCATCGGCATCCCCGCCGCCACCATCGTCGCCCGCGAGTCCGGCCGCGAAGACCCCGGCCACGTCGTCATCGACGAGGTCGCCGGCCAGCTCATCACCCTCATTGCCCTCCCCGCCGACCCCGCCCACGCCCTCCTCGGCCTCCTCCTCTTCCGCGCCTTCGACATCCTCAAGCCCCCACCCATCCGCCAGTTCGAACGCCTCCCCAACGGCACCGGCATCATGCTCGACGACGTCGCCGCAGGCCTCTTCGCCCTCGGCGTCGCCCACCTCCTGCTCTTACTTCCTATCCATCTCCACTAGCCGTCTGGTCCCTCGGCCCTAGTCCCCATTCCCTGTCCTTGGGCTAAACTGGCCAAGATGACCCCGCTCCTCGACTTCCTCCGCCCGGACACACCGCATCTCCACCATGTCACCCCGCCCGCAGCCATGCCCGGCGGCGAGATCGAGGTCCACGGCACCCAGCTCGGCCCCTTCAACGACCACCCCCCCACCGCCACCCTCGGCGACACCCCCGCCTCCCTCGCCCTCTCCCGTGCCACCCACGCCATCGTCCGCATCCCAGAGGGGGGGATCCCCGGCGACCTCGTCCTTCACCGCAACGGTCAGGCCTCAAATCCCCTCCCCGTCCGCGTCGCCGTCCCCATGGCCGAAAATCTTCACCCCGTCGCCAACCCCGCCGTCGACGCCGATGGTCGCGTCTTCGCCACCTTCTCCGGCTCGCGTGGCCAGCAGGTTCCCGTCAGCATCTTCTCCATCGAGCGCGACTTTCAGATCCGACCCTTCGTCCGCGATCTCCTCAACCCCACCGGCCTCGCCTTCGACCGCTCCGGCTTCCTCTACGTCAGCTCCCGCTCCGACGGCTCCGTCTATCGCATCTCCCCCACCGGCGACGTCACCACCTACGCCGAAGGCCTCGGCATCGCCACAGGTCTCGCTTTTGATCACGAAGGCAGCCTCTACGTCGGCGACCGCTCCGGCACGATCTTCAAGATCAGCAATCCCGATCAAGCCCCTGAAGACGCCCCACCCGAGGCCCGCAACATCTTCGTCTTCGCCACCCTTGAGCCATCGATGGCCGCCTATCATCTCGCCTTCAACGCCACCGGCACGCTCTTCGTCACCGGCCCCACCACCAGCAGCAATCAAGCCATTCACGCCATCGCCCCGGATGGCAGCACAACCGTCTTCTACCAAGGGTTAGGCCGCGCCCAGGGCATGGCCTTCGACGTCGACGACAACCTCTACGTCGCCGCCTCGCTCCATGGCCAGCGCGGCATCATCCGCATCACCCCGGACCGCACCGCCTCCGTCGCCGTCTCCGGCTCAAACCTCATCGGCCTGGCCTTCCTCGAAGACGGCTGCGCCGCCCTAGCCACCCGCGACGCCCTCTTCCACATCGCCCTCGACATCGAAGGCCGCCCCCTCATCTAGCCTCGCTGATTCAAGAAGCAGGGCCAGCCCTCCTGTCGCCCCCCGCCGATATCTTTCCCGCATCGCCAAACGCTCGTTTAAATTCTGACGAAGTTGGATACATTTCCTTGCCTTAACGTTTAACGCGGTGGTAGGTTTTGGTAATTCCCAGGGCCCGATCGGTGTTGTTTCCAGAATCCTAGACAGGACATCTATGCGATATCCGCTTCTGCGTATCCTCTCGCTCTTCCTCATCGCCCCTGCTTTTCTCTCTGCCCAGACCAAGCTCCCCATCCAGCAAGCGATTGAAGCCAAGTATGCCCTCACCAAGCCCACCGCGGACCACAAAGATATCGTCACCGCAGGCGCCGTCATCGATCTCACCAAAGACAACCTGATGATGTTCGGCACCGACGCGAAGACTCCCTCGACCGTCTTGTATAAGGACGGCAAGTTCAAGTCCACCGGCCTCGCCTCAAGCCAGAACATGCTCAACCGCTTCTCGAAGCTCCCCGGCCAGAGCGGCAGCGGCTCGACCAATCGCACCTTCGTCGCAGGCGAGAAGTTCTGGCTCATCGGCGTCGAAGTCAAAGATGACGGAGCCGTCCTCGAGTTCCTCTCCGACGCCATCAGCGACGTCCGCTACCGCGCCTTCGTCAAATATCCCTTCCCCAATAAAGGTGCCGTCCCCACCCCCGACGTGGTGATGGACCAGATCGCCCAGACCATCAAGGCCGAGCCAACCGATGGCAAAGATGCCGCCGCAGCTCCGGCTCCCGCTGCCGCACCGGCTCCCGCCGCAGCCCCTGTAGCCGCGATGGCTCCCATCCCGCCGCCGCCTCCTCCGACCGACGCCCCAGCGGTCGCCCCCAAGACCATCGCCGTCGGTCAGACCAAGGATGAGGTCACCACCAACTTCGGTCCCCCCACCAAGGTCGTCAAGCTCGCCACCAAAGAGATCGACTACTACCCCGACATGAAGGTCACCTTCATCAAAGGCAAAGTCACCGACGTCCAGTAGTCTTCCATCTCGGCACTTGGCGCCACTGACCTGTGCGAGATCTGATACTCCGCTGCATCGTTGAAGCGCTCGAAGAACCGAACGAACCTGTACACGGGCCCCGCAGCAAACGTCCAGCAGAGTCCCTCCTCCCCGCTGCTCCACTGGACCGGTCCAGGCAACGCCTGTCGCCATCGCTCGCAGAGCGCTGGCGTGAACGCTCAGGCCGCGCAGTTCGCGCCTCATATCCAAGAACATCCCCAGGAATATCGAAGGAACATCCCAGGAGCGCCTCATGATTTCCGTTCGCACCGGTTCCGTCCGGCACCTAGCCACTCTTACCGTCTTCGCCGCAACTCTGCTTTCCTCCAGCCTCTCTCACTTCGCCCTCGCCGATAACACCAAGAAAGCCGCACCCGCGCCCAAGGCCGCCGCACCCGCCAAACCCGCAGCCGGAGCGAAGCCGGCCGCCGGAGCCGCAGGTGCCAAACCCGGAACAGCCGGTGCAACCGCCACACACACCGGTCCCACGACCTCCTCGCCGCACGGCGCAACCACCACCACCGCAGGCCATGGTGCGACGACCACGACAGCAAGCCATGGCGCGACCACCACCACCGCCCACACCACAGCCGCCGCCGGAGCCCACGCCAACACCGCCACAGCTGCCGGACATCCCGGCACAGCCAATCCCGCCGCCCGCCCCGGCGTCCCCGGCGTGAAAAGCGGCAACCTCGCCCACGCTGGCCCCGTCGGCTCGCACGATCACGTCGCCGCCAACGGCAACGCCATGCGCACCCGCGCCAACGGCCGCCCCGCCGACATCCATGACGCCCGCAGCGGCATGGACATCCACCACAACCTCGGCGGCGGGCGCGCCGTTCACATGGAGCGCGCCGACCACTCCCGCCTCTACTACGAGCATGGCCGCCCCGGCTACATCGCCCACCCCTACGGCTTCCACGGCCACGACTACTACCGCCGCAGCTACTACTACAACGGCCGCGCCTACAACCGCTTCTACAACAACTACGGCTACCACGGCGTCTTCCTCAACGTGTACTCCCCCGGCTATTACTACGCCCCCGGCTTCTACGGCTGGGCCTATAACCCGTGGGTCACGCCTGTCCCCTACGCCTGGGGATTCGCCGCCTCTCCCTGGTACGGCTTCTACGGCGCGTACTTCACCCCTTATCCCGTCTATGCCGGTCCCAATCTCTGGTTGACCGACTACCTCATCTCGACCACCCTGGCCGCCGCCTATGAGGCCCGCCAGGCCGAGGCCGCACAAGCCGCCGCGGCCGATGCCTCCGCCGCTCCACCCGCCCCCCACACCCCCGAGACCAAAGCCCTCATCGCCAACGAAGTCAAAGGCCAGATCGCCCTCGAAAATGCCGAAGCCACCCAGAACGCGCAGAAACAGGACGTCGACGCCGGTTCCAGTAGCATCGCCCGCCTCCTGAGCGACGGCCAGCCCCACGTCTTCGTCGCTGGCAAAGAGGTCGACGTCACCGACACCGCCGGGCAGGAGTGCGCCGTCAGCGACGGCGACGTCCTCCAGCTCGTCCAGCCGCCTGCCGCCAACGAGACCACCGCAACCCTAACCGTCCTCTCCAGCAAAGGCGGCGTCGAGTGCCACGCGCAGGACTCCATCGCTGTCTCCGTCGACGATCTCCAGGAGATGCACAACCACATGCGCGAGACCCTCGACCAGGGCCTTCAGGAGCTTCAAGCCAAGCAGGGCAAAGGTGGACTCCCACCCGCCCCAGCATCCGCAACCGTCCCGCCCGTCACCTCCGCCGTGGCTGAGAACGCTCCTCCGCCAGACCCCGCCGGAGCGAAGGAGCTGACCCAGCAGGCCCAGGCCTCCGAGACGACCGAGAAGCAGGTCATCGCCGAGACCGCCAGCGCAGGCGCTCCCGGCGAGCCTCCTCCGCCGCCACCAGCACCCACCACCACCGCAACCATCGCTCTCGGCCAGTCCATGGATGCCGTCACCGCCTCGATGGGCCAACCCACCACCATCCTCAAACTGCCCACCAAAACCGTCTATGTCTACAAGGACATGAAGATCACCTTCAAGGCTGGCAAAGTTTCAGACGTGGAATAAAACGTCGAATCAACAAGCCGATTCCAGACATCGAGCAGACCTTACCCGCTTCCAACCAGAACGCCTTCGCGACCACCATCGCGAAGGCGTTTGTTCGTCTCTGCCACAAACCGCCCGCGAGGAGCATCATAGGAAGAGACCAACCGCTCCGAAGAATCCAACTCGAACCACTGCACCGCTGCATGCCTCACCAGAATGCCCAAGAACGCCTATGATCGCTGAAATCATCGCCGCCGGCTCCGAGATGCTCACCCCCTTCCGGCAGGACACCAACTCCCTCTTCCTCACCGCCGAGCTCAACGACCTCGGCGTCACCGTCGCCTTCAAAACCATCGTCGGCGACAACCTCCAGCACCTCACCTCCGCCGCCCGCATAGCGCTCTCCCGCGCCGACATCGTCCTCTTCTCCGGCGGCCTCGGCCCCACCGAAGACGACCTCACCCGCGAAGCCGCCGCCGCCGCGCTCGGCCTCACCCTCACGCGCAATCCCGAGATCCTCACACACCTCTACAAGCGCTACGCCGCCCGCCGCATCACCATGCCGCCCAACAACGCCAAGCAGGCCGACGTGATCGCAGGCGCAGACGTCCTCGACAACCCCAACGGCAGCGCACCCGGCCAGTTCCTCGACACCACCCTCACCGCCCCCGACGGCACCCAGCACCGCAAACTCGTCCTCCTGCTCCCCGGCCCGCCCCGCGAGCTCAAGCCCCTCTTCGAGCTCGCCTGCAAGCCCCGCCTCCAGGCCCTTCTCCCTCCACGCTTCCTCGCCAAGCGCCTCCTCCGCATGGCTCTCCTCCCCGAGTCGCAGGTCGACGCCCGCACCGCCCCCATCTACACGCAGTATCCCGACGTCGAAACCACCATCCTCGCCGGTTCCGCCGAGATCCAGCTCCACTTCCTCGCCTCCAAACCCACCCAGCAGGAGGCCGAAGCCCGCGTCAACGAGCTCGCAGGCCTCGTCGAGCAGGAGATGGACGACGCCATCTTCTCCGCTCAAGGCGAATCCCTCGAAGAGGTCGTACTCCTCATGCTCGGCATGCGTCACCTCACCCTCGCCGCCGCCGAAAGCTGCACCGGCGGCCTCCTCGCCGAGCGCCTCACCGCCATCCCCGGCAGCTCGCGCTACTTCCTTGGCGGAGCCGTCGTCTACTCCGACCACCTCAAGACCGTCTTCGCCGGAGTTCCCCCCGAGCTCATCGCCTCCGACGGCCCCGTCAGCGACGCCGTCGCTCGCGCCCTCGCCGAGGGCATCCGCGCCCGCACCGGAGCCTCACTCGGCATCGCCATCACCGGCATCGCTGGCCCCGGCCCGGGAGCACCCGGCCCCGACGCCGAAAAACCCATCGGCCTCGTCTACATCGCCCTGGCCGACGTAGCCGACACTCAAGTCCGCGAGCTGCACCTCACCGGCGACCGCGAACGCATCCGTTTCTGGGCCAGCCAGCACGCCCTCGAGATGATCCGCCGAGCCATGCTCTAAACAAATAAAAGCGGCCTGCGCGGGCGGCGAACCCATCGTGGTGTGTGGAAGCTTCGCGTCGCCCCTCCAGCTTCCGAAGCTCGCCCAACAGTTTCATCGTCGAAGGGTGGGACGTAAGCCGCTGACCAGCCCGCCTGCCGGTCGGCACAAACACCCTTGCGACCATCGGGAGCACCACGCGAAGCGATCACGTGTCACGATGGGACCGCCGCCCGCGCAGGGCGTCTTACGCCTTTTATTCGCGTCTACACCAGTGCGGTAAACTATTGCCAGCGCACACCTAGGCACCTCCGGCCAACTCCCCAACCGGATCCCCTTGCCCAACCCGCACTCAAACTGATAACAAAGATGGCAACGATGAACCCCTGGTTTCTCTCCATTCCGCTTGCCTACCTGCTCGGCTCTATTCCGTTCGGGTACCTGCTCGTCAGGATCTTCCGCAACGAAGACATTCGCACCACCGGCAGTGGCAACATCGGAGCCACCAACGTCATCCGCTCCGGAGCCAAGGGCCTCGGCATCGCCACCCTCCTGCTCGACCTCGGCAAAGCCTTCCTCGCCGTCGAGATCGCCCGCTTCCTCGCCCCCGCAGACTACGACCTAGCCGTAGTCTGCGGAATCGCCGCCATCCTCGGCCACGTCTTCCCCATCTGGCTTGGCTTCCGCGGCGGCAAAGGCGTCGCCAGCGCCCTCGGCGTCTTCCTCGCGCTCACCTGGCCCAGCGCCCTCTGCATTCTCGCCGTCTTCCTCGTCATCGTCGCGTTCACCCGTTTCGTCTCGCTGGCCTCGATCCTTGCCGCCGCCGCGCTTCCATTCTTCGCCTTTCACTTCGTCGCTTCGAGGACCCCCATCGTGATCGCCGGTTTCCTCCTCATGCCCCTGATCATCATCCTCAAGCACCACCAGAACATCCGCCGTCTCCTCGCCGGAACCGAAAGCCGCTTCGGCCAAAGAAAGGCGGTCGCTTGAGCCGCATTGCCGTTCTTGGAGCCGGTGCCTGGGGCACCGCTCTCACCATCTCCCTCGCCCGCCGCGGTGGCCACGAGCTCGTCCTCTGGTCCCACTCCCCCGCCCTCGCCGAGATCCTCACCGAGAGCGGTCGCAACACCACCTATCTTCCCAACGCCACCGTTCCCGCAGGCGTGCTCGTCACCAGCGATCTCCCCGGCGCCATCTTCGAAGCCGACATCCTCCTCTGCGTCACACCTTCGCAGCATCTGCGCGGCGTCATGAGCGAGATCGCCCCGCTCCTCACTCGCAACCAGATCCTCCTCACCGCCAGCAAGGGCCTCGAAGACGTCTCGCTCCTGCGCATGTCGCAGGTCATCGCCTCGGTCACGAACAACCCCATCGGCGTCCTCAGCGGCCCTTCTTTCGCGCAGGAAGTCGCCATCGGCAACCCCACCGCGATCGTCGCCGCCGCCTCCGACCCCGTCCTCGCCCAGGAGATCCAGCGCGAGTTCACCAGCCCTTCGCTCCGCGTCTACACCAACGACGACGTCGCCGGAGTCGAACTCGGCGGAGCCCTCAAAAACGTCATAGCCCTGGCCTCCGGCGTCGTCTGCGGCCTCGAGCTCGGCCACAACTCTGCCGCCGCTCTCATCACCCGCGGCATCGCCGAGATCACCCGTCTCGCCGTCGCCTGCGGCGGTCGTCGCCAAACCCTCGCCGGCCTCTCCGGCGTCGGCGACCTGGTCCTCACCTGCACCGGCGCTCTCTCACGCAACCGCGCCGTCGGCATTGAGCTTGGCCGAGGCCGCCAACTTCCCGACATTCTCGCCAGCCTCAACGGCAAGGTCGCCGAAGGCGTCCGCAGCACCACCGGCGCGCTCGGCCTCGCCGCCCGCTACGGCGTCGAGATGCCCATCACCGAGCAGATGAACGCCGTCCTCCACCACGGCAAATCCCCACAGGACGCCATCCGCGAACTGATGACCCGCCCCGGCCGCGACGAGTAGCACTCCGTGCCGACCATCGGTCGGACCACCGCGAAGCGGATCACACGTCACGAAGTGACCGCCGCCCCGCAGGGCGCCCGTTCGGCAGGACAAATCCGCTAAACTAGCGGATACATGGCCTTCTCTCTCTTCGGCAAGCGCACTCCAGAACCGGAAAAACCCGTAGAACCCGAATCCCCTGAGCTCCAGAAGCGCGGCCTCTTCGACCGCATGAAGCAAGCGGTCACCCGCACCCGCGACACCTTCTCCGAGTCCCTCAGCTCCGTCATCGCGCTCACCCGCGAGATCGACACCGTCTCCCTCGCCTCGCTCGACAACGTCCTCCTCGCTGCCGACATCGGCGCCGCCACGACCGCCGAGATCCTCGAAAACCTCCGCCAGCGCAGCCTTCGCCAGGGCATCGACGGCCCCGCCGAGCTCAAGCGCCTCCTCAAGCTCGAACTCAAAGCCATCCTCGACCGCGTCGCCAAGCCCGCCAACCACCCCGCCACCGGCCCCGAAGTCATCATGATGGTCGGCGTCAACGGCACCGGCAAGACCACCACCACCGGCAAGCTCGCCAACTACTTCGCCACCGGCGACCACCCAAAAACCGTCCTCCTCTGCGCCGCCGACACCTTCCGTGCCGCCGCCATCGAGCAGCTCGAAGTCTGGGCCGCCCGCTCCAACACCGCCATCATCAAAACCAAGCAAGGCGGCGACCCCTCCGCCGCACTCTACGACGCCTGCACCGCCGCCAAGGCCCGCAACACCCAGATCCTCATCGTCGACACCGCCGGTCGTCTCCACACCAAGACCGACCTGATGAAGGAGTTGGACAAGATGCGCCGCACCGCCGAAAAGCTCATCCCCGGCGCCCCGCACCAGACGTTCTTGGTGATGGACGCGACCACCGGCCAGAACGGCTTACAACAAGCCCGCCTCTTCACCGAAGCCGCCCACGTCACCGGCATCGTCCTCACCAAGCTCGACGGCACCGCCAAAGGCGGCATCGTCCTCGCCATCGCCACCGAGCTCAAGCTCCCCGTCGTCTACGCGGGCATCGGCGAAAAGCTCGAAGACATCCTCCCCTTCGACAGCACCGCCTTCGTCGACTCCCTCCTCGAATAAAGAAAAAACTTCCAACATCGGAATTCCATCGTGCAATCGAATCTCATTGACCGCAGAGGGCACATCGCCGCATGGCGCGTATATCGAATGAGGTGGGTCGTGACGTGCATCGCCCTGCTGTTCGGTTTTGGCGACGCTATCGTATCTGCAACAGAATTCCCCAAGATACCCGGAGTCTTCGCGGTCATCCTGGCACTAACGCCTTACATCTTTTCGTACCTATGGTTCGTACGATGGCCGTGTCCCCGCTGCGGTCGCCGCTACACTACGCCGGACGCACATGCACTCAAGCGCTCAAGGCGCTGCTCCTACTGTGGCCTTGCAAAGAACGAAGTCCCCACCCTTGCCGAATTTCATGCCGATTGATATGACTCCCGCTATGCAAGACACACACTTCATGCAGCGAGCCCTCACGCTCGCCCAGGCAACCACCGCCCTCACCAGCCCCAACCCGCAAGTCGGCTGCATCCTGACGCGGAACAACGAGATCCTCGGCGAAGGCGCCCACCTCTACGACCTCCGCGACCATGCCGAGATCGCCGCCCTCAAGCAAGCCGCCCAACGCGGCCACACCGTCGAAGGCGCAACCGCCTACGTCACCCTCGAGCCCTGCAGCCACCAAGGCCGCACCGGCCCCTGCGCTGACGCCCTCACCGCCGCCGGAATCGCCCGCGTCGTCGTCGCCACCGTCGACCCCAACCCACAAGTCAGCGGAAACGGCATCGCCAAACTCCGCGCCGCAGGCATCGACGTAACCGTCGGCATCTTAGAACAGCCCGCCCGCGATCTCAACGACGCCTTCGCCCACTTCATCCAGACCCGCAAGCCCTTCGTCACCCTCAAAGCCGCCCTCTCCGTCGACGGCCACCTCGCCCCACCACCCGCCCAGCGCCAGCCCAACCAGCCCTTCTGGCTCACCGGCCCCGAGGCCCGCGCCGAGGTCCAACGCCTCCGCCACGCCTCCGACGCCATCCTCACCGGCATCGGCACCGTCCTCGCCGACGACCCCACCCTCACCGACCGCACCGGCCTTCCCCGCCGCCGCCCCCTCCTCCGCGTCCTCCTCGACACCCACCTGCGCCTCCCCCTCACCTCCCAGCTCGTCCGCACCGCGCAGAACGACCTCCTCATCCTCTGCGGCAGCTCTGCCCCCCCCCGCAACATCGCCGCCTTGGCCGCCAACGGCATCGAAGTCCTCCCCATCGGCAACGGTATTGACAATCACCTCAGCCTCCCATCCGCTCTCAAGCTCCTCGCCGACCGCAACATCCTCAGCCTCCTCGTCGAGTCCGGCTCCCAGCTCAACGGCGCGTTCCTCACCCAGGGCCTCGTCGACAAGGCCGTTCTCTTCTACTCCGAGACCGAACTCGGCGACAATGCCCTCCCCTTCGCCACCGGCATCGCCAGCCCCTTCCTTTTTGAGCAGAGCCTCCGCCGCGTCACCCGCACCACCTTCGGCCCCGATAGCCGCCCAGACGCCTGCGTCACCGGCTACCTCCGCGACCCCTGGCCCGCACCTGGGGAATAGTTCACAAAGCATACCCACAAGACGTCCCGCTCGCGACAACCTGGTGACAGCCCCTCCACCCCATTCCTGTACCCTAGAAGCATGTTCACTGGCCTCATCGAATCGACCGGCACCGTTATCGCCTCGACCAAAACCGGAGGCGCAACCCGCATCACCGTCGCCGCACCCGCACTCGCCGCGCGCCTGAACACCGGCGACAGCATCGCCGTCAGCGGCGTCTGCCTCACCGCCCTCGATATCGAGCCCAACGCCTTCCCCCCGCGCTTCTCCGCCGACCTGGCCGCCGAGACCCTCGCCCGCACCTCCCTCTCCCACCTCGCCGAAGGCGCCATCGTCAACCTCGAGCTCCCCACGCCCGCCGGCTCACCGCTCGGCGGCCACATCGTCCAGGGTCACGTCGACGGCACCGCCACCCTCGTGGCCCTCGAGCCCATCACTCCCAACGCACCCGAAACCACCGACTGGCGTCTCCGCCTCACCATCCCGGAGACCCTCGTCCGCTACGTCGTCCCCCAGGGCTCCATCACCATCGAAGGCATCAGCCTCACCGTCGCCGCCATCCACGGCCAGCAGGTGGAGGTCGCCATCATCCCCCACACCTACCTCGCGACCAGCCTCCACCACCTCACCCCCGGCCGTCCCCTCAACATCGAAGTCGACGTCCTCGGCAAATACGCCGAACGCCGCGAAGCAGCCACAGCAACGCCCATCCTCACCGAGCAATACCTGATCGCAAACGGCTACTAAAGCTCTGTCCTGCCGGACGGGCGCCCTACGCGGGCAGCGACCACTTCGTGGTGTGTGATCGCTTCGCGTGGCGCTCGCTCGGGCTCGCGAACAAACCCTGCGTCGACCAACGGGAGAACCACGCGAAGCCCAATACCCACCACGAAGTGGTCGCCGCCCGCGCAGGGCGCCTTTATCTTCTTCCCCAAACGCAAAAAAGCGCAGCCGTCTTTGGCTGCGCTTTTTTGCGTTTGTTGGTTTCTAGCTTAGATCGAGCTCATGTTGTGCAGGAACTCCTGGTTGTTCCGTGTCTTCGCGAGCTTATCCGTCAGCAGCTCCATCGCCTCAACCGGAGACAGCGGATTCAGCACCTTGCGCAAAATCCACGTCCGCTGCAGGTCTTCCTTCGGGATCAGCAACTCTTCCTTACGCGTGCCCGAGCGCTGAATATCGATCGCCGGGAACACACGCTTGTCGACCAGCTTGCGGTCGAGAATCACTTCCATGTTGCCCGTACCCTTGAACTCTTCGAAGATCACTTCATCCATGCGCGAGCCTGTATCCACAAGCGCCGTCGCAATGATCGTCAGCGAACCGCCCTCTTCGATATTGCGTGCCGCACCGAAGAACCGCTTCGGCCTTTGCAGCGCATTCGAGTCCACACCGCCCGAGAGCACCTTGCCCGAAGGCGGCACAATCGTGTTGTACGCACGCGCGAGGCGCGTAATCGAATCCAGCAGAATCACCACGTCGCGCTTGTGCTCGACCAGCCGCTTCGCCTTCTCGATCACCATCTCGGCAACCTGTACGTGGCGCGCCGCCGGCTCATCGAACGTCGACGAAATCACCTCGCCCTTCACCGACCGCTGCATATCCGTCACTTCTTCCGGACGCTCATCGATCAGCAGAACGATCAGCACAACCTCAGGATGATTCGCCGTAATGCTGTTCGCGATCGACTGCAGCAGCATCGTCTTACCGGTACGCGGCGGCGCAACGATCAGACCACGCTGCCCCTTGCCCACCGGCGTCAGCAGGTCCATCACACGCCCGCTGATGTGCTCGCGCACCGTCTCCATCTTCACGCGCTCCTGCGCATACAAGGGGGTCAGGTTGTCGAACAGAATCTTGTTCCGCGTCTCTTCCGGAGACTCGAAGTTGATCGCCTCGATCTTCACCAGCGCGAAGTACTTCTCGCCCTCATGCGGAGGCCGCACGTTGCCGCTGATCGTGTCGCCCGTCTTCAGGTCGAACTTGCGAATCTGCGACGGCGAAACGTAGATGTCATCAGGACCGGGCAGGTAGTTGTAATCCGGCGACCGCAGAAACCCGTAACCATCGGGCAGGATCTCAAGCACGCCTTCCGCGAAGATGTGCCCTTCCTTCTCGCTCTGCGCCTGCAGAATCTTGAAGATCAGATCTTGTTTGCGAAGGCCGCTGGTACCGGCGATATCAAGTCCGCGGGCAAGCTTACCTAGCTCCGCAATATTGTGTTCTTTTAACTCAGAAATAGTCATGATTTACCTGGTGGGATTTTGTTAATGCAGGAGGGAAGGATACTTCGAGGCGGGATCTGCTTGACTCTTCTTGAAGAAAGGGGGGTCGTGCGGAATTCCGGAGAGCGAAACGAAACCGATACCAAACTATAGCGCAAAACCGGCGACTGCGGAAACCAAGAAGAGCAATCGAGGGGAAGCTTCACCGTAAGCACTACAGGTTCATCAATGGTTCGGTCAAAGATAAAAGCAACACAACAGCCTGAATCTAAAGTACTTCGATAGAGAATTGAAAGCGGGGAGATCCCGAGCAAACGCCGCGAGATCCCCTCCCGGGATGCTGCGCGTTAGGCTGCGCGGCGCTCCTGCACGGCTACCTTTTCCACCACCGACTCGACAGCTTCGTCCATCGGCACGGTGTCCTTGAAACGGTCCAAAACGTCGTTCGTCGTGTCCTGCAGGCGGGTGTTCGGCTTATGCAGCTTGCGCGTCGCCTTGGAGGCGAGTTGGCAAAGCTGATAGCGGTTCGTCACGTGCGTGAGAGCTCCAAAAATAAGATCTGAGCGCATAGGTTGTTCTCCTCGAAACTTAGCAAGCCGCAACAAAGTGCGCCCTCGCGGTAAGTCTCTCTTCCTTTTTTTCTTTGACGTCGTCTGCTGGCTCGACG
>Ga0302314_10003704_pt1 | contig 28123 bp, 22 predicted proteins | sample III_Palsa_N2_3_FD_200533 | JGI IMG/M metagenome (GOLD analysis project Ga0302314, IMG submission 200533) | Peat permafrost microbial communities from Stordalen Mire near Abisko, Sweden - III_Palsa_N2_3 | ecosystem: Environmental > Terrestrial > Soil > Palsa > Peat permafrost | place: Sweden...
CCGCGGGCGGGCCCCCCCCGGGGCCCCCCCCCGGGGGGGGGGCCCGCCCCCGGGCGGGGGGGGGCGCCCGCTGCCACCGGCATCCCGGCGGCGGCCGGGGTGCCGGTGCGCGTGGGCAGTGCCTCCAGGTCGCCGTGCATGGCCGACGGCAGCGCGCCGACGGGCAGCGCGGCAGCGGGCAGCGGGCGCGGGGGGTCGGCCTCGGGGGCGCCCCAGGTCACCCAGCGCGGTACCGGTCCCGACTCCAGCAGGCCGGGCTGCTGCGCGGCGTCCGCGTGCCAGCGGACCCTCGCCTCGGCCTCGGCCCCGCTCTCGGACCGCTGCTGCTCCGGCGGGTCCGGATCCGCTTTGGCGAGTCCCGTGGTCAGGTCGAGGTAGATCGGCCCCGATTCGTCCGCCGGATCCGGCACCGGGTCGGCCAACGGCCGCTGCGGGGACGGCGGGGGGACGAAGTTCATCGAGGGGGCGCTCGGCCGCGCCGCCGCCCGGGGCAGGGGCAGCTCCTCCCCCTCCCTGGGTGCCGGGCGACTCGTCCCCGGCAACCAGCGCTCCCCGTCCCAGTAGCGGACGAAGCCGGGGATCGAGGGGTCGGGGTAGTAGCCGGCCGAAGGAACGTCGGCCCCGGGGTCTGCGGCGGATGGAACCGTCATCTGGAGATGGACCTGCTTCACGAAGGGAACGCACCGAGTCATCGATCAGTGACAAAGCGTAGTCCCCACCCGCTGCACGCGGGCGCGTTGTGCGCCAATGCGCCCCCTTCGGTGGAGCGATCGCGCCGTGTGGCGAAACCACTCCGAAACCGCTGTAAGAGTCGCGGCGCCGCCCGCTCTCCTCCGATAGGGCCTGCCCGTGAGGGGCCGGCCCCGGACGGTACGAGGAAGGGACAGGACCGTGGACAGTGACGAGGGCGTGCGGGGTGCCGGGGCGTTCGGCGACGAGCAGCGGGTGGTGCGACAGGAGCTGACGGTGCGCCTGGTGCTGTCGCCGGACCGGAGCGTGCCGGTGCCGACCCTGCTGGTCTACCGCGCGGACGACCCGTACGCGGTGCACATCACCTTCCACCTGGACCAGGACGCCCCGGTGACCTGGGTGTTCGCGCGCGAGCTGATGGTCGAGGGGGTGTTCAGGGCCTGCGGGCACGGGGATGTGCGGATCTGGCCGACGCGCTCCGGAGGGCACAGCGTCATGTGTCTGGCACTCAGCTCTCCGGCCGGGGACGCACTGCTGGAGGGTCCGGCCGGGGCGTTCGCGTCCTGGCTGGAGCGGACGCTACAGCTCGTGCCTGCCGGTCGGGAGGAGGAGGCGCTGGACCTGGACGGGGGCCTGGCCGCCCTCCTCGCCGGGCACTGAGCCGGTATGGACCGGGCGCCGCCCGCGTCGGAGCACCCGGAGCCGGAGCCGGTGCCGCCGCAGGCGCTCCCCGGCGAGCAGCAGGAAGGAGAGTCCGAACAGCGGGTAGATCGCCGCCAGGGGCTGCAGGACCCAGGGAATGTGCAGATTGCTGAGGCCCTTGTGCGGGACCGTCCATATGGCGAAGGAGCAGAAGCACAGCACGGTCGCGAGGGCGACGGTGCGCCAGCGGCGGCGGCCGCCCGCGCGTTCCCGCGCGGACTCGGTCAGCAGCAGCACGATCACCGGCACGCACCAGATCCAGTGGTGCGTCCAGCTGATCGGGGAGATGAGCAGCGCGGTGACGGCGCAGCAGAGCACCGACCACGCCCGGGCGTGCGGGAAGCCCTCGGAGGCCGCCCGGTCGAGGCCGACGGCGATGCCGAGCCCGAGCACGGCCACCACCGCGTCGAGCAGCAGCACGCTCACCCCGGCGTGGGTGGTCGCCAGTGCGCGGTCGACCATGCCGCGCAGCGACTGGTTGTCGAGGATGTACTCCTTGCCGACCCGGCCGGTGTCGTAGAGGTCATGGGTCCAGAACTCCAGGGAGGCGCGCGGCAGCACGACCGCGCCGAGGAGCATGGTGCCCAGGCAGGTGAGTCCGGCGGTGACGGCTGCCCGGATCCGGCCGGTGAGCAGCAGGTACACGGCGAACAGCCCCGGCGTGATCTTGATGGCGGCGGCGAGCCCGAGCGCCACGCCTTTGCTGCGGCGGCTGTCGGGGCGGGTGAGGTCGTACAGCACCAGGACCCCGATGAGCAGGTTGATCTGCCCGTAGCGCAGGGTCGTGAAGACCGGTTCGAGCCAGACCCCGAAGCCCGTGACCAGCACGACCAGGAGCGGCCGCGCGGCCCGGCGCGGCCAGTCGGCGAGCACCGCGGACAGGTGTCCGAAGGCGCCGAGCAGCAGCAGGTTGCCGCCGGTGACCAGGATCCGCAGCACTCCGACGGGCAGTGCGGCGGTGGGCGTGAACAGCATGGCGGCGAACGGCGGATAGGTCGCCGGGAGGCCCCAGGAGCTGACCCGCAGGGTGTAGAGGCCGTGGCCGTGGGCGACGGCGCCGCCCTCGGCCCGGTAGACCAGCATGTCGATCATCGAGGCCCGGATCAGGTGCCGGACGGCCTCGTAGAGCAGCAGTGAGCCGAGGCCCGCCCAGAACGCCGTCAGCAGCTGCCGCCGGGACGGCGCGGGGGCGGGACTCGTCACTCGATCCTCCTCGGTCACTTACCTTGCGTGACCTTAGCGGACCGTCAGCCCGTGTACGCCCCGAGCGCCTTGGCGAAGGCGTAGGGCGACTGGACGATGCTGCTGCAGCTCGGGTCGGCGTAGCCGAGGGCCCCGCCGGAGCACTCGGTGTCGCGGGCGGCCGACCACATGGACAGCCAGGCCAGGTGCTTGGTGGCGGCGAAGTTCGCGAGCTGGGTGGCGTCGGCGACGGTGAACACCTCGTCGCTGGTGTCATTGACGCCGATCATCGGGGTGACCGCGACATGCGCCCACGCCTGCGCGTCGGTCCAGCCGAAGATGCTCTTGAGCTGGGCTTCGGTGGCGGTGGCCGCGTCGATGGCGTAGGTGCCCATCTGGCCGCTGGGGCTGGGGGCGGCGTAGTCGCCGTAGTCCATCGCCATGATGTTGACGGCGGAGACGTCGACGCCGTTGGCCTTGGCGTCCTGCAGCAGGTCGGTGCCGGACTGGACCAGGCCCGAGGGCAGCACCGGCAGGGTGAAGGACACCTGCAGGGTCTTCCCTGCCGCCTTGGCCGTGGCCTGGAGCTGGGCGATGGCCTGGTCGCGGCGGGTGATGCCGGCGGTGTCGGAGGCGGCCGCGCCCTCGACATCGAAGTCGATCTTCGTGAGGCCGTAGGCGGAGATGACCGACTGGTAGGCCGCCGCCAGCGAGCTGACGGAGGTGCAGGACTCGGCGAGCTCGGTCCCGTTGGCGCCACCGAAGGACACCCGGACGTCGCCGCCCGCCGCCCGCAGCTCGTTGATCCCGCCGGGATCGGGAGTACTGGCGAGGGAGCTGACGCCGCCCCACTCGGGGGTGCAGGTACTGCCGGCCGTGATGAAGGCGAGGTTGTAGTTCGACGCACCGCCGGCCTTGGAGGCGGCGACGGTGTCGTAGGCCGGCCAGAGGGAGGTGTCGACGTACGGCGAGAAGGCGGCCGTGGAGCTGCTGCCGCCGGTACCGGTCGCGGTCGGGGTCGCCGTCGCGCTCGTGCCGCTGCTCGCGGTGGCGGTCGGCGTGGGGGTCGTCGGCCGGCCGCTGGCCGTCGGGGCCGCTCCGGCGGAGCAGTCCGCTCCGTTGATGGTGCAGGCCGTGGGCGCCCCCTCCCCGTTGACGACGAAGCCGACCACGGCGTGCTGGTCGGTCGTCAGCGTGCGGTCCCAGCCCGCCGGGGTGACCGTGACGTGGCCGCCGCTGACGGTGTAGGTGGCGTTCCACAGCGAGCTGATCGTCGCCCCGGCCGGGAGGTCGAAGCTCAGCGTCCAGGTGCTGACGGTGGAACTTGTGGCGTTGTCGATGTCGTACTGGGCGCTGTAGCCGCTCCCCCAGTCGCTGGTGGTGGAGTACACCGCCCCGACGGTGGCCGCGCCGGCGTTGGCGGCCAGGGCTATGGCGGTGCCGCCGACGAGGGCCGCCGCGACGGCGGAGGCTCCGAGGACCGTTCCGCGACGGGAGCGGCGGCGGCGCGATCCACCGGTGCGGCGACTGTGCTGGGACGGCGTCATCAGGGGTACCTCCACGGTGCGGGATCGGGCCGCCGCTGACGCTAGCGGCCGGTCACCCCCGTGGAAGCCCAGCTCAGGGAGGGGTGTGCCTCCCTTAGGGCGGGGTTAAGGATCAGCGCACCAGCCGCACCCGTCCCGGACGCCGGCGCTCCCGCTGCGTCGGGGCCGCCGCAGCGGCGGACGACACTGTCTGCAGTCGCAGCCGGATCTCGGTGCCGCCCAGCACCGAGCGGCCCACGCCGACCCCGCCGCCGGTGGACTCCGCGACCCGGCGGACGATGTCCAGACCCAGCCCGGTCGATCCCTCGCCGCCGTGGCCGTGGCCCCGGCGCAGCGCGTCGTCGGCGTCGCCGATCCCCGGTCCCGCGTCGGAGACCAGGACGATGACCGCGTCGGCGGCGGTGTGCACGTCCACGGCGAAGCCGGTGCCCTCGGGCGTGTGCCGGAAGACATTGCCCAGCAGCGCGTCCAGGGCCGCGCCCAGGTCAGCGGCGGCGACCGGCACCATGGCCGGGCCGGTCGCCCCGGCGAGCTGCCAGTCGCGGGCCTCGTCCTCGGCCAGGGCCGACCAGAAGGCGACGCGGTGCCGGATGACCTCGGCGGCGTCGCAGGACACCGGCGCCGGAAGGGTCTCGTCGACGTGTCCGCCGCGCCCGCGCGCGGTGCGGATGATCTGGTCGACCTCGCGTTCCAGCTGCGCGACGGCGTGCCGGGTCTGGTCGGCGGCGTCGCCGTCGCCGAGCGAGGCCGCGTTGAGGCGCAGCACCGTCAGCGGGGTGCGCAGCCGGTGCGACAGGTCGGCGGCGAACTCACGTTCGGCCGCGACGAGTCCGACGACCCGGTCGGCCATGGCGTTGAACGCGGCGGCGGCCTCCCGCAGTTCGGGGGGCGAGTCGTCGGTCTGCGGGACCCGTACGGCGAGGTCGCCGGTGCCGATGGCGCGGGCCGCCCCGGCGAGGCGGCGGGCCGAGCCGACGATCCTGGTGCCGAGCCGGTCGGCGACCAGGACCGAGATCAGCACCAGGGCCACGGCCACGCCGCTGAGCACCAGCCAGGCGGTGCCGACGCCGGCGCCGAGTTCCGCGTCGGGGATGAAGACCTCGACCACCGCGACTCCCCCGCTGGAGACGGCGACCGGCTCCAGGTAGGCGTAGCCGCCCGGGACGGCGGCGGTGGCGGCCCGGCCGTCGGCGGCGACGGTGGCGATCTCGTCGGCGGTGGTCCTGGCGACCCCGATGGTCGCCATGCCGGGCGCGGTCTTCTCGGGGACGTGGACGGCGATCTGCCCGGCCGCGCCGGGGCCCGTGCTGTCGACGGCGCGCTGCAGGGCGTTCTGGTCGGTGGTGATCGCCAGTGCCGGGCCGATGGCGGCGGCCTGCCGTTGGGCGTCGCCGAAGGCGCTGTCGCGGGCGGTCTCGCGGACCATCAGGCCCAGCGGGATCAGGAAGGCCAGCGCGACCATGGTGGTGACGGCGATGCAGACCTTGACGAGCGCCCACCTCATGGCGCGGACTGACCTGCCGGTCCGGGACCGACTGGTATATCAAGCCGCACGCCCACGCCTCTCACGGTGTGCAGGTAGCGCGGCTGGGACGCGGTCTCGCCGAGTTTGCGGCGCAGCCAGGACAGGTGCACGTCGATGGTCTGGTCGGTGCCGTAGGGCTGCCGCCACACCTCGGCGAGCAGCTCCCGGCGCGCGACGACGACGCCGGGGCGGGCGGCGAGGAACGCGAGCAGGTCGAACTCGCGGCGGGTGAGGTCGAGTTCCCGGCCGTCCAGGGTGACCTCGCGGCGCTGGAGGTCGATCCGCAGCCCGCCGACCACCAGCTGCCTGCCCGTGTCGGGGGCGCCGCCGGAGCGCCGCAGCACGGCGGCCATGCGGGCGCTGAGGTGCTCGCCGGAGAAGGGCTTGACCAGGTAGTCGTCGGCTCCGGCGTTGAGCAGCCGGACGATCTCGGTCTCGTCGTCCCGGGCGGTCGAGATGATCACCGGGACGTCGGTGAGGCCCCTGATCATCTTCAGTGCCTCGCTGCCGTCCAGGTCGGGCAGCCCGAGGTCGAGGATGACGACGTCGCAGCCGACCTGGGCGACCTCGCGCAGCGCTTCCAGCGCGGTGCCGACGCTGCGCACCACGTGTCCCGCTCCCGAAAGATGACGTATCAGGGCGGATCGTACAAAGGGGTCGTCCTCGACCACCAGGACCGTTGCCATGGGGTGTGACGCTACGCCATCCGGGTGACACCGGGACACCTGCGGGAGTCCATACTGGGGCCCGTGCGCAGAGGACTGGTGAGTGCGGGGGCGTGGGCGGCGGCCACCACGGCGGCGGTGTGCGTGTCCTGGCTGGGCGTGCACCGGGTGCTGGGGGACGGCCCGTCCGAGCAGCCCCGGATGCTGACCGCGGTCTCGGCGCCAGTGCCCTCCTCCGCGCCGCCGCTGCCGGGTTCGGTCGGTTCGGCCACCGCCCGGCCCCGGCCGTCGGGGAGCCCCGGCGGTGGGCGGCACCGCGCGACGCCCGCCGCGGCGACCGCGCCGGGAGCCCCGGCCACCACCCCCGGCAACGGCGCCTCGGGGGACGACAGCGGCCAGATACAGGCGTTCACCCGTCCGGGAGGCCGGATCGTGGTCGACATGGGGGCCTCCTCGGCCACCCTGGTCACGGCGATCGCGGACGCGGGCTGGTCGGTCCACCAGTGGACCGGCACCGACTGGCTGCGGGTCGACTTCGAGCAGGGCACCAGCGACTCGATCTTCTACGTCACCTGGAACGGCCACCCGCCGCTCGTCCAGACCTGGGGCCCCTGAGGTCAGGAGTCGCCGGCGCCGGGGCGGACCACGCCGAGGATGAAGGCCTGGTCGATCGGGGCGATGTCGACGACGGCTCCGGAGTGGGGCGACTGGACGACCTGCCCGTTGCCGATGTACATCGCCACATGGCTGGCGTCCTGGTAGTAGATGACCAGGTCGCCGGGCTGGATCTGGCTCAGCGGGACATGGGTCAGACCGGCCCACTGCTCCTGGCTGGTGCGCGGGATGGTGACCCCGGCGTGGGCCCAGGCCTGCATCACCAGCCCCGAGCAGTCGAAGTAGTCGGGGCCGACGGCGCCCCACAGGTAGGGGTGGCCGAGCTGGGCCAGGGCCCAGTTCACCGCGACGGCTGCCGGGGTGCCGGGAGTGGCGGTGCTCCCCGGGAGGCTGGGGGCGGTGGGCAGCAGCGTGGACGGGGCGACCGTGCCCTGCTCGACCTTCCGGATGGTCGCGAGGGTGGCGCCGGTCTGCTGCTGCGCGGAACGCTCGGCCGCCTGGAGCAGCTGCTGGGCGGCGGCGTGGGCGGCGGTGGCCGCGTTGGCGGCGGCGGTGGCGGACGCGACCGCGGTGGCGTCCGCGGCCGACGCGTCCGACAGCTGGGCGATCTGGCTCTGGATCCCGCTGATGGTGGCGGCCTGGGTGCGGGCCAGGGCCTGGAGGTGGGGCAGGGTGTCGCCGAACGGGGGCAGGAACAGCGCGGCGGTCAGCTGCTGCCCCAGGGGTATGAGCATCCGCTCGCGGTACTGCGCGATCGATATCAGTCCGGCGGTGTGCTGAGCCGTCGTCAGGCTCGCCTGGGCCGCGTCCAGTTGCTCGTCGGTGGTGGCCGTGGTGTCGACCGCGGCGGTCAGCGCCGCGGCCGTTCCGGTCACCTGCACGGCCTGGTCGGAGACCGCCGTGGACAGCGCAGGGAGCTGCTGGAGCAGGTCGGCCAGCGGGATGGTGTCGGGGTTCTGGCCCGGCTGCAGCTGGGCCACCGGGGCGGCGGCCCCGGACGGGGTCCCGGCGGCGGAGTAGCGGTAGGCCCAGGAGAGGACCTGGTTCAGGTAGGCGGTGGAGTCGTTGTAGGACAGCACCGCCTGGTCGAGGTCGTCGGTGAGGGCCAGGTCGCGGCCGCCCGCGCACAGGTAGTCGGCGGCGGCCAGGGAGGCGTCGAAGATGTTGTTGATGTCCGCGTGTCCGTCGCCGTTGCCGTCCGCGCCCCACACCGCCCAGGTGGAGGGCAGGAACTGCATCGGGCCCTCGGCGCGCTGGTAGCCGCCGTGGCCGTCGGACAGGTCCGCGGTGCCGTCGGTGCCGTTCAGCAGCGGGCCCAGGATCGGCTTGAGCGTCGTGCCGTCGGCGGTGAGGGCGCCGTTGTCGGCCTGGTCGGACTCGACCTCGCCGATCCCCGCGAGCAGCGTCCAGTCGAGGTGGCATCCCGGCTGGGTGACGGCCAGCACGTTCTGGGCGTGCAGGTAGGCGGTCGCCACCAGGGAGGGCACGGTCGCGGTCCCCAGGGCACCGGTGGGCGGGGGCGGGGGCGTTGCCGCCGCCGCGGGCACCGCGCTGCACGCGAGCGCGCCGATGACCAGCGCGCCCCCGAGGAAGGGGCGCAGCCGGCGGACGACGGCGCGGGCAGCGGGCCGGGCAGCCAGGGGAAAGCGGTGCATCAACGAGTACGCCTTGCTGGGAGCAGGGTGGACAGGGAGTCAGGGGAGTCTGCTGAGCTGCCTTCTGCCGCTGCGTGAGCGATGGTCTCGGCGCATGTCGTCCCCCTGATATGTGGCATTCCAACCCGACCGGTCGTACTGTACGCCGACAGCCCTCCCGCGCACAGCACCGGGCCCAGCCGCCCCAGGGGCCCCGGTCAGAGCACCTTACCCGGGTTGAGCAGGCCCAATGGATCGAATGCGGCCTTCACACGGCGCTGCAATTCAATTCCGAGCGGCCCGAGTTCACGGGCCAGCCACTCCTTCTTCAGCAGCCCCACCCCGTGCTCGCCGGTGATGGTGCCGCCGAGTTCCAGGCCGAGCGCCATGATGGCGTCGAAGGAGGCCCGTGCCCGCTCGGACTCCTCCTCGTCGTCGGCGTCGAACACCACCACGGGGTGGGTGTTGCCGTCGCCGGCGTGCGAGCAGGTGCCGATGACCAGGCCGTACTGATCGGCGATCTCGGCGACTCCGGAGAGCATCGCCGCGAGGGCGGTGCGCGGCACCGCGACGTCGTCCACCATCGTCGTCCCCAGCCGGTCCATCGCCGTCAGCACCAGCCGGCGGGCCTGGAGCAGCAGGTCCGACTCGGCGCTGTCCGCGGCCGGCACCACCTCGGTGGCGCCGACGGCGGTGCACAGCTCGCCGACGGCGGCGAGGTCGGAGGCCGGGTCGATGGTGTCGAAGGCGACCAGCAGCAGCGCCGCGGTCGTGTCGGGAAGGCCCATCTGCGCCATGGAGTTGACGGCCCGCACGGTGGTGGTGTCCATCAGCTCCATCAGTGAGGGGGTGTGCCCCGCCTCCATGATCGCGCAGACGGCCGCGCAGGCCGCGTCGGTGCTGGCGAACTCGGCGGCGAGGGCGAGCTGCGGCGGCGGGGTGGGGCGCAGCGCCAGCACCGCCCGCACGACCACGCCGAGGCTGCCCTCGGAGCCGACGATCAGCCGGGTGAGGTCGTAGCCGGCCACGCCCTTGGCGGTGCGCCGCCCGGTGCGCAGCAGCCGGCCGTCCGCGAGGACGACGTCCAGGCCGAGCACGTATTCGGCGGTCACGCCGTACTTGACGCAGCACAGCCCGCCGGAGCCGGTGCCGATGTTGCCGCCGATGGTGCAGGACTCCCAGCTCGAGGGGTCGGGCAGGTAGCTGAGCCGGTACTTGGCGGCGGCCCTGGACAGGTCGGCGTTGATGACGCCGGGTTCGACCACGGCGATGCGGTTGACCGGGTCGATCTCCAGGATCCGGTTCATCCGGACCAGCGACAGCAGGATGCAGCCGTCCACGGCGTTGGCGGCTCCGGAGAGGCCGGTGCGGGCGCCCTGGGGGACGACGGGGACGCGCAGGGCGGTCGCGGTGCGCATGACGTGCTGCACCTGCTCGGTGTCCTCGGGGAAGACCAGCACGGCGGGGTGCCCGGCCTCGCAGAACCCGGCCATGTCGTGCCGGTAGGCGGCGGTGACGTCCGGGTCCACAATGACGGCGTCCTCCGGCAGGCCCTCGCGCAGCAGGGCCGGCAGATCGCTCAGGTCGCTCATCGGTGCACTCCTCATGCTGTTCTCACGGCACGCGGTGCCGCGGGTCAGGGCCGGGCGGGCTTGCCGTGTCCATAGAGCCACGTCGCGAAGAGCCCGTCCAGGTTCTGGCCGGAGAGATTCGCCGCGAGGGCGGTGAACTCGGCGGTGGTGCCGTGCCGGTAGCGGTGCCCGCTGGTCCAGGCGCGGAGGATCGAGCCGAACACCGGGTCTCCGACGGCCCGGTGGAGCTTCTCCAGGACCATTGCGCCGCGCTGGTAGGGGGGTGTGCCGAAGATCCGGCTCATGTCGCCGGGGTCGGCCGGCGGGTAGGCCCACAGCTTGTCGGTGGCGGGGCGGGCGTAGAGCTGGGCGAAGCGCTGGGCGGTGCTGGGGCCGCCGTGGGCGGCGTCCCAGAGCCATTCGGTGTAGGTGGCGAATCCCTCGTTCAGCCAGATGTCCTGCCAGCGGGTGAGGGTGACGGAGTCCCCGAACCACTGGTGCGCGGTCTCGTGGACCAGTGTGTCCAGGTCGGGGGCCTCCTGGTAGAGGGGGCGGCTCTGGGTCTCCAGCGCGTAGTCGACGCCGGGCGTGCTGGTGACGATGGCTCCGGCCGCGTCGAAGGGGTAGGGGCCGAAGAGCCTGGCCTCCCAGTCGATGACCTCGGGCAGCCTGGCCAGGACCGGAGCGGCGTCGGCGGCCTCGTCCGGGTCGACCGCGTTGTAGACGGGCAGCCCGTCGGCGGCCCGGTACTGGCTGGTCCGGAACCGGCCGATGGTGGCGGTGGCCAGGTAGGCGGCCATGGGCTGGGCCTCGTGCCAGCTGAAGGTGGTCAGCCCGCCGCCGCTGCGGGTGGAGCGCAGCCGGCCGTTGGCGACCGCGGTCCATCCGTTGGGGACGGTGACGACGATGTCGTAGGTCGCCTTGTCGGCGGGGTGGTTGTTGCAGGGGAACCAGGTCATCGCCCCCGCGGGTTCGCCCGCGACGAACACGGACCCGTCGTCCTGGGCGATCCAGCCGTCGGGCGAGTTGTCGGCGTCGACCAGCTGCCCGGGCACGCCGGAGTAGGCGATGGTGGCCCGGAACGCGCTGTCGCCCCCGATCGCCCTGGCCGGGGTGATGGTGAGCTTGGTGCCGTTGCGGTGGAACGCCGCGGGGCGGCCGTCGACCCGGACACTGCTGACGGTCAGTCCGGACAGGTCCAGGTCGAAGGCGCTGAGGGCCTGGGTGGCCTGACCGGTGATCTCGGCGCTGCCGACCAGTCTGCCCCTATCGGGCTGGTAGGCGAGCGTCAGCCCGTAGTGCAGGACGTGGTAGCCCCCGTCCCCGGCCTTCGGCAGATAGGGGTCCCCGGCCGTGGCCGCACCCGGTGCGGCGACGCCGCCCTCCTGCGAGGCACCCAGCAGGAGGGCGGCGAGAGCGGGCGCGGCGGCCAGGGCCAGCAGGCGGGGACGGCGACTCTTGATCACCTTCCGTAGCCTACGTGTTACCCGGACGAACCTCGTGGTGGCCGCGCGTACCGGCGCGGGTCAGAGGTTGCCGCGGCGCTCCTGCTCGCGCTCGATCGCCTCGAACAGGGCCTTGAAGTTGCCCTTGCCGAAGCCCATCGAGCCGTGGCGCTCGATCATCTCGAAGAACACCGTCGGCCGGTCCTGCACCGGCTTGGTGAAGATCTGCAGCAGGTAGCCGTCCTCGTCGCGGTCGGCCAGGATCTTCAGCTCGCGCAGCTGCTCGACCGGCACCCGGGTCTCGCCGACCCACTCGCCCAGCGTGTCGTAGTAGCTGTCGGGCGCGTCGAGGAACTCGACCCCCGCCGCCCGCATCGCCTTCACGCTGGCGACGATGTCGTTGGTGGCCAGCGCCAGGTGCTGCACGCCGGGGCCGCCGTAGAACTCCAGGTACTCGTCGATCTGCGACTTCTTCTTGGCGATGGCCGGCTCGTTCAGCGGGAACTTCACCTTGCGGGTGCCGTCCGCGACGACCTTGGACATCAGCGCGGAGTACTCGGTGGCGATGTCGTCGCCGACGAACTCCTTCATGTTGGTGAAGCCCATGACCTTGTTGTAGAAGGCCACCCACTCGTCCATCTTGCCGAGCTCGACATTGCCCACGCAGTGGTCCACGGCCTGGAAGAAGCGCCGGGCCGGCGGCTCGACGATCGGCTCGCGGGCCACGAAGCCGGGCAGGTAGGGGCCGTCGTAGCCGCTGCGGTCCACCAGCGTGTGCCGGGTCTCGCCGTAGGTGGCGATGGACGCCAGCACGACCGTGCCGTTGTCGTCCTTCAGCTCGTACGGCTCGGCGAGCGAGGTCGCGCCGTGGGCGACCGCGTAGGCGTGGGCCGCGTGCACGTCGGGGACCTCGATGGCGAGGTCGATCACGCCGTCGCCGTGCGCGGCGACATGGCGCTCCAGGAAGTGCCCGCGCTCGCTCGCCGCCTTGATGACCGAGGTCAGGACGAAGCGCGCGGATCCGGACTCCAGCACATAGGACGCCGTCTCCCGCTCGCCCGTCTCCGGGCCCGCGTAGGCGACCAGGCGCATACCGAAGGCGGTGGAGTAGTAGTGGGCGGCCTGCTTGGCATTGCCGACAGCGAAGACGATCGCGTCCATGCCCTTCACGGGAAATTCGTCAGCCATGGCGTCCTCCGGTGGGTTGGGTCCGATGCGCGTACCGTCGCGCTGTTTGCCGGGCTGCGCAACTGGTCCGTGATTCGCTGGGCACGCTGTACACCACGACCAGCCGTCCGCGAGGATTGCTGGACAGAATGACCTGCCGAACCGCCAGGAGAACCCCCATGCCCGGAATCGACGCCCTCGACGGTGCGCTGCTCACCATGCTCTCCGAGGATCACCGTCCCGGCGTGCTGGAGTGCTCCCGCCGCCTCGGCGTCGCGCGCGGCACCGTGCAGGCGCGACTCGACCGGCTGCGGGCCAAAGGGGTGATCAGGGGCTTCGCCCCGCAGCTCGACCCCGCCGCGCTGGGCTACCCGGTGACGGCCTTCGCGACCCTGGAGATCTCCCAGGGCCAGGGCGCGGACGTGCGGGCGCACCTGGCGTCCGTCCCCGAGGTGCTGGAGCTGCACACCATCACCGGGCAGGGGGACATGCTCTGCCGGATCGTCGCCCGCTCCAACGCGGACCTTCAGCGGGTGATCGACCGGGTGGTGGGCTTCGACGGGATCGTCCGGGCCGCGACCGCCATCGCCCTGGAGAACCCGGTCCCCTTCCGCACCCTCCCGCTGGTCGGCGAGGCCGCCGCCCTGGAGGCGGCTAGCAGGACGGAACCGTCCCGGCCCCGGTCTGCAGAGCGTTGAGCGCGTTGACCGCGTCCGTCAGGGTGGACACCGGCACCAGCCGCAGGTCCTTCGGCAGTCCGGCCTCCGCGTCCGAGCACTCGGCCCTGGGGACCAGGAACACCGTCGCGCCGTCGCGGGCCGCCGCCTTGGTCTTCAGCGCCACGCCGCCGACCTGCGAGACGTTCCCGGCCGCGTCGATCTCCCCGGTCCCGGCGACGATCGAGCCGTTGGTCAGGTCCCCGGCCGCCCCCGTCCTGCCGGTGCCGTTGCCGTTGAGCTCGTCGATGATGCCCAGGGTGAACAGCAGCCCGGCGCTGGGACCGCCCACGTCGGCGAGGTTGATGGTGACCTTGACCTGCGAGGGGGACAGCTTGAGGTAGTCCAGCGCGGCCGTGGTGGCGGAGTCCTGCGAGTCCTCCATCTCCTGCTCGTTGGTCGCGGTGACCTGCGCCACCGACTGCCCCGCCGGGTAGACCGCGTCCCTGGGGACCACCGCCTGGGCCGGGTTCCACCACGCCCTGATCGCGCTCTCGACCGAGACGGACTCCTGCGGCGGGGTCGCCGCGATGGTGACCATCCGCAGCTCGCCGTCGACCGTGCGCAGCGGGTGTCCGGTGATCGTGATCACCCGCTGACCGTCGAAGCTGCCGAGGGTGTTGGCGGTGATCCCGGGATACATGATCGTGAACGGCAGCGGGACGAACAGCGCCACGGCGACCAGCGCCACGACCACGGCGGCGCAGGCCGTCAGCACCACCGGACGGCGGGAGAGGGAAGACAGAGAGAACGGCACACCGCGAATCCAAACACACCTCCGCCCGCGCCCACTCACCGGCTCGCGGGCGGGGCGGCTCAGCGCAGCGCCTCCGCGACCTCGGTCGCGGCCTCGACCACACGCGGACCCACCCGTTCGGGGACCAGCCCGCCGAGCATCACCACGCCGACGCAGCCCTCGATGCCGCTCAGCCCGAGCAGCGCCGAGGCCGCGCCGCAGGCGCCGGAGCGCTCCTCGGTCCCGCCCGCGTAGCCGGTGCCGTTGGCGCTGCCATTGCCGTTGGCATGGGCGCTGCCATTGCCGCTGCCGCTGCCGGTCATGGTGAAGGCCGGCTCGGGGCGTCCGCCGTAGGGCAGGGCGCGGGCGGCGAGGATGGCCCGGCCCGCGGCGTTGTCGTTCAGCTGGTGCCGCAGACCGGTGCGGTAGGCGACATGGAAGTCCGTCCAGCTGGGCTCGACCACGGCCACCACCAGGGCGTCGTTGCCGTCCACCAGGGTGAGGTGGGCGGTCGCGCCCAGGTCCTCGGCGAGGCTGCGCAGGGCCGGCAGGGCGGCCTCGCGCAGCAGCGGGTGGACCCGGTGGGCGAGCCGCAGCACGCCCAGGCCCACCCGGACCCGCCCGCCGATGTCGCGGCGGACCAGCCCGTGCTGCTCCAGCGTCGCCAGCAGCCGGTAGACCACGGTGCGGTTCACCGCGAGCCGCGCCGCGAGCTCGGTGACGGTGAGCCCGCGCTCGGAGTCGGCGAGCAGCTTCAGTACTTTGACGCCGCGGTCGAGCGTCTGGGAGGTTTCGGCGGTCACAGCGCGTGGTTCCCTTCCGCCGGCTTTCCGACCGGAATCGGATCTGTGGCGGGGACGCTAGTGAGCCGACACCGCTCTGCGGAAGGGCTTGTCCAGAATTCGGTCACAATCGTTGTCCACGACCGGGACAAGGCGGGACATCCGGGCCGGGACCGCGGTCGAACCGTTACCGTTCGGCGCTCATGTCACCCGGGTGGCCCACTCCTGGATCTTCTTGATCCGTGCCTGCAGCTGCCCGGCGGTCGCCTGCGCGGTCAGCGGACCGCCGCAGACCCGGCGCAGTTCGTTGTGGATGGTGCCGTGCGGCTGGTTGGTGCGGTGGTGCCAGGCCCCGACCAGTCCGTTCAGCTCCTTCCTGAGCTCCTGCAGCTGCTTGTGGGTGACGACCGGGCGCTGCGTGGCCGGCAGCTCGATCAGGTCCGCCTCCTCGGCGGGCTTGGCCTTGCTGCGCTGGATCTGCCGGGTCTGCCGCCGCTGCAGCAGTATCTGCACCTGGTCGGGTTCGAGCAGCCCGGGAATCCCGAGGTACTCCTCCTCCTCCTCGGACCCGGCGTGCGCCTGCATGCCGAACTCGTTGCCGTCGTACAGCACCCGGTCGAAGACCGCGTCCGACTCCAGCGCCTCCCAGGGGAGCTCGTCCATGCCGCCGTCGGCCTCGTCCTTGGTCTTCTCGGCCTCGGCGAGCAGGGCGTCCTCCTCGTCGAAGAGGCCGTCCTCCTTGGTCTTCTTCCGGTCCAGGACGTGGTCGCGCTGCAGTTCCATCTCATTGGCGAAGGTGAGCAGCGTCGGCACCGACGGCAGGAACACCGAGGCGGTCTCGCCGCGCTTGCGGGCCCGCACGAAGCGGCCCACGGCCTGGGCGAAGAACAGCGGCGTGGAGATCGAGGTGGCGTAGACGCCGACGGCGAGCCTGGGCACGTCGACGCCCTCGGAGACCATCCGCACCGCGACCATCCAGCGCTGGTCGCCCTCGGAGAAGTCGGTGATCCGCTGGGAGGCCTCGGCCTCGTCGGAGAGCACCAGGGTGACCTTCTCGCCGGTGATCTCGCGGATCATCTTGGCGTAGGCGCGGGCGACGTTCTGGTCGGTGGCGATGACCAGTCCGCCGGCGTCCGGGATGCCCTTGCGGACCTCGGTGAGCCGCTTGTCGGCGGCGCGCAGCACATTGGGCATCCAATCGCCCTGGGGCGCGAGTGCGGTGCGCCAGGCCTGGGCGATGGCGTCCTTGGTCATCGGCTCGCCGAGCCGGGCGGCGACCTCGTCCCCTGCCTTGGTGCGCCAGCGCATGTTGCCGCTGTAGGAGAGGAAGATCACGGGCCGGACGACATGGTCGCCGAGGGCGTTGCCGTAGCCGTAGGTGTAGTCCGCGACGCTCTTGCGGATCCCGTCGTTGCCGGCCTCGTAGGCGACGAAGGGGATGGGGTTGGTGTCGGAGCGGAACGGCGTGCCGGTCAGCGCGAGCCGGCGGGTGGCGGGCTCGAACGCCTCGGCGCAGGCCTCGCCCCAGGACTTGGAGTCGCCGGCGTGGTGGATCTCGTCCAGGATCACCAGGGTCTTGCGCTGCTCGACCCGGTTGCGGTGCAGCATCGGGTTGACCCCGACGCCGGCGTAGGTGATGACGATGCCCTGGTAGTCCGGGGACAGCCGCCCGCTGCTGTAGGTCGGGTCGAGCCTGATCCCTATCCGCGCGGCGGCCTCGGCCCACTGCTTCTTGAGGTGCTCGGTGGGCGCGACGACGGTGATCTGCTGCACGACGTGGCTGTGCAGCAGATAGGACGCCAGCGTCAGCGCGAAGGTCGTCTTCCCTGCGCCGGGGGTGGCCACGGCCAGGAAGTCGCGCGGCTGCTTCTCGATGTACCGGTCCATCGCGGCCTGCTGCCAGGCCCGGAGCCTGCCCGCGGTACCCCAGGGGGCCCGGCCGGGGTAGGCGGGTGACAGATGGTGGGAGGCGGTTGCGGTACTCACGGTCTCCGTCGGGGTCGGCGGTACGGGCGTACGGGCGGTCCTAGGACAACCCGCCTAGCCTACTGGCCCGCCCGGGCGACACTCCCGGGCTCGGCTCAGCGAGTCGGCTGCGCGGGACGAAGCGCCGTGCGTCCGCAGACGGCCGCGCCGAGCAGGGTGACGGCCGTCATGGTGACGAAGATCGCAGCGAATCCGCGGCCGGTGCCGGTGCCGATGGAGGTGAACAGCACACCGGCCAGGCCGGTCAGCACCACATTGCCCAGGGCGTCGCTGACCTGGAGCGAGGCGGAGTTCTCGCCGGTCTCCTCCGGTGCGGAGAGCCCCAGCATCAGCACCCCGACGCTGGAGATGGTCAGGCCCATGCCCGCGCCGCCCACCGCCCAGGCGACGGCGACGATCCAGGCCGGGACCGCAGGGACCAGGGCCAGGCCCGCGCAGGCGATGGCCGCCGCCGACATCAGGAAGCCGGTGCGGATCAGCAGCCCCCGGTGCCGGTCCGCCCAGGGACGCCCCTGCAGCCAGGAGCCCAGCGCCCAGCTGAGGCCGCCGCTGGTGAGCGAGAGCCCGGCCAGGGTCGGCGAGAGCCCGCGCTGGGTGACCAGCATCAGCGGGATGAACGCCTCGACGGCGAAGAACGCCCCGGCGGCGAGCCCGCGCAGCAGGATCACCGTGGGCAGCCCGCGCGCGGCACGGAAGGTCCCGTGCGGCAGCAGCCGCCGCACGGCCGGGACCAGCAGCGCCAGTCCGGCCGCGGCCGGGAGCAGCGCGAGCAGGTCGAGCTGCTCCCCCGCGTACTGGAGCAGCCCGGCACCGGCGGCGAGCGCGAGGGCGAGCAGGATGCGGCGGCGGTCCAGGGCCCAGCTGCGCGGGGAGGCGTCCTCGGCCTGGAAGCGGCGCAGCCGGGGCAGCATCAGCACGACCGGCAGGACCACCAGCACCGGGATGGAGAGGAACACCCAGCGCCAGCCGAGGTGCTGGGTGACGGTCCCGGAGACGACCGGCCCGACGATGGACGGCAGCACCCAGGCGGCGGAGAAGGCCGCGAAGACCGAGGGCCGCAGCCGCTCGGGGTAGGCGCGGCCGACGACCACGTACAGCGCCACGATCAGCAGTCCCCCGCCGAGGCCCTGGATCGCCCGCCCGCCGACGAAGACCCACATGTCCTGGGCGGTGCCCGCGACCACCAGCCCGACCGCGAAGGTGCCTATCCCGGCGGCCAGCGGTCCCAGCGGCCCGCGCTTGTCCGCCCACTCGCCGGAGACGACCATCGCCAGCAGGCTGGCGGTGAAGTAGCCGGAGAAGGCGAACGCGTACAGGCCGAGGCCGTGCAGGGCGCGGGCGGCGACCGGCATGGCGGTGTTGACGGCGGTGGCCTCGAAGGCGACCAGCAGGACGCAGGAGACGATGCCGATGGTCAGCGCCCGGTAGGGGCCGCTGAGCACACCGCCCTGGTCGGCGGGGACCGGGGCGGCCGGGGGCAGGGTGTCCGAGGCGGAGGTCGAGGTGGTCACCGGATCGAGTGTAAGGCCTGACCCTGCCGACGGACCCTGACGGGCAGCCGGTCGCCGACCGGAATTCACAATGTAAATTCGCAGCGGCCGTTGACGAATCAGGGGTGCTTTACCGTAGAGTGAATTCACCGGCACCGCAGCAGAACGCGGCGGGCCGCTGACGAGGGGGTGGACCGATGAACGCGAAGGCAGCGCCTTTCGCCGCGATGATCTCCCCCGGCTGTCCCGACGCGGCGTGTTGTTGTCCCGCCGCCCACTGTACGACCTGCTGCTGACGTTTCGCCGCAGGTTCTCACACGGCCGTGTGCCCGAGTGGTTGAGGGAACCGCCTGCAAAGCGGTGCACACCGGTTCGAATCCGGTCATGGCCTCGCGAAAGAATCCAGCGGAATGCCTCTGCTTTTCCAGAGAGGCATTCCGCTCTTCGCCGTGCATTTTTTCGGCAATTCCCGCACCCGGGGGAAATGAGTGGCCGTACTCACGCCGCCGCCCGCCCGGGGGGGCGTGCTGCCCCGGGCGGTGCTCGTGGCGTCGCTTCAGACCGCGATGTCCTCGGGCTGTATCGGCAGCCGGTTCACCGGGCGCCCGGTGGCCGCGCGGACCGCGGCCGCGACCGCCGCCGGGGCGACCGCCGCCGGGGCCGCGCCCACGGCCTTCGCGCCGAAGGGGGCGACCACGTCCCGCTCCTCCAGCAGCGCGGCGATCCGGATGTCCGGGACGTCCAGCGAGGTGGGCAGCCGGTAGCGGGTGAAGGACGGGTTGACGATCCGGCCGCCCTCGCTGACCAGCTCCTCCATCAGCGCCAGGCCCACGCCCTGGGTCACCCCGGCCTCGATCCTGGCGGCGATCTGCTCCGGGTTCAGGGCTCGGCCGACGTCCTGGGCGACGGTCAGCTCGACCACCCGCACCGTTCCCAGCTCCACGTCCACGTCCACGACCGCGCGCATCGCGCAGAACGCCAGGCCGACGAAGGCATCGCCCTGCCCGGTCTCCGGGTTCAGCGGCTCCGTCGGGTGCGGACGGCACTGCGCGGTCGCCCAGAGGTCCTTGTCCTCCAGGGCCTGCAGCACCGGCATGCCCAGCACGCCGTCATAGGAGGTGATCTTGCCGTCGCTGATGGTGAGCAGCTCCGGCGACATCCCGAACTGCACCGCGAGCGGCTGCAGCAGCTGGTGGCGGACCATCAGCGCCGCGCGCTCCACCGCGCCGCCGGACACCCAGGTCTGCCGCCCGCGCGCGGAGGGCCCGGCGCTGGGCTGGTCGGTGTCGACGGGGGCGATGTAGACGTCGGACACCCCGAGCACGTCCTGGACGATCTGGCGGGCGAGGGTCGCGAAACCGGTGCCGGTGTCCACGGCCGTGCACATCACCGACGCCTGCGAGCCGGTGACCCGCACCGACGCGGTCGACACCTCGTCCGTGCCCTCCGCGCCCAGCATGTGCACCATGCCCACGGCGTAGCCGATGCCGCGCCGCACCGCGGCCGGGTCGCCCGCGCCGCCGGGGCCGCCGGGCAGCAGCCACTCGTCGTCCGGCTGGTCCACCGGCAGCGGCGGCAGCGGTTCGGCCGCGACCGCGTCCAGCAGTTCGCGGACGGGCGCGGGGCAGGTCACGGCCTGCCCGGTCGGCAGCAGGCCGCCGGTGGACATGGCGTTTCGGCGGCGGATCTCCAGCGGGTCCAGGTCCAGCGCCGCCGCCAGCTGGTCGAGCTGGGACTCGTAGGCGAAGCAGGTCTGCAGCGAGCCCTCGCCGCGCATCCGCCCGGCCGGCGGGTTGTTGGTGCGCACCGCCCAGGCGTCGACGAACACATGCGGGACCGCGTAGGGGCCGGCCGCCATGGCCGCGGCCGCGGCCAGTGCCTCGCTGGACACCTCGGCGTAGGCGCCGCCGTCGAGCAGCAGCTGCGCCTCGACCTTGACCAGTCGGCCCTCGATGTCGGCGTGGTGGCGGTAGCGCAGCAGCGCGGGGTGCCGGTGGGCGTGGGTGAGGAAGGACTCCTCGCGGGTCAGCGCCATCTTCACCGGGTGCCCGGTGCGGATCGCCAGCAGGCCCAGCGCGACCTGGAAGCCGACGTCCTCGCGGTCGGAGGTGGCCCCGGGGACGCCGCTGACGACCAGCCGGATCCGGTCGGGCTCCAGGCCGAGGCACTGGGCGGCGCGGTCGCGGTCGCCGTGCGGGTCGGTGCTGGCGACATGCAGTTCGACGCCGCCGTCCGGGCGAGGCACGGCGAGCCCGGCCTCGGCCCCGATCGGGGCCGGGTCCTGGCGTCCCACCTGGTAGAGGCCTTCGACCACGACCGCGCCGACGACCTCGGGGTCGCCGAAGCGCACCGGCTGGTGCCGGAACAGGTTGCCGTCGGGGTGGATCGGCGGTGCCGCGAAGGCCGCCTCGGGGTCGGTCAGCGGCTCGAGGGGCTCATAGGTGACGACGATGGCCGCTGCCGCGAGCCGCGCGGTGTCGGGGTGGTCCGCGGCCACGGCGGCCACGGGCTCGCCGTGGTGGCGCACGACGTCGGTGGCGAAGACCGGCCGGTCCTGGACGATCGGGCCGCTCGGCGCGCCGTCCGGCACCCCGGCCGGTCCCGGCCGCAGGTCGGCGGCGGTGACCACGGCATGGACGCCGGGGATCGCCAGCGCGGGGCCGATGTCGACCGAGAGGATGCGGGCGTGGGCATAGGGGGCGCGGGCGATCGCGCCCCACAGCAGGCCCTCGGCCCAGAGGTCGGCGGCGTACGGGAAGATGCCCATGGCCTTGGCGAGGGCGTCGGCGCGGACCGGCGAGGAGCCCAGCCCGCTGCCGGCCACGGGCGGCCGCGAGGCGCTCCCCTGGCCGGTGTCGGCGGTGCGCTGCGCGGGTGCCGGGAGCCGGGGGCCGGGCACGGCCCCCGCACCGGAGGTGGCGCCGGCGGCGGTGCCGCCCAGGGCGGTGCCGGTCGCACTGCCGGGGGCGCCCTGCGGCACCCCGGGGAGGGGACCTGCCAGGCTGCTCTCGCCTTCGGCGGCGGGGGTGGTCATGCTCCGGCCTCCGGGGCGGGGGTCTGCTGGTGCGGCAGAACATACAGGCCGGGGTCGGCCGCCTGGTAGTCCTGCTGGGGCGCGTCCGGATACGCACCGGTGGTCGACTGGTACGCGTACTGCGGCTGGGCCTGCCGCTGCTGGGTGTGCTGGGGCTGCTGGGCGTGCTGCTGCTGCGGCAGCTCCACCGACGCCGGGGCGTGGGCTTGGACAGGGGCCTGGGCCGGGGCGGGGGCCTCGGCGGCAGGCTCCTCCTCGGCCTCCTCCGCCCTGGCCTCCGCGACGGCCTGCACGGCCGCCAGCGCGCCCCGGTAGCCGGTGCAGCGGCACAGGTTGCCGCACAGCGCCTCGCGGGACTCCAGATCGGTCGGCTGGTGGTTGCGCTCCAGCAGGTCGTGCACGGCCATGGCCAGGCCGGGGACGCAGTAGCCGCACTGCACGGCGCCGTGCTCGGCCAGCGCCCGCTGCACGTCCGAGGCGGTGCCGTCGGCGGCCAGGCCCTCGACGGTGCGGATCTCGCTGTCCGCGGCCAGGGCCGCCGGGACCAGGCAGGCCGCCGTCAACTGCCCGTCCACCTGCACCGAGCAGGCCCCGCACTCGCCCTGGTCGCAGCCGCCCTTGGCACCGGCGAGGCCGAGGCGTTCGCGCAGCACATAGAGCAGGCTCTCGCCGATCCAGGCGTCGGTGACCGGCCGGTCCACGCCGTTGACGCGCAGCGTGTAGGTGGCGCGCGGCGACTCGTCGGCGCCGAAGCCGGGCAGCCCGTGGGCCGTGGTCGTCGTGGTGATGGCGGAACTTGCCAGGAAATCAGTCACGTCAGCGCCCTCCCGAGTGCGCGGCGGGCCAGTACAGCCACGGTACGGCGCAGCCGGGCGACCGCTGCGCCCGCCCCCCCGTCGGGGTCGCCGAGCGGGTCGGGGACGCAGGCGGAGGCGACGTACTCGCCGAAGGCGGCGGCCGCGGCCGGGTCGATCGCCCGGTCACCGTCCCAGTCGATGCAGCCCGACACCCACTGCTCGGCCTCCAGCGGCCGCAGCGGCACCGGGGCGACCGCGCCGACCGCGCAGCGCACCGCGCGCCGGGCGGGGTCGAGCACCAGCGCGACGGAGGCATTGGCCCGGGCGGGCCCGGTGCGGTTGGTGGACTTGAGGAACACCTGCGGGGCATGCAGCAGCGGAATACGGACATATCCCAACAACTCGCCCCCGCGCAGCGGGTCCAGGCCGGTGAGCAGATGGCTGACCGGGACCTCCCGCGCGCCCTCGGGGCCGACCAGCGTGACCGTGGCCTCCAGGGCGGCGAGCACCGGCAGGGTGTCCCCGGCCGGGTCGGCGGTGACGATGTTGCCGCCCAGCGTCCCGGCATTGCGGACCTGCGGCGGACCCGCGGTGCGGGCGGCGGCGGCGAGGGCGGGCATCAGCGCGGCGAAGTCCGGGCGGCCCATCCGGGCATGGGTGAGTCCGGCGCCGAGCTGCGCCGAGCCGTCCTGGTACTGCCAGCCGCGCAGCTCGTTGATCCGCCCCAGGCCGATCAGCGCCATCGGGCGCAGCAGACCGGCGTTGACCGCACCCATGAGGTCGGTCCCGCCGGCCACGGGCACGGCGGCGGGGGCCGCCGCCAGTGCCGTTACGGCCTCGTCCAGCGAGGACGGGAGCATGATCGTTTGGTTCACCTGTGTCCCACCGTGCTCGGATTGCCCACACCGCTGCCGCTTCTCGCCCGTACCGTACGTGCAAAGGCGCTGTACGCGCACCCCACGAGATGCAGTGTGGCAACTGTGGCACACCTCGCCGTGGGCGTGTTCCCCGGTCTCACCCAAGAGTTGGGGGTGATTCCATGCCGTATGTCCGCTTTGGTGTGCATGTCAGGGCTCCCGGCTCACTCCTCCGGGGGCAGTCCCTCGTGCGGGCGTCCGAGCACGCCCGGGCGGCGCTGCCAGGGGTGCGGACCCGAGGCGGGGCGGTACTCGACGCCCAGCGCGTCCAGCCGGGCGCGGTGGGCCCGCATCCGCGCGTCGAAGCCGGCGAAGTCGCGCTCGGCCGGGTCCAGCGGCAGCCGGGACCAGGCGACCTCGGCGAAGGCCGCGAGCCGGGGGAAGGCCTTGTAGTCGACCTCCCGCACATCGTCCATGAACTCGGTCCACAGGTTCGCCTGAGTGCCGATCACATGCGCCGCGGCCTCACCGTTGCCGCGCAGCGCGGGAGGCAGCGGTTCGAAGCGGTAGACGTCCTCCAGCGTCCGCACCCAGCCGACCGGGACCGGCTCGTCGTCGCCCGGCGCCTGACGGTGGTCCAGGTAGACGTACTGCTCGGGGCACATGACCACGTCGTGCCCCGCCTCCGCGGCCGCGATCCCGCCCGCATACCCGCGCCAGGAGGACACCGCCGCACCGGCCGGGAGCCCGCCCTCCAGGATCTCGTCCCACCCGATCAACCGCCGTCCGCGTCCGGCCAGCCAGGAGTCGAAATGCCGGATGAACCAGCTCTGCAGCTCGTTCTCGTCCGCGAGCCCGAGCTCCTTGATCCGGGCCTGGGCGGCCGGGCTGGCCTTCCACTGGTCCTTGACGCACTCGTCGCCGCCGAGGTGCACGAAGGTCGAGGGGAAGACCTCCAGGAGCTCCTCCAGCACATGCTCGTAGAACCGCAGCGTGGTGTCCTTGACGTTCAGGACGTTGGGGTTGATCCCCCAGTCCGTCCAGGTCGCCAGGCCCGCGGTGTCCACCACGTCGGTGTTCCCCAGCTCGGGGTAGGCGGCGATGGCCGCCTGGGCGTGGCCCGGCACGTCGATCTCGGGGACGACGGTGATCTGCCGCTCCGCGGCGTAGGCGACGATCTCGCGCAGGTCGTCCTGGGTGTAGAAGCCGCCGTGCGGGCGGTCGTCCCGCCTGCCCCCGTCGCGGAACCCCACCATCGACCGCTCGCGCCAGCCGCCGATCCCGGTCAGCCGCGGATAGCGCCTGATCTCCACGCGCCAGCCCTGGTCGTCCGTCAGGTGCAGGTGCAGGACGTTGAACTTGTGCGCCGCCAGCAGGTCGACGTAGCGCATGACGTCGGCCTTCGGCAGGAAGTGCCGGGCGACGTCGAGCATCACCCCGCGCCAGGCGAAGCGCGGCGCGTCCCTGACGGTGACGCAGGCGAGCTGCCACCCCTCGCGCTTGACCGGCGCCCGCCGGAACGCCTCGGGGCCGAGCAGCTGGCGCAGTGTCTGCGCGCCCCAGAACAGTCCGGCCGCGCCGCCGCCGGTGAGCCGCGCCCGGTGGCCGGTCACCTGCAGGGAGTACTCCTCCGTCCCCAGGTCGGTGTCGAGCGCCAGCTCGATGCCGCCGGGCTCCGGCCGCAGCGGCAGCCCCGTGGCCGCGCCCAGCACCGAGCGCAGCCAGCGCTCCACCTGCGCCGTGCCGGGACCCCCGGTCAGCCCGGTGCCGGCGTCGAGGCGGAAGGACAGGGGGCCGTCGTCGGGCAGCTCGACGGACAGCGGGGCAGGTATGAGGTCCATAAGAACCCATCCTGCCCCGCGGTGATCCACTGGTCCAGACCAGAGGGGAGGACCGGTGGAGGTCCCGGGCTACTTGCCCTTGCCGCCCTTGTCGTCCCCGCCGCCGTCCAGGCCCTCGAAGATCTCCTTGCACATCGGGCAGACCGGGTACTTCTTCGGGTCGCGACCGGGGACCCAGACCTTGCCGCAGAGGGCCACCACGGGCGACCCCGACAGGGCGCTGTCCATGATCTTGTCGCGCTTCACATAGTGCGCGAAGCGCTCGTGGTCGCCGTCACCGTGGGAGACCTGGGGCTCCCGCTCGACGAGGGTTCCGGTGCTGCCACTGCGCTCGGGCTCAAGAGTGCTCATAACCAGCAAGTCTAGGACGCCCCCGGTGCACCCGGTGCGCTCAGTTCAGCGAAGGGTCGTCCGGGTAGGTGGCGACCATGGCCAGCTCGCCGCGCTGCCGCCGCAGCACCGCCCGCCACAGGCGCTGCGGATCGGGCGCGGAGACGTCGCCGGGCTCGGACTCGACCACGTACCAGGCGCCCTCCAGCAGCTCGTCCTCCAGCTGCCCCGGCGCCCAGCCCGCGTATCCGGCGAAGACCCGCAGCGAGCCCAGCTCGGCCGCCAGCAGCTCCGGCGGGGCCTCCAGGTCGACCAGGCCGATCGCGCCGTGCACCCGCCGCCAGCCCAGCACCTCCCCGGAGGACTGCTCACCGGGGATGACGGCCAGCGCGAGGGCGGAGTCCAGCGCCACCGGACCGCCCTGGAACACCACCGCGGGCGCGTCGGCCAGCTCGGCCCAGGTCTCCAGCACCGCCCCGACCTCGACCTCGGTCGGACGGTTGAGGACGACCCCGAGCGTCCCCTCCGCGTCGTGGTCGAGCAGCAGCACCACGGCGCGGTCGAAGTTGGGATCGGTCAGCGCGGGCGTTGCCACCAGCAGCCTGCCTGCGAGTGAGACGGCCTCGGTCATGGGAGAAATGATCCCGCACACCCCTCGGGGCGGGCAACGGAATGCGCAGTCCCGCCCCCTTCCGGCCGCGACCGGCTTCGGCGTGACCTTCGCCACACTTCACCGCGCGCCCCGGGCTGCCACCCGTCCCCCGACGTTCCACTCCAACCGGGAACCGCCAACGGGCCCACTACCATCTCCTAGGGTGGATAAACCTTTTGTGTCGAACATGCCCTAGCCTGTCCAACCCGCCCCATCCCTCCCCAGGATCGCGAGAACATGACCGACGATGTCCTGATTGTCCACGGCGGCAATCCGCTCGAGGGCGAGATCCGTGTCCGCGGTGCGAAGAACCTCGTGCCCAAGGCCATGGTGGCCGCCCTCCTCGGACATGAGCCGAGCCGGCTCCGCAATGTCCCGGACATCCGCGACGTCAAGGTCGTCCGCGGCCTGCTGCAGCTGCACGGGGTCACCGTGCTCCCCGGCGACGAGCCGGGCGAGCTCATCCTCGACCCCTCGCACGTCGAGAGCGCCAACGTCGCCGACATCGACGCCCACGCCGGCAGCTCGCGCATCCCGATCCTGTTCTGCGGCCCGCTGCTGCACCGTCTCGGCCACGCCTTCATCCCCGGCCTCGGCGGCTGCGACATCGGCGGACGCCCCGTCGACTTCCACTTCGACGTGCTCCGCCAGTTCGGCGCGGTCATCGAGAAGCACCCGCAGGGCACCGTCCTCACGGCGCCGCAGCGGCTGCGCGGCTGCAAGATCGAACTTCCCTACCCCTCCGTCGGGGCGACCGAGCAGGTCCTGCTCACCGCGGTCCTCTCCGAGGGCGTCACCGAGCTGCGGAACGCCGCGATCGAGCCGGAGATCGTCGACCTCATCTGCGTCCTGCAGAAGATGGGCGCGATCATCTCGATGGGGACCGACCGCACCATCCTGGTCACCGGTGTCGACCGGCTCACCGGCTACAACCACCGCGCCCTGCCCGACCGCCTGGAGTCCGCCTCCTGGGCCTGCGCGGCGCTGGCCACCGGCGGCAACATCTACGTCCACGGCGCACGCCAGCTGGAGATGATGACCTTCCTCAACACCTTCAGGAAGGTCGGCGGGGCCTTCGAGGTGGACGACGAGGGCATCCGCTTCTGGCACCCCGGCGGCGAGCTCAACGCCATCGCCCTGGAGACGGACGTCCACCCCGGTTTCCAGACCGACTGGCAGCAGCCCCTGGTGGTGGCCCTGACCCAGGCCACCGGCCTGTCCATCGTCCACGAGACGGTGTACGAGTCCCGGCTGGGCTTCACCTCCGCCCTGAACCAGATGGGCGCCCACATCCAGCTCTACCGCGAGTGCCTCGGCGGCACGCCCTGCCGCTTCGGGCGCCGCAACTTCCTGCACTCGGCGGTGGTTTCCGGCCCGTCCAAGCTCCAGGGCGGCGAACTGGTCATCCCCGACCTGCGCGGCGGCTTCTCCTACCTGATCGCGGCGCTCGCCGCCCAGGGCACCTCCCGCGTCCACGGCATCGACCTGATCAACCGCGGATACGAGAACTTCATGGACAAGCTCCGCGACCTCGGCGCGAAGGTGGAGCTCCCCGGAGAGGAGTGACCCCCGGGCGCGGGTCGGATTTGACGAAACGTCAGAAAGTGCCGACCGGGCACACCCGCACAGGACGGGCCCCAACGCAGCACGCTGCCCGGTCCACCAGCGGCCACACGAGGGCCGCACGCCCCTCGTCTCCGCGCGCATCGGCGCGCGTTGCGCGACACGCGCCCCGCGGGCCCGCGGCACGCGAAACTGCGCCGGGCTGCCTCCGACTCCGCGCGGAGCGGCACGCGCCGGGCCACCGTCACCTCCGCGCGGAGCGCAGCCCGCGGCACACGAAACTGCGCCGGGTTCCGCCTCCCGCCCCGGAGGGGAGGAGGAGGAACCCGGCGCAGAGAGTACTGCTCTACTGCCAGGGGCTTACTTGCCCTTGGCGGCTTCCTTGAGCTTGGAGCCCGCGGAGACCTTCACGCTGTAGCCGGCCGCGATCTGGATCGGGTCACCCGTCTGCGGGTTGCGAGCGGTACGGGCGGCACGGTGGGTGCGCTCGAAGGTCAGGAAGCCGGGGATGGTGACCTTCTCGTCGCCCTTGGCGACGACGTCGCCGACGACCTCGGCGAGCGCGGCCAGAACGGCGTCGGCGTCCTTGCGGGTCA
>Ga0302314_10003705_pt1 | contig 28119 bp, 28 predicted proteins | sample III_Palsa_N2_3_FD_200533 | JGI IMG/M metagenome (GOLD analysis project Ga0302314, IMG submission 200533) | Peat permafrost microbial communities from Stordalen Mire near Abisko, Sweden - III_Palsa_N2_3 | ecosystem: Environmental > Terrestrial > Soil > Palsa > Peat permafrost | place: Sweden...
AGATGGGGGTGGATGCCGGGATGAGGAGGAAGGCGATGAGGAGGGTGAGGATGAGGAGCATTGCCGGTGTCGAGGAGGGCGGGTCTTGAACAGCTGAGAGCTGAGAGCTGAGAGCTGAGAGTTTGAGTTGGCGAATGAAGAGAGTGATGGTTGCGGCGAAGGTGAGGAGGAGCAGGGTGACGGCGAGGAGGCTGGCGGTGTGCAGGACGAGGTTGTGGGGTTCGTCGGCGGTGCGGGTGAAGAGGAAGTTGTCCTGGAAGCGCATGTTGGGGATGATGGCCATCGCGATCTGGACGAAGCGGCGTTCCCAGGCCGCTGGGATGAGGTAGAAGGCGGGGAGGGTGAGCCCGAGAGCGGTGCCGGCGATGAAAGTTGTGACCATGCGGGCAGGTGATACAGCGGTCTCTCCACTGCGCATCGCAAGAGCGCGTTGCTCCGGTCGAGATGACAGCTTGATCGCAGATGCGAGGCGGATGATTGCAAGGAGGGCGAAGGTGTAGCAGCCCATGACGGCGGCGGGGGCGTTGGTGAGCCAGAGGAGAGCGATGGGGACCGCGATGCCGGGGATGGTGGGCTTCCTGCTCAGGACGGCGAGGAAGAGCAATGGAATCCAGGCGGCGGCGAGGAGCTCGGCGTAGGCGGTGCGCTCGAAGGCGTTGAAGAGCATGTAGGGGTTGGCGAGGTAGAGGATCGCGGCAAGGAGTGCGGCGTTGGGGCTGGTGAAGTGGCGGGCAAGGTGATGCATCGCGAAGCCTGCGGCGGTGAGGCAGAGAAAGGAGAAGATGATGGGAGTGGCGTTGATGGGGAAGATGAGGGTCAGGAGTGCGCCGAGTAGCCAGGAGAGGGGTGGGTAGAAGATGAAGCGGGGTTCGCCGGCGTTCCAGGCGGCGGAGAAGATCCAGTGGGGGTAAAGGGTGCCGTGGCGGAGCTGCTGGGCGGCGTCGAGCCAGCTTTGGAGATGGAAGTCGAGGTCGTGGCCGCAGGAGCAGCCATGGACGATGAGTGGGAGGATTGCCAAGAGCGCGGCGATGGGGATGAAGATGTGGTGGCGGCGCATGTTGCTAGCGTAACAAGAAGAACAAGGGCCAAGGCAAAGGCGGTCAAAACGAGCTTAGAGCCATGAGCGAAGGAGCTCAGAGCAGCCTGCAATGGGTCAGGGCAGTAGGGTGAGGGTGTGGTTGGGTTGGGTTGGGGTGAGGGGCAAGGGGAAGGTTGCGCCGTTGAGCCAGGGGAGGAACTGGTCAAGGTAGTGGGGGCTGGCAGGGTTGCCGGACTCGCCGGTGGTGATGTCGGCGGTGGTGGATTGCGGGTTGCCGAGGTCGGCGGTGAAGCGTTCGCTGGGGCCGAAGTGCGGGCCGTTGGCCTTGATGGTGGTTCCGTTGCCGCCGGTGGGGCGAGGGCCTGGGCTGATGGGGGTTCCGAGGATGCGATTGCTGAAGGGAATCATGGAAAAGAGGGGATGGTTGATTTCGATGGGGTGGCTAGGGCCGAAGCTCCAGGTGGAGAGGTTGACGGGAGCTTTCGATTCTTTGAGGCCATGTTCGACGGCTGCGGCGAGGAGGTCGTCCCAGTTGGCGAAGCCGGGTGGAAGCCAGCGTTTGGGCGTGTGCTGGAGGAGGGTTTCGAGGGCGACGGATTGCTCGTCCCAGTCGTAGAGGTGAAGCAGATCTTCGGGGCGCGCTTTGCTGTTTTTTGTCTTGCCGTCGTGGGCAGCGATCTGGGGAACGAGGAGCAGCGGCCAGAGCTTGGCGCGGGCTGCGGCGACGATGGTGGGTGCGACGGCGTTGGCGGAGACATCGCCGTTCCAGGCGCGGAGAATGTCGGCGGCCTGATGCAGGCGGGCGGTGTCGTGGGCGAGGGTGGGGTCAGCTTTGAGTTCGGCTGGGGAGATGTGGTCGAGGGCGTAGGTGAGGCGCTGGGCGAGGAGGAGATCGAACTCGGAGTGGACGTCGAACTGGAGAGCGAGCATGTCGGCTGGGGTGAGGTTGGTGCGGCCTGCAAGGCGTTTGTAGATGCGCTCGGTGCGGTAGGGCGGAGCCCAGTCGATGGCGATGGCATAGGCGTAGTTGTCAGGAGTGATACGGGCGTTGGCGGTGGCGAGGATGCCGTTGGGTGGGTCGACGATGGCGGGGAGTTCGGTGTAGGGGATGTAGCCGGACCAGATTTGGGAGACATCGAGGGCGTCGACAGGAACGGGGGAGATGGGCGAGCCGACGGTGTAGTCGATGGTGGGGATGGTGGTTGGAACGGGGAGCTGCGGCGCAGGGGGTTGCGGGGGTTGCGGAGATTCGTCGAGTGAGTCTTCTTCGTCGGGTGGGGCGGGGCCTGCTGGGATGAAAGTTTGGGTGATGCGGGTGTGGTGGATGGCGGGGCCGCGGATGGGGATGGCGCCGAGGGCGTGGTAGCCGATGTGGTTGCGGTCGTCGGCGTAGATGAGGTTGAGGGAAGGGCCGCCGAAGCCGCTGAAGGCGGCGACGAGCGAGGGGCCGTCGGCGGCCGCGTTGACGGCGAGGAAGGGCGAGGTGACGGTGGCGGGATCGTAGATGACCCAGGCGAGCGAGAGGGCGCGGTGTTCGCTGGGGAGGAGCGGGGAGATGATGGGGGTTTCGATCTGGGTGACGCCGGGTGTGCGGGCGGTCATGGTGGGCGGAGGGAAGGTTTCGGTGGTGGTGAGGACGTCGAGGTCGATGTCGTGGGCGCCGCGGACGACGATGTGCTCGGGGTGGTGGATGACGTGGGACCAGGAGCCGTCAGGGTGTTGGAACTCCTGATTGGCGCCGGAGCCGCGGAGGTGTTCGATGCGGACGTCCTGGACGTCGGCGCCGAGGTTGGTGAAGCTCCAGGCGACGTGCAGGTTGCGGCCGACGATGATGAACGGAACGCCAGGGAGGGTGAAGCCGGAGACGTCGACTGCGGGGTTGGTGGCGGAGGCTGGGGTGTGGAGACCCGCTTCATACCAGATGTCGGGCATGCTGAGGGAGAGGTGCATGTCGTTGGAGACGAGCGGGGCGCCGGAGGCTGAACGGGAGGCGGCGACGGCCCAGTTATTGGAGCCCGAGCGGCACTCGGGGCAGCGTTGGCTGGGAAACTGGTTGGCGAAATGGAGGATGTCTTCGGGGGTGGCGAGAGACTGGGTTTTATCGAGCGGGATTTGTTCGACCTCGGGGACCGAGAGGGTCAGGTCGGGCGGCGGTTGCGAGGGTGGGTGGTCGCGCCAGGAGCCTACGGGGTAGAGGCCGGCGAGGAGTTGCGGAGGGAGATGGGCAGCGAGGGCTTCGCGGCGGAGCTTGGTGGGAAACTCGGTGGAGAGGTCGGCGAACATGGCGAGCGAGACGAGCAGGGAATCGCGTGGAGACCAGGGAGCGGGTTGGTAGTGGAGCAGATGGAACTCGACGGGGAGTTTGTTGTGGTGGGGGTCCGAGGCTTGCGCGATGAAGGCGTTGACGCCGCGGGCGTAGGCGTCGAGCTGGTGGAGTTGATCGGCGGGGAGAGCGGCGATGGCGCGGTCGGCGGCGGCGCGGACCTGCAGGGTGCGCTGCAGGCGGTCGTGTTCTACGAGGCTGGAGCCTAGGAGTTCGGCGAGGTTGCCGGCGGCGTGGCGGCGGAGTATGTCCATCTGCCAGAGGCGGTCCTGCGCGGTGATGAAGCCCTGGGCGAAGAGGAGGTCGTCGAGGTTGGAGGCGGTGATGGAGGGCACGGCCTGGGCGTCTCGGGTGACGGTGACGGGTGCGGTGAGGCCGGGGGCGTGGAGGGTTCCGTCGAGCTGTGGGAGGGAGGCTTGCATCGCATGGCGGAGCCAGATGGCGGTGGTGATTGCGGCGATGAGAATGAGCGCGGCGAGGATGCCGAGGGTGATGGAGATTCCGCGCAGGGTGAAGCGGCGCAGCTTGCGGGGGGCTGGCTGGCTGGCTTGGGTTGTGGTGTCCGGCAGATGCAGATCGTGTTCAGAGAGACTCATGCGTTAAGCGTGAGTGTATATGGTGGCGTATCAGGAGGCTTCGGCTACTGGCCGAGCATTGATGAAGACCGGTGGCGGCGGGACCACGGGGGCGCGGTCGGGAAAGAGTGTGGGCTGCGGACGTTTGGGCAAAGTGAAGCGAATGACGAAGGCCAGAAGGGTGAGAATGAAGAGGATGAAGAGACTGCCCTCGGGACCAGTGAGGCCGCCGGAGAGTAAGGGGCTGCCCATTGGATGCGATTGCAGAAGGTGGCCCTTCGACAACATTCCACTGTCGGCAACGCCATAGAGGCAGGACTGCGCCCAATCCCATGTGATGTGCATACCGATGGCCCACCACAGGGAGCCCGTTCTCCACAAGGAATACGAGAAGACTAAGCCGACGAGGAAGACAGAGAGAAGACCGATGGGCGACTCGCCGGGATTTTTGCCGTGGCCGACGAAGAAGATGATCGAAAGGAAGGTCGCAGCCAGCCAGAAACCGAGTGCGTTCCGGTAGGGATTGCCGGGGGGAAGTATTCCACTGAGGCCGCGGGCGATGGTGTATTGAAGATAGCCGCGGAAGACGTACTCCTCGGCGAATCCGACCAGAGTGAAGGCCCCGAGCAATTCGAGTGCGGAGATGAAGGCCGCGCGGCCGGTGATGGCGAAGCCGGTGAAGACCAGGAGATGCGATATCCAAAGCAGGCCGACCAGGAGCGATAAGGCGCAGACGCCGCTGATGAGTCCCTTGATGAAGTCCGCGATGTAAGGCTTGAAGGGGATCCCGTAGACGCCGATCCGGCGGCGCTCGATGCGGGACATGATCCAGCACAACAGGAGGATGAGAACGAAGGGAATGCCGTGAGAGAAGATGGCGTCCTTAGCGGAGACCTCTGAGCTTCCGGCTGCTTGTGAGGCCTTCTGCGCAGCTTTTGAGGCGGCGAGCGCGGCGGGGTGATGCTGATAGTAGATGTGGAAGCCGGTTCGTACCGCCATGATGGTTGCCGCGATCATCGCGATGAAGATAAGGAGGCTCCAGCCGGCGCGCAGGCCGTAGGGGCCGAAGAAGATTTGTTGCATGGCCGAGCGCTGCGGGGCGACAGGGTTTTCTGCGATGGGCTGGTCGTCGAGGGGGTCCATTGGGCGTGGCTTCTCCTGAAGCGGTGTTTGGATACCCCAGATGATACGCGAGAGATGGCGTGGGAGTTCCGCGACGGGCTCGGATATGCTGGATGGTGTGGGCTAAGTCATGTGCCGGAAGGATGTAAGAGCTTGAACTGCCGCGTTTTTTATCACGATAACTGTTTTGACGGAGCGTGTTCGGCTGCGCTGTTTACGCGGTTTCATAGGGAGTGCGTTGGGACGGCCGATCGGTACGATTACCTGGGGATGAAGCATACGGCGGGTGCGCTGTTTAAGGAGAGCTGGTTTCAGGTCGATGGTGAGAATGCGATTGTGGACTTCAAGTATTCGCCATCGCCGTTAGTGACATGGTGGTTCGATCACCATTTGTCGGCGTTTATGACGGCGGAGGATGAGGCGAACTTTCGTGCGGGACAGGTGAATGCGGACGGGACGCCGGGGCCGAAGGCGATGCGGGAGTTCTTCGATCCGAACTATACGAGTTGCACGAGTTGGATTGCGCACATCGCGAGCACGAAGTTCGGGATGGATGTAGTGCCGCTGGCGGAGCTGATCTATTGGGCCGACATTGTCGACGGCGCGAAGTATGAGAGCGCGAAGGCCGCCGTCGAGATGGAAGCACCGGCGATGAAGCTGACCATGGTGATTGAGAGCGCGGCAACGAGCGAGTTGGTGCAGCGGTTTATCCCGCTGCTGACGGAGATGCCGTTGCAGGCCGTGCTGGACCAGCCGTTTGTGCAGGAGTTGATTGGGCCGCTGATGGAGCGGCACTGGGCGGGTGTTGAACTGATACGCGAACGGGCGTACTGCGAACGGGGCGTGATCTCGTTCGACATTACCGACCAGCCGACGGAGGGGTACAACAAGTTCATTCCGTACTACCTGCATCCGGAGGGGACGTATAACGTGGGGTTGTCGCGGTCGAGCTTCAGGAACAAGGTGAGCGTGGGGACGAACCCGTGGACGAAGAAACCGGTGAGCGAGTTGGTGAATCTGGCGGCGATCTGCGAGCGGTACGGCGGGGGCGGACATGCCCGGGTAGGGGCGATCAGCTTTCCGGTGGAGCAGGAAGACGAGGCACGGATGGCCGCGGCGCACATTGTGATGGAACTGCGGGACAGAGACCGAAAGCTGCTCCCTTAGTGGCCGAGGTGCAGCTTGGTGACGTCGTTGAAGAGGACGAAGCACGCGAAGAGGATGAAGCAGACAAAGGCGACCTGATAGACGCGCTCCTTGAGCTCGAGGTTGACGTCGCGGCGCATGATGGATTCGATGAGCAGGAAGACGATCATGCCGCCATCGAGGATGGGGAGCGGGAGCAGGTTGAAGATGCCGAGGTTGAGGGAGATGGTGCTCATGAGGCGGAGCAGTGTCCAGGTGCCCATGCTGAAGGCGATGGAGATCTGCTGCGCGATGCCCACCGGGCCGCTGAGAGAGCTGACGGCGACGTGGCGGGTGAACATGCCCTTGAGGACGCGGAGGATAAGGGTGGAGTCTTCCTTGTTGTCCTTGAAGGACTGAACGAGGGACTGGCCGAGGGGGAGTTGCTGGACCTCGACCGGGACGGGGTGGGGTTTGAAGCCGATCAGGTATTTGATGGCGCCGGTGCCGTTGTCTCCCTTCTCGGGGGTCAATTGCATGGTGAGGATATGTCCGCCACGCACCACGAGCAGGGTTGCGGGTGCGCCGCTGCGGTCCTGGAGGTAGGAGACGAGTGTGTCGAGCGAATGAATCTCGAGGGCGTCGATGCGTGCGATGCCGTCGCCGGGCCTGAGGCCTGCGCGGTCGCCAGCGCTGCCGGATGTCACCGAATCGACACCGAGCGGCTCTGCCTGTTCGCGGGGGATGAGGCCGGTGGAGGGAAGCATCTCCGGGCCGGGCTCATTGGAGCCTTCACCGGCGGAGATGATGAGATCGCGGGTGGCGATCTCGCCGTTGTGGAGATAGGTCATGGAGACGGCGTGCTTGACGTTGAGCGCGGAGTCTTTCAGGATCTGGTCCCAGGTGGGGTTGGCGTCCCCGCCGAAGCGGACGATGGTGTCGCCCGGAGCGAGGCCGTCGCGCGCGGCCGGGGTGTTGAGCGGGACATAGTCAACGACGGCTGGACCTTCAAGGTACTTGTCGACCTCATGGTGATAGTGGGCGACGAGGGTGAGGAGAAAGAGGGAGAGGATGAAGTTGGAGCAGGGGCCGGCGAGGGCGATGAGGACGCGCTGCCAGCGGGGACGTGCGTTGAACTCGGCGCTGGCGTCGGGGCGGTTGAATTTGCCTGTGGAGAGGTGGAAGGCCTGGGGATCGATATCGACGCCGAGGACGTCGATGGCCTGGGCGATGACGGGTGTACCGGGCTGTTGGCCGGGCTCGTCGCCAGCCATTTTGACATAGCCGCCGAGGGGGAGGAGGGAGATGCGGTAGTCGGTGTCGCCGTGATGCCAGCCGAAGAGGCGAGGGCCGAAGCCGATGGAGAAGGTTTCAACGCGGACGCCGCAGAGTTTGGCGACGGCGAAGTGGCCGAACTCGTGGACCAGGACCATGATGCCGAGGACGATAGCGAAGAGGACGATGGTTTGAACGATTTGCATGAAGTGTGTGTGGCTACTTTCGGGAAGAAGAAGCAGGTCCTTCGCTCCACTCAGGATAACTACCTATTTATTTGATGCGATAAGCTCCCGGGCGAGATCGCGCGATGCGCGGTCGGCGGTGAGCACCTGCTGGATGGACTCCGGCGAGCCGCTGGTGGTGAGCGCGAGCACTCGCTCGATTGTACTTGGGATGCCCAAAAAGGGCAGCCTGCCGTCGAGGAAAGCTTCGACAGCGATCTCGTCCGCGGCGTTGAGGGCGATGCAGTGGTTTTGGGAGGCCGCAGCGGCTTCGTAGGCGAGGCGGAGGCAGGGGAAGCGGGCGAAGTCGGGTGGCTGGAAGTCGAGTTGGGCGAGGGAGGCCATGTCGAAGGTCAGATCGGATGCGATGCGCTCGGGCCAGGCGAGGGCGTAGAGGATGGGGAGGCGCATGTCCGTGACGGAGATCTGGGCGAGGATGGAGCCGTCTATGAATTCGACCAGTGAGTGGATGGTGGATTGGGGATGGACGGTGACGCGGACCTGCGCGGGCGGGAGGTTGAATAGGCGGCAGGCTTCGATGATCTCCAGGCCCTTGTTGAGCATGGTGGCGGAGTCGACGGTGATGCGCTGGCCCATGACCCAGGTGGGGTGTTTGAGGGCCTGGGCGGGGGTTATGGTGGCGAAGTCGGCGAGGGGCGTGTTGCGGAAGGGGCCGCCTGAGGCGGTGAGCCAGATTTGTTTGACTTCGTTGGCAGAGCCGCCGCGGAGGCATTGGTGGATGGCGTTGTGCTCGGAGTCGATGGGGAGGAGCGTTGCGTTGTGCTCGCGTGCAGCGGCGAGGATGAGATCGCCGGCGGCGACGAGGCATTCTTTGTTGGCGAGGCCTACCGTCTTGCCGCTTAGGACGGCAGCGTAGGTGGCTTCGAGGCCAGCGACGCCGACGATGGCGGAGACGATGAAGTTGGCCTCGGGGAGTGTGGCGATGCGGACCGTGCCGGCGGTGCCGTGGACGACTTCAATGCCGGTGATGCCTTTTTCTTTGAGGCGGGTAGTAAGTTGGGCTGCGAGTTCTTCGGTGCTGAGGGAGATGAGTTGAGGCCGCCAGCGTTCGCACTGGTCGAAGGCGGTGTCGAGGTTGGAGCCGGCAGCGAAGGCGATGGGATGGAAGCGGTCGGGGTGGGACTCGCAGATGCTGAGGGTGCTCTGGCCGATGGAGCCGGTGGAGCCGAGGAGGGCGATCTTCTTCACTGGTCTATTTTCGCAGATGCGCGTGAAGGCCGATATGGGAAGTTTAGAAGCTGCCGAAGGAGAAGTATTCCTTGATGGCGAGCGTGAACCAGAGGATGGGGGCGGCGAGGAGCAGGGCGTCGATGCGGTCGAGGATGCCGCCGTGGCCGGGCAGGAGGGTGCCGGAGTCCTTGACGTTGGCGCCGCGCTTGAGGCCGGATTCGAGGAGATCGCCGAACTGGGCGGCGAGGTTGAGCACCACGGCCAGGATGAGGGACTGCCACCAAGGCTCGGAGGTGTGCAGCTTGGTGAAGCTGTAACCGTTGGCGGAGAGCCAGTCGCCTGCGAAGATGACGGCCATGCCGAAGATCACACTGGCAACGAGCGAGGCGATGGCGCCTTCCCAGGTTTTGTTGGGAGAGAGTTTGGAGAACTTGTGGCGGCCGAACTTCTTGCCGATGTAGAGGGCTGCGATGTCGCCCGACCAGACGCAGAGGAAGAGGAAGAGCAGCAGTGCGGGGCCGTCTTCTTTCATCCATAGTTGCGGGATGAGGGTGAGCGGATAGGCGATGTAGAGCAGGATCAGCAGGCCGGCTGCGGTCTCGGAGAGGACGCGGTCGAGCGGGGAGCGGAGGGTGTTCCAGGCAAAGAGGAGCAGGGTGGAGAAGGAGACGACCGCGATGGTGTCCTGCGGATAGCGAAAGGTGACGAGGAAGAACAGGAAGATGGCGACCAGCGTCCACCACAGCGGGACGGGATTGTTTCCGGCGGCGGCGAGGGCGCGGAACTCGAGCGCTGCAAGGACAGCGACGAGGGTAGCGAGCAGGGTGATCATCCACAGGTCGCCGAAGAAGACCAGGGCGACGACGAGAACGATGAGTACGGTAGCGGTGAGGATGCGGTTCATGCGTCTGGTTGAGGATACATGGCGCGGCGGGGACCGCGCTTTAGCCGCCGGCGCACTCGTTGAGGGGAATGTTGTTGGCCTCGCAGAACTGGTCCTGCGAGGCCTTACCGTTTGCGAGGGAATTTTCGTACAGGTGGTGCAGGAGCAGACCGCCTCCCACACCGACGCCGACGACAATGGCGACTACGATCACTGCGTTTCGCGAGCCGTGAGTCCTGGGAGCGAGAGTGAGGTCGGCTGATTCGGTAGAAGTGAGCGGCTGGTTGGCGAGGATCTTGATGCGGCTGATCAGATTGGTGACGGAGATCGCTTGCCACCTGGCGAGTATCTGCTTCTTGCCGGCGAGGTTGACGGGAGAGGTGATGGTCCAGAGCGCGACGTTGGACTTGGCATCGAGGATGGTGAGCTGAAAGGCGGGGCTGGCGAGCGAGTAGACGACGCCGTGGTTTCCGGTGACGTTGGTGATGGGAGCGAGATCGCGCAACTGGAAGACCAGGTCGGCCTGCTCGGGCGCACTGACGAGCTGGTAGTGGCCCCAGGCTTGCAATGCGGCGTAGACGCTGTTGTAGCTCTGGGTGGCGTCGCCGGGGAAGTTGTCGTCGGCACCGGTGTTGGCGACGAAGACGGTGTGGGCCGCGGCGATTTGTGCGGGCACTGGAGCGTTCGGCGAGGTGGCAACGGCTGGTGCTGCCTGCGCCGAAGTTGAAGTTGCAGGGCTTTGCGGTGTGGCCGTTTGATACGGGGCACTGGCAGCATAGGCCAGTTGGTTGAAGAGAATCAGCGCGCAAAGAAGAGCGGCGTTGCTGTGAATTGTGCGATGCATTCGGGATGGCCTCGAGTTTGGCGGCTGTGATGTCTGCCTGACAACTGAAACAGATAACGGAGTAGAGCGTTTGGAAGACGCGTGTTTTAGAAAAAAATATAGTTGCGGCCACAGTGAAGAATATTTTTAGTGGAACACAGAGAATCCCGCTGTGCTCTCATGGAAGTACACTTTCGATGCAGGTTTAGGATAGCGATAACAGGATGAACGACAATCGGAAGTCTGGCTACATCGGATGAACAAGCTTCAATACATTGCGGGGATCTGCGGACTTTTTGCGGCAGTGGGAGTTGCCGGGTGCGGTGGATCGTCGACGCCCACGGCAACGGCGGCGACGGTAGATCCGGGGACTCTGGCGCTGGCGTCGTCGACGGCGAACGTGTCGCAGACAGCAGGTTCGGTTGTCGCGATGGTGAGCAGGACCGGGGGCACCTCGGGGACGGTCGCGGTGAACTATACGACCGTCGATGGGTCGGCGGTGGGCGGCACGGACTATACGGCGACGACGGGGTCCCTGGTGTGGAGCAGCGGCGATGCGACGGCCAAGAGCGTGATTGTGTCGATCGCGACCAGCCCGTGGTTTGAAGGGACCAAGACATTCAGTGTGACGCTTTCGAGCGCGACGAACGGCGCCGCCCTGGGGACAGCGACCGAGACGGTCACGATCAGCGGAAGCCTGGTGCCACCGTCGAACTTCTTCAACCTGAGCGGGGTGAAGCTGCAGTTGCCCATCGATCAGTATGGAGGGACAGGAGGCGTTGGCAATATCCAGTATGCCGACGAGGAGATTACGTCGGCACAACTGGTGGCGGGGTTCGCCGATGCTTACTTCTATGCCGATACAAGCAACCGGATGGTGTTCTACGACCCGTCGAACGGTGCAGTGACGACGCCGGGCGTGGGGTCCGACCACACGCGGAGCGAGTTGCGCGAGCTTTATGCAGGGCCGGGAGCGGACAGCAATAACGATTGGACGAGCGCGATCGGCGGGACTCTGACGGCGAGTTGCGTGGTGCAATCGGTGAGCGTGGACTCGGATGAGGCGACCATTGCGCAGATCCATAACCAGAGCTATGTGTTTATGCTGCTAATGTACCGGCCGGCGTACAACGATATCGCTGTCGATATTTATTCGAGCCTGGGAAGCAGCACGCATACACGCACGTCGATGGTGCAGAACATCAGCTTGAATACGCCGGTCAGCTATACGCTCAAGTATGCGGGCAACGATCTTGTGGCCACGGTGAATGGGGTGACGCAGACGTTCGCGATCGACCCAAGCTGGGCGGGAACGCCGGTTTATTTCAAGCTGGGGGCGTATCACGCGGCGCCGAATACCGGGAACCCAGCGGGTGACAATACGCAGACGGCGTTTTCGAGCTTTGCCATCACGCACTGACGGATGGCGGTGGGTGGGACCGGGACGCAGCCTCGGTCAGTTGCAACCCGAAATGGCGCAGGTTGCGAGAATGTAGGTTGCAAACGCGGCCGCCCCGACGCCGATTCCAATGCCGACCTTTGCTCCGGTGGAGAGGCCGTCGTTACGCAGCTTCGCGACCTGGGAGTATGGAATGCGGATGGGTTGAACAGCCTGCTTCGGCTCAAGCTGGAAGGAGTTCGGATCGATGCTGACGATCGTACCCTTGATGATGCTGCCATCGAGTTGCGTGATCTTTATCCCTTTGCCGCGGCCTCGCGCAGTGAGCCGGGTGACCAGGGTGAGGTGGTCCATGGGAGCTGTGGGAAGTGTTTCGGCAGCGGCGAAGGTGTTGGCGGTCATCAAAAACATGAGAGCCAGGGCGATGCGACGAAAGACGGGTGTTATCGAAGGCATCGGATTTCCTCTTGGTACTGAATTTACTTTTGAAGGCCGGCCCGAAGTTGTGGGGAGTCTACACCGAGCCGAGGATGACGGCAATGACACGGTTGGGTGGCGGTTTGGGGCGCCGGCGTGGATGTTATTGGAGAGCGTGGCGGATGCAGCTCGACCTAGCCTCTGGCGAGTTCTGCTTCGGTGGGGAGGGTGTCGGAGAGGTCTTCGTCGGAGGCTTCGCCGAGGCCGCCGAAGCGGCGTTCGCGCTGTTGGTAGGCGGCGATGGCTTCGAGCAGGTGGAGGCCGCGGAAGTCGGGCCAAAGGCGGTCGGTGACGAAGATCTCGGAGTAGGCGATCTGCCAGAGCAGGAAGTTGGAGATGCGTTGCTCGCCGGAGGTGCGGATGACGAGATCGGGGTCGGGCATGTGCGCGGTATAGAGGGCAGAGGTGATCTGCGGCTCGTCGATGCGATGTTTGATGGCGTCGTCGACACCTTCGGCGGCTAGCAGGTCTTCGACGGAGATACCGCGTTGGTGGGCCTCGGCGATGAGGTTGTGGATGAGGGTGCGGGCGGCGTCGACGATCTCGGAGCGGGAACCGTAGTTGAGCGCGAGGGTGAGGGTGGTGCCGGTGTTTTTGGCGGTCTGCTCGGCGGCCCACTGCATGGTGTCCTGGACTTCCGAAGGCAGTTCGTGGGTGCGGCCGATGTAGGCCATGCGGATGTTGTTGTCGTTCATGCGCTTGACGTTGGAGATGAGGTAGCTCTTGAGCAGCTTCATCAGGAAGCTGACCTCGTTGCCGGGGCGGCGGAGGTTGTTTTCGATGGAGAAGGCGTAGAGGGTGAGCCAGGGAAGGTCGATGCGGGAGGCGGTTTCGACGACGTACTGGACGGACTCGGCGCCCTGCTGGTGGCCGAGGAAGCGCTTGAGGGCGCGCTTGCCGGCCCAGCGTCCGTTGCCGTCCATGATGATGGCTACATGTTGCGGGATGCGGCCGGTGTCGAGGGTGTCGTAGATCGCGCGCTCGGCAGGGGTGAGCTCGTGCGCCCGGTTGGAACGCTGATAGACGCGGCTTGAGGAGGGTTCGCGCACGTTGGCTCGCTGAGATGAGGGTAGCTGAAGGGCAGGGAATAGGGAATAGGGAGCAGGGAATAGTTGCGTGAAATTGGAGAGGCGCCGTCGCTTTGGTCCCGTTAGGGACGAAGGCGGCGGCGCCGGAGGTCGTGCGGAGTACCTTACGGCGAACTAGGCGGAGCGACGCATGCGGCCCTGGGCCAGTTCGCGGACGTGGTTGAGGAAGATCGACTTCTGGGTTGGGTTGAGATGCGCGGCGTACTTGGCGATCTCGGCGAGGAAGGGATCGGCCGTGAGCACGGCTGTCTCGTCCTGGTGGCGGGTGGGGGCGTCGCGGAGCAGGGCGGAGATGTCGACCTGGAGAGCGCGGGCGAGGCGATCCAAGGAGGAGAGCGTAGGCATGGCCTTGCCGTTCTCGATCTTGGAGATGTAGGTGCGTGGGACGCCCATGCGCGCGGCCAGTTGGCGTTGCGAGAGGTTGCGGACGTGGCGCAGATCGCGCACAGCGGTGGCCACCTGGATGGTGCCGTCGGGGTTGCGGGAGGTGGGCTCGGGTACGAGAGCGATTGTGGCTTCGAGCTTGGGCTGCTCCGGCAGCAAGGACTTCTTGCAGCGGCGGCAGGTGTCTGAAGCCGGACGGAACTGCACCAGCTTGCAGTGGTCACACTTGAGGACTTCGCGCTCGATACTGGGAACCGCTTGCAGTTGCGGGACCTCGTGCGCGATAGAAACCCCGAGGGGCGCCATCATGGTTGCCATAAATTGTGTTGTGCGGGCGGATCCAGAGCAAGGACCGCGGCAGCTCACGTCCGATAAATGGAAGCGAGTGATGTGCCTACTGTGACACTGGGTGCCGAAAGAGTCAAGGGGGTCTGCCGACGATTTAGGTAGAAAGATGGTATAGACAGGGAAGAGAACCAAAGTAGTTAACAGCAGAGAGTAGAACAGTAGATCAGGAGAACAGTAGAGGGGGCGGTGTGATGGGTGAGTTTACGGCGGAGCGGGCGGAGGGGTTGTTGCGGGAGTGGACGGCTAGTGAGTCGCTGGTGAAGCATGGGCTGGCGGTGGCTTGCTGCGTGCAGGCTTATGGGGTCCGCGAGGCGGAGAGGCTGGGGTTGAGTGAGGAGGAGGCGAAGAGGTTGGCGGAGATGTATCGCTGTGCGGGGCTGCTGCATGACTTCGACTATGACCGGCATCCGACGCCGGAGGAGCATCCGTTTGTGGGGGTGGCGTATCTGAGGGAGCATGGGTGGCCGGAGGAGATTTTGCACGCGATTCTCGCCCATGCGGACTACTCGGGCGTCGTGCCGGAGACGCATTTGGATAAGGCCCTGTTTGCGAGCGATGAGCTGGCAGGGTTTTTGACGGCTTGTGCGCTGGTGAAGCCGACGAAGGCGATTGCAGATGTGGAGGTCGCCGGGGTGAGGAAGAAGATGAAGGACAAGGCGTTCGCGCGGGCGGTGAAACGGGAGGATATTTTGCGGGGGGCGGAGCTGCTGGGGATTCCGGTGGAGGAGCATGTGGGGAATTGTTTGCGGGCGATGCAGGGTAGAGCGGCGGAGCTGGGGCTATAGCTCTAGTGGCAGGAGCGCATGTAGATGAACCAGACGATGGAGAGGATGATTGTGCCGGCGATGCCGAAGGCGACGTTGGGGGTTTGGGAGAGGGGGTTGGGGTTGAGGGATTTGTGCTGGTGGGGGGCTGCGGGGTTGTAGTTGACGGCGAAGAGTCGGCCCTGGGGCATGGCGAAGGGTGAGCTGAACTCGCCGGTGTGGAGCTCTTCCTTGCCGTCGGCGTTGGGGGCCCAGTAGTTGTAGGTGATGCGGAAGTTTTTGGTGGTGGGGAGGCCGAAGGCCATGGCGCGGCCGGCTCCGGCGTCGTAGTGGCATCCGGTGACGGTGGCCATGGCTTCGGGCCATTCGGGTCTGGGGTACATACTCATGGGGTGAGAAACGCTGAGGATGAGATGCGCTGGACGCGTGCGGTGGTAAAGGCGGCGTTGGTGGCTTCGACGGTGCCGGGTAACCCTACGGCGCGGGTTAGATCGTCTATGACGATGGAGTCGAAGCCGAGTTTGGCGGCGGCAAGGGCGGAGAAACCGACGCAGAAGTCATAGGCGAGGCCGGTGAAGAAGAGGCGGGTGAGGCCGCGCTCGCGGAGGTATCCGGTGAGGCCGGTGGGGGTGACGCCGTCGTTTTCGGTGAAGGCGGAGTAGCTGTCAATATTTTGCCGAAAGCCCTTTCGCAGGATCAGCTCGGTGTGGGGGATGTCGAGATCAGGGTGGAGCTGGGCGCCTTGGGTATTCTGGATACAGTGGTCGGGCCAGAGAGTTTGTTTGCCGTAGGGCGCGTCTATTGTGTCCATAAAGGGTTTGAGGTTGTGGGTGCTGGCGAAGGAGATATGGTTGCGGGGATGCCAGTCCTGGGTGAGGATGACGTGATCGAAGCGGGCGGCAAGGGCGTTGATGCCGGGGATGATGGCGTCGCCATCTGTAACCGCCAAAGCACCGCCGGGGAGGAAGTCGAGCTGCATGTCGATGACGAGGAGAGCGTCCTGGGAGTTCGATGGGCGGAATGCGGGAGCCATACAACTATTGTACGAATTGTGTGCGCGTGGACGCGCTATGCTCAAAGGGTGCGACGTATGCGATCCAGGGTCGAAGGCTTCTGCAGCCGGAGAGGGCTGCAAAGCCTTGGGCTGCTAAGCCTGTGGGTTTTTCTGCTGTATCTGCCGGGTGCGGCGAAGGCGCAGCAGGCGAGTGCGGCGCAGGCGTCTGGCGGTGGAGCGGCGTCCGGTATAAGGCAGTCGGGGCAGCCTCTGCTGGGGAGCGTCGGCGGCAGTGTGACGGATTCAGATGGAGCGTCCGTGAGCGGGGCGCAGGTGACGCTGGAGATCGATTCGGCCAAGGAACCGCGTACAGCCGTTACCGGCAGCGATGGACGGTTCAACTTTGCGGGTGTGGCGGCGGGAAAGTTCACTGTGACCGTGAGCGCCAACGGGCTGGCGAACGGATCGCAGCCGGGAGTGCTCGATCCGGGAGAGAACTACGAGATTCGACCGATAGCATTGCCGGTGGCGACGGTGGCGACCGAGGTGGATGCACTTTCGGTGCATGAGCAGGCCGAAGAAGAGATGAAGGTGGAAGAGAAACAGCGGTTGATCGGGTTCGTGCCGAACTTTTATGTCGCGTATAACTGGAACTCGGCACCCTTGAGCACGGGACAGAAGTACCGGCTGGCGTTGCGGAACACGATCGACCCGGCAAATATCGCGATCAATGCGGCGGTGGCCGGCTACCAACAATGGCGGAACGACTTCAACGGCTATGGGACAGGGCCCGCGTCGTACGGGAAGCGGTTTGGGGCGAATGAAGCCGATCTCGCGGTAGGCACGTTTGTGGGTGGAGCGATCCTGCCGGCGATCCTGCACCAGGATCCGCGGTACTTCTATAAGGGGACGGGGACGATCCGGTCGCGGTTGCTGTATGCGCTGGCCTCGACGGTGATCTGCAAGGGTGACAACGGGAAGTGGCAGCCGAACTATTCGAGCATCGGCGGAGACGTGGCGGCGGGGGCGATCGCGAATATTTACTATCCGTCCAGCGACCGCGATGGGGTGTCGCTCACGATCGAGGAGGGACTGCTGGGGGCGCTGAGCGATGGGTTGAGCAATGTGGTGCAGGAGTTCTTCTTCAAGAAGGTGACGCCGCATTCGGCGAATTATCCGTCGACGACGCCGTAGGGGTGAGGACAGTTGTTCGATGTTAGTGGGTCCGGTCCGGGTGGGCGGCTTGTGCTGCTGTGATGCTATCCTTGCGAGTTATTTGGGTGATGCGATGGCGGATGAGTGGAAGTCGAAGCTGGATGTGGGGACGGTGAAGTTTGGGGCGAACCGGGCGGCGATGGCCGCGCTGCTGGGTGGGATTCGCGCGGCGGAAGATAGGATTCGCGAGGGCGGCGGGGCGAAGGCTGCTGAGGCGCAGCGGGCGAAGGGTCGGCTGACTGTGAGGGAGCGGCTGGCGTTGCTGCTGGATAAAGACGCTGAGTGGATGGAATTGGGATTATGGGCGGCGCATGGGATGTATGCGGAGTTTGGCGGGGCTCCGGGCGCGGGAGTGGTGACGGGGTTGGGGAGGGTTGAGGGGCGGCTATGCATGATCGTCGCCAACGATGCGACCGTGAAGGCAGGGGCGTTCTTTCCGATGACTGCGAAGAAGGTATTGCGGGCGCAGACGATTGCGATGGAAAACCGGATTCCTACGCTGTACCTGGTGGATTCTTCAGGTGTGTTTCTGCCGTTGCAGGAGGATGTGTTTCCCGACCAGGATGACTTTGGGCGGGTGTTTCGGAACAACGCCGTGATGAGCTCGCTGGGCGTACCGCAGATGACGGCGATCATGGGGATGTGCGTGGCTGGCGGGGCGTATCTGCCTGTGATGACCGATACGGTGCTGATGACGGAGGGGTCGGGGTTATTTCTGGCGGGGCCTGCGCTGGTGCAGGCGGCCATTGGGCAGAAGACGGGGGCGGAGGAGTTGGGTGGGGCGGCGATGCACTCGGAGATCTCGGGGACAGTGGACTTCAAGGAGCCGAACGATCATTTGTGTCTGGCGAGGCTGCGGTCGTTGGTTGGGAAATTGGGGAGGCGTGGTGTTCTGTTGAGGGATCAGGGCGGGAGGAGTGAGGAGCGAGGAGTTGGTACGAGCTCAGAGCTCAGAGCGGATGAGCTTAGAGAAGTTTATTCGCGGGTAGCGTATGACGAGACGAAGGATGGGCCGAAGTATGCGGCGGAGGAGTTATATGGGTTGATGGATCCGGGGGTGGGCGCGACAAACTCTTATGACATGCGCGAAGTGATTGCGCGGGTAGCGGACCGGTCGGAGTTCGAGGAGTACAAGACGGATTTTGGGCGGACGCTAGTATGCGGGTATGCGCGGATTGGGGGACGCGCGGTGGGGATTATCGCCAATCAGAAGGCCAATCAGCAGCACACGATGGCGACAGGGCCGCAGGCGGGCGAGAAGCGGACGGAGTTTGGCGGTGTGATCTACACGGAGAGCGCGCAGAAGGCGGCACGGTTTATTATGGATTGCAATCAACAACTGGTGCCGCTGATTTTCCTGCATGATGTGAATGGATTCATGGTGGGTAAGGACGCGGAGTGGAGCGGGATAATCCGCGCAGGAGCGAAGATGGTGAGCGCGGTGAGCACGAGCGTAGTGCCGAAGATCACGGTAATCGTGGGCGGAAGTTTCGGCGCGGGACACTATGCGATGTGCGGGAAGGCTTATGATCCGCGGTTCCTCTTTGCGTGGCCGACGGCGCGGTATGCTGTGATGAGCGGTGCATCGGCGGCAAGCACCCTGGTGGAGGTCCGAGTGAAGCAGATGGAGCGGGGAGGCAGGAATTTATCCCCAGCGGAAAAGCTGGCCCTTTACGACGAGATCAAGGCCACGTATGATTCGCAGGCCGACCCAACGTACGGTGCCGCGCGATTGTGGCTGGATGCAATCATCGATCCGGCGGAGACACGCAACGTGTTAATGACGGCCCTCGAGGCTTGCGCGATGAATGCTGAAGTGGCAAAGTTCAACCCAGGGGTACTACAGACGTGATGACACGGCGTACGAAGATACTGCTTTTGCTTGCCCTGCTAGCTAGTATTCCCTTTGGGTTACAGCTATGGCGCAGCACGCTTCGCTGCAAGACCGTTGAGGTTCCCGTGGCCGGCGGCTTCCAGGCGGTGGTGGTTCCCGATACCACCGGATTTGGAACGATGCCATGTCCCGTGGAGGATCCGTCGAAGCTTTCTACGTCGATTGTTGTGTTGACATGGATAACATTTTGCAGTGCCGCAGCTTGCTTTGGGACCATCGATGCGGCGGACTATTTCGCTGCGCTGAGACGAGGCGATGGCGAAGATGCGTGGATGAAGGGCTGAAGGAACGTGAGCTGTCCGCGCTGAATCCGGAGGGGCGAGGTTCTATCCGGAGGTAACGCAGGTATGAGTACACGACGGCGAGTGGGATCGCGAAGGCCTATCCTGAGAAAAAACACGACCCTGTTGGTTGGGTTGGCCGTCGCGTTGGGAGCGATTTATGCGATGTCGTACGTCTATGTGCGGTCAAATTGCCCAATGAATCTGGTGCAACCACTGCCCGAGCCTTCGGGAGGTCAAGCGGAAGAGCCGGGAGGCGAGGTCCAGGTGGGCGGGTACTGCGCGAATGGAGACCTGGGCTATTTTGCGTTGCAGCTTGTGCCGCTTCCTTTCTATTGTGTGGGTGGGGGCGCCCTCTTCCTGGCTGGTAGAGACTATCTGAAGCGGTTGCGGCGGAGGGCTGACCGGAAGCGCAAGGCGTCCATGGGGATGAGCGAAAGCGAACGGCGAAGTGCAAGAGGTTAGACAGCAGGCGGCGGCAGGAACGCGCTTGCGGTGCCGGGGTTTCAGGGGATAGGCTGGCAGCCTGCACACGGGTGGAGAGACAACTGTGGCGGCGGCCAAGCATAATGTGCCGGCAAGAGTCGCAGGCGAGGAGTATGGGTGTGGTTAAGATCATTGAGTGTCCGCGGGATTCCTGGCAAGGGCTGGCGAAGGTGATTGCGCCGGAGGTGAAGGCGCAGTATCTGCGGACGTTGATAGAGACAGGGTTTCAGCACATCGATGCGGTGAGTTTTGTGTCGGAGAAGGCTGTACCGCAGATGGCCGATTCTGAGCTGGTGCTGGAGTACCTGGATCCTCCGGACGACGTGGAGCTTATCGGCATTGTGGTGAATGCGCGCGGAGCGGAGCGGGCAGTGGCGACCGGGGCGGTGCAGACGCTGGGGTTTCCCTATTCGATCTCGCCGCAGTTCCTGGAGCGCAATCAGCGGCAGGCTCCGGAGGAGGCGTTGGAGCAACTGGAGCAGATTGGAGAGATCGCTTATAAGGCTGGGCTGGATGTGGTGGCGTATATCTCGATGGCCTTTGGGAACCCCTATGGCGATCCGTGGGACATCGACGAGGTGGTAAGCGCCGTGGATTTGATGGTGGATTCGGGAGTGTTGCAGGTTTCGCTGGCGGATACCGTGGGGCTGGCTTCGCCGGCGCTGGTGCGCGATGTGATGCGCTGTGTGTTGGATGTCCACCGTGGGTTGGAGGTGGGGGTGCATCTGCATGTGACGGCTGAGGACGCTGCGGCCAAGGTGAGGGCGGCGTATGAGGCGGGGTGCCGGCGGTTCGATAGCGCGATCGGCGGGTTAGGCGGATGCCCTTTTGCGCAGGACACGCTGGTGGGCAACCTTTCTACGGAGATTTTGCTGGCGACGCTGAAGGAGCTAGGCGCGGAGCTGCCGGATCTTCGGCCTCTGGATGGACTGAGCGCGGCCAGCCTGGAGATTGCGAAAAGGTTTGCCGCACAGGTGCAGTAAGCCAGTGAAACGTGAGTAGTAAATGAGAGCAAGAGCGATGGTTGGCATCCTATGGATGCAGTGCGGGACGAGAGTGAGGTTTAGGGATGGCGACGGTTCGGGTTGAGGATGAGGGTGGGGTTCGGACGATTACGCTGGACCGGCCGGCGCGGCGGAATGCGCTGGTGCCGGAGATGCAGGAGGAGTTGATCGTTGCGGTGCGGCAGGCTGAAGCCGCGGGAGCGCGGGTGATCGTGCTGGCGGGCCAGGGCGAGTCGTTTTGTTCCGGGCTGGACCTGAAGGTGCTGCAGGAGATGAGGGACCATAGCCTGGAAGAGCACAGGGTCGAGGCAGACCGCGTGGGGCGGATGTTTCGGGCGTTGTGGGATTGCGATCTGCCGACGATTGCGGCGGTGCATCGGGCGGCGATTGCGGGTGGGACGGGATTGGCGATGCTGTGCGACTTTACGATCGCAACACCGGAGGCGCTGTTTGGCTTTACCGAGGCGCGGATCGGATTTATACCCGCCCTGGTGGGGGTTTACCTGACGCTGTTGGTCGGGGATAAGGTGGCGCGAGGATTGCTGCTGAGCGCGAGGAAGTTTGGCGCCGATGAGGCTATGCGGCTGGGGCTGGTCAATGAGGTGGTCGATCATGACCGGCTGCGGGACCGGGTGCATGACCTGGCGAGCGAGTTGATGCAGAACTCGCCGGAGAGTTTGCGGGCGACCAAGCGGCTGCTGCGGGCACAGCAGGCGGAGTGGCTGGAGAGTGCGCTGGAGCTTGCGCTGGAGGCCAATCGGGCTTCGCGGCAGACCACTGACTTTCGCGAGGGGATCGCAGCGTTTCTGGAGAAGCGGCAGCCAGTGTGGAAGAAGAGCAGGGATTAGGGGTTAGGGATTAGGGATTAGGAAAGGCGAGGGTGCGGCTAGACTGTTGGGATGATTGAGAATGGTTCGATAGAGCAGTTGGTGGAACGGGGATTTGGCGAGACGCGGGTGCGGGTGCGCTATGCGGAAACCGATCAGATGGGCGTGGTGTATCACGCGAACTACCTGGTGTGGTTCGAGGTGGGGCGCGTCGAGTTGATGCGGGAGATGGGGGTGACCTACCGGAAGATGGAGGAAGAAGGTGCAATGATCCCGGTGGTGGAGGTGACAGCGCGCTACATGGCTTCGGCGCGTTATGATGACGTGCTGATTGTGAGAACGTTCGTGGCGGGATTGCGGGGATCGATCATCCGGTTACGGTATATGATTTTGCGGGCTGAAGATGAGCTGCTGCTGTGCGAGGGAGAGTCGGTACACCTGGTGGTTGGACGCGATATGAAGAAGTGCGAGGTTCCCGTGAAGTATGCGGATGGCTTGGCGGCGTTGCTGCACCGGACGAAGCCGGCTGGAGAGTTGAAGCGAGTAGGAGGAGAGAGTGGTGAGTGAGAAAAAGGTCGCGTTGATTACGGGCGCGAATAAGGGAATTGGGTTTGAGACGGCGCGGCAGCTAGGCAAGCTGGGCTACACGGTGTTGCTGGGGTCTCGGGATGCGCTGAAGGGTGAGGTGGCGGCGCGGCAGTTGCGTGGAGAGGGCATCGACGCGCGGGTGGTGAAGCTGGATGTGACGCGGCAGAGCGATATCGACGCAGTGGCGCGGCTGGTGGAGCGGGAGTTCGGCGCGCTGGATGTGCTGGTTAACAACGCCGGAGTGATGCTGGAGAAGGGTTGGACGCAGAATACAACCAGCGAGACGCGGCTGGAGAATCTGCGCGCGACGTTCGAGGCGAATGTTTTTGCGGTGGTTGCGCTGACGAATGCGCTGTTGCCGGCACTGAAGAAGGCTGCGGCGGCGAGGATCGTGAACGTGTCGAGCCTGCTGGGATCTGTGAGCCTGCAAGCCACGCCGGGTTCGCCAACGTACGGTACAAAGCTGTTTGCGTATAACGCGTCAAAGGCGGCGTTGAATATGTTCACGATCCACCTGGCGCATGAGCTGCGCGGAACGAAGATCAAGGTGAACTCGGCGCACCCGGGGTGGGTGAAGACCGACCTGGGCGGCAGCGCCGCGCCGATGGATGCGGTCGAGGGCGCAAAGACCGAGGTGCAGCTTGCGACGCTGCCGGAGGATGGGCCGACGGGCGGGTTCTTCCACGCGGGGCAGGCGATTGCGTGGTGAGGCAGGCAACAGTAAGTAGGGAATAGGGAGTAGAAAAGCGGGTCAGGCAGCTTTAGAGGTTTGAGCGGGTTTGGCCGCTTCGGACTTTTGGGGCGATGATTGGCTGCGGGCTTTCTCCCAGGCCTTGGCATACTTCCAGCTGGTGTACGTGGCGTGGTAGAGATGCAGCAGCAGGCCTTCGCGGCCATCGAGGAAGCCGAAGCGGAAGAGGTAGTTCCACACGAAGGTGAACTGCGGGATGAAGAATATCTGGAGCAGGAAACTGAACAGCGACGCTCCTGTACGGCCTTTGGCGACGAGCAGATTGGCGCCCAGGCTGCTGTAACGGTCCATGTGCTCGATGTAGGTGGAGAGAGTGGGATAGGCGTGGTGGATGATGTCGAAGTCAAGGGTGTCGGCGGCGCCGTCGAAGGCGATGGTTTCGTGAACGGGGCGGTCTTCAAACATCGGGGTGATGGTGAAGTTAGCGGCGGTGCGGCGAAAGAGGCGGAGCTTGGGGTCGGGATAGAAGCCGCCGCGCTTGATCCAGCGGCCGAGAAACAGGTTCCGGCGGCGGAGATAGTAGGCGTCGGTGGGCGGATTGGAGGGCAGCATGGTGCGAATCTGGGTTTGCAGCTCCGGGGAGAGTTCTTCATCGGCATCGAGGGAGAGGATCCAGGTTCCGGAACACTGGGAGATGGCGAAGTTCTTCTGGGAGGCAAAGCCGGGCCATTCGCGGTCGAAGACCTTGGCGCCGAAGCTGAGGGCGATCTCGACGGTGCGATCGGTGGAGCCGGAGTCGACGACGATGATCTCCTGGGCCCAGCGGACGCTGGCGAGCGTGCGCGGCAGATTCAGTTCTTCATTCAGTGTGACGATGGCGACGGAAAGCAGCATATCCCTCTCACAGCCGGACGAAATCAGATTAGTGAAATTGAAGCATCGTTGAGGTGCTCGCGGAGCAGGCGTTGTGTGAGCGTTCTCAGGTCTTCGCCTGTTTTGAGCAGCGTAAATGTTTTACCGGTTTCGTTCCACTCAAGTTTGAAGGAAGTGGACTGCGCCGATATCCAGACCTGGCGCACAGGTGTATTGGGGGTAAAGACAAACTTTGCGCTTTCATCTTCAAAGAGCACGTTGAGGACACCGTTCTTTTCTTCAGCCTCGAAGCCGCCGTCTTCTTCGGCGCGGATCAGGGCCTGTTTGAGGTCTTCAAGCGCGCGATCGGATTCCCGGCGAAAACTTATTTCATCCATTGTTCTTTCATTATGCGATACCCGACACCTGTGTAACCGCAGGATATTGCGCGGACCGTCCCGTTGGACGAGCGGGACGGGTTAAACGGCAGATTCGATAGGCAAAAGAGCGATTTGCAGGATATGCTCGATGGCACTGCACTTTTGAGATTATGAGATTTTGAGATTGAGTCAACGAGCGCAAGGATGGCGAGCGAGAGAATGGCGAGCGAAGAGAAACCAGAGGTAAAGAGGCCGATCAGCCAGAAAGCTCTGGCGGAGTACCTGAAGTTGTCACCGAGCACGGTATCGCTGGTGATGAACGATGCACCGCGGGCGAAGCTGATCCCGGAGGTGACGCGGCGACGCATCCTGGACGCGGCGGCTAAGTTCGACTACCGGCCGGACTTCTATGCGCGGTATCTGTACTCCAAGCGCAGTTTCACGGCGGCGGTGTTGCTGCCGGAGATACGCGAGGCCTATACGGCGGCGATCCTGGCCGGCATCGATCGCAAACTGACGCGCGAGAAATTTCTGTACTTCACGGCGCACCACTATGGCCAGGAGGACCTGATCCGGGAGTATCCGCGGCGGTTGCTGGAGCGGGCCGTCGAAGGCTTTCTGTTCATCAACACAACGCCGGTCGCGGACCCCGGACGGCCAACGGTGATGATCGGGAGCCAGCCGAAGCTGGATGGGATTCCACGCTTTGCGGTGAATAACGATATTGGCGGAGGGCTGGCGCTGGATTACCTGGCGGGGTTGGGGCACCGGAACATCGCGGTGATCAAGGGTCACCCGTGGCGGAGCTCGGCCTCGTATCGTTTCCAGGGCACAGTCAAGGCTGCCAGGGCGCGTGGCATCGTGCTGGACGAGCGGCTGGTGAAGGAACTGCACTCTGGCAACACCCCGCGGGAGATGACGATGCCGGAGGAGGGTTATCGTTGCGGCACGGAGCTGTTGGCGGCGAAGGTCCCGTTTACGGCGCTGATCGCGTTCAATGACGTGACGGCGATCGGGGCCATGCGGGCCTTTCGCGAAGCCGGGCTGCGGGTGCCGGAAGACATCTCGGTGATCGGCTTCGACGACATCGAGAGCGCGGGCTACCTGACGCCCAGCCTGACCACGCTGCGGCAGCCGCTGGAGCAGATGGGCGAGCTTGCGGCTGAGCACCTGATTGGGATGATCGAGAGCGGACAGCAGCCGCTGTCGGAGGTGTTGGTGGACCCGACGCTGATCGAGCGGGAGTCGGCGATCCGGTTGCATGGTACAGCGGCCAAGAAGCGGGCGCAGAAGCGGTAGCCCGGTTTAGAAGCGTGCGATGATGCCGGTGCTGAACTGATTGCGAACGTTGTAATCGCTGTCGTCGAGCGGGACACCGAAGCTGTATTCGATGACGCGCCAGTCGATGTGCGGTGCGACCTTGTGGTCGATGCCGGCAACGAATTGGAGATCGAAGTGACCATCCAGCGGACGGCCGACACGATTTTCTACACCGAGATAGCCGAAGAGGAACTCAAAGTAAGGCTTGATTTTGGCGTGTTTATCGGGGAAGGCGACGCGCGGGCCGAAGACGAGAGAATTAACGCCCAGGCCTTTGTCGCGGAGGTAGGAGAAGCGCAGATCGATGCCGCTTTTGACGCCTCTGCCGCTTTCATCCTGCAACGAGAAGGTTGGGCCGAAGATCCAAGGCTGGGTGGCGTCGGGTCCGATGTGTGCGGTAGAAAAACTGGCGCCGATGCCGGCCTCTGCGTGGGCGGGAAGGGTGAAGAGTGCGGATGCGGCTAAGAGTGCGGCGGTTACGGCCAGTTTCATGGGAGGTCTCTCCTTGTGAGGGAAGTAGTTGCATTGGAGGAACGGTCGAGAGGCGACTTCTTGCTGTGTCGCTAAGATTTTATAAGTGCTTCGCCGCTTGGCGGGGCCGTTTACTTTGGAGGGCACGACGCGGAGGCTGCGGTGGGATCGAAGTGCTGGGTGGCGTCGGAGAACTGGAAGGGCTGGCAGGCGAAACTGCGCAGGTGGGCCGATTCGAAGGTATGGGAGTAGTCGAGCGGGCTGGCTGCCTCCTGGGCGCTCATGCGTCCGGTGGCGGTAACCAGGGTGAAGTGCTGGTAGGGGTCTGCGGGGTCGGGCTGGAGCCAGCGACGCAGGATGCTGCAAGTGGGCGCGGGCGGGGTGTGTTTGTCGGCGGGGGTTTGAGCGGCAGGAGCGGGTGCGGTGCAATCGCGCGCCGCCGAGACAAAGCTCATGGTGATGATGGCGTGCTTGTTGAGGACGCGGAGGTGTGCCTCGTTCTCGGTGTAGTTGCCCTTCGCGTCGGTGGAGTCGGCGTGGAAGATGGCGCGATAGCGGTCGCGTTCGAGCAGCGATCGCGCGGTGCGGACGAAGGTGGAGGGGGTGGTGCGTGGGTCGTCGAAGGAGTTGGCGACGAAGACGGTGGCGACGCGGCGCCAGTTGTCGCCGTCGGGGACAAGGATGGCGGTGACAATGTGCTGGTCGAGCTCGACGGTGAGGATGGCGTCGAGGTCGGAGTCGGTGCCGAGCTCGGCGAACTCCAGCTGGATGGAGCGGGGCATGGCGATGTGTCCGCGCTGCAGATACTGGCCGGGTGCGCCGACGGCGGAGAGCGCGGCGGCGCGAGTGCGATCGTCATCGATGCGCAGCTGGCGGGTGAGCGATTGCGGGGCAGGGACGCCGTAGCTAACGGCGACGAACTGGATAGCACCCATGCCGGAGCTTACGGGGGCGATGGGCGCAGGGGCAGGAGCGCGTGGCGGCGCGGTGGGGGGCGAGCCGCTGTGGCGCTGGGCCAGGAGCTGCGGAGCGGCCAGGGTAATGGCGAGAAGAGCGATGCTACAGCGCATGATGAGCGTGGAACGGGTTAGCTAAAAGGGAATGTCTTCGTCGGTGATGCCCTGATCGGCGTAATCGGGTGCGGAGGAAGCGGCGCTGCTGGATGAGGGACGCGAGGCGGAGTAACCTCCGGAGCGTTCACCGCCTTCGGAGCCGCCTCCCTTGCCACCGAGCAGAGAGAGCTCGTTGACGAGGATTTCGGTCTTGTATTTTTTCTCGCCGGAGGTCTTGTCATCCCAGGAGCGCGTCTGGATCTTGCCTTCGACGAAGAGCTGCGAGCCTTTTTTGACGTAGTCGCGGACGATCTCGGCGGTTCGCTGGAAGCAGACGAGGTTGTGCCACTCAGTCTTGTCGGCCCAGTTGCCCTGCGCGTCTTTGGCGCGGTCGGCGGTGGCAAGTGAGAAGCTGGCGACGGTCATGCCGCCTGCGGTGGTGCGGATTTCGGGGTCCTTGCCGACGTTGCCGAGCAGGAAAACTTTGTTGACGCCTTTAGCCATTGAAATGCTCCGTTCAGGTGATGAGGATAGCAGAGTGACAGGGAGTAGGGAGTAGGGAGTAGGGAATAGGGTCAAGAACGGCGGCGTTCGCCGACGAGTTTGGAGACGGCTAATAGCAGTGTTAGCGTGCCGGTTGGGAGGCAGCCCATGGCCAGCATGAGGGCGAGCCAGCCACCGGTGGTGTGCGGGCCTTGTTTGGTGACTCCGCCGAAGAGCGTCAGCATCAGGCCTGCGGAGACGGCTCCCGTGAGGAAGATGGCTGAGCCGGCGGTGAGGAGTTTGCGGGTGTCAGGTTGCATTAGCGGTAGACGGCCAGCATGGCGTAGACGATGACGCCGGAGACCGAGACGTAAAGCCAGATGGGGTAGGTCCAGCGGGCGAGGATGCGGTGCTCGGGGAAGCGGCCGGTGAGGGAGAGGAAGAAGGTGAAGAGGATCATGGGAAGACATACGATGGCCAGGAAGATGTGCGGCAGCAGAAGAACCCAGAGGTAGATGAAGCGGGCTGTGGGGTAGGCCTT
>Ga0302314_10003706_pt1 | contig 28116 bp, 26 predicted proteins | sample III_Palsa_N2_3_FD_200533 | JGI IMG/M metagenome (GOLD analysis project Ga0302314, IMG submission 200533) | Peat permafrost microbial communities from Stordalen Mire near Abisko, Sweden - III_Palsa_N2_3 | ecosystem: Environmental > Terrestrial > Soil > Palsa > Peat permafrost | place: Sweden...
CCGCTGCCCCACCCGCACTGCGCGGCCCCGCCGCCGCCCCGGCCCGCGCCCCCGGCACCCGCGCCGGTCCTGGCGCCCAGGCCCACCGCTGTCCGGCACCCGCGGGCCGTCCTGCCGCCGCCGCCCTCGCCCGTGCACACCCATGCCACCACCGCGGTCGCGGTGACGCCGCCGCCCATCGCGGACAGCACCACGACCGTCCCCCCGGCCTCCCCCGAGGCCGCCTTCATCTTCGTCGCCGTCACCCTGCCTGCGGTGATCGCGGCCGGGGCGGGATTCATCAGCCACTCCATCGGGAGACACCGTGGATTCTGGGGTTCATTCTCTTCACGCTGCTCGGTGCCCTGGCCGCCGTGCTGATCCTGGCCACCTTCGGCCGCACCTCCCGCTCCCGCGAGGGCACCTTCTCCGCGGGCGCGCTCGGCTTCCTCGGGTCGGTCACCCTGTCCTCGTTCATCCTGGTCACCGCGTTCCTCATCGCCGGGTCCTGGTCGAACCTCAACACCGCGAGGGGGCACACCTTCGACGAGGCCAGGGCCCTCAACGCGGCCTACAGCGACGCCGACAGCACCACCCGCCCGCTGCTGCGCGACTACGTCACCTCGGTCATCGACAGCGAGTTCGCGACCATGGCGCACGGCCGCGCCGACAACGCCACCTGGAGCGCACTGGACAGGGTCAACCAGCATGTCGACGCCCTCCCCGCCTCGGCGGCCCGCACCCAGGAGCAGACCGACCTGGAGGCCGTCTACACCACCCGGGAGATCCGGCTGGCCGACACCGCCGACATCCTGCCGGGACCGCTGTACCCGGGCATGATCGGCCTCGGACTGCTGGTGCTGCTGTACGCGCCGATCGCCGGACTGACCTTCGGCCTGCGGGAGGCGGTCGCCCTGGGGGCGGTCGGGGCGGTGGTCGGATTCGGGGTCTTCATGGTGCTGCACATGAACCATCCCTACTCCGGGCCGATCCATGTGACACCGATCGCGTACACCCAGACTCTCACCCGCTTCGCACAGCTCTCCAGCGGATCGGCGTAGGGCTAGGATCACGCCTGTGGACTCCATAGTGGCGCTGAAGATCCTGGTCGCGGGTGGTTTTGGAGCGGGCAAGACCACCCTCGTCGGTGCGGTGAGCGAGATCCGTCCGCTGCGGACGGAGGAGCGGTTGAGCGAGGCCGGCCGGCCCGTCGACTCCACCGACGGGGTGGAGGGGAAGACCACCACCACGGTGGCGATGGACTTCGGCCGGATCGACATCCGCGAGGGCCTGGCCGTCTACCTCTTCGGCACGCCCGGCCAGGACCGCTTCTGGTTCGTCTGGGACGAGTTGGCGCTCGGCGCGCTCGGCGCGGTGGTCCTGGCCGACACCCGCAGGCTGGAGGACTGCTTCCCCTCGGTCGACTACTTCGAGCGGCGCGGCATCCCCTTCGTGGTCGCCGTCAACTGCTTCGACGGAGCGCGGCAGTACCCCGCCGAACAGGTCCGCACCGCGCTGGACCTGGACCCGGCGATCCCGCTGGTGCTGTGCGACGCCCGCTCGCGCGACTCCGTCAAGAACGTGCTGGTCGAGGTCGTGGAGCTGGCGCTCGCCACCTGAGCCCCGCGGCCCGGGCTACCTCAGGCCGGACACCGGCAGCCGGGCGTTGGTGAGCGTCTGCGGATCGTCCGTGAGCACCTGCAGCAGCACCCTGCCGGTCGGACTGACCGGCAGGGCCGACCCCTTGCGGACCAGGACATAGCTGCCGGACTGCTGCGCCCGCAGCGTCCGGGGGCCCGAGACCACCCTCCAGTCGATGTCGATCCAGTAGGCGCTGTCGGTGGCGAAGCTCGGGGTGACCGGCTGCGAGGAGGTGTTCCGCAGGGTGAAGCTGATCCGCTCCACCGTCGGCAGGCCCGCCGACTGCGCGCCGGGAGCCAGCGCGAGGCCGTGGACGGCGAGCGGCGGCGGGGTCAGCACGGCGGTCAGCAGGCAGCCCAGCGCGGGCAGTGCCAGCACCGCGGGCAGCGCCAGCCGCACCCGCCGGTCCCGCAGCGGCGCGGGCCGCCACTGGTACAGGCCGGAGAAGTCCGCCTGGCTGCAGGTCGCCCAGGCCACCAGCCACAGCGGTACCAGCAGCACGAAGTAGGTCTCGGTGGAGCGGGTCGCCAGGTAGAAGGCCGGCCAGGGCAGTACCGCCAGCGCCGGTGCCAGCCGCCGGGGGAACAGCAGGAACCCGGCGAGGATGCCGACCAGCAGCGCGAGCGCGGCCGTGGAGTACATGCCGAGGTCGCCGCTGCCGCCGGTCAGGAAGGCGCTGATGTTCACCGGCCCCAGACCCTGCGGGCTGGCGTGCTGGGTGAGCACCGAGAACAGCCCCTGCAGCCAGGCCGACCCGTCGCGGATCGCGAACGGCAGGTTCAGCAGCAGGAAGGCCGCCAGCGCCAGGCCGGTGTAGCGGGCCGTCACCAGCAGCGCGCCCCGCCACGGGAGTTCGCCGCGCCGCGCCAGCAGGATCCCGGCGATCAGGAACGGGGCCATGAACCACGCCAACTGGTGTGCGCAGAGCGCGATGCCGAGGCACACCGCGCTGAGGACGCCGCTGCGCCCGAGCACCCCGCCGGTGCCGGTGCGGGTCCAGCGGTACAGCACCACCAGCAGGAAGGGCAGGATCAGGAAGATGGGGTAGCCGTTCCTGGCGTAGGTGGAGAACCAGTCGAAGCCGAAGCAGATCAGCGTGGCCGCGGGGCGCAGGTGCACCGGCAGTATCCGGAACATCAGCAGCGCGGTGAGTACCAGCGCGCCGGTGCTCATGATCCCGGCGACGGGCACCCAGGAGGGCACCCACAGCACGAACGGCGCGGTCAGCAGCGCGCTCAGCGGCGGATAGCCGTAGCTGTCCGCGAACTGCCCGTTCATCAGCGGGGTCGTGCCGACGTGGAACTGCTGGGCGAACCCGGGCCAGTGCACCCCGTAGGCATGGCCGCCGTGGGCGAAGGAGGTGGCCGCGAGCGTGATCAGCGGCCCCTCGTCGTCCCCGTAGGCCCGGGAGTGGTGCCCGGTGCCGGCGGCGAAGAGCTCGGCGAGCCGCAGCAGCGCGACGACGAGTATCGCCACATCGACCCGTACCAGCGCACGCTGCCGCCGAACGGCCAGCACCAGTACGGAGAGCAGCAGCATCGCCCCGTAGAGCAGGATCAGCAGCAGGAACAGCCCCGGGTCGCCGAGGGACTGCGAGCGCAGGGCGTCGGCCGTGCCCTGGAACAGTGAGAGCAGTGCCAGCAGGCTCAACCCGCGGTGCAGGTACGAGGGTCGGCCCTCGGCTGCGGACGGGTCGCTCGCGGCGGCGGAACTGCCGCTGCGGGTGAGGGCAGAGGTGACTGTCATCCGTGCGGTGCCGTCTCCAGGAGGGGGTTGGCGGAGACCCCCACGCTAGCCCGTGCGGCCGGGTCGGCGGAGCCCGCCCCCCTGCGCGGCCGGAATCCGTCCATTCGGCCAATGACGCGGTCACACAAGCCTCACAATAGGTCTTCACCGGATCGGCACATCGCGGAGGCGGGTCACGGAGCGAGGACGGAGCAGTGGTCGCAGACGTGGCGCAGACGGCGGCGCGGGACCCGGAACGCCGGGCCTCCTGGCGTTCCGGGCTGGGCTGTGCCGCGACCCTGCTGAGCGTCGCCGCTCTGGTGACGGTGGGTCAGATCGCGGGCGGGATCGTGCACCGGCACAGCCGGCAGGAGCCGGCCGCGCCGGACGCCGCGCAGCTGGCCGAGCAGCTGGACGCGCTGCCCGCCCGGGAGCAGGCCGTGCCGGCGACGCCGGGCGGCGTGTCCCGGCTGCTCGCCGAGGTGCGGCTCCCGGCCGGGACCCGGACCGACATCGCCGTGCACCCCGGCGACTTCGTGGCCGCGCTCGGCCTCACCGGTGACTGCGTCTACATCGACGTCCACGCCGGCCGGCTGTTCGCCTGGCCCGCCCCGATGCTGGCGCCCTGCACCGCGGTCGGCGCCTACCGGGCGGTCGTCACCGGACGGCAGCGCTCCGCGGCGCCGCCGTCCGGTCCCTCGCTCCCGATCCGCCGGGCCTAGCCGGGGCCTTCCTCAGCGGAGGTCACCCTCGGGCCCGCGTCCGCTCCAGGACCAGGCGTAGCGCCCGTCGTCACTGGCGCGTCCGCCCTCGGCGAGGTCCAGCGGACGGAAGGTGTCCACCATCACCGCGAGTTCGTCGAAGCGCTCGGCGCCGATGCTGCGCTCGTAGGCGCCGGGCTGCGGCCCGTGGGTGTGCCCGCCGGGGTGCAGCGACACCGAGCCCTGGGCGATGCCCGAGCCCTTGCGGGCCTCGTAGTCGCCGCCGCAGTAGAACATCACCTCGTCGCTGTCCACATTGGCGTGGTAGTAGGGGACGGGGATCGACAGCGGGTGGTAGTCCACCTTCCGCGGCACGAAGTTGCAGATCACGAAGTTGTGGCCCTCGAAGACCTGGTGCGCGGGCGGCGGCTGGTGGATGCGGCCGGTGATGGGCTCGTAGTCGCTGATGTTGAAGGCGTACGGGTAGAGGCAGCCGTCCCAGCCGACCACGTCGAAGGGGTGCTCGGGGGTGGTGAACACGGTCCCGCCGATGGCGCCGCCGACGCGGTGCTTGACGTAGATGTCGACGTCGCCCTCCTCCTCGGAGACCAGCGGGCCGACCGGTCCGCGCAGGTCGCGCTCGCAGAAGGGCGCGTGCTCCAGCAGCTGCCCGAACTTCGAGAGGTAGCGCTTGGCCGGGGTGATGTGGCTGTTGGCCTCGATGGCGTACAGCCGCAGCGGGGCGTCCCCGGTCGGCAGCCAGCGGTGGGTGGTGGCGCGCGGGACGATCACATAGTCGCCCTCGCCCACCTCCAGGCTGCCGAAGACGCTCTCCATGACGCCCGTTCCGGACTCGACGTAGACGCACTCGTCGCCTATGCCGTTGCGGTACAGCGGGGAGGGCAGTCCGGCGGCGACGTACGCGATGCGCACATCGGCGTTGCCGAGGACGACCCTGCGGTCGCGGACCGGGTCGGTCTGCCGCCAGCTCTCGCCGGGGAAGAGGTCGTGCAGCCGGAAGTGGTAGGGCTTCAGCGGGTGGTTGGGCTCGGGCTTGTCCTCGGGAAGCTGCCACACCCTGCTGTCGACCAGCGCCGAGGGCAGATGTCGGTGGTAGAGCAGGGAGGAGTCGGAGGAGAAGCCCTCCTCGCCCATCAACTCCTCGAAGTACAGCGCTCCACTGTCGTCCCGATGCTGCGTGTGCCTCTTCGGGGGGACCGATCCCGCGCTGCGGTAGTACGCCACTTTTCGCCTCCTGAGCGACTCTGGCCAGGACTGATGCCCCTGGTGAGGGGCCACCGTCACCATCCCACGGCCCGCACCCCCGCGCTGTCAAGGAACCGGGGGCCCGGTCAAGGTCCGCGACGGCAACTCTCCGGACACGTGAATGTAACGATCAGCCAACCTTGCAGAAAGTTGCTGCAAGAGCTTTCTGCCCGGTTGGCGCCGCTGCTACGTTCCTCCCCAAGCCCGACGGCAGCACTCGGGCCACCCCACCCACCGAGGAGTGCACCATGCGTCGTGGCATCGCGGCAGCCGTCCTGGCAACGGCGATAGCGGTTTCTGCAAGCGCTTGCGGAAGCGGCAGCAGCGCGGGCTCGTCCACCAAGGCCGGCGGACCGGTCACCATCACCTGGTGGGACACCTCCGACTCCACCAATGAGGCGCCGACCTACAAGGTGCTGGTCGCCGAGTTCGAGAAGGCCAACCCCAGCATCACGGTCGACTACGTCAACGTGCCCTTCGGCACCGCGGAGGCCAAGTTCCAGACCGCCGCCGGCAGCACCGGGGCCCCGGACGTGCTGCGCTCCGACGTCGGCTGGACCCCCGCCTTCGCCAAGGCCGGCTACCTGGCCCCGCTGGACGGCACCCCCGCCATGGCCGACCAGGGCGCCTTCGAGCAGACCCTGATCAAGCAGGCCAGCTACGACGGCCACGTCTACGGCGCCCCGCAGGTCACCGACACCCTCGGGCTGATGTACAACAGGGCGGTCCTGGCCAGGGCCGGCATCACCGCGCCCCCCACCACCTGGGCCGCGCTCAAGGCCGACGCCGCGCTGATCGAGCAGAAGGCCGGGGTCGACGGCTTCGCGCTGGAGGCGAGCTCCTACTACGCGATGCCGTTCCTGTTCGGTGAGGGCACCGACATGGTGAACGCCTCCACCGACAAGGTCACCATCGACTCGGCGGCAGCGGTCCGGGCGATCACCACCGCCAAGAGCTTCGTCGGCGCACCCGGTGTGTCCAAGCTGGACATCACCGCGAACGCCGACACCGACATCCTGGACGCGTTCGAGAACGGCAAGGTGGCGATGATCGTCCAGGGGCCCTGGGACCTCACCAACGTCTACACCGGCTCCGCCTTCACCGACCGGGCCAACCTCGGCATCGCCCCGGTCCCGGCCGGGTCCACCGGCACGGCCGGCGCGCCCACCGGCGGCCAGAACCTCGTCGCCTACGCCGGGGCCGACGCCGCCCACCTGGCCGCCGCCGAGAAGTTCATCGGCTTCATGACCTCCGCGGCCAGTGAGACCACCACCGCGCTGAAGAACGGCACCCTGCCGGCCCGCCCCGACTCCTACACCGCCGCCGTCAACGCCGACCCGGGCATCGCCGGCTTCCAGGCCATCCTCAAGGACTCGGTGCCCCGCCCCGCGCTGCCCCAGCACAGCTCCCTCTACGGCCCCTTCGGCACCGACTACACCAAGATCCTGGCCGGCCAGGAGAGCATCGCGAGCGGCCTGAACACCAGCGCCCAGGCCATGCTCCAGCTGCTCCAGGGCTTCAGCATCCAGCACTGACCACCGACGCCACGCGACATCAAGAAAGGGGGTGCCCGCATGACCCTCGCAGGGATCAAGCGGTCCTACGACCGGCACTGGTACGCCTGGGCCATGGCCGCGCCGGTGGTCGTGGTCCTCGGCGTCCTGGTGCTGTACCCGCTCGGCCGCGGCGCCTACCTGTCACTGACCGATGCCACCAGCCTCAACGTCGGCCGCACCATCGGCATGAACCACATCCCCGACACCTACTCATGGGTGGGGCTGCGCAACTACACCCGGATCCTCAGCGGAGCCGACCACGAGTTCTGGCCGCACTTCGTCTGGACCATCGTCTGGACCGCCGGCTGCGTCACCCTCGCCTACACCATCGCCCTGGGCCTCGCCGTCCTGCTCAACCGCCCGATGCGGTTCCGCACCCTGTACCGGGTGCTGCTGGTGCTGCCCTGGGCCGTGCCGACCTTCGTCACCATGTTCTCCTGGCGGCTGATGCTCGCCGACAACGGCGTGGTGGACACCCTGCTGGGGTATCTGCACCTGCCCGCCCCCGGCTGGCTCAGCGTCCCGATCTGGCAGCAGGTCTCGGCCATCGGGGTCAACACCTGGGCCAGCGTGCCCTTCCTGATGGTGTCGCTGCTCGGCGGCATGCAGGCCATCCCCAAGGAGCTCTACGAGGCCGCCGAGGTCGACGGCGCCACCGCCTGGCAGCGCTTCCGGCATGTCACCCTGCCCGGACTGCGGCCGGTCAGCAGCACCATCATCCTGCTCGGCGTCATCTGGACCTTCAACCAGTTCAATGTGATCTTCCTGCTGTTCGGGACCAACGGGGCCGACAGCGTCCAGATCCTGGTCACCTACGCCTACCAGCTCTTCTACGGGCAGCAGCCGCAGGACTTCGCCGACTCCGCCGCCTACGGCGTGATCATCCTCTCTATGCTGGTGGTGTTCACGAGCATCTACCGCCGCTGGCTGGCCCGGAACGAACAGCAGGTGGCGGTATGAGCACCGGCCAGGACCTCCGGCAGCGGCGCAGCACGCCGACCGCCGCCACCCCGCCCGCCGACCGGCCCAGGCCCGTGCGCCCCCGCGGGGAGCGCGGCCGGGGCGCCTCGCTGCTGCTGCACACCACGCTGTCGCTGGCCGGACTGGTCGCGCTCTTCCCGGTGGCCTGGATCGCCTACATCTCGCTGGGGCCAGGCACCGACGACTTCCTCCACCCCGGACGGATCCTCGGCAGGGCCTCGCTGTCCAACTACGGCTACGTCCTGTTCCACACGGACTTCTTCACCTGGTTCGCGAACTCGGTCATCGTCGGCCTCGGCACCATGGTCTTCGGGGTGCTGATCGCCGCGAGCGCGGGCTACGCGGTCTCCCGGATGCGCTTCCCCGGGCACCGCCAGCTGATGTGGACCTTCCTGCTCACCCAGATGTTCCCGGTGTCGGTCCTGCTGGTCCCGCTCTACACCATCATGGCGAAGCTGGACCTGCTGAACAGCTACCAGGGCCTGATCCTGATCTACTGCAGCACCGTGGTGCCGTTCTGCGCCTTCATGATGAAGGGCTACTTCGACACCATCCCGGTGGAGATCGACGAGGCCGGGCGGGTGGACGGCCTCAGCCCCTTCGGCGTCTTCTGGCGGCTGATCATCCCGCTGGCCAGGCCCGGCCTGGCCGTCGCCGGGTTCTACAGCTTCCTGACCGCCTGGGGAGAGGTCGCCTACTCCTCCATCTTCATGCTCTCCTCCGACAAGTACACGCTCGCGGTGGGGATCCAGACCTTTGTCAGCGAGTACAGCCAGCAGTGGAACCTGATGGCCGCGATGGCCGTGCTGGTGGCCATACCCGCCGCGCTGGTCTTCTACCTGGTGCAGAAGCACCTGGTCACCGGCCTCACCGCCGGCGGCACCAAGGGCTGACCCGCCCCCACTCTCGTGCCACACCCCCAGCCCGAACCACCAAGGGATCCGATGACGAAGCACCTTCCTGCCCCGACCCTGCGCGCCGAGGAGGCCGACGCACCGCGCAGACCCGGCTGGTGGCGTGACGCGGTGATCTACCAGGTCTACCCGCGCAGCTTCGCCGACGCCGACGGCGACGGCATGGGCGACCTGGCGGGGGTCCGCTCCCGGCTGCCCTACCTCCGCGACCTGGGCGTGGACGCCGTGTGGCTGTCCCCCTTCTATGCCTCCCCGCAGGCGGACGCCGGCTACGACGTCTCCGACTACCGGGTCGTGGACCCGATGTTCGGCGACCTGGCCGACGCCGAGGGACTGATCGCGGACGCCCACGCCCTGGGCCTGCGGGTCATCGTCGACCTCGTGCCCAACCACGCCTCCGACCAGCACACCTGGTTCCGCCAGGCGCTGCGCGAGGGCCCGGGTTCGCCGCTGCGCGGACGTTTCCACTTCCGCCCCGGCCGGGGCGGAAGCGGCGAACTGCCGCCCAACGACTGGGAGTCCATCTTCGGCGGCCCCGCCTGGACCCGCACCGCCGACCCCGACGGCACCCCCGGCGAGTGGTACCTGCACCTCTTCGCCCCGGAGCAGCCCGACTTCAACTGGGACAGCCCCGCCGTCGCCGACGAGTTCCGCTCGGTGCTGCGCTTCTGGCTGGACCTCGGCGCGGACGGCTTCCGGATCGACGTCGCCCACGGCATGGTGAAGGCCGCCGGGCTGCCGGACATCGGCGTCCACGACCAGATCCGGCTGCTCGGCAACGATGTGCTGCCCTTCTTCGACCAGGACGGCGTCCACGAGATCTACCGCGACTGGCGCCGCATCCTGGACGAGTACGGCACCGACCCGGAGACCCGCCGCATCGCGGTCGCCGAGGCCTGGACGCCGACGGTCGAGCGCACCGCCAACTACCTGCGCCGGGACGAACTGCACCAGGCGTTCAACTTCCAGTACCTGGGCACCCCCTGGGACGCGGCGGCGCTGCGCGCGGCCGTCGACGCCTCGCTGGACTCGATGCGCCCGGTCGGCGCGGCGACCACCTGGGTGCTGTCCAACCACGACGTGGTCCGCCACCTCACCCGCCTCGGCCGCGGCGACGACGAGCAGGACCTGCGCCGGGCGCGTGCCGCCACGCTGCTGATGCTGGCCCTGCCCGGCTCCGCCTACCTGTACCAGGGTGAGGAGTTGGGTCTGCCCGAGGTGCTGGACCTGCCCGACGCGGCCCGCCAGGACCCGGCGTTCCACCGCGCCCGCGGCACCGAGGCGGAGGGGCAGGAGGGGTTGCGCGACGGCTGCCGGGTCCCGCTGCCCTGGTCGGGATCGGCCGCGCCCTACGGCTTCGGCCCGGTCGAGGGCGGCCCGAGCTGGCTGCCGCAGCCGGCCGAGTGGGCCAAGCTCGGCGTCGAGGCGCAGACCGGGGACCACGGCTCCACCCTGGAGCTCTACCGTGCCGCCCTGTCCGCCCGCCGTGGCCATCCGGCGCTGGGCGCGGGCGAGGCGGTCGAGTGGCTGGAGGCGCCCGAGGGCGTGCTCTGCTTCCGGCGCGCCCGCGTCGACGGTGTGTTCGCCTGCACCGTGAACACCACCTCCGCGCCCGTCACCCTGCCCGCCCCCGGCCGGATGCTGCTGCCCTACCCGGGCCGGGGTGACCGTGGTCGGGGGCGAGGTCGTGCTGCCGGCCGACACGACCGTCTGGTGGGACTGCTGACGTGGCGTCAACTCCCATGCGGCTGGCTGATATCGCCGTGCAGGCCGGAGTGAGCGAGGCCACCGTCTCCCGGGTGTTCAACGGGAAGGCGGGGGTCTCCGCGGCCACCCGGCAGACCGTGCTCGCGGCGCTGGACGTGCTCGGCTACGACCGGCCGGTGCGGCTGCGGCAGCGCAGCGCCGGGCTGATCGGCCTGATCACGCCCGAGCTGAGCAACCCGATCTTCCCGGCGCTGGCGCAGGTGATCCAGCAGGTGCTGACCCGCCACGGCTACACGCCGCTGCTGTGCACGCAGACCCCCGGCGGCTCCACCGAGGACGAGCTGGTCGACATGCTGGTGGACCGGGGGGTCACCGGCATCGTCTTTGTCTCCGGGCTGCACGCCGACACCACCGCCGACGTGGAGCGCTATGCCCGGCTCGCCGGGCGCGGGGTGCCCTTCGTGCTGATCGACGGCTACAGCGAGCACATCGCCGCGCCGTTCGTCTCGCCCGACGACCGGCTGGCGATGCGGATGGCGGTGCAGCACCTGGCCGAACTGGGCCACGAGCGGATCGGACTGGCCGTCGGCCAGCGCCGCTACGTCCCGGTGCTGCGCAAACTGGAGGGCTTCACGGCGGCCTGCGCGGAGCTGCTGGGGCAGGACGCGGCGCAGATCTCCGAGCGGATCAAGCACACCCTGTTCAGCGTCGAGGGCGGCCATGCCGCCGCCGGCACGCTGCTGGACGCCGGCTGCACCGCCATCGTCTGCGCCAGCGACCTGATGGCCTTCGGGGTGATCCGGGCCGCGCGGCAGCGGGGCCTGGCCGTGCCCGGCGACGTGTCCGTGGTCGGTTTCGACGACTCGCCGCTGATCGCCTTCGCCGACCCGCCGCTGACGACCATTCGCAAACCGGTCGAGGCGATGGGCGGCGCGGCGGTCGACGCGCTGCTGGAGGAGATCCACGGCAACGCCGTGCACCGCGCCGAGTTCGTGTTCCAGCCCGAGCTGGTCGTGCGGGGCTCCACCGGCGCCGCCCGCACAGCGATACGCTGATCGGAGACAACAGAACGACTGACGGAGATGCCTCCTTGAACACAGCGCGGCTGGCGGACATCGCGGCACAGGCGGGCGTCAGCGAAGCGACCGTCTCCCGCGTGCTGAACGGCAAGCCGGGGGTGTCCGCCGCCACCCGGCAGACCGTGCTGGCCGCCCTGGACGTTCTCGGCTACGAGCGGCCCACCCGGCTGCGGCAGCGCAGCGCCGGGCTGATCGGCCTGATCACGCCCGAGCTGAGCAACCCGATCTTCCCGGCGTTCACCCAGGTCATCGAGCAGGTGCTGACCCGCTACGGCTACACCCCGGTGCTGTGCACGCAGACCCCGGGCGGCTCCACCGAGGACGAGCTGGTCGAGCTGCTGGTGGAGCGCGGGGTGACCGGCATCTGCTTCATCTCGGGCCTGCACGCCGACACCACCGCCGACACCGAGCGCTATGCCAGGCTCATCGGCAAGGGCGTCCCCTTCGTCATGATCAACGGCTACAGCCCCAGGATCACCGCGCCGTTCATCTCCCCGGACGACCGGGCGGCGATGCACATGGCGGTCCAGCACCTGGCCGGCCTCGGCCACACCCGGATCGGCCTCGCGGTCGGACCGGCCAGGTTCGTGCCGGTGGAGCGCAAGCTGGAGGGCTTCACGGACGCCATGGGGTCCCGGTTCGGCCTGGACGCCGCCGCCGTGGGCGAGCTGGTCCAGCACTCGCTGTTCACCGTGGAGGGCGGCCAGGCGGCCGCGAGCGTGCTGCTCGACCGGGGCTGCACCGCGATCGTCTGCGGCAGCGATCTGATGGCCTTCGGCGCGATCAGGGGAGTCCGGGGCCGGGGGCTCTCCGTCCCCGGCGACGTCTCGGTCGTGGGTTTCGACGACTCGCCGCTGATCGCCTTCGCCGACCCGCCGCTGACCACGATCCGCCAGCCGGTGGAGGCGATGGGCGCGGCGGCGGTCAATGTGCTGCTGGAGGAGATCAGCGGCAACCCGGCGCAGCGCGGCGAATTCGTGTTCCAGCCCGAGCTGGTCGTCCGCGGCTCCACCGGCACCGCGCGGCCCCGGCCCTGACCGGCACAGAGGGAGCCTGCCCCGCTCGACGGGACAGGCTCCCTCTGTGCTTCCGGCTCAGACCAGCTCGGCGTCCTGCTCGACGCCGATCGCGCCCAGGTACAGGCCGAGCACCAGCCGGGCGATCGTCGGGTACGCGCCGAGCGGCTCCGCCGCCGGGCACTCCGCCTCGGCCGCGACCGACTTCAGCAGATCGCCGTCGATCTCGGGGCCGATCAGGTAGGGGGCCAGCGCGGGCTGCACACAGCCGGTCTCGCGCAGGTGGGCGGCGGCAGCGGCCACCGCGCCCGGCTCGTCCAGGGTCGCGGCCACCACCGGCACCGCGAGCCGTGCCGCCAGCAGCACGCCGGTGACCTCGGCGAGCTGCAGGGCCTCGGGTCCGCCCACGGTCGCCAGCACGATGCCGTCGGCGGAGGTGTTGACGGCGAACAGCCGGGCCCGGTCGGCGCGGGCCAGCCCTGCCTCGGACAGGCGGACGTGCAGGGCCTCGGCGAGCAGCGGGTGCGGGCCGAGGGTGTCGGTCGTGCGGACCTCGCCGTCGAGGGCGGCCAGCGCCTCCTGGAAGGAGGTGCTGGGGCCGGGGAGCAGGGGGACCAGGACGGGGGCGGGTGATCCCGCCTCTGCGGCCCTGACCAGGAGGTCGGCGAGGGTGGGGGCGGTCCCGCCGCCCTCCGTGTCGGCGGCCGCGCTGACATAACCGGCGGTGATGTCGATGCCGGGCTGTTCGGCGCGGACCAGCGAGACGAGCTCGTCGGCGATCTGCTGTGCGCCCTGACCGGCCTCGGAGGGCACGGCCAGGAGCAGGGAGGGGCTGCCCGCGGGGATCTCGGGACGTTCGGGGCGGCGGTGGCGGCCACGCGCCCGCGAGCCGGGAGTGCGGACGGGCAGCGGGGTGCTGGAAGTGGCGGCAGAGCTCATGTCGGACGATCGTAGGTCATACGTGCGGAGACTGAGAGACGGGCTCCCGCTTTCTTCACCGAACTCCCAGCCAACTGACCCAATGCGCCCTGGATCACCTGGGATTGATGGCAGATGACCGCAATGCCGGACATATCCCCGGGGAACCATGCCGGGGTGACCAGCGTCACACAGAGTGCACTCCCCGGTGGTTACTGACTGTGGGTCACTGTGGCGCTCCGGGCGGTCGATCTTGCTGCTCGCTGCACTGCGCCCGTCGCCCACAGTCGCGGGAGGGCTGCGATATGTCCCTTTCGTATCGCGAACTGGCTCGTGCGGAGCGCAAGTTGTCACATGTGGTGAACGCACGTGCACACGCATAAGCAGCTGCACGTGCACCTGCACTGGCGTTATCATTACATGCAGTGAGGCGGATCGTTGTCTCGCCAAGCGCCACTCGCACCTCCAGGAGACACCTATGCGTCGCACGTACAACGGCATGGCCGCCACGGAGATTGCCGGTGCGGTCTGGCAGAAGAGCCGTCTGAGCAATTCGCAGGGGGCCTGCGTGGAGTTGGCGCGCCTCGACGACGGCGGGATCGCGGTGCGTAACTCCCGCTTCCCGGAAGGGCCCGCGCTCATCTACACGCGGGCGGAGATCGCGGCCCTGCTGGACGGGGTGAAGAAGGGCGAGTTCGACCACCTCGCCGAATAGCACCGGGCCGAACGGCGCCGGTTGCGACGCATCACACAGGAGCGGTACGGCGGGCCCGGTCAGCGGCCGCCGTACCGCTCCTCTTCCCCGCAGGACAGATCGAAGAGTGCCCAGACCACCTTTCCGGCGGTCACCGGGTGCCAGCCCCAGGAGCGGCTGAAGGAGTCGACCAGGTGCAGTCCCCGGCCCGACTCGGCGATGAAGTCGGCCTCCCGGGCGACCGGACCCGCGGTGCTCGGGTCGCTCACCGCGCAGACCACCTGCGGAGCCCGTCGAACCAGGCTGAGGCGTATCAGCGGTGACGGGGCGTCACCCGCGTCCAGCTTCTGGCTGATCGGTGCCTTCGCCCCGCGCCGTCCCCAGCCGCTGACCCGCTGCTCGGGTGTGGGGACGGCGGCCGGCGCCAGCGCGTGCCGCAGTGCGTTGGTGACCAACTCGCTTGCGACCAGGGCGATGTCGTCGAAGAGCTCGGGCAGCTCCCACCGGTTCAGCGTGAGTTTGGTGAACTCGCGGGCAGTACGCACCGACTCATGGCGCGGGGCGAGCGCACAGCTGACCACATCGGGGTCGGCGACCACCGTCGAGCTCGGGCTCATGAAGAGCTCCTCCCATAAAGGCGCTGCGACGCCTGATGCCGCCTCGTCCCCGAAGGGCGCGCAAGGCGGAAGTTCGGCGTGGCACGAGGGGGGAGCGGGGTCCCCGCAGGACTGCCAGTGGGCGTGCAGGTGCACGTGCACCATGGTCCTCTTCGCATACGTCAGATGCAAGAGTGGATTCACGTGCATGTGCGAGGAAGGCAGATGCACGTGCATATGCGTATGCACGGAGTAGTCTTCCGGTAGCACGCCGCAGGCGGCAACAGACGCGAAGACAAACTGACCAGCAGTACGGGCACCCTTCGCGGCCGGTTAGTGGCAGACTGTGCGCTGATTCCAGGTCGGAGGTTCAACGGAATGACCACAGTTCAGCCGGGGAGTGGCTCGATGGTGCGCCGAATCCTCCTCGGCTCCCAGTTGCGCCGACTCCGTGAGGCGAAGGGCATCACCCGCGAGGACGCGGGCTATACGATCCGTGCCTCGGAATCGAAGATCAGCCGCATGGAACTCGGCCGCGTCAGCTTCAAGGAGCGGGACGTGACAGATCTGCTCAGCCTTTACGGTGTGGACGACGAGGCCGAGCGCGGGGCGCTGGTCGACCTCGTCCGGGAGGCCAACCAGGCCGGCTGGTGGCACAGTTTCAGCGACGCCATGCCCAACTGGTTCCAGACCTATGTCGGCCTGGAGGAGGCCGCGGCGCTGATCCGTATCTACGAGGTGCAGTTCATCCCCGGTCTGCTGCAGACCGAGGACTACATGCGTGCGCTGATGACGCTCAACCGCCCCAACCTGGACCGGTCCGAGGTCGACCGCCGGATCAACGTCCGGATGCGCCGCCAGAAGCTCGTCACCGAGAACGAGGGGCCGAGGCTCTGGGCGATCGTGGACGAGGCCGCGCTGCGGCGTCCCGTCGGCGGCCCCACGGTGATGAGGGCGCAGATCCAGCGGCTGATCGACGCCGCGGACATGCCCAATGTCGTCCTCCAGGTCATGCCCTTCAGGTTCGGCGGCCACGCGGCCGAGAGCGGCGCCTTCACCATCCTGCGCTTCCCCGAGCAGGACCTGCCGGACGTGGTCTACCTGGAGCAGCTCACCAGCGCGCTCTACCTGGACAAGCGCGACGACGTCGACCAGTACCTGCAGGTGATGGAGCGGCTCGGCGTGGACAGCCAGACCCCGGTCAGCAGTGTCGAACTGCTGACCGACATGCTCAAGGAGTCCTGAACGGGCTCGGCCGCAGCGCCGGGTCGAGTCCGTAGCGCACGAAGAGGTCGTCCCTGATCAGCATCGGGTCGGTCTCCGCGCCCGGCAGCAGCAGGCCGATGCAGGCGCCCATGAGCGCGCTCCGCAGCACCGCGTGCTGCGCGACCGGATCGGACGCTCCGCGCTGCGCCAGCACCTGCCGCAGCAGCCCGCCGAAGCGCTGCTGCTCCTCGTCCTGGATGAAGCCCTCCGCGCTCGGCGCGAGGATCAGCGACAGATGCGTGCGCATCAGCGTCGGCCGCTCCGCGGCCAGCCCCAGGACCGCGTCGATCGCGGTGGCCAGCCACAGGTCCGCGCCGTCCTCCGGGGTCAGCGGCGCCAGGGCTGCGCCCAGCGTCCGGTACATCAGACGGTGCGTGGACGACTGGAGCAGGTACCGCTTGCCCGGGAAGTAGTACGACACCAGCCCCCGCGCCAGCCCGGCCCGCTCGGCGATGTCGCCCAGCGTCGTCCCCTCGAAACCGCGCTCCTCCACCAACTCGACCGCCGCCTGCATGATGCGTGCCCGGGAGCGCGCCCTCATGGCCTCGTTGACTGCTGCGGCTCGGGGTGACATGGTGCTCCTGCGTTCATTGGCTGTGGGCCAATATACGGCTCCGTGCCGAGGGACGCGCCGGGCCGGGCGGGTTCGCCGACGCGGGGGATCGGCGAACCCGCCCCGTGCCCGGTCCATCAGCGCCGGGCACCGCCGGCCGCCCCCAGCCGCTGCCGGTCGGCCTCGCGCTGCGCCGCGCGGACGGCGGCCTCCACGCAGGCGGACGGACAGGCGTCGGGCAGGGCGGGATGGCGTCCGATCACGAACACGCCCAGCACGATGCACAGCAGCCCCACGCCCTCGCCGGCCAGCGCGCCCGAGGTCACCCGCAGCTGGTCGCCCAGGAAGCCCACGCCGCACGCGATCCCCGCCAGCGGCTGGGCGGCGGTCAGGGCCGGCAGCGACATCTTCAGCGGCGCGGACTCGAACGCGCTCTGCACCAGGATCAGCCCCACCACGCCGATCGCCACCACCGCGTACGGCTGCCAGCTGCGCAGCAGCAGGTCCACGCCGCCGTGCTCGACCCGCTGGCCCGCAGTGCGGGTCAGCGCGTCCTGCAGCCCGTAGAGCAGTCCGGCCGCCAGGGCGAGCAGCGTGGCCTGCCTCGGCAGCGGCAGCCGTCTGGCGACGGACACCAGCAGCAGGGCGGCGCCGGCCACCACCCCGAACACCATCCAGTGCCGCAGCAGCCCGGCCTCGGTGCCGCCGCCGGTCGGCCGGCCGCTGACGATGAACACCGTCACCCCGGCGCCGAGCAGCAGCACCCCGCTCCAGCCCGAGAGGCCCAGGGTCTGCCGGGTGATCCACCGGGCCAGACCCATCGCGAACAGCAGGTTGGTCGTCAGTAGCGGTTCCACCAGGGAGATCCGGCCGATCGACAGGGCGATCGCGCTCAGCACCTGTCCGCCGACCATGAAGGCGATGCCCAGCAGCCATTCGCGCTGCCGCATCAGCCGCAGCAGCAGCCGGTAGGACAGCATGTCCGAGCGGGGGGCGCGCTGCACCGCGTGCTGCTGCAGCACGAAGCCGAGGCCGAGTAAGCAGGCCGCGCCCACGCCGAGCAGAAAGACCGTCACCATGAGCCACCCAACATCCCGTGCAGCCCGACCGCGTGCGCATCGCGCACCGTCCCCGGCAGCGTAGCGCGGCGCCCTGGAAAGGGCCTGGGTGTCAACTCATTCTTACTGGATCAGGTCAGTGCGTGCAGACCGGGCGCGAAGGCCAGCACGAGCGGGGCGCCGATCGCGGCCAGGGAGGTGGCGGTGAGCCGCAGCCGGCGGCCGAGCGGCAGCCGGGGCTCGCCGACGAGCAGGCGGTCCACGCGGCGGGGGACCTCGGCGCGCGGGGCGGGGCAGCCGGGGGAGTGCGTCGCGTTCAGTTCGACCAGGGCGATCGCGGTGGCCAGCCGCCCGTGCCTCCGCGCGGCCGAGTCGTCGGCGGCGAGCTCGACCAGCCGTCCCGCCTGCGAGCGGAACTGGTCGAAGACCCGCGCACCGGGGAACCCGGTGTTCAGCGCCTCGGCGCACTGCATCAGCCAGTGGTGCCGGGCCCGGACATGGCCGCGCTCATGAGCCAGCGCCGCGGCCAGCTCACGGTCGCTCAGCCGGTGCAGGGCCCCGGTGGTGACCACCAGCCGCGGGTCGGGGCCGGGCAGCGACCAGGCCTTCGGCTGGGAGTCCTCCAGCACCACCAGCCGCTCCCTGGACGGCTGCCTCGGCCGCAGGGCGGGCGGCAACTCGGGTGCCCGCACCGCCAGTTGGCGCTGCCTGCGGCGGCGCTGCGCACGGGCGGAGCGGATCTCGGCGCTCAGCGACTGGACCGTGCGCAGGCCGCCGAAGGCGAGCAGCACGGCCGCGGCGATGGCCCAGAGGCGGGTCAACGGGTGTCCGTAGGCGGCTTCGACGCCGTGCGGCGCACCGAGGAACAGCAGTCGTCCGGCCTCGGGCCAGGCCACCGCGCCGGTGAGCAGCATGGCCAGGCAGCAGCAGAGCAGTACCGCGACCACCAGGCACTGCCAGGCCCACAGCGCCAGCACCGGCTCGCGCTCCACCCAGCCCGCGCGCGCCAGCAGCCGGGGTCCGGCGACGGCGAGGAGCAGGCCGAGTGCCAGCATGGCCGGCAGGACGTTCAACGGGTCCTCCGCTGGCAGGTCCGAGGGCACGGGACAGTACGTGCCCGGCCAACCTACGCGCAGCGGGGGCCCTGCGTCAGCAGTTCGATCGGTGCGTGACGCACCCCACTCCGCCCCCCGGGTCTGTGCGGTCCTACATCGACAGCAGCATCGCGAACATGCCGATCCCCAGCACCATCCGGCAGGCGTGCGGCAGTTCCGGGGCGCCCACCAGCCGGTGCGCGACCGACCGGTAGGGCCCGCCGACCTCTCCTCCGGCCGCTCCTCCTGTCGGGGCGCCGATCAACTGCACGCCGCAGAGCAGCGCATAGCCGCCGAAGAACACCAGCAGTGCACCCGTCAGCAGCGGCACGCCCGCCGATCCCGCCATCCCCGCCATGCCCTGCGCCCCTTGGGCCCCCTGCGCCCGCATGCCCTCGAGCACCACCGCCATGTACACCATCGCCAGGTGCCCGACCCCGTGGTAGAGGTGGTGCCCCCGGTGGTCCGCGCGCGGCCGCAGGCCCTCGATCAGTGACCAGGCCGCCGCCGCGCCGAACACCGCGATCCACACCGCCCCCGGCACGCCCCGGGTCACCCCGTAGGGGAGCGCCATCGCGGCCATGCCAAGGCCCTTGAGGGCTTCGGAGGCGTCCAGCGTGCGCTCGGCCCGCGTCGTCCGGGGCCGCAGCAGCCGCCCCAGGCAGTAGAGTCCGGTCACCCCCATCAGTCCGGCCAGCAGCCAGCCCACCACGCTGGAACCTTGCATCCGGGCCCCTCTCGACCTAGCGCGGTGAGCGCTGCCTCCACGATGGGGGTGTGCGGCCGAGAACGACAGGGCGCGTCAGGGGGCGCGTCAGTACATCGCACCCCGGCGCGCGGAGCGGTACCTGAGGGCGACCCTGAGCCTCGGCGTACTTCGAATGGAGTACGCCGGTTGTCTCCTGCCCCCATCGGACTACAAACCGATGGGCCCTTAATCATCCCCCGGACTGTCTTCCCGGGGGAATCGGATCGTTACGTTTGAGCGGCCCGAGTCGTCCGGGCGGAGAGACCAGCAGTTCCTTCGGGCGGCAAAGCAACCGAAGCAGGGACGAAACACTGATGGGACGACTCATTCGCCTCCCGATGCAGCGCCGCGCCGGGGCCCAGCCGCCCACTCCGCCGCGCGCGGTGATCGTCTCTGCCAGCGTCGGAGCCGGGCACGACGCCGTCGCCGAGGAACTTGCGGCGCGCCTGGAGGAGGCCGGGGTCGTCGTCGACCGCCATGACTTCCTCGACGTGCTGCCCGGTCCTGCCGGGAAGATCCTGGTCGGTTCGTACCACGGGATGCTGGAGCGGGCGCCGTGGACCTGGAAGCTGCTCTACGGCAGCCTGGACAACCACCGCGGCATGAGCATGCAGGCCAGCCTGTTCACCTTCCTCGCCGGCCGCCGCATGCGGGCGATCCTCCCCGCCGACACCAGCATCGTGGTCTCCACCTACCCGCTCGCCAGCCAGGTCCTCGGCCGGCTGCGCAAGAGCGGCAAGGTCACCCAGACCGTCCACACCTACCTCACCGACTTCTCGGTGCACCGCCTGTGGACCTCCTCGCACATCGACCGGCACCTCGCGATCCACCAGCTCCCCGCCGCCCAGGCCCAGGAGGCGGGCTGCGCAGGCGTGTCGGTGATCGCCCCGGTGGTCGACCGCCGCTTCACCCCGGTCACCGAGCGCCTGCGCCGTGCCGCCCGCGCCCGTCTCGGCCTCGCCCAGGACGCCCGGCTGGCGCTGCTGGTCGGCGGCTCCTGGGGGGCCGGCGAGATCGAGCGCACCGTCGGCGACATCGAGGCCGCCGACCCCGGCATCACCTGCATCGTCGTCTGCGGACGCAATGAGACCCTGCGCGAGCGCCTGCTCGCCGCCGGGGTCCGGCACGCCTACGGCTGGGTGGACGACATGCCGAGCCTGATGCACGCCTCCGACGTGCTGGTGCAGAACGCCGGCGGCATGACCGTGCTGGAGGCGGTCGCGGCCGGTCTGCCCGTGGTGACCTACCGCTCGATACCCGGACACGGCCTGACCAACGCGGCCGCCCTGGACGAGGCCGGGGTCGCCCGCTGGGTGCGCAGCCAGGGCGAGTTGGCGGCGGCCCTGGACGAGGCGGTACGGTCGGGTGACGCCGCCAACGCCTCCGGGGTGGTCGCGCTTCCGGGCGTCGACGTCATCCAACTGCTGCTGGAGAGCGCGGACCTGGGTCACCTGGTCGTGCGCGCCGGAGCCGACCGGGCAGTCGCCGAGCACTCCGCAGAGAAGGCCACTGCCCCGATGGAGTACGTTCGTTGAGTCGCGCACTGAAGACCGCAGCCGCTCTCGCCGGAGGCCTCGCCCTCGCGCACGCCGCCCCGGCCATCACCTCGATCCAGCCCCTCGAACCGCTGCGCACCCGGCTGCTCCCCGGCTTCGCCGGCCAGGGCGACCCGGGCCATGTGGCGCTCACCTTCGACGACGGCCCCGACCCGCTCTCCACGCCGCGCTTCCTGAAGCTGCTGGAGAACCGGGGCCTCAAGGCGACGTTCTTCCTGCTCGGCTTCATGCTGGAGCGCGACCCGGGCCTCGGCCGGGAGATCGCCGCGGCCGGCCACGAGATCGCCGTCCACGGCTACCTGCACCGGCCGATGGTGCTGCGCACGCCCCGGCAGACCCGTGAGGACCTCGGCCGCGCGCACGACCTGGTCGGCTCGGCGACCGGAGAGCGGCCGCGCTTCTACCGCCCCCCCTACGGCGTCGCCACGACCTCCGCACTGAGGACCGCGCGGTCCCTGGGCATGGCCCCGGTCCTGTGGACGAGCTGGGGCGCGGACTGGCGCGCGGGCGCCACCGGCACCTCCGTCTTCGACACCGTCACCGGCAACCTCGCGGGCGGCGGCACCATCCTGCTGCACGACTCCGACTGCACCTCGGCCCCGGCGTCCTGGACGGCGACGCTCAGCGCCCTGCCCCGGATCCTGGACCACTGCGAGGCCCGGGGCTGGAAGGTCGGCCCGCTCGCCGACCACGGCCTCGCCGCCACCGCGTAACCACGCTCCCGGAAGCCCCCGACCGCCACCGGCGGTCGGGGGCTTCTGCGTGCGTTCCCGCAGCCAACGAGAGAAAGTGGTGCAAAGCACCACAAAAATCGCTGCCCATCGAGACGCCCTTGAACAGGAGAACCTTCTGTATATACGGTGTCTTGACGACAGTTCCTTCGGCTCAGGCAGGGTTGACATGCAAAATCTCTCGATTACCGGCGCACTGGAAGGCGATACGGCCATCGAGGTCGCATCTCGTTCTGCCTGGACCCGACTCAAGAACGCGGTCGAGGAGCTCCGCCCGTACCAGTCCAAGGACGGGTCCATCGACCTGAACTCCCACGGTGCGACCACCCGCGACGAGGCCGACGCGCTGCTCGGCGTGATCACCGGGGCGATACGCGAGCTGGCCCCCAGGTTCCCGCACGACGCCGCCTACCTCGACGCCGTCGTCGCCGACCTCGGCCGCTGGGCCGAGTCCGGCTACGCCGTGCCGGACTTCCTGGACTCGCTGCTCGCCTTCCAGCCGGCGTCGCAGCGCGAGGACGGCCTCGCCCACCTCGTGGTCTTCCCGATGTACACCCAGAACGGCAACCCGGACCGCAACCTCGAGGCGGTCCTGCTCAACGTCGTCTGGCCCGACTGGCTCGCCGAGCTGGAGCGCACCCGCTTCGACAACCCGATGTTCGTGCCGATCACCTTCACGGACTTCACATCCGGATACGACACCAACTCCGCGGTGCTGTTCCCCGAGACCGTCGCCGTCCGCGAGGCCCCCGAGCGCTTCACCTGGGGCGGCATCTTCTGCGACCGCGAGGCCGCCCGGTTCCGCGCCGTCAGCACCGCCGCCATCGGCACGCTCGGCCTCGACATCCCCGCCGACGCGGCCAAGCTCCTCGAGGACCAGGAGCTCGCCCAGCAGACCTTCGTCCTGTGGGACCTCGTCCACGACCGCACCCACAGCCACGGCGACCTGCCGTTCGACCCCTTCATGATCAAGCAGCGCAGCCCCTTCTGGATGTACGGGCTCGAAGAGCTCCGCTGCGACCTCACCGCCTTCAAGGCCGCCGTCCAGCTGGAGGCCGAGGGCTACGAGCAGGGCCGCAACGTCCAGTACACGGTGCTCTTCGACCGGATGTTCCGCTTCCCGGTCAGCGGCGGACGCGTCCGCAACTACGACGGCCTCGGCGGCCAGCTGCTCTTCGCGTACCTGCACAAGCACGACGCGCTGCGCTGGACCGACAACCGGCTGCACATCGACTGGGACCGCGTCGCCACCGTCACCACCGACCTCTGCACCGAGATCGAGACCCTCTACCGCGACGGCATCGACCGGCCCAAGACCGCGCACTGGCTCGCCGCCTACCAGCTGGTCTCCCGCTACCTCACCCCCCACCCCGCCTCGGTGTGGGCCAAGGGCGCGGACGCCCTGCCGTTCACCGAGCACAGCGACAGCAAGTCGCTCAACAAGGCCCTGTGCGACGCCGTCCTGCCGGACGAGTTCCCGCTCAGCATGTTCTTCGAGGCCCTGTCCAAGAAGCTCTCCGGCGTCATCGCCTCCACCACCGGCATCACTGGCACCACTGTTCTCGGGAGCGCCGCGTGACCACCCCCACTGCCCCCACCACTCCCGCCCCCGACCTGCGCGGCCGCGTCGTCGCCGTCGCCGGCGCCACCGGACCGGCCGGACGCGCCACCGTGCGCCGCCTCGCCGCCGCCGGAGCCGTCGTCGCCTGCTCCGGCACCGACCCGCGCCGCCTCGACCTGCTGCTCGACGCGACCCGCCGCGCCGTCCCCGGCGCCGTCGTCGTCGGCCAGGTCCTCGACCTGCTCGACCCGCAGGCCGCCCGCGACTGGGCCGACGACATCGAAGCCGGACACGGCAGCGTCGACGGCCTGATCCACCTCGTCGGCGGATGGCGCGGCAGCAAGAAGTTCGGCGACATCCCGCTGGAGGACTGGGACTTCCTCAACGACCAGCTGGTGCGCACCCTCCAGCACACCACCCTCGGCTTCCACGAGGCGCTGCTGCGCAGCCCCGCCGGACGCTTCGCCATCGTCTCGGCGGCCGCTGCCGCCAAGCCGACCGCAGGCAACGCCGCCTACGCGGCGGCCAAGGCCGCCGCCGAGACCTGGACGCTCTCCTTCGCCGACTCCCTCCGGACGTCGAACGAGAACGCGGCAGCTGCCATCCTGGTCATCAAGGCCCTCGTCACCCCCGAGATGCGCGAGGCCAAGCCCACCGCCAAGTTCGCGGGATTCACCGACGCCGCCGACCTCGCCGAGACCATCGCCGGCCTCTGGAACCGTCCCGCCCACGACCTGAACGGACAGCACCTGTGGCTGACGCACCCCTGACCACCGACGCCCGGCGCCGTCACGACCCGAGCGTCCGCGGTTTCGCCAGCGACAACTACGCCGGCATCCACCCCGAGATCCTCGCCGCGATCGCCCTCGCCAACGACGGCCACCAGGTCGCCTACGGCGAGGACGACTACACCGCCCACCTGCAGGACGTCTTCCGGGCCCACTTCGGCGAGCGCGCCGAGGCCTTCCCGGTCTTCAACGGCACCGGCGCCAACGTCGTCTCGCTGCAGGCGCTGCTCCCGCGCTGGGGCGCGGTCGTCGCCGCCGAGACCGCCCACTTCAACGTGGACGAGTGCGGCGCCCCGGAGAAGGTCGCCGGCATCAAGCTGCTCACCGTCCCCACCCCCGACGGCAAGCTCACCCCCGAGCTGATCGACCTGCAGGCCTGGGGCTGGGGCGACGAGCACCGGGCCCAGCCGCTCGCCGTCTCCATCACCCAGAGCACCGAACTCGGCACCTGCTACACCCCCGACGAGGTCCGTGCGATCTGCGACCACGCCCACGAGCGCGGCATGCTCGTCCACATGGACGGCTCACGGATCGCCAACGCCGCCGCCACACTCGGTGTCCCGCTGCGCGCCTTCACCACCGACGCGGGCGTGGACGTCCTCTCCTACGGCGGCACCAAGAACGGCCTGATGCTCGGCGAGTGCGTGGTCGTGCTCAACCCCGACGCGGTCCGCAACATGAAGTTCCTCCGCAAGATGTCGATGCAGCTGGCGTCGAAGATGCGCTTCATCTCGGTGCAGTTCGAGGCGCTCCTCAGCGGCGACCTGTGGCTCCGCAACGCCGCGCACGCCAACGCCATGGCGCAGCGCCTGGAGGCGGCCGTCCGCGACATCGACGGCGTGACCGTGGTCCGCCCGGTCCAGGCCAACGCGGTCTTCGCGCTGCTGCCGCGCGAGGTCAGCGAGCGGCTGCAGAAGAGCTACCGCTTCTACTTCTGGAACGAGCACACCGGCGAGGTCCGCTGGATGGCCGCCTTCGACACCTCCGAATCCGACATCGACGCCTTCGCCGCGGCCATCACCGAGGAGATGGCCAAGCGCTGAGCATCGGCGCACAGCCGCAGCGGTGCCGCCGCCGGAACTCCGGCGGCGGCACCGCTGCGCTGCGTATCAGGCCAGCTCGACCAACCCGCCGTAGTCGGGGCTCCACAGGTCCTCGACCCCGTCGGGCAGCACCAGCACCCGGTCCGGCTGCAGCGCCTGCACCGCCCCCTCGTCATGCGTGACCAGCACAATCGCGCCCTGATACGCCTGGATAGCGCCCAGGACTTCCTGCCGCGAGGCCGGGTCGAGGTTGTTGGTCGGCTCGTCCAGCAGCAGCACATTGGCCCGGGAACTGACCAGCATGGCCAGCGCGAGCCGGGTCTTCTCACCCCCGGACAGCACCGCGGCCGGCTTGGCCGCGTCCTCGCCACCGAACAGGAACGACCCGAGAAGCCTGCGGGCCTCGACATCGGTCAGCTCCGGTGCCGCCCCGGCCAGGTTCTGGCCGACGGTGCGGGCCGGATCGAGCGTCTCGTGCTCCTGCGCGAAGTACCCGAGCCGCAGCCCGTGCCCGGGAGCGACCCTGCCCCCGTCCGGCTGCTCCTTCCCGGCCAGCATGCGGAGCAGCGTCGTCTTGCCGGCCCCGTTCAGGCCCAGCACCACGATGCGACTGCCCCGGTCGACGGTGAGGTCGACCCCCGTGAGGACCTCCAGGGACCCGTAGGACTTGGACAGCCCGCTCGCGGAGAGGGGAATCCGGCCGCAGTGAGCAGGCTCCGGCAGACGGATACGCGCCACCTTGTCGCTGCGCCGGACCTCCTCCAGCCCGCTGAGCAGCCGGTCGGCGCGGCGGGCCATGTTCTTCGCGGCGGACGCCGTCCCGACGCTGACGCTCATCCGGGCCGACTGGGCCAGCAGCGAACCCGCCTTGCGCTCGGCGTTGGCACGCTCGCGCCTGCGTCGGCGCTCATCGGCCTCGCGCTGGGTGAGATACGCGTGCCAGCCGAGATTGTGGATGTCGATCGTCCTCCGGTGGGCGTCCAGATGGAACACCCGGTTGACGGTCGCGGCGAGCAGCTCGACGTCGTGGCTGATCAGGACGAGGCCGCCCGGATAGCGGGCCAGGAAGCCGCGCAGCCAGCCGACGGAGTCGGCGTCCAGGTGGTTGGTGGGCTCGTCGAGCAGCAGAGTGTCGTGGCCGGCGGCCAGGATCCGGGCCAGCTCGACCCGCCGCCGCTGCCCGCCGGACAGGGTCTCCAGAGGCTGGGCGAGCACCCGGTCGGGCAGCCCGAGCCCGGCGGCCAGCTGCGCCGCCTCCGCCTCGGCGGCATACCCGCCTGCGGCGAGGAACGCCTCCTCGGCCCGAACGTACGCCCGCATGGCGCGGTCCTGCGCGGCGCCGGTGGCGGTGGCCATCGCGGACTCCGCCCGCCGGAGCTCCTGGGCGGCCGCGCCGACACCGCGCGCGGACATGATGCGACTGGCAGCGGTGACGCTCAGATCACCGGTGCGAGGGTCCTGCGGGAGATGACCGACGGAGCCGAGACGGCTGACGGTGCCGCTGGACGGCGGTACCTCACCCGCGAGGATCTTGGTGAGGGTGGTCTTCCCGGCGCCGTTCCGGCCGACCAATCCGATCTTGTCGCCGGGCGAGACCCGGAATCCGACCTCGCCGAGGAGGAGGCGGGCGCCGACGTACACGTTGACATTACTGGCAGTAATCATGGCAATGCTCTCCGGATGAGCTCAAGGACACAGGGATGGCGTGGGACCTGTGCGCGAGCTAGTGAATCCGGGGTGAAGACATGCCAGGCAGCGTAGTTACACTGCCGTCCACTCCGCATCCGGTTTACGGGGCGGGCTCCACGAAAGGCGGCTGACGTGTTCCGCGTCCGCACGAGCATCAAGAACTACCGCAGCAACCCGGCCTGGACCTATGGGAAGTCGGGCCAGGGCTGTCTGGACGCCCTGGACCGGACGGGACATCCGTTCAGTTACGGAACGCGCGGCAACGACGCCTATGACCTGCTGCAGGGAACGATCGAAGGGGGAACCGAGGTCACGTTCTTCCACCATGTCGCCTGGGTCCCCGGAACCCTGGCGGGTACGGGCAAGAACGGCCTCAGGTTCTCGATCGCGATCCTGACCCTGCCCGAGTCGCTGCCGGCGACCACCTTCAGCACCCCGTTCAGTCGCCCCTCTCAGCCGGAGGGATCGGCGCTTCCCCGTCCCGTGCCCACCGCACTGCCTCCAGCCGCCGGTCAGGTACACGAACTGCCCAACGGCGACCCCGCGAGCCCGCTCCGAGGCTGTTCGGTCGACCTCGAATTCGCCACCCTGATCGACACCCCGCAGATGCGGCACCTCATCCAGGACCGGGACCTCGGCTGGCGCATCGACGGCAACCGAATCATCGGCTGGCTCCCGGGCCGCCGCACCTACGAAGAGATGATCTCCATGGCCGAGACCCTCGCCGCGATCACCTCGGATTTCCCGAAGGAAGCGTGGGAGCACCGCGCGGAGAGCTGAACGGGTGAACAGGGTGGAGCGGGTGGGGAGCAGGTGGTGCGCCCGGTTTGACTCTCCCTGTGTGGACGCGTAGTGTCCTTCGAGTTGCCCTGCGGTTCCGCAGTGGCGGCAAACCCCCTGGTGAACGGCACGGCTCTTCTTTGGCGTGCGGTTTTTCGGGAAAGCGGTGGAATTGGCTCGGATCGAGAAATTCCGCTAGAGTTTCACTCGTCGGAACGGGCCGGAAACGGAACGGGAAGACGGAACGCAGGACGGCGAAACAGACCGGTGAAACGGTCTGGTAAGCTGGAAAGCGAAGAAAACGAAGTACGAACGAGCGAAGCGCCCGGAGAGACCGGTGAAATGGTCTTGAAGGAAGCGTCCGTTCCTTGAGAACTCAACAGCGTGCCAAAAGTCAACGCCAAATGTTGATACCCCGTCCGCCTGCATCATGTGGGTGGTCGAGGTTCCTTTGGGAAAAAATGATGTAAACACTA
>Ga0302314_10003708_pt1 | contig 28107 bp, 27 predicted proteins | sample III_Palsa_N2_3_FD_200533 | JGI IMG/M metagenome (GOLD analysis project Ga0302314, IMG submission 200533) | Peat permafrost microbial communities from Stordalen Mire near Abisko, Sweden - III_Palsa_N2_3 | ecosystem: Environmental > Terrestrial > Soil > Palsa > Peat permafrost | place: Sweden...
CCGGCTGAGGTCGCCGGGTCACGCCCGACGATGACGATGGGACCGCAAAGCTCGTCCCAATTTATGGCCAGAGTGTGAACGGATGTCGCCGCCGGGGCTGGCTCAGCCATGCGTAAAACGGTTAACCCTGCGCCGAGCCATGCGCCTACATCTTCGGCGCCGACGTTGCGGGCCTGAACAGGTCGCGGTCGGGGTAGGACCGGACGATGACCTTCTCGCTGATGCTGCTGCTACACAATCTGGCCAATCTTGCGCCGGCGACACTCGCCGGGGCACTGGGCGTGATGGCCAACTGCATGTGGCCGCTGCAGCGCGAGCGGCGGGTAATCCTGGCGCTGCAATGCGCGGGCTCGTTGATGTTCGGGCTGCATTATCTGCTGCTCGGCGCACCGACCGCCGCGGCGATGTGCGTGGTTGGCATCGTACAGGGTGTCAGCGCCGTGGCGATTTCGGGCCGCCGCCTGCGGTTGTCGATCTTTGCTGCGACCATCCTCGGCGGCCTGGCCGTGACCATCACCACCTTCGCCGGCGTCACTTCGGTGCTGGCGCAGACCGGGTCGCTGTTCACCGCCACTGGCCGGCTGCAGCGCAGCGCGCAGTCGATCCGCTGGTGCTTCCTGGCCGGCGAAGTGTTCTGGACCTTGCACAACCTGATCGTCGGCTCGCCCTGGGGCCTGACCTCCGACACGATGGGCGTGACGATGCTGGTGATCGGCCTGTGGCGCGGCCGCAAGCAGGCCGGGCTTGCGCCCTGGCTGGCACCGCTGCGGGACGTGCTGGGGCGCGCCGCCGCGCTGCTGCACCCGCCGGTCGCGATCAGCCGAGGCTGACCGCGCGCCCCGTCTTCAGGCTTTCGCCTGCCGCCTCCGCCAGTTTCAGCGCCGCCACGCCGTCCGTGAAGCTCGCGATCGGCGGCTTGCCGGTGAGCACGCTGTCGACGAAGTGGTCCACCTCGGCCGCGTAGGCCTCGGCGTAGCGCTCGATGAAGAACGGCTGCGCGGTGTCGCGCAGGCCGGTGCCGTGCTTGCCCCAGAACTGCACCGAGGTCGCGAACCGGTTCTGCGCCTGCAGCATGCCGGCCGCGCCGAACGCTTCCACCCGCTGGTCGTAGCCGTAGGCGCAGCGGCGGCTGTTGTTGATGTGGATCAGCGCGCCGGATTTCGCCCGCAGCACAACCATCGCCACGTCGATGTCGCCGGCCTCCTTGATCTCCGGATCGACCAGGTTGCCGCCGGTCGCGTAGACACTTTCGATGTCGCCGGCGAGATAGCGGGCAAGATCAAAATCGTGGATCGTCATGTCGCGAAAAATGCCGCCCGAGACCTTGATGTAGGCGACCGGCGGCGGCGCCGGGTCGCGGCTGGTGATGATCAGTTGTTCCAGCGTGCCGATCTCGCCGGCGTGCAGGCGCTGGTGGATCGACCGGAACGAGGGGTCGAAGCGGCGGTTGAAGCCGATCATCACGGTCGCCTTGAGCGGCGCGATCTCCGCCCCGCAGGCTTCGGCGCGCTTGAGGTCGAGGTCGATCGGCTTCTCGCACAGCACCGCCTTGCCGGCTTTGGCGGCGGCGGTGATCAGCGGCACGTGGGTGTCGGTGGAGGTCGCGATCAGCACCGCCTGCACGCGCGAGTCCGCCAGCACCTCCTCGACCGTCGCCGCGGCGGTGACGCCGAGTTCGGCGGCGGTATCGGCGGCGGACTTGGCGACGATGTCGAACACCGAGACCAGTTGCGCGCGCGGATGCCGCGCGAGGTTGCGCGCATGCATGCGGCCGATGCGGCCACAGCCGAGAACGGCGAAGCGAATCATTGGGTGTCTCCCCCCGAGGGTGTTGGATGAAGGTGCCGCGCGGCTGCCCGCTCCGGGATTTGGAATTTTTCTTCCATTTTCCATGTCCGCATGTCAAGCCTACCCGGTCATGAGCGAGAACGCACGGCCGGCTGGGGGCACGCCGCCGCAGGAGTTTCGGGCGCTGCGCGACCTGATCGTGCGGCGGCGGGACGGTTTGCCGAAGCGGCTGGTGCAGGTGGCGGATTTTTCGATCGCGCAGCCGCAGGAAATTGCCTTCCGCACCGTCGCCCACATCGCCTCGGCCGCCGGCGTGCAGCCGTCCACGCTGGTCCGGTTTGCGCAGGCACTCGGCTATGGCGGGTTTTCCGATCTGCAGGCGGTGTTCCGATCGCACGCGCGGGACCGCTGGCCGGATTACGACGCCCGGCTGGAGGCGTTGCGCGCCGACAAGGCCGACGGTGCCGGCGACGACCCGGCGGCGCTGCTGCAAGATTTCGTGCGCACCAGCATGGTCTCGCTGGAACGGCTGCGCGGCACCACCGACCCGGAGGCGCTGGCGCTGGCGGTGCGCACGCTGGCGGCGGCGGACAGCATTTTTCTCGTCGCCGCGCGGCGCTCGTTCCCGGTGACGTCGTATCTGGCCTACGCCATGCGGCGGCTGGGCATCACCTGCGAACTGGCGGATTGGGCGGGCGGGCTCGCGCCGGAACAAGTGGGGTTGCTGCGGCCGAACGACACGATGCTGGCGATCAGTTTCACGCCGTATGCGCAGGCGACCGTGGACCTGACGACGCAGGCGTTCCGGCGCGGCGTCAAAGTGGTGGCAATCACGGACTCGCCGTTCTCGCCGCTGATCCAGGCGGCAACGGTGTGGCTGGAGGTGGCAGAGGCCGACCATCTCGGCTTCCGCTCGCTCGCCGGCAGTTTTGCCCTGGCGACGACGCTCGCCGTCGGCGTTGCCCGGCAGCGGACGGAGAGGCAGAATAAAAATTCCATATTGACCTAGGTTTGGAACTGCCGCAGTCTGCGCCAGGCCCCAGGACTTGCCGCCGTCAGAGCCGGCCGGGGAAACGTCCAAGCAGCAGGAAGCCGCTGATGCCCGCCGCCGCCCCAGCACCCAGCCTGGATCTGATTTCGATCGGCCGGTCGTCCGTGGACCTCTACGGCCAGCAGATCGGCGGGCGGCTGGAGGACATGGGCACGTTCTCCAAGGCGGTCGGCGGCTGCCCGACCAACATCGCCATCGGCACCGCCCGGCTTGGGCTGCGCAGCGCCGTGATCACGCGCGTCGGCGACGAGCACATGGGCCGCTTCATCCGCGAGCAGTTGCAGCGCGAGGGCGTCGATGTGCACAGCGTGCACACCGACCCGGCGCGGCTGACCGCGCTGGTCGTGTTGGGCGTGCGCGACGACAAGAGCTTTCCGCTGATTTTCTACCGCGACAATTGCGCCGACAGCGCGCTCGACGAAAGCGACATCGACGAGGCCTTCATCGCCTCCGCCGGCGCGGTGGTTGTGACGGGCACGCATTTCGCCCACGCGGCCAGCAACGCGGCGCAGCGCAAGGCGATGCGCATTGCCCGCGCGCATGGGCGGCGCGTGGTGTTCGATGTCGATTACCGGCCGAACCTTTGGGGACTGGCGGGCCATGGCGCGGGTGAGTCGCGCTACATCCACTCGGACGACGTGACGAAACATCTGGCGCCGATCCTGCCGGACTGCGACCTGATCGTCGGCACCGAAGAGGAACTGCACATCGCCGGCGGCAGCGAGGACACGCTGACGGCCATTCGCGCCATCCGCGAAAAATCCGCCGCGACCATCGTCTGCAAGCGTGGGCCGATGGGGTGCGTCGTGTTCCCCGGCGCGATCCCCGACAGCATCGAGGACGGTGTGCGCGGGCCGGGATTTCCGGTGGAAGTCTACAACGTGCTGGGCGCCGGCGACGCCTTCATGTCCGGCTTCCTGCGCGGCTGGCTGCGCGGCGAACCGCTCGAAACCTGCTGCACCTATGCCAACGCGTGTGGCGCCTTCGCCGTCTCGCGCCTGCTGTGCTCGCCGGAAAGCCCGACCTGGACCGAGCTTTCGCATTTTCTGACGCATGGCAGCAAACACCGGGCGCTGCGGTTCGACGCGGAGATCAACCACGTTCATTGGGCGACGACGCGCCGGCCGCAGCCGGCGACGGTGATGGCGCTGGCGATCGACCATCGGGCGCAACTGGAAGTGATCGCGGCGGCCGAACGGGCGCCGCCGGAGCGGATCAACGCGTTCAAGACGCTTGCGGTGCGTGCCGCCGCGCGCGTCGCGCAAGGCCGGCCGGGCTACGGCATGCTGCTGGACAGCGGCTATGGGCGGGAAGCGCTGTTCGAGGCGGATGCGCTCGGCTTCTGGCTGGCGCGGCCGGTGGAACTGCCGGGCTCTCGGCCACTCGATTTCGACGGCATTGCCGACTTGGGCTCGCATCTGGCCGAATGGCCGGTGACGCACACGGTCAAGTGCCTGTGCTTCTACCATCCCGATGACCCGGACGGGCTGAAGCAGCAGCAGGAACAGACGCTGCTGCGCCTGTATGACGCCTGCCGCACGGTCGGGCGCGAATTGCTGGTGGAGATCATCGCCGGCAAGCACGGGCGGTTGCACGAGGAGACCGTGGCGACGGTGCTCGCGCGGCTGTACGAGATCGGCATCAAGCCGGACTGGTGGAAGCTGGAGCCGCAGGAGAGCGCGGCGGCGTGGGCCAATATCGGCGCGGTGATTTCGCGCAGCGACCCGTTTTGCCGCGGCGTGGTGATGCTGGGGCTGGAGGCGCCCGCCGAGGATCTGGTACGCGCTTTTCGCACTGCCGCGGGCGCCCCGGTGGTGAAAGGCTTTGCTGTCGGCCGCACGATCTTCGCCGAGCCGGCGAAGGCGTGGCTCGGCGGGCGGATCGATGACGAGGCAGCCATCGCGGCGATGGCGTGGGCATTTGGCGAACTGGTCGCGGCATGGCAGGCGGCACGACAGGCGCAGGCGGCATGAGGGGACGATGAAAAAGACCATCCGGCTGACGGCCGCCCAGGCGCTGGTGCGCGCGATGTCCGCGCAGCGCGCGCGCATCGACGGCGCCACGGTGCCGCTGTTCGGCGGCGTGTTCGCGATCTTCGGCCACGGCAACGTCGCTGGGCTGGGGGAGGCGTTGTACGCGGTGCGGCACACGCTGCCGACTTTTCGGGCACATAACGAGCAGGGCATGGCGCTGGCCGCGACCGCGTTCGCCAAGGCGGCGCGGCGCCGGCGGATGATGGCGTGCACGACCTCGATCGGACCGGGCGCGCTCAACATGGTCACGGCTGCCGCCGTCGCGCATGTGAATCGGCTGCCGTTGCTGCTGCTGCCGGGCGACGTGTTCGCCGGCCGGCGGCCCGACCCCGTATTGCAGCAGATCGAGGACTTTGACGACGGCACGGCGTCGGCCAATGATTGTTTCCGCCCGGTCTCGCGCTACTTCGACCGGCTGACGCGGCCCGAACAGCTTGTGCCGGCCTTCGCCCGCGCGATGCAGGTGCTGACCGATCCGGCCGAATGCGGGCCGGTGACGCTGGCGTTCTGCCAGGATGTGCAGACCCAGGCAGCGGATTATCCCGAACACCTGTTCGAGGAACATGTGTGGACGCCGCGCCGCCCGCCGCCGGATGCAGCCGAACTCGCCGAAGCGGTGCGACTGCTGCGTGGCGCGAAACGTCCGCTGGTCGTGATCGGTGGCGGCGTGCTGTATGCCGAAGCCGAGGCGGTGCTGGCAAAGTTCCTGAGTGCGCACGGCATTCCGGCCGGCGAGACGCAATCGGGAAAATCCGCCGTTCCTGCCTCGCATCCGCTCAACATGGGCGCAATCGGCGTGACCGGCACGCAGGCCGCCGACGATCTCGCCGCGCAGGCCGACGTGGTTCTGGCGATCGGCACCCGGCTGCAGGATTTTACCACCGGATCGCGCGCCCTGTTCGCCGCCGCCGGGCGGCGCATCATCGGGTTGAATATCCAGGCCTTCGACGCTGGCAAGCAGGGCGGCCTGCCGCTCGTTGCCGACGCCATGGCCGGACTTTCCGCACTCTCAGCCGCGCTCGGCGACTGGCGGGCGCCATCGGCGTGGACGGAGGCGGCGCAGGCCGGCAAGCGGCAATGGGCCGAAGTTGCCGCGCGCTACACGGCCGCGGGCAATGCGGAACTGCCCTCGGATGCGCAGGTGATCGGCGCGGTGCAGCGCACGGCGCGCCCGGGCGACATCGTGCTGAACGCGGCAGGCGGCGTGCCGGGCGAATTGCACAAGCACTGGCAGGCCGAGGAGCCGCTCGGCTACCACATGGAATACGGCTTCTCCTGCATGGGCTACGAGATCGCCGGCGGGCTCGGCGTGAAGATGGCGCTGCCGGACCGCAACGTGATCGTGTTCGTCGGTGACGGTTCTTACCTCATGCTGAACTCCGAACTGGCGACTTCGGTGATGCTCGGCAAGAAGCTGACGGTCGTCGTGCTCGACAATCGCGGCTATGGCTGCATCAACCGCCTGCAACGCGCCACCGGCGGCGAGAGCTTTAATAACCTGCTGCGCGACACGGTGCACGAAACCCTGCCCGACATCGACTTCGCTGCGCACGCGCGCAGCCTTGGCGCGATTTCGGAGAAAGTGTCCGGCATTGCCGAACTGGAAGCCGCGCTGACGCGCGCGCGCGACAGTGCGCGCAGCCATGTGATCGTCATCGACACCGACCCTATGACCATCACCGACGCTGGCGGGCATTGGTGGGACGTGGCGGTGCCGGAGGTTTCGCCGCGCCCAACAGTGCGTGCGGCGCATGAACGCTATCTGGAAGCGACCGCCGCGCGCGACGCGATCGGCTGAAGCAAGGCGAGGACACGCAAAATGCCCATCCGCATCGGTGCCAACCCCATCGGTTGGTCCAACGACGATATGCCGGAACTCGGCGGCGCGACGCCGCTGGAGACCTGTCTGGCCGAAGCGAAGTCCGTCGGCATCGAGGGCATGGAACTCGGCAACAAGTTTCCGCGCGAAGCCGGAGCGCTGAAAGCGGCGCTGGCGCCGTACGGGCTCGCCTGCGTCGGCGGCTGGCATTCCATCTATCTGCTCGATCGCGATGCCAACGAGGAACTGAAACACGCCCGCGCCCACATCGATCTTTTGAAGGCGATGGGCTGCAACCGCTTCATCGTCGCTGAGTGTTCCAACACCATCCACGGCACGAAGTCTGCGCCGCTGTCCACGCGACCGGTGATGCGCCCGGACCAGTGGGCCGAGTACGGCCGGCGCCTGACCAAGTTTGCCGACGCCACGCTCGCCGAAGGGTTGCGCCTCGTCTACCACCACCACATGGGCACGATCGTGCAGACCGGCGAGGAGATCGACGCGCTGATGGCCTCGGTCGGCCCCTCGGCGCATCTGCTGCTCGATACCGGCCATGCCACCTGGGGCGGCGCCGATCCAGCGGCACTCGCGAAAAAGTATCGCGGCCGCATCAGCCATGTGCACACCAAGGACGTGCGGCCCGACATCCGCAAGGAAGCCGAGGCGAAGGACTGGAGTTTTCTGGATGCGGTGATCGCCGGCGTCTACACCGTGCCGGGCGACGGCAGCGTCGATTTCGCCGCGGTGTTCCGCGAACTGCCAACCTATTCCGGCTGGGTGGTGATCGAGGCGGAGCAGGACCCGGCGGTCAGGAACCCGCTGAAATATGCGCAACTCGGCTACGCGCATCTGACGAAAGTGCTGCGGGAGACAGGGCTGCGGCCATGAGCGACCTGCTGGTCAAGCCCGTGCGTGGTGCCGCGGACGGCCTGCTGCACCATATCACGCCGGTCTCCGCCGGCTGGACCTATGTCGGCTTCGACGTGCAGGCGCTTGCCGCCGGGCAGGTCGCGTCGGCGCAGACCGGCGAGCGGGAAGTCTGCCTCGTATTCGTCTCCGGCCGCGGCCATGTGCATGCGGGCGGCCAGGATTTCGGCACGCTCGGCGACAGGATGTCGCCGTTCGATGGCAGCCCATGGTCCGTCTACGTGCCGGCGCATACCGCGTGGCAGGTCACGGCGGAAACGCCGGTGGAGCTGGCGATCTGCTCCGCCCCGGCGGAGGGCAAGCTACCCGCGCGCGTGATCGCACCGGACGAGGTTGGCCAGGAGACCCGCGGCCACGGCACCAACACGCGCCATGTCCGCAACATCCTGCCGGTCGGCAAGGAGGCGGAGAGCCTGCTGGTGGTCGAGGTCATCACCCCCGGCGGCAACTGGTCGAGCTATCCGCCGCACAAGCACGACACCAACGACCCGCCGCGCGAGACGCTGCTGGAGGAGACCTATTACCACCGGTTGGCGCGCGGCGCCGGCTTCGCACTCCAGCGGGTCTACACCGACGACGGCACGCTTGACGAAACCATGGCGGTGGGCGACGGCGATGTCGTGCTGGTGCCGCGCGGGTACCACCCGGTCGGTGCGCCGCACGGCTTCGACCTGTATTATCTGAACGTGATGGCTGGTCCCGTCCGGGACTGGAAATTCTCGATGGCGCCCGACCACGCCTTCCTGGGCTGGTGACAGGGGCAAGGAGACCAAACGTGGATCAATTGGTGCAACACGTCATCGCCGGCAAGCGCGTCGCGGGTTCGAGCACGCGCCGGGCGGATGTGTTCGACCCGGCGACCGGCCAGGTGGCGCGGAAAGTGGTGCTGGGCACACGCGCCGATGTCGATGCGGCGGTGGCGGCGGCGAGCGCCGCGTTCCCGGCTTGGGCCGCGACCACGCCGCTGGCGCGCGCCCGCGTGCTGTTCCGGCTGCGCGACCTGCTCGAACAGAACGCGAAAGAACTGTCTGCCGTGATCACCGCCGAGCACGGCAAGGTGCTGTCCGATGCCGGCGGCGAGGTGACGCGCGGGCTCGAAGTCGTCGAGTTCGCCTGCGGCATCCCGGACCTGTTGAAGGGCGAGTTTTCCGATCAGGTCGGCCGTGGGGTGGATAGCTATTCACTGCGCCAGTCGCTCGGCGTGGTGGCCGGCGTCACGCCGTTCAATTTCCCGCTGATGGTACCGCTGTGGATGGCGCCGGTCGCGATCGCCTGCGGCAACACGTTTATTCTGAAACCGTCGGAGCGTGACCCGTCCGCGTCGCTGCTGCTCGCCGACCTGTTCAGGCAAGCCGGGTTGCCGGAGGGCGTGTTCAACGTTGTGCAGGGCGACAAGGAAGTTGTCGACGCGATCCTGGAGCATCCGGGTATCGCCGCCGTCAGCTTCGTCGGCTCGACCCCGATCGCCGAATATATCTACCGCACCGGCACCGCGCACGGAAAGCGCGTGCAGGCGCTGGGTGGGGCAAAGAACCACATGGTGGTGATGCCCGACGCCGACCTCGATCAGGCGACCGACGCGCTGATGGGCGCGGGCTACGGCGCGGCTGGCGAGCGCTGCATGGCGATCTCGGTCGCGGTCGCGGTCGGAGGCGTCGGCGATGCGCTGATCGACAAGCTCGCGCCGCGCGTGCGTGGGCTGAAAGTGGCGCCGGGCACCGACCCGGACGCCGAGATGGGGCCGCTGGTGACGCGCACGCATCTGGACAAGGTGCGCGGCTACGTCGATGCCGGCATCGCCGAGGGCGCCAAACTGGTCGTTGACGGCCGCGACCTGAAACTGCAAGGCTACGAGGGCGGGTTCTACCTCGGCGGCTGCCTGTTCGACGACGTCACGCCGGACATGAAGATCTACAAGGAAGAAATCTTCGGGCCGGTGCTGTCCGTGGTCCGCGTCGACAAATTCGATGACGCGATAAAACTCATCAACGACCATGAATACGGCAACGGCACCGCGGTGTTCACGCGCGACGGCGACACCGCGCGCGCGTTCATGCACGGCGTGCAGGTGGGCATGGTCGGCATCAACGTGCCGATCCCGGTGCCGGTCGCCTACCACAGTTTTGGCGGCTGGAAGCGCAGCCTGTTCGGCGACCATGGCGTCTACGGCCGCGAAGGCGTCCGTTTCTACACCAAACTGAAAACCGTCACGAGCCGCTGGCCTACCGGCATCCGCGCCGGCGCGCAATTCGTCATGCCGACGACCGGCTGAACCCGATCACGGCGAGCCGGGACGACGAGTCTCGGCTCGCCTGCGGCTTGCCGATGCAGGAGTCGGTCGTACAATCAACCGGAAGCCGGTCAGCGCTTGCGGGTCGAAGCGCGGTAGGTCGGCAGCCACCATTTCACCGGTTCCGGCTCCGATTCCGGCTCGGTGGGTGTGGCCACGATCATCTTCGGCCGGCCACGCTTGCGCGGCAGGCCGTCGGGTCCCAGCCGTTGCACTTTCGGGCGCCGTGGTACTGGCGCTTCCTCGCTCGAGGCGTCCGCGTCTGCCACCACCTCGGTGTAGACTCGGCGTGGGCGGGGCGCGGTTTCCAGCTCGCTGATGCGCGCCTCGGCGGCGGCGCGGGCTTCGGTTGCCTCCCGCAGCGCCAGTTCCGCCTGCTCGCGGGCATTGCGCTCGCTGGACAGGGCTTCCCGATGCGCCATCTCGGCGTGCGCGAGCTGGGTGCGCAGGTGCTGGACGACGGTTTGCGCCTCGGCCAGCGCACGTTCCGCCTGTTCGCGGGCGCTGCGCTCGGCGCGGGCCGCCTGCTCGGCGGCGGCGATCCGGTTGACCGGGGCAGCGCCGTCGGCGCCGGAATCGCGGGACGCCGAGTGGACGACCACGACGGGGACTTCCCCATCCTTGACGAAACGGCGCCCGCGTTGCTCGCCTTCTCGCCGCTGTGCCACAGGCTGGCCACCGGGAGTGTTGCGCAGGCCCAGGGCCTGACGCATGCGTGCTTCTTCGTTGGCGAGGTTATTGGGGCCCAAACTATTCGGGCCGAGATTCTGTGTATTGCGTGGCGGAGACATGGGCCTCGCGGTGCGCTATTCTGGTTACGGCCGGCCGGGCCGTCGGTCTTTATGGTGGCCTGCGTGACGGTCCCCTCGGCTGGCGTGCCAGGGAGCCTTGGCGGCCCGCGCCGACGAGCGGCGCGAATCATCGAACAGGTCAGACGAGTAGCGGTGTAGCACTCAGTTGAATCATCTGCCAATCCGCTTTTACGCGTATTGTTGCCTAAGGGTGCGTCAATTCGCAGTCCCAGGTCTACGAAACACTGCGCATGACCGAAATGTTACGTCCCGCGGAATTGCGGCAGCCGCTTTTCCTGGAACGCAGCCCGGCCTTCGCGGTAGTCGGCGCTGTCGAAGCAATCGGCGATTGCGGCGTCCAGCAGCCCGTCGGCGACGCTGTCCGGTTCCACGGCGGCGTCCACGGCGAGTTTGGCGGCACGGATGGAAAGTGGCGCGTTTCCAGCGATTGTGCGGGCAAGTTCATCCACCGCGTCGCGCAATTCACCGGTTGCTACCACCCGGTTGATCAGCCCGATCCGTGCCGCCTCGGTGGCGGTGATGCGGCTGCCGGTGTACAGCAGCAGGCGCGCCTGCGCCGGCCCCACGAGGCTGACGAGCTGCCGCACCATGCCGGCACCGTAGGCAAGACCAAGACGCGCGGCAGGGATGCCGAATTCGGCGTCCTCGGCGGCGATGCGCAGATCGGCCTGCAGCGCGATGCCCAGCCCGCCGCCGAGGCAGAAGCCGCGGATGCGCGCGATCACCGGGCGGGAGAATGCCGCCAGCCGTGCCCGGCCGGCGCTGGTCAGCGTGTCATAGTCGCGCTGCGCCCCGGAATCGGCACGCTGGCTGTCGAACTGGCTGATGTCCGCGCCAGAAACGAACGCCTTGTTGCCGGCGCCGGTGAGTACCACCGCGCGCACGCTCGCGTCTCCCTCGAAACGATCCAAAATGTCCACCAGCCCCCGCCACATGTCCAGCGACATGGCGTTGCGCTTTTCGGGATTGTTGAAGGTGATCGTACCGATGCCGGCTTCGACCTCGCCCAGCATCTTGCCATCGGCGAACTCCATCAGATCACTCCCCGCCCGCGCAGCGCGGCGATCTCCGCCGCCGAGTAGCCGGCCTCGCCGAGCACCGCATCCGTATCGGCGGCGATGTCCGGGGCCGCCGTCCGGATGTCCTTGCTCACCCCGGCCAAGGTCAGCGGAGAGGCGACGACATGCTGGGGGCCGAGCCGCGGATGCATCACCGGCCGGGCAATCCCGAGATGTTTTACCTGCGGATCGGCGAACACATTGTCTATTGTATTGACCGGGCCGCAGGGGATGCCGGCGGCCGACAGCATGTCGATCCATTCGGCGGCCGGCCTGGTCCGCGTGACCTCGGTGATGGCGGCGTTCAGGGCGGCGCGGTCGTCGCTGCGGCCCTTCTGCGTCTGCCATCCCGGATGCGCCTTCCAGTCCGGGCGCTCGACCGCCTCGCAGAACCGCTCCCACTGCCGGCCGGAGCTGGCGGCGAGGTTGATCAGCCCGTCGCTGGCCGGGAACACGCCGGTGGGGATCGCGGTCGGGTGGTCGTTGCCGGCCTGCCCCGCGACCTCGCCCGCCATCAGCCAGCGCGCCGCCTGGAAATCCAGCATGAATGCCTGCGCCTCCAGCAGGCTGGTCTGCACCCAGCGGCCGACGCCGGTCGCCTCGCGCTCGAACAGTGCCGTCATGATGCCGAACGCCAGCAGGTTGCCGGCGGTCAGGTCGGCAATGGGGATGCCGACCCGCACCGGTCCCTGGCCCGGCAGGCCGGTGATGGACATCAGGCCGCCGAGCCCCTGCGCGATCTGGTCCACGCCCGGGCGTTCGGCATACGGCCCGTCCTGGCCGAAGCCGCTGATGCTGCCGTAGACGATGCGCGGGTTAACCGCGCGCACGTCGTCGTAGGCGATGTGCAGCCGATGCTTCACCGTCGCGCGCATGTTCTCCACGATCACATCCGCGCGCGCGGCGAGCCGCATGAATACGGCGTGGCCTTCCGGCGCCTTCAGGTCGAGGCGAATCGCCCGCTTGTTGCGATGCAGGTTCTGAAAATCCGGTCCGTCGCGGGGCCCGCCAATATCCTCGCCGCCGGTCGAGGGCGGCTCGATGCGGATGACCTTCGCGCCCCAGTCCGCCAGGTGGCGCACGCAGGTCGGCCCGGCGCGCGCCAGCGTCAGGTCGAGCACGCTGACGCGCGACAGCGGCAGTGGTGCGGTGCGGTCCGGCGTGTCCTGCATCCCGGCGTCCCCTGGGTCGCGGCATCATCTTCCCCGCGCGGCTTTCGCTCAACCCTGTCCGCGCGCTATCGGAGAGGGCATGGACCAAGCCGACCTCGCTTTGATCATCGCGCTCGACTGCTCGGCGAGCGTGACCTTCGACGAGTTCAACCTGATCGCCGGTGGCTGCGGCGCGGCGCTGCGCGACCCGGAGGTGGTGGCGGGCCTGACCAACGGCCCGAACGGCGCCAGTTATTGCGCGCTGCTGCTGTGGTCCGGGCCCGGGGAGCACGAAATCTCGGTCGATTGGACGCGGGTCGACAGCAAGGAAACCGCCGAACAATTCGCCAAGGACGTGGACGAGACGCCGCGCTTCGGCCTGGGCGGCCTGACCGCGATAGGTGCCGCGTTGCAGGTGTGTGAAACGATGCTTGCCGGCCTGCCGGGCCCGGCGCGACGGCTGGTGATCGACGTCGCCGGCGACGGCCGCGCCAACGCCGGCCCCGCGCCCGGCCCGATCCGCGACCGTCTGGTGCAAGCCGGCGTCACCATCAACGGCCTGTGCGTGCTGCACGAGGAACCGGACCTGGTGGAAAGCTTCACGCGCGAGGTGATCGGCGGCCCGAGCGCCTTCGCGGTGCAATGCCAGGACTACGACGGATTTGCCGACGCGATGCGGCAGAAGTTGCAGCAGGAGGTGGCGGCGGTGCAGCGCCGTATGGCGCGCCCGGCGTAACGGTGCCTACGCCGTCGCCGCGAACGTCCGCAGCAGCAACTCGAAGAACCGCGGCGCGTCGGCGTCGAACGCCACCTCCGCGTTCGGCGCCTTGTCGCCGCGGAAATGCGTGTCGATCACCGTGCGGCCGACCGTCAGCGGCCCCTGCGTTTCCACGGCCACGTGCAATTTCCGCGTGGTGATCAGCGACGGGTCGATCACCGAGCCCACTGCCAGCGCATCGTGCACCGGCGTCGAATGCTCCACGTCCTGCTTCTGGTGCTTGTCGTGCACGGTGATGCGGTGGCCGATGAACGCCGCCGCCGCCTGCCCGGCCGGCGTCCCCAATGCCTCCAGTTCCTCGCATTGCGACTGGGTGATCAGCGCGCGATGCGTCGCGTCCAGCGGCACCAGCGTGATCTTTGCGAAGCCGGCGGCAAACACCATCGCCGCCGCTTCCGGATCGCCCCAGATGTTGAACTCGGCCGACGGCGTCACGTTGCCGAGCGCGTGCGCCCCGCCCATGATGACGATCTCCGGAACGCGCTTGACGAAGCCGGGATCGAGCGCCAAGGCGGCGGCGATGTTGCTCAGCGGACCCACCGGCACCAGCACGATCTCCTCGGTCGCGGCGCGGTAGGTCTCGATCAGGAATTCGATTGCGCCGGCGTCCTGCTTGCGGCTGGTCGGGGGCGGCACCGGCAACGCGTCCGGATGGTATTTGCCTGAACTGTCGCGTTCCCGCCGCGGTACCGGGAAATCCAGCCGCACCAGCGGGCGCGCGAGCCCTTCGTAGACCGGGATCGTGCCGCGGGCGATATGGTCCAGCACGCGCAGCGTGTTGTCCGTGCAGTACTGCACGGGAATGTTACCGTTGACCGTGGTGCAGCCGATCAGATCCAGCGCCGGATGCAGGGCCGCGAGCATGACCGCCACCGCATCGTCGGTGCCGGTATCGACATCCAGGATGATTTTCCGCGCCATTGTCCGGTCCCCGCTTCGCTCGCCGCCGAACGGTGCCGCGTCTGTGCCCGCGGTGCAACCGCTACAGCGGGGGCGCGCCGACCCGGGCGCGGAAGGCGGCGTCGCGCATATCCACTTCCTGCCCGACGAGGTCAGCGGCCTCCAGGCCGCACAACCACGCGATCGCCTGCCCGGGAACGCTCGCCGGCTGCAACGAGGTGCGTGGCAACTGGCTGACCGGGTTGATGCCGGAGGCGCGGATCAGCACCTGCATTTCGGTGTCCACCACACCGGGCCGGAAGCCGTACGTGCGCAGGCCGAGGGCCGCGTATTCCAGATGCAGGCTCTGCGTCAGCATCGCCAGCGCGGCCTTGCCGGCGCAATAGGCGCTCCAGCCCTCCAGCGGCCGGCTGGCGGCGCCGGAGCTGATGTTGACAATGACAACATTCGGCAGATCAGCCAGCGCGGCGCGGGCGCAGAAGAATTGCCCGGCGATGTTGGCTTGCAGGCTGGCCGCCCAGACCTGCGGATCGGCGTCGGCGATGCGGCCGATCGGTTCGACGGTCGCGGCATTGTTGACCAGGATATCGACGCGGCCGAAGCGCGCCCGGGCGGCGGCGAACAGTTTTTCAACCGCCTCGGCGTCGGCAACGTCCGTTGGCACTGCGAGCGCGTTCGGCAGCCGTGCGGCCAGCGATGCAATCGCGTCGGCGCCGCGGGCGGCGAGCACGAGATTGGCGCCGAGCGTCGACAGCGCTTCCGCCGCGGCCGCGCCAATGCCGCGGCCGCCGCCGGTGACGATCGCGGTCTTGCCAGCAAGAATGCTCATGCGTGCTCCAGATAGTCGTGAATGATCGTGCCGGGTACCAGGGTGAAATCGGCGCGCCAGTAGAACCCGTCGAGCATCTCCCGCACCGGCAGGCGGAACATCGGAGCCTGCACATTGGCGCGCAGTTCGACGCTGCACGGGCCGGACCAGCACTCGTGCACTTTCACCTCCGCCAGTTTGCGGCTGGTGAGTTGCCGGATTGCCGGCCGCCCGTCGATGTGGTCGACGGCCTTGAGGTTCATGTTGACGGCGAACTGCATAAGCCCGGAGAGGCTGTCCAGCGTGTCGCGGCGTTGCTTGTAGGCGAGCGTGCCGGTCAGCACGTCGATGCCGTTGCGCGAGACGGTGCCGACGAACAGGTCGCCGCGCGCTTCCAGCCGCGGTTCCCCGAACTTCTTCGGCTGGCCGTGCACTTCGCGCCCCTGGATCACGCCGCCGTCCGACGACAGGAACAGGAACGGCGAGTAGGAGCCGACATGGTCCGTGCCGGGCAACTGCGCGCCGACCATGACGTTGGACTCGCCGTACGGGCCGAGCCAGTCCACATCGGTCATCTTGTAGATATGCGCGAGCACGACATCGCCGGTCGGCTGCAACGGCGGCGGCAGCAGCGCCTCGATCGCAGCGAGGTCGGTGCGCCAGGCGAGAGTCAGAATCTCGGCATTGCGAAAGCTGAACGGGAAGGGCGGGGCGCTCGGCGCACCCCAGGGCGTGGCGAAGCCGCCGCGCGTGATATCTTCGAGTGTGGGGCGACGCAGTGTCATATGGCGACTTTCGGTGGCGTGGTGCCATAGCCGACGAAACCGCCGGTCACGTTGATGCACTCGGCGGTGACGAACGCGGCATCCGGCGAGACGACATAGGCGACGGCGGCGGCGACGTCCTCAGGTCGGCACCAGCGGCCGACCGGGATGGTGCGCAACACCTGCGCCTCGAACGCCTCCCAGGGCATGCCGAGCTTTTCCGCTTTGGTACGGAAGGCGGCTTCCATGCCAGTGCCCGGGCCGACATGGCCGGGGGCGACGGCGTTGACAGTGACGTGGTAGGCGGCCAGTTCCATCGCCAGGCACTGGGTGAATCCCCACAGGGCATTTTTCGAGGCCATGTAGGCCGACGAGTATGGGTTGCCGAAATTCAACCTCGTGACGATGTTGACGATGCGGCCGCGCTCGGCCCGCATCATGTGAGGCGCGACGGCGCGGCACGCGAAGAACGGGCCGCGCGCATTCACCGCCTGGATGCGGTCCCAGTCCGCGTCGCTCGTCTCGATCACGAGTTTCTGCATATGGATGCCGGCGGCGTTCACCAGCACGTCGATGCGGCCGAATTTTTTCACCGTTTCCGCGACCATCGCGTTCACCGAGGCGCTGTCGGCAATATCGACGGCAATGTCGTGGTCATAGCCGGCGGCAGCGAGGTCGGCGCCGACGACGACATGCCCGTCGCGCTGCAAGCGCGCCGCGATGGCGCGGCCGATGCCGCCCGCGGCGCCGGTGACGATCGCGACCGGGGACGGGGTCATCCGAGCCACGTCCGCAGCAGGTCGCGGCAGGCGATGGTTTCGGTCAGCACGTCGTCGTACAGCGTGTCCATGTAATCCTGATGCACCCATTCCACCGCGAGCCAGCCGGCGTACCCGGCGTCCCGCAGCGTCGCCAGCATTGCCGGCATGTTGATCGTGCCTTGCGCCAGCTTGGTCTGCAACGCACCGGGCCTAGCCTGCCGCACATGCACGTGCGCGGCATGCGGCGCCAGCATGTCGATCTCCTCCTGCGTGTGCCCGAGGCAGACGAAGTGCGCATAGTCCAACGTCAGCTTCAGGCCCGGCACCTTCGAGAGCAGCTCCAGAACCAGCCACGGGCTTTCCAGATAGGAGTGGACATGCGGCTCGATCGTCAGCGTCACGCCCTCGCGCCGCGCGATCGGCTGCAACGCCGCGAGCGACTGCGCCGAGTCGGCCAGTGCCTGCGCGCGTCCCTGGCCCGGATTGCACACGCCCGGCAGCACGAACACCGAGCCGATGCCGGCGACCGCGCAGAACCGCACGACCTTCGCAAAGTCTTCCGCGTTGCGCTCAAGATTGCGCACATCCGCCAGATTGCGCTCGGCCAGCGTGCTGCCGAACAGATGATAGAAATTCGGCACCGCGATGCCGATCGCGCGCACCTGCCGCCCCATCGCCTCTGGGTCGGCGAGGATCGCCTGCTTCGACAGCGCCGGTGCATAGAAATAACCGAGATCGAGTCCCGCGAAGCCGAGCGTGCGGGCGATGCCGACCGCTTCCGCCGTCGAGCAGGCGCGCAGCGACCAGGATGTCAGACCGATCCGCATCAGACGTTCTCCGCTCGTCCGCTCGCGACCGAGCGGTACATCGCATCGAGGATTTCGATATCCGTCACCGCGCCCCACGGCCGTACCTCGGCGGGCGAGATCCTGCCAAGGCAAAGATCGATGAACCGGTGCACCGGGTTGACACCCTCCGGAACACCTTCGCCGGCGGCGAGGTCGAGCGCGTCGCCGGTTCCGTCATGGCGCCGCAGCGCAAGGCGCTCGCGCTCGACATCGAGCAGCAGCATGCCTTCCGTGCCGAACAGGCGGATATCGAGTTGGAACGGGCTGCCCTTCGGCACGGTTGCCGAGCCGGAAAGCACGCCGGTCGCGCCGTTCGCGAACCGCAGCACCGCCGCGTCGTAGTAGTCCACGTTCGCCGGCGACATCCCGGCGACGGCGTAAACCTGCTGCGGCGCAAGTTCGTGGCTGACATAGGCGAGAAGTCCCAGCGCATGCGTCAGTTGGCCCCACCCGTAACCGCCGGCCGCTTTCGGTGTCGCCCAGGTGGAGGGCGGCGGCCGGAACAGGTGGTCGGCCGTCTCCGCCAGCGGCTCGCCGGCGAACAGGTCGTTCAGCGGCGAGGCCATCTGGCAGACGACGTGGCGGATCTCGCCGATGCGTCCGTCCTGCACCCACGCCCGCGCGGTGGCGGCGAAGGGTTTGTAGTTCCAGGCATGCGGCACCATGAAACCGAGCTTGCGCCGCGCCGCCTCCGCCTGCACTTTCCGCGCATCGGCGGCGGTGGTGGCGGCGGGTTTTTCCACCAGCACATGGCAGCCGGCCGCCAGCGCCAGCATCGCGTGCTCGGCGTGGCGGGTGTGCGGCGAAGCGACGATCACGCCGTCCAGCTTCACCTCCGCCAGCATCCGCGCCGGATACTCGCTGCCATAGGCAATGGCAAACGTTGCCAGCAGCGTCTGCAAATCTGCCTCGCCCAGCCGGCTGACGGCGGCGATGGTGGCGTCCGGATGCGCCTGTATCACCGGAATGTGGTTCAGCGCCGCCCACCAGCCGGCGCCGATGATGCCGATGCGCGCCTGCGCGGTCATGTCGCCTCCATCGTCGCGTCCGTGCTTTGCCGCACGTTGCGCATGTGCTGCTCCATCGCCGCCACTGCGGCCTCCGGGTCACGCCGTCGCATCGCCTCGGTAATCGCCGCGTGGTCGCGCACGCTCTGCGCCAGCACGTCCGGTCGTTCGGCGGCGATGCGCCGCAGTTCCAGGCCAAGCACGTTCAGGCTCTGCGCCACGCGCGCCAGGAACGGGTTGCCGGCAGCCTCGATCACCACGGCATGGAAGTCGAGATCGGAGAGGCGGAACGCCACCGGATCGCTGATCAGGCCATGCTGCGGTTCGAGAATTTCCGCCAGCCGCGCCGCCTGCGCGTCGCTGATCCGCTCGGCGGCACGCCTGGCGATGCCGCCCTCGATCAGGATGCGCGCGTCGTACAGCGTGTCGACCGTGTAGGTGTCGAGCGTGATGAAGAATTGCAGCGGCGCCAGCAGGTCGGCCGCATCGAGCGCGCTGATGAAGGCGCCGCCGCCGGGCCGCACGCGCACCACGCCAAGGATCGCCAGCCCGCGCAGCGCCTCCCGCACCACCGGCCGGCTGACGCCGAGCAGCATCGCCAGTTCGCGTTCCGCCGGCAGTTGTTCGCCGGGCCGCAGGCTGCCTGATTGCACGAGCCCGAGAATGCGGCGCGCCACCTGCTCCGCGGCGCCCTCGCGCTGGATCGGCCCGAGGCCGCGCAGATGCAGCGCGCTCGCGTCGCTCATCGGCTCCCGTTGGGCGGACCTGCGTGCGCACGCAGCTTCATCGTGTTCCCCCATCGCGAATACGTGGCCTGCGATTGGTCAACTGGTAAGGCCAATTTACCGCCAAAGTCAACGCCGCTAGGCTCGGCGGCCCTGGGGAGGCAAGCATGTCCAGCGTCACCGTCCGTTCGATCGAGCCGATCATCCTGCGCTATCCGGAGCCGAACGATTTCAACAATATGCGCATGACCATGCTGGTCCGGCTGGAGACTTCGGCAGGCGGCGTCGGCTGGGGCGAGGGCATCGCCATGTGGCCGGAGGCGTGCCGCGCCACCGCCGCCATCGTCGCCGACGGCTTTGCGCCGCTGCTGGCCGGGCATCCCCTTGGGGAGATCGGCGGCGCGTGGTGGAACATGAAGCGGCACGCATGGTGGTACGGCGAAGGCGGCATCGCCAGTTTTGCCCTGAGCGCGATCGACATGGCGCTGTGGGACGCCTGGGGGCAGGAGGTCGGGCAGCCGCTGTCCACGCTGCTCGGCGGTATCGTGCAGCCGAAGCTGCCGGCCAACGCCACGATGCATGTCAACAAGGCGACGCTCGACGAAAACATCGCCGAGATCGCCGGTCACATTGCCGCGGGCTTCCGGTCGGTGAAGCTCGGCCTCGGCAAGCGCGGGCTGGCGCAGATCGGGCCGGAGCCGGAGAGCGTGATCGGCTTCATCATCGCGCTGCGGCAGGCACTCGGGCCGGTGCCCGGCATCATGGTCGATATCGGCAACGGCATCCGCTGGGACCCGCCGACCGCGATCCACGTCGCGCGGGCACTGGAGGCGTTGGAGGTCGGCTGGATCGAGGAGCCGCTGTATCCTACCGATATCGAGGGCTATTGCCGCCTGCGGGCAGCGACGCGGCTGCCGATCGCGTCGGGCGAGCGCGAATGGACGGTCGAGGGCTACAGGCGCCTGCTGGCGACGGAGACGGTGGACGTGTTCGGCATCGACCCCGGGCGCGCCGAGGGTGTCACCGGTTTCCGCACCGTGGCGCGGCTGATCGAGGCGGCGCACCGGCAGGTCAACGCGCACGCCTTTTCCACCGCGGTGACGACGGCTGCGAGCCTGCACCTGTCCGCCGCCACCCCGGCTAGCCGCATCTTCGAGATCAAGCCGCATGCCTCGCCGATGCAGCACGAACTGGTCCGCACGCCGATCTGGCATGCCGACGGGTATGCGACGCCGCCGGCCGGGCCCGGTCTTGGGATCGAGGTGGATGAGCAGGTCGTCACCAAGTACCGCGTCGGCTGAACAGGAGCGACCGGCGCATGGATCAGGCGGCGACACAGCATTTTGCCGGCTTCGTGGCCACGCTCGGCCGTGGCCCAGGCCGCTCGCGTGCGCTGACGCGGGCGGAGGCGCGGGAGGCGATGGGCATGGTGCTGGCGGGGCAGGCCGACCCGCATCAGGTCGGCGCCTTCCTGATGCTGCTGCGCTACCGCGGCGAGGACCCGGAGGAGATTTCCGGGCTCGTCGAAGCCGTGCGCGATGCGGCCGGGCTGCCGCGCGCCGGGCTTTCGGCGGATCTGGACTGGCCATCCTATGGCTCCGGCAAGACCCGCGGCGCGCCGTGGTTCCTGCTTGCGGCGCTGGCATTGGCTCGGTCCGGCCTGCGCGTGCTGATGCACGGCTCGAACAGCTTTTCCGGCGGCATTCCGGTGCCGCTGGCGCTGCCGGTGCTGGGGCTGACGCCGGCGGACAGCCTGGGCGAGGCGCGGGCGCATCTTGACAGTGTCAACATTGCCTATCTGCCGCTGCGTGCCTTCGCACCCGCGTTCGACGCACTGCTGGAGCTGCGAAAATTGTTCGGCCTGCGCTCGCCGGTGAACACCGCGGCGCGGCTGCTCGACCCCGCGCAGGCCAGGGCGGGGGTGGATGGCGTGTTCCATCCGGCCTACATCGCCGTGCATCTGGGCGTCGCCGAGCGGCTCGGGCGGCCACGGCTGCTGGTGGTGAAGGGGGCGGGCGGGGAGGCGGAGCGGACGCCGGCCAAGCCCGGCGCCGCGCATCTGTGGGACGGCGCCGTGCGTCACGAATTTGTGCTCCCTGCTGCCGAGGTGCCGCTGGCCGATCCCGCAACGGAGACGCTGGAGGCGTTCGCTGCCGTCTGGCGCGGGGATGCGGCGCCGCCGCGCGCAATCGCGACGATCCGGTCGACGATCGCGCTGGCGCTGCTGGCGCTCGGCCGGGCGGATGACGCTGCGCCGGCCGAGGCGGCGGCGGATGCCGTGTGGCGGGCACGTTGACGCCGATCCGGGCCGAGATGCGGCGGGCGGGGCCGGCCGACGTGACGGCGATCCATGACCTGACGCGCGCCGCCTATGCGAAATGGGTGCCGGTGATCGGCCGCGAACCCAAGCCGATGGCCGCGGACTACGCGAGAGCCGTGCGCGACCACCGGATCGACCTGCTGCACATCGGCGGCGAACTGGTCGCGCTGGTCGAAACCGTGCCGCAGGGCGAGCATCTGCTGATCGAGAGCGTGGCGGTCGCCCCGGCGTTCCAGCGGCACGGCCTGGGCCGCCGGCTGGTCGCCCACGCCGAGCACCTGGCGGCGGACCTCGGGCTTCGGGAGGTGCGGCTCTACACCAACACGCTGTTCGGCAACAATGTGCAGCTCTACGGCAAACTCGGCTACCGGGTGGACCGGGAGGAGCCGTTGACCGGCGGCCGCCTCGTGCACATGAGCAAGGCGATCTGACCGCGGCGGCCCGATCCCGGTCCGCAGGCCGGTACGAATGAGCGTTTCGGGCAACTTCGGCGCAACGGACAAGATCCGTGCTGCGCTTGCCGCATAACCTGAGCGGCAGCCGAGCGCGTCGCCGCCGCATGCGGGACGGGCATATCGTCGTGCCGACACCGCATTGGCCACGGCGACGCCTCGGCGGCACGTTTCTGCCACGAGCAGAACCCAACAGGAGCACGACCATGGATCTTTATTGCCGCCGCGGCCTGCTTGCGGCAGCCGGTGCCATCGGCGCCGTCACCGCGGCCCACGCCGCCAGCTTCGGCAACCCGGACCGGCCGCCGGAAGGTGCGGTCAACGCCCACGGCAACCCGCAGAGCCTGACCGATCCGGGGCCGCAAAGCCCGGCGCTGGCCGGGCAGTTCCCGTCGTTCCAGGACCCGCCGGCGACCGACGTGAACGGCATGCCGCTGTTTTGGTCGTCGTTCAACAACGCCCACAAGCGCATCCAGAATGGTGGCTGGGCGCGCGAGGTCACGCAGGACGATTTCGCCATCTCGGACTCCGTTTCGGGCGTCAACATGCGCCTGAGCGCCGGCGGCATCCGGGAACTGCACTGGCACCAGCAGGCCGAATGGGCGTACATGCTGACCGGCAACTGCCGGATCACGACGCTCGACGAACAAGGCCGCCCGAGCGTCGATGACGTTGCCGCAGGCGACCTCTGGTATTTCCCGCCGGGCCTGCCGCACTCGCTGCAGGGCACCGGCCCGGACGGCGCCGAATTCCTGCTGGTGTTCGACAACGGCCATGCCTCGGAATTCAACACGCTGCTGCTGACCGACTTCATGGCGCATATGCCGCCCGAGGTGCTGGCGAAGAATTTCAACGTTCCCGCCGAGACGTTCCGCAATATCCCGACTGACGACCTGTGGATTTTTCAGGGCAAGGAGCCCGGCCCGCTGGCCGACGACAGGAAGGCGGTCGGCGTGGTCGACGGCACGCAGAAGGCCATCTTCCGGATGGCGGCCATGGCGCCGACCAAGCAGACCAAGGGCGGGAGCGTGAGGATCGTCGACAGCCGCATCTTCCCGATCTCGACGTCCATCGCCGCCACGCTGATCACGGTGGCACCGGGCGGGTTGCGTGAGCTGCACTGGCATCCGAACGCCGACGAATGGCAGTACTACATCAAGGGCCAGGCGCGGATGACGGTGTTCAACACCGGGCCGCAGGCGCAGACCGCCGATTTCCGCGCCGGCGACATCGGCTATGTCAAGAAAAGCCTTGGCCACTATGTCGAGAACACCGGCGACACCGAGATGCAGTTTCTCGCGGTGTTCCGCTCGGACCATTACGCCGAGGTTTCGCTCTCCGACTGGCTCGCGCACGTGCCGCCGGATCTGGTGGCGCAGCATCTCAACATCGACCCGTCGATCCTCGCAGGCTTGCCGCGCCCGGCGGCGGGCGTGCTGCCAGTCTGACGCCACCCAACGGCCCTGGCCGGCGGCGACCGTTGCGTCACGATGGCGGGACCGGGCCGTGTGACCATGATGCGTTCACGCGGCCCGCTTGTCTCGTACTCCATCCGGCGGTACCAGCACTCCGGTCACTCTCATGGATTTCGACGCATGGCAGGCAGAGACACTGAAGGCGCGGCGTCTGCCGGGTCGGTGGGTGACGGCCTCCTGCGCTACGACGGCGCCGAGATCAGCTTTCACTGGGCGACTGCGATCCTGGTGGTCGTGCTGTACCTGCTCTCACAGGGCTGGGGCTTCGTGGAGCGCGGCTCGCCGCTGCGGCACGGCATGCAGTCGGTCCATGTCTCGCTCGGGCTACTGCTGGCCGCCGTTGTCGGGCTGCGCATCCTGTGGCGGCTCGGGCCCGGCCGGCGGTTGCCGCCGGCCAGCACGGGCCTGCTGGAACTGGCCGCAAAGCTTGTCCACTACCTGCTTTACGCCCTGCTGGTCGTCATCGTCGTTCTCGGCTTCTTCTACCGATGGGCCAACGGCGATCCCTTGAGCTTCTTTGGATTGTTCACCATTCCGTCGCCCGCCAGCTTCACCAAGGAGCAGGCGTACACGATCGGCAACCTGCACTACTGGGTCGGCACGGCCATCATCGTCATTGCCGGCTTGCATGCCTCCGCGGCGCTGTTCCATCGACTGGTGCTGCGCGATGGCGTGTTGTCGCGCATGCTGCCGGGCCGCTAACCCATCCGCGCCGCCAAAAACGCCCGCATCGCCGGATCTTCGCACAGGCCGATGGCGCGGCCATAGGCGACGCGAGCCTCGTCCTGCCGGCCGAGCCGCGCGAGCAGGTGGGCCGCCAACGCCCAATAGGGTTGGTAGGCGGCGACGCTCTCCGCCGGCAGCGCCGCCAGCAGCGCCCAGCCGGCTGCCGCGCCGTGCGCCTCCGCGACCGCCGCGGCACGGCCGACGAGCGCGCCGGTTGTGGGCGCCAGCCGCACCAGCCCCTCGTACAGCAACGCGATGCCGGCCCAGTCGGGACCGGAGCCGTTGACGCGCTGCGCATGCGCCGACTGGATCGCCGCCTCCAACTGGAACCGGCCGATCCGGCCGGCGCGCGCGGCGGCGGCCAGCACGGCCTCGGCCTCCGCGATCATCGGGCGCGACCATTGCGACGAAAGCTGCTCCGAAAGCGGGACATAAGCGCCGCCGGGCGAACGGCGGGCCTCGCGGCGCGCCTCGCAGTGCAGCATCAGCGCCAACAGCCCCAGCGTCTCCGGCTCATCTGACAGCAGCCGCGACAGCAGGCGACCGAGATGGATCGCCTCGGCTGCCAGCCCGCGCCGCCGCACGTCGGCGCCGGCCACGTCGTCCCAGCCGCTGCCGTAGGCGGCGTAGATCGCCTGTAGCACCGCGGCGAGGCGGGGCGGCAATTCTGCGGCTTCCGGCAGTTCGAAGCGGATCTTTGCGACACGGATCTTCGCCTTGGCGCGGCTGAGGCGCTGGCCCATCGTCGCCGGCTGCACCAGGAACGCCGAGGCGATGCGCGCTGCATCGAGCCCCAGCACCGTTTGCAGCATCAGTGGCGTGCGCGCGGCGGCGTCGATCGCCGGATGGGCGCAGACGAACAGCAGTTTCAGGCGTTCGTCGGGAAAATCAACGGTCGTGCTGGCCTCCGCTTGCTCCGCATCGGCGACCGCGAGCAGCGTCGGCGCCGCGTCGATGCGCACGCGCGTGTGCCGGGCAATGTCGATCAGGCGGCGCCGCGCCGCGGTCAGCAGCCATGCTTCCGGGCGTGCCGGGACGCCGTGTTGCGGCCAGGTCGCCAGCGCCGCCTGGAACGCATCCGCAAGCGAATCCTCGGCCGCCGCCACGTCGCGCGAGCGGGCGGCGAGGTAGGCGACCAGCCGGCCGTAGGAGTCGCGCGCCGCCTGTTCGACGGCGCGGCGCGCGTCTGCCATGGTGCTCAGCCCATCGGGCGCATGTTCGGCCGCACCTCCACCGTGCCGTAACTGGCCGCCGGGCAGCGCGCCGCCCAGGCGAGGGCGGTGTCGAGGTCCGGGACGTCGATGATGAAAATGCCGCCGAGTTGTTCCTTGGTGTCGGCATACGGCCCGTCCTGCACCAGCCGCTCGCCGTTGGCGAGGCGGACGGTGGTGCCGGTCTCCGGCGGTTCGAGCCCGGTGCCGCCGGCCATCACCCCGGCGTCGCGCAGCGCCTGGGAGTAGGATTTCCAGCTTTCCCAGAACGCCGGCTGGCGTGCCGGGTCGGTGCGGGCGGCGAAGTCGGCGGGGCGTTCGTAGATCAGCAGCGAGTAGGTCATCGTGGTTGCTCCGGTTCCCTGTGCGAGCGAGTCCGTGCGCTCGATGCTACGACGCGCGGGGCGGCGGCACTTCGACAGACGGAACGGAATTTTTCCCGCGATCAGTCGTAATAGCCGTCCCGGGCGTGGCGCAGCGTGGCGAACTGCGTCGCATCGTGGCCGAACCACACCTGCGCCCGAAGCCGCTCCGCCAGCGCCGCGATGTGGCGTGCCGTGTGTTCCCAGCCGGCCGCGTCCTGCAGGGAGCCCGGTGGACGGAAATGTGGCGCGAAATTTTCTGCGCAGTAGACGGCGTCGGAGACGAGCAGAATATCACCGCTCTTCGGCAGCCGCACATGCAGCCCGAGCATGCCGGCGGCATGGCCGCTGCCCCAGGCCAGCACGGTGACGGCATCGTTCAGCTTCCGGTCGCGTATGACCGGCTGCCAGTCCAACCCCAGCCCGCGCCAGCGTGCGACCTCGGCGCGGACGTACGAGGTGTCGTCCTGCGCGCCGAGTGCTGCCGAGATTTCGTGCGCGTGCACCAACAGCGGCGTGCGCCGGAAGAATTCGACGCAGCCGGCATGGTCGTTGTGCATGTGCGAGAGCACGACAGCGGAAAAATCGTCCGGCGTCAGGCCGAGTGCGGCCAGCCGGTTCGGCAACTGGCACTCCGCGCCGCCCTGCCACGGAAACGCCTCCTGGAACGCGGGCGGCCACAGGCCCTCGCCGCCCATGCAGTGCGGGTGGCAGCCGGTGTCGAACAGCACGCGGCCGGCCGGATGCTCCACGACATAGGCGGACACCGGAACGTCGACCCGCTCGCCCGGCGGCGCGTCCGCCAGCAGCACGCGGCGGTCCATGCCGAGCCACCCGAGATCCAGCACATGCAACTTCACGCGGCCCTTCATGTGTCAGCCTCCGTCAGACCTACAATGCGATACGGGACCACGCCGCGCTCGCCGGTGCCGACATCGAGCGCGTGGCCGACTGGCGGCATGGCGCGATGGCGGCAGTTCGGGCGCTCGCAGGCGCGGCAGCCGGGGCCGATCGGCACGCGCACGCGCGGGTCGCGCAGGTCGAGGCCGGCCGAATAGACCACCTGATCGGCAAAGGCGATGTCGCAGCCGAGCCCGACGGCGGTTTCGCGCGGCCGGCTGAGGAACGAGCCGCCGCTGCCGACGGTGCGGGCGATGCAGAGATAGGTGGCGCCGTCCGGGGTCGCGGCCAGTTGCACCAGGATGCGGCCGGGTTGCGCGAACGCCTGGTGCACGTTCCAGAGCGGGCAGGCGCCGCCGAAGCGGGCGAACTGGAAGCGCGTGGCGCTGCTGCGCTTCGAGACGTTGCCGGCAATGTCGGCCTTGAGGAAATAAAACGGCACGCCCGAGAGGCCGGGCCGCTGCAACGTGCTCAGCCGGTGGCAGACCTGTTCGAAGCTGGTGCCGAAGCGGCGTTGCAGCCGTTCGATGTCGTGCCGCAATTCGCGCGCCGCGGCGTGGAACGGGCGATACGGCAGCACCAGCGCGCCGGCAAAATAATTGGCCAGCCCGACGCGCGCCAGCGCCCGCGCCTCGTCGCTGGAGAGGTGCGCCTCGGTCACCATTGCCTCGATCCGGCGCTCCTGTTCGAGCAGGCCGATCACGTGGGCGATGGAGAAGTTTTCCGACTCAGGCGCGAGTTCCTCCGCCAGCAGCAGCTTCTTGCCGGCGCGGTCGAATCGCCACAGCAGGCCGCTTTCGGGCAGGCCGGGCGCGGTCGCCACTGCGACACCGTGCGTGTCGTGCAGACGCCGCCGCAGGTCCTCGCGCAACGTTGCTGGCGAGAAGTTTTCACTGTCCGACAGGGATTCGGCGGCTTCGTCAAGCGCGGGAAAATGGTTTCGGTGCGATTGCACCCAGTCGCGCACTTCGTCGTAGGGCAGATGCGACATCTGGCCGGGGGCGTGGGCGTCGCTGGCAATGCGGGTGCGCAGCGCCCGGTGCTCCTCGTCCAGCGAGAGCCACGCGCGATAGAGCGCGAGGAACCGGCTGGCGACCGCGGGCGCCGCGCGCACCGCTGCCTGCACCTCGGCCAGATCCAC
>Ga0302314_10003709_pt1 | contig 28106 bp, 27 predicted proteins | sample III_Palsa_N2_3_FD_200533 | JGI IMG/M metagenome (GOLD analysis project Ga0302314, IMG submission 200533) | Peat permafrost microbial communities from Stordalen Mire near Abisko, Sweden - III_Palsa_N2_3 | ecosystem: Environmental > Terrestrial > Soil > Palsa > Peat permafrost | place: Sweden...
AGGAACCAGCCGAAATCGGGCACCATGCTGCCGATGACGACGGCGGACAAGAGCCGCCAGCGGGCCAGAGGGCGGGTGAAGGGCAGGACGACGGCGGCGTGCGAAATTGTAAACGGCATCAATAACCTACAAATGTCATCTCGGTGTCATATTGGGCGCCAATAATCGCGGGCTTCGCGCCCGTCATCGAGAACAACCATGTCCAATGTCGACGTATTACATGCCGGATCGCCGGCGGCAGCCCGGAAGAGTTCGCCCCTCAGCGGCCATACTTCTAACCCCTGGTTCAACATCCTGGCAGCCGTCGTGGTCGTGGCGGGCATCATATATGCTGGCTATCACCTCGCGAGCGACTTGTCCGTGGTGCGCGATGCGCGGGTGTATCCCTTCGTCCTGCTCGGCGTCGCGCTGTTCATCGCGTTAGGCTTCGAATTCGTCAACGGCTTCCATGACACCGCCAATGCGGTCGCCACGGTCATCTACACCCACTCGTTGCCGCCCAATTTCGCCGTCGTATGGTCGGGCGCTTTCAATTTCCTGGGCGTCTTGATCTCGAGCGGCGCGGTGGCGTTCGGCATCGTCTCGCTCCTGCCGGTGGAGCTCATCCTGCAGGTCGGCAGCGGTGCTGGCTTCGCCATGGTATTTGCCCTCCTCATCGCGGCGATCATCTGGAACCTCGGCACCTGGTATTTCGGGCTGCCCTCATCGAGCTCGCATACCCTCATCGGATCGATCATGGGCGTCGGACTCATGAATCAGCTGATGGCGGCGAGCAACTCCGGCACGAGCGGTGTCGACTGGGCGCAAGCGACGAAGATCGGCGAATCGTTGCTGCTCTCGCCGCTGGTCGGCTTCAGCCTGGCGGCGCTCCTCTTGATGGTCGCGAAAGCGCTCATCCCCATACCCGCGCTCTATCAGGAGCCGAAGGGCAACGAGCCGCCGCCTCGCGCGATTCGCGCGCTTCTCGTGCTCACCTGCACGGGCGTGAGCTTCGCGCACGGATCGAACGACGGGCAAAAGGGCATGGGACTCATCATGCTCATCCTGATCGGCACCGTACCGACGGCTTACGCGCTCAATCGCACCATGCACGAGGAAGACGTGGATCGCTTCGTCGCGGTATCCACGCAGGCGCAGGTTGCTCTCAGTCACTATGCGAAGGGCTCCGCGCCCGCCGATCCGCATCAGGGCGCGGTCGAGATCGTGCGCTCACGATCGATCACTCCGGAGACCTTGCCCTCGCTCGTGGCGCTGTCCGCCACCATTCAGCAGCAAGTGAATGCCGCTCACTCGCTCGACAAGGTGCCGTCCGGCGAGATGGTCAACATTCGCAATGAGATGTACCTCGTGAGCGAGGGTCTGCGCTTCCTCGCCAAGTCCAAGTCCATCGCCGTCTCCGACGCCGACAAAGGAACGCTCGCGCAGTACAAGACCCAGCTCGACAACTCCACCAAGTTCATTCCGACCTGGGTGAAGGTCGCGGTCGCCATCGCGCTCGGCCTCGGCACCATGATCGGCTGGAAGCGCATCGTGGTCACCGTGGGCGAGCGCATCGGCAAGACACACCTCACCTACGCCCAGGGCGCCTCCGCGGAGCTCGTGGCGATGCTGACCATCGGCGCCGCGGACATGTACGGCTTGCCGGTGAGCACGACGCACGTGCTCTCCTCGGGAGTCGCGGGCACCATGGTCGCGAACCATTCGGGGCTGCAATGGGCCACTGTCCGCAACCTGCTGATGGCTTGGGTGCTGACTCTCCCCGTCTCCATCGCGCTGGCGGGCGGACTGTACTGGCTGCTCCGCACACTCCTGTAGAGATCGGCGGCGGGTTTAGTATCCTCGGGCGGGGGGCTTTCGAGTAGGATTCCACCATTGGGTGTCCGCTCGTAAACGGCCCGAGGAGACCTCATGGCCCACGTTACCGTCATCAGTGAATTTCACTTTGCCCAGCAGATCGTCGCCGGGCACCATCGAGTGACTGCCGACGAACCGCAGAGCCACGGGGGGAGCGATACCGGACCATCGCCCACCGAGCTGCTGCTCGGGAGTCTCGGCGCCTGCACCTCGATCACGCTGCGCATGTATGCGGGGCGCAAAGGCTGGGAGCTCGGCAAAATCACGGTGGGACTGCGTTATACCGCCGCCGCCGACGGTCGCAAAGCTCACATCGAGCGGCGCCTCTCGTTCGCCAAGCCCCTGACCGACGAGCAATCCCTGCGGCTTCTGGAAATCGCGGGTAAGACGCCGGTGACCCTCGCGCTCACCTCCGGAATCACCATCGACACCTCGATCGCACAGCACGCCACGCCGGCCTGAATGCGCCGCGTGCCCCGACTCGACCGGGCCCAGCCGGCGAACGCGCTTCAGCGGACTCGCAGCGCCGCTCGCACCCGCTCGAGGTCCTCGGGCGTATCGACCCCCGCGGGGGGAGCCTCCTGCAACTCGACCACGTAGACACGCATGCCGTGCTCGAGCGCGCGCAGCTGCTCGAGCTTCTCCGTGGTCTCGAGCGGCGTCGGCGGCCAGCCGGCAAATTCGAGCAGGGTCTGCACCCGATAGGCATAGATACCGATGTGACGCCAGGCGTTCCTGAAATCGGCCGGGCGGCCGTCGACCGCCGCGTCGCGAGGCCAAGGCACGCAGGCGCGGCTGAAGTACAGCGCCTCGCCATTGGCGCCGCGCAGTGCCTTGACGCAGCTCGGATCCAGAAACTCGGCGAGGCTCGATATGGGAGCGGCCGCCGTGGCAATGCCGCACTGCGGATGCTCGGCCAGTGCGGCCGCAATGCGCGCAGGCACCGGCGCCGGCATCAAGGGCTCATCGCCCTGCAGGTTGACCACGATCGCCTCGGGGGGCCAGCCGCGGGCGCGCACCACCTCGGCGATACGATCGGTGCCGGAGGCGTGTTGCGGCGAAGTCATGGCCACGTCCGCGCCGAACGCGGCCGCGACGGAGCTGATGCGGGCATCGTCCGTCGCCACGACTACCGAGGCCGCGCCGCTTGCCCGCGCGCACTCCCACACCCAGCGGATCAAGGGGCGGCCGGCCACCTCGAGCAGCGGCTTGCCAGGTAGGCGGCTCGCCCCGAACCGCGCCGGAATGACCACGTGAAAAGGCGTGCTCACGATGGCGGCTAGCGGTTCAGCAGAGGATCGTCCGGCCCGAGCACGCGCGCTTCCTCGGGCAACATCATCGGAATACCGTCGCGCACGGCGTAGGCGAGCCGATCCGGATGGCACACCAGCTCGAGCGCCGCTCCACTCCCCGCGGCGCGCAAGGGTCCCTTGCAGACCGGGCACACGAGCAGCTCGAGCAAGCGCTTATCCATCCAGAGTTCCTCGCCGCGGCGACTCGCGGTTTGCAATGCGGTCCATGATGATGTTGAGCAGTGTATGCGATTCGTTCGCATCGAAACACGCGTTCACCGGCACGTACCAATGCCGCTCATCCGCCACAGCGGCGCATTTCACGGCATCCTTTTCGGTCATGAGCACGGGCCGATCGTCCCCGAACAGCACATCGCTCGGAGCGATGCGCGCGTGATCGCGGAGCGGATGTCCCTCCACTACGATGCCGTGCGCCCGCAGCATGTTGAAAAAACGCTCCGGGTTGCCGATGCCGGCGACCGCGTGCACGGCCACACCGGCGAACGCATCGAGCGGCGACACACGCCCTCCGCCGAGCGCGACGGCGCTGCGCGCCTCGAGGCGCATGCTCATGGCGCCATCGAGCATGGCGCGCCCGCCGTTGACCACCACCGCATCCGCCACCGCGAGGCGCGAGCGCGTCTCGCGCAGCGGACCCGCCGGCAATAGCCAGCCGTTGCCGAAGCGGCGGTCTCCGTCGATGACGACGATCTCGCAATCGCGCGCGAGGCCGTAGTGCTGCAGACCGTCATCGCTCACGATCACGTCGCATCCGCGGCCGACGAGCAATTGCGCGGCGCCCGGCCGATTGGCGCCGATTGCGACGGGCGCCTGGGTCCGGCGCGACAGCAGCAGCGGCTCATCGCCCACCACACGGGGATCGTCGGATGGCTGGATCAGCCGTACGGTATTTGCCGAGCCCCCGTAGCCCCGGGTGACCACCCCGGGCTGGAATCCGAGCTCCCCGAGCCGCGACACGAGCCAGCACACGAGCGGCGTCTTGCCGGTGCCGCCGACGGTGAGGTTGCCGACGATGATCACGGGACGCGCGAGCCGCGTCGAGCGGCGCAGCCGCTTGGCGTATAGAAAACGCCGCGAGCCCGACACCGCGCCGTAGAGCAGCGCCAGCGGGACGAGCCACCAGGGCGGCGCCGCACGCTCGTACCAGACCCGGTTGAGCCAGGATTCAGCGGACATGCGCACACCCGTCAATCGGCGAATTGCATTCCGTGCAACGTCGCATACAAGCCGCCGAGTGCCAAGAGCTCCTTGTGGTTGCCCATCTCGACGATGCGCCCGCGATCGAGGACGATGATCCGGTCCGCGCCCTCGACCGTCGAGAGCCGGTGGGCGATCACGAGCGTGGTGCGCCCGCGCATGAGTGTGCTCAACTCTTGCTGCACGCGCCGCTCCGACTCGTTGTCGAGCGCCGCAGTCGCCTCGTCGAGGATCAACACGGGCGAATCCTTGAGCAAGGCACGCGCAATGGAGATGCGCTGGCGCTGACCGCCGGACAGATTCTGGCCGCGATCCGACAGCGGGGTATCGAAACCCTGCGGCTGCAGGGCGACGAACTCCATGACATTCGCGGCACGCGCCGCCTCCTCGACTTCGGCGTCGGTCTTGTCGACGGCATTGAAGGCGATGTTGTTGCGTATGGTGTCGTTGAACAGCACCACGTCCTGGCTGACCAGGCTCACCTGGGAGCGCAGATCCTTCAGCCGGTACTCGCGCACGTCGACGCCGTCGAGCAGCACGGAGCCCTGCTGAACGTCGTAAAAGCGCGGCACCAGACCGACCAGCGTGGTTTTTCCACTGCCGGAGCGCCCGACGATGGCCACGGTCTCGCCCGGCTCGACCCGGAAGCTCACATCGTGGAGAACGCCGCCCTTCTCGCTCAAGTACTCGAACGACACGTTGCGGAACTCGACCTGCCCGCGCGCGCGCGCAAGCGGCCGCGTGCCGCCCTCGCCCTCGGTCGGCATGTCCAAGATCTCGAACACGCTCTGCCCGGCGGCGACGCCCTGCTGCAGCGGGCCGCCGATGTTGACGAGGCTGCGGAGCGATGAGGGAATGAGCATCAGCGCCGTCAGGAATGCCCAGAACTGGTCCACGCGCATGTCGTTCGCGAATACCAGCCGAATGGCGACATAAAGAAGCGCCGCGAGCGCAATCGATGCGATGCACCCGACGACCGGATTGCTCAAGGACTTGGCGCGCGCCAGCTTCATGTTCGAGGCGCGATTCATCTCATTGGCGAGCTCGAACCGGTCCGTCTGATGATCCTCGGCGTTGAAGATCTTGATCAGACGCTGCGCGTCGATGGCCTCTTTCGCGACCCGCGTGATATCGCCCATCGAGTTCTGGATGCGCTTGCTGTAGCGGCGGAAGCTGCGGTTGGCGATCTGCATCAGCCAGGCGATCGGAGGAACCGCGATGATGCAGAAGGTCGCGAGCCGCCAGTTCAAGTAGAACAAATATGCGAGCAAGCCGAGGATGGTCAGCGTGTCGCTGAACAGCGAGATCGCCGCGCCCGTCGCCGCGCCCGCCACCTGCTCGATGTTGTAGGTGAGCTTGGACAGGAGCACGCCCGATTGCTGACCGTCGAGATAGGCGGTGGGCAAGCGCAGATAGTGGGAGAAGACATCGCGTCTCAAGCCCTTGATGACCTGCCGCCCCACCCAGCTTGGGTAGTAGTTCCCCACGTAATCGCCGATGCCGCGCAGCGCGAACAGAACCACGACGCCGACCGGCACGATCCATTCCACCCGCGGGTCGCGCACGACGAACGCGCCCTTCAGGAAGGTCTGGACCAGGTACACCAATCCCGACTGGGTCGCCGCGAACAGGATCATCCCGAGCACGCCGATCATGAAGGCGCCGGTGTAGGGTTTGGCGTAGCGCAACAGCCGAAAGTAAATCGACCAGTAATCGCCGTCGGAATGGGGGTGCGGCTCGATCACGGCGGAAACCGTGCTCAAGGAATTGAGTCCTGATGCACGGTCGCGATGTTGAGCTGAGCGAAGCCGAGGCGCCCCGCCACGTCCATGGCGGTGACCACCGCCTGATGCGTACTGCGGGCGTCGGCGCGAATGGTGAGCGGCCCGCGGTCCGAGCCCGCCTCCTTGAGGAGCGCAGCCCGCAGCGTATCCGGACTCGCGTTGATGAGCGGACGCTCGTTGACGCGATAGCCGCCCTCCGCGGTGACCGTGATCACCAGAGGCTCGTGCGTGCCGCGCTGCTGCGGGATCGCGCTCGCCTGCGGCAGCTGAACCTTGACGCGCCCTTCCTGATTGAAAGTCGTCGAGACCATGAAAAAGATCAACAGCACGAGCAGCACGTCGATGAAGTTGATCAGGTTGATCTCGGGATCTTCCCGCCGGCCTTGTTGGCGCAGGTTCACCTGATCAGGCCCTCGCGGCGACATCGCCGCGCTCATCCAGCGCGTCGACCAGCTTCATGGCTTCCTTCTCCATGCGGATCACCAGCCGCTCGACCTTGCCGCGCAAGAACCGGTAGGCGATGAGCGAGGGAATGGCCACGGTGAGCCCCGCGGCGGTCGTGATCAGCGCCTCGCCGATGCCTCCGGAGAGGATCCTCGGATCGCCGAGGCCGTTGGCGGTGATGGCGTTGAAGGCGTGGATGATGCCGGCCACGGTACCGAGCAGACCCAGGAGCGGTGCGATCGCGGCGATCGTGCCCAGGGTGTTCAGAAAGCGCTCGAGCTCGTGGACGACGTGCCGGCCGCCGTCCTCCAGCCGCTCGACCATGAGCGCGCGCGGCTTGTAGCGGTTTGCGAGGCCGATGGCGAGCAGTTTGCCGAGCGGGGAGTTTTGCTCCAGAGCGATCACCAGCTTCTCGCTCAGTTGATCGGCCTCGATCCAATTCCAGACCTTCTGCGACAAATCACGCGGAATGACCCGGCTCGACTGCAAAGTCCAAAGGCGCTCGAGAATGATCGCCACCGAGGCGACCGAGCACAGGATGATCGGCCACATGAAGCCGCCGCCCGCGCGGATGATCTCCCACATCGTGTCCTCATTAAGTCAAAAGAACAGGCGGCATGATACTTGACGGCCCCGGGTTTAAGTACCGTCACCACCCGCCAAATGTGAACTGGCTCAAGACTTTAAGGCGCGCGAGTGCCGGCGCCGCGCTCGAGCAGGACTCCATCGACCAGGGTGAGCACTCGATCGAGCCGCGCGGCCAGGCGCTCGTCATGGGTGACGATGACGAGGCTGGTGCCGAGCTCGCGATTGAGCTCGAGCATGAGCTCAAAGACATGCGCCGCGTTGACCCCGTCCAGATTGCCGGTGGGCTCGTCCGCCAGCACCAGCTGCGGCCGCGTCACCAGGGCGCGCGCCACCGCTGCGCGCTGCCGCTCGCCGCCCGAAAGCTGCGAGGGCCGGTGCTCGAGCCGCTCGGACAAACCGACGCGCGACAGGATCTCGGCAGCCTGCGCACGGGCGAGCTTCGGATCGAGGCGTCGCACCAGAAGCGGCATCGCCACGTTCTCGAGCGCGGTGAACTCGGGCAACAGGTGATGAAACTGATAAACGAAGCCGACGGCGCGATTGCGCAGGAGCCCGCGCTCGGTGTCGCTCAAGCGATTCATCGCCGATCCGGCAATACCTACCGTTCCGCGGGTGGGCAGGTCGAGCCCGCCGAGCAGCTGCAGGAGCGTCGTCTTGCCCGAGCCGGAAGCCCCGACGATGGCGATGCGCTCCCCCGCGCGCACGCGGATCGATGCACCCCGCAGCACTTGCAGCGTCACGCCGCCCTGGACGAAGTCCTTGGCGAGATCCTCGCCCTCGAGCACGATGTCAGCGGAGTTCATCATGGGTTTTCGGAAAATCCTCAGTCGTTGCGCAGGGATTCGGCCGGCAGCAGCCGGGCTGCTCGCCAGGCGGGATAGATCGTCGACAAGCACGCCAGCACGAAGGCGACGGCGCAGATACGCATCAAATCCCCGATTTCGACGCGCGCGGGCAGATCGCTCATGAAGTACACGCGTGCATCCAGGAACTTGAAGCCGACGATGTGCTCGAGCCCGTGCACCAGCTGCTGCAGATTCACGGCGATGAGAACCCCCAGACCGAGGCCGGCGACGATGCCGAGGAGGCCGATGAGGCTCCCTTGCACCACGAATACCGACAGGATGCTGCGCGGAGAGGAGCCGAAGGTGCGCAGAATGGCGATGTCGCGGCGCTTGTCCTTGACCACCATCACCATGGTCGAAACGATATTGAAGGCGGCGACGGCCACCACCAGCGACAGGATCACGAACAGCATGCGCTTGGTGATCTCGATCGAGCGGAAGAAATTGACGTGCTGGCTGGTCCAGTCATCCACCTCGAATCCGCCGCCGAGCGCGACCGCGGCCGCGTGCACGATACGCGGCGCCGCATACGGATCGGCGAGGTTGAGACGGATGCCGGTGACGTCATCGCCCATGCGCAAGAGCATCGCGGCATCCTGCATGGCGACGAGCGCAATGCGCCGATCGTACTCGTACATCCCCACCTGCAGGATCCCGTCCACCCGGAAGGCGCGCATGCGCGGGAGCACCCCGATGGGCGTGACGTCGCCCTCGGGCACCATGAGCACGACGCGATCGCCCACGTGCACCGACAGGGCCTCCGCCAGCGCGGAGCCTAGGATCACCCGGTAGGATCCCGGAGTCAGATCGCTCAAGTGCCCGGATAGAAGATGCGGCGCGAGATCGACGACGCGCTCCTCGTCCTTCGGCAGCACACCGCGCAAGAGGACACCGGCGGACTTTCCGCCGCGCGTCATCATGGCCTGTTCCTCGATGTAGGGCGCGGCGGCGAGGACGCCGGGGAAATGCGCGACTTTCTCGACCTGCGGACGCCAATCCGGGATGCGATTCTCGAGGCCCGAAATGGTCGCATGGGCGGTCAGGCTGAGGATGCGCGTGCGCAGCTCCTGCTCGAAGCCGTTCATCACCGACAGCACCACGATGAGCACGGCGACGCCCAAGGCGAGCCCGAGGATCGCGATGTTCGCAATGAGCGAGAGAAACCCGCGCTTCTCCGCGGCGCGCAGATACCGCAGACCGAGGAACCCTTCGTACCAGTAGCGCCTCATTCGTATCGCAGAGCCTCGGCGGGCTGCGTCTTGGCGGCCTGGAACGCCGGGTAGAGGGTTGCAAGCAGCGTGAGCACCATGGCGACCGAGGCGATGATGATCACATCGGAGGTATGAGTCTCGCTCGGGAGCCCCGAGATGTAGTAGACATTGGGGTCGTCCATGATGTGCACGTGGAGCACGCTCTCGATGAACGGCACGACGACATCGACGTTGAGCGCCAAGGCGACGCCCGCCGCCACGCCGATCGCGGTGCCGATCCAGCCGATGAGCACGCCTTGCGTCATGAACACGGCGATGATGCCGCGCGGGGTCATGCCGAGGGTGCGCAGGATGGCGATATCGGTGCGCTTGTCGCTGACCACCATCACCAGCGTCGCGACGATGTTGAACGCCGCCACCGCCACGATCAGCATCAGGATCAACCCCATCATGGTTTTCTCGATGCGGATGGCGCGAAAGTATGCCTCGTTCTCTTGCGTCCAATCGCGCACCCGGTAACCGGCGGGCAGCCGCGCAAGCGCGGCGTGAGCGAGCTCGGGCGCCTTGAGCACGTCTTGGAACTTGAGCCGGATTCCGGTCGGGCCGGCGAGCCCGCGCAGCGCCTCGGCGTCCGCGAGATTGACGAGCGCCAGCACACTGTCGTGCTCCTGCAATCCCACCTCGAAAATCCCCACGACCTCGAAATTCTGCAGTCGCGGCACGATCGCGCCGCCGGCGGACGCACTGTCGGGAATCATCACGGTGACGGTGTCGCCCACGCCCACTTCGAGCTGATAGGCGAGCATGCGTCCGAGAACGATCCGGTTCATCCCGGGCTGAAGATCGCTCAGTTTGCCCTCGCGCATGGCATCGGCGATGGTCGAGACCTGGCTCTCGAGCGCCGGATCGATTCCGCGCACGATGGCGCCGCCCATGGCCGGGGTGTGGCTCAGCATGGCGTCGGTATCGAGAAAGGGGGCGGCGCCGATGAGCCCGGGGGTGCCGTCGAGCGTCCGGACACCCTGCTGCCAGTCCTTAAGGGCGGTGCCGTCGTCCGCCGTCACGGTGGCGTGCGCCGAGAGGCTCAGCAGGCGCCCGCGCAGCTCGCTCTCGAACCCGTTCATGACGGAAATGACCGTGATCAGGGCGAGCACGCCCAGCGCGACACCGAGCAGGGACACCCAGGTGATGAAGGAGACAAAAAAGCTGTGCTCGCGAGCCAGGGAATAGCGCAGGCCCACGAACACCGGGACGGGCTGAAACATTTCGCGGCGCATTAAACCACAGGTGGGGCCCCCCGGGAGGGCTTTCCAGCCCCCCGCTTAGCCTGAGCCCAAAAAGCAGCGCAATCAGAGTGTTAAGTGGTTCAAGTTCTGGCCACCCCCGGCTGGTATAGTGACGGGCGGCCAACGAGCGAGGTGTGCCATGGACTATCGAGCCTTGACGGTGAGCGCGGCTCTTGCCTTCACCGGACTTGCGGGTGTAGCGGCGATCTGCCGTGCGGACATCGTCGCGTCGCAGGATGGCATTACCGTGCGGGATGCGGGCGTCGCAGCCCCGGCGCGCGGCATGACCATGAGCCAGGTGGCGAATAAGTTCGGCGCGCCGGTGACCAAGATCCCGGCGGTCGGCAACCCCCCGATCTCCCGCTGGGACTACCCGGGCTTCGTGGTTTATTTCGAGCGTGATCACGTGATCCACAGCGTCGTCTCGGAGGCAGCGCCCGGCGATGCGGCGCCCGCGGCCGCGGCACCTGCCCCGGCGGCTCCAGTCGACCAGGCGCCCCCCGCGAGCCCTTCGGCCGAGTCCGAAGCGCCTCCCTCGACCTAAGATCGCGTAAAATCGAATCCTTCGTTTAGGACCTACCGTGACCTCGGGTCGCGGCGGGCTTCTTTTTTTGTTTTGGTCGCCGATGCCTCTATTAGATCCCATCCTTCCTTCTGCGCTTACTGCTCCCGGCTCGATCGTCAAGTGGGGAAAGCTCTACGGCGCCGCCGCACCCCTGGCAATCGCCGAGGCCGCGGCCAAGGCGAACGCGCCGCTCGTGGTCATCGCGCAGAGCACGCGCGACGCAGAGGCGCTGTGCGAGGAGATCGCATTCTTCGCCGGTACCGAGGTGCACCTGTTTCCCGACCTCGAGACCCTGCCCTACGACGCCTTCTCGGCACATCCCGACATCACCTCGGCGCGCCTGAAAACGCTCGCGGAATTGCCGCGAGCCCGCACGGGTGTGTGGGTGGTCGCCATCGAGACGCTGCTCCAGCGGCTCGCGCCGCGCAGTTACATCGAGGCGCACTCACTCAAGGTGCACGTGGGCGAACGGCTCGACCTCGCGGCTTTGCGCGAGCGCTTGACCAACGCGGGCTACGCGGCCGTCACTCAGGTGGTGGCGCACGGCGAGTTCGCGGTGCGCGGCTCCTTGCTCGACGTCTTCCCCATGGGCTCGGACAGCCCGTTTCGCATCGACCTCTTGGATCTGGACGTCGACAGCATTCGCCAGTTCGACCCGGACACCCAGCGCTCCGGCGATAAGCTCGATCGCATCCAGCTGCTTGCGGCGCGCGAGACACCGTTGAGTCCGGATGCGGTGCGTGAGTTCCGGCGCCGCTATCGGCTGCGATTCCCGGGCGATCTGGCCGAGCAGCCGATTTATCGCGACGTGAGCGCCGGGCGCGCGCCGGGAGGGATCGAGTTCTATCTGCCGCTGTTCTTCGAGCGGACTTCGAACTTGCTGGAGTACCTGCCGCCGGCGAGCGTGCTCATCGACATGCACGAATCGAGTTCTGCGGTGGACAAGATCTGGAAGGGCATCGTGGAGCGGCACGAGCAATTGCGCCACGACCGCCAGCGGCCGATTCTCGACCCCGAGGAGATCTACCTGCCGCCCGCCGAGTTCCGCGCCCTGTTCGCCGCGTGGCCGAGGATCGAGCTGCGTTCCTTCGAATGGCCGCCCGAGACGGACGGGCAATGGCAGAACTTCGCGAGCGTCGCGCCCGCGGCGGTGCGCGTCGATCCGCGCGCCGAGCAGCCGGCCGCCGAGCTGGCGGCACACATCGAATCGACCCCCGGCCGGGTGCTGCTCGCGGCGGAATCGGCCGGGCGTCGCGAGCTGCTGCTCGAGCTGCTGCGCGCGCGCGGCATTCAGCCGAAGATTTTCGACGATTTCGCGGCGTTTGCGGCGAGCGACCTCGAGCTCGGGGTGACGGTGTCGGCCGCCGTGTCGGGGCTGCGGCTCGAGATACCGCCCCTCGAGATCCTCACCGAGTCATTGCTGTTCGGTGACCGCGCACGCCAGGAGCGGCGGCGGCGGCGCTCGGAACGCGATCCCGCCAAGATACTCAAGGAGCTCTCGGATCTGCGCGTGGGCGCGCCCGTGGTGCACGAGGCCTACGGCGTCGGCCGTTACGTCGGCCTGCAGACCATGGATGTCGCCGGCTACACCGGCGAATTCTTGGTGCTCGAGTACGCGGATGGCGACAAGCTCTACGTGCCCGTGCAGGCGCTGCATCTCATATCGCGCTACACCGGCGCGCCGGCCGAGACGGCGCCGCTGCACAAGCTCGGAGGCGCGGAATGGCAGAAGGCGCGCCGCAGGGCGGCACAACGCATTCGCGACGTGGCCGTCGAGCTCCTCGACTTGTACTCCCGCCGCGCAGCTCGCGAGGGCACGTCGATGGCGGCGCCCGAAGCGGACTATCGCGGCTTCCAGGCCGGCTTTCGCTTCGAGGAGACCGCCGATCAGGGCGCGGCCATCGATCAGGTGCTCTCCGACATGAAGTCAGGCAAGCCCATGGACCGGGTCATCTGCGGCGATGTGGGTTTCGGCAAGACGGAGGTTGCGCTGCGCGCGGCCTTCGTGGCCGTCACCGCCGGCAAGCAGGTAGGCGTGCTCGTGCCGACGACGCTCCTCGCCCAGCAGCATTACACGACCTTCGTCGACCGCTTCGCCGATTGGCCGGTGCGCATCGAGAGCCTGTCGCGTTTCCGTACCGCCAAGGAGGCGGCGGGGGTCATCGCAGGCATCGCCGACGGCTCCGTCGACATCGTCATCGCCACGCACCGCCTGTTGCAGGGCAAAGTGCGGTTCAAGAATCTCGGCCTCGTCGTGATCGACGAAGAGCACCGCTTCGGCGTGCGCGACAAGGAAAAGCTCAAGGCGCTGCGTGCCGAGGTGGACGTGCTGACCCTCACCGCCACGCCCATTCCGCGCACGCTGAACATGGCCATGGGGGGCTTGCGCGACCTGTCCCTGATCACCACGCCGCCCGCCGAGCGGCTCGCGGTGAAGACCTTCGTGCTCGAGTGGAACGAGACCGTCGTGCGCGAGGCTTTGCGCCGCGAGATCCGCCGCGGCGGACAGATCTATTTCGTGCACAACACCATCGAGACCATCGAAAAGACGGCGCAGGCCGTGCGCGAGCTCGTGCCCGAGGCGACGGTCGCGGTGGGCCATGGACAGATGCGCGAGCGCGAGCTCGAGCAGCTCATGCTCGACTTCTATCACCGTCGCTTCAACGTCCTCGTCTGCACCACCATCATCGAGAGCGGCATCGACGTGCCGACCGCGAACACCATCATCATCGATCGAGCCGACCGCTTCGGCCTCGCGCAGATCCACCAGTTGCGCGGCCGCGTCGGACGCTCGCATCATCGTGCCTACGCCTATCTCATCACGCCGCCGCGCAAAGCCATGACCGCCGACGCGATCAAGCGGCTGGAGGCGCTGGAATCGCTGGAGGAGCTCGGCGCCGGATTCACCCTGGCCACCCACGATCTCGAGATCCGCGGCGCCGGGGAACTCTTGGGCGATGAGCAAAGCGGACAGATCCAGGAGATCGGCTACAACCTCTATATGGAATTGCTGGAACGGGCGGTCGCCGGACTCAAGTCCGGCAAGCCCGCCGATCTTGAACAGCCGCTGCACGCGGGGCCCGAGGTGGAGCTGCACCTGCCGGCACTCATCCCGGAGGATTACGTGCCGGACGTGCATCTGCGCCTGGTGCTCTACAAGCGGATTGCGGGCGCCGAGTCGCGCGAGGAGCTCGACGAGCTCAAGGTCGAGCTGATCGACCGCTTCGGCCCCCTGCCGCCGTACGCGCAGTCGCTGTTCCGCACGACCCAGATCAAGCTGCGCGCCGCGGAGCTCGGCATCCGCAAGATCGACGCCGGTGCGACCGGCGGCTACATCGCTTTCGACGAAAGCAACAAGATCGATGCGGGGCGCGTGGTCAAGCTGATCCAGACCCGCCCCAAGGACTATCGCCTGGACAACCCCTTGAGGCTGCGCTTCACATACGATGCTCCAGGCGGCGTTCCGCGTACCGAGGAGCAGATCTTCACGCGCATCGAAATGCTGGTCGAGCTGCTCTCTTGACGGCGCCGCTGACCGGTGACGGCGCCGCTGACCGCGGCGCGCTATATCGCGCCGAGGTAATCGCCCTTCCCCACCTCGATGCCGTTGTGCCGCAGAATTGCGTAGCTGATGCTCTCGTGAAAGTAGAAGTTCGGCAGGACGAAGTGGTTCAGGTAGCTGAGCCCCGTGAAGCTTAGAGTACGATTCGCCGTCTTGATTTCGATGGCGCGGCTCTCGGCGCCCTCGAGCTGGCTTGGCTTCACGCTCTGGATGAATTCCACGGTCTTTGCGATGCGCTGCTTGAGCTCCGCGAGCGTGGTCTCGGTATCCTCGTGCTTCGGAATGTCGATGCCGGCCAAGCGCCCGGCAGCGCCCTTCGCCGTGTCGCACGCGATCTGCACCTGACGGGTGAGCGGGAACATGTCCGGATACAAGCGCGCCTGCGCAAGCACCGACGGTTCGAATTTTTTTCCCTCGGCATGCGCGGCAGCCTTGTCGAGGAGGGTCGACAGGTTGGTGAGGCCGCGCACGAACACAGGAATCGAGACATCGTAGAGAGACAGCGCCATGAAGTACTCCGGGTAATCGAACGGGGCGCTACTGTAGCGAAAATTGGCGCGCCCGGTAACCTGCAAGCGCGCGGGTCGGCTCACCACGGCGCCGCATGATGCGGCAACTCATCATCCTGCCGGGCTTGGACGGGACGGGCGTGCGCATTACGCCGTTCCTGCGCGAGATGGAGCGCGTTGTGCCGGTGCGCGTCCTGCAGTACCCGCCCGACCGGCCCCTGGGCTATGCCGAGCTCGAGTCGCTCGTCCGGCAGGGGCTGCCGCGAGACGAGCTTTATGTGCTGCTCGCCGAGTCGTTCTCGGGTCCGATCGCGATCCGCGTGGCCGCCAGTCCCCCGCCCGGCCTCGCCGCCTTGATTCTGTGCGGCACCTTCGCGAAAAATCCCTTTCCATGGCTGCGTCCGGTGCGCGGGCTCGCGGTTCGAGTGCCGTTCAAATCCCTGCCGCGCTGGCTGCGGGCGCCCCTCCTTTGGGGCTCCGGCGATCCGAGACGCGCCCCGCCGGCCGCGCAGCGTGCGAGCGCGGGAGTCGCCCCGGCGGTCATACGGCGGCGTCTGCATGAGGTGCTCACGGTGGACGTAACGGCGCAGTTGGCCGCCATCGAGCTGCCCATTCTCATTCTGCGGCCGACCCGCGACCGCATCGTGCCGCGCGCCGCAGCACGGCTGCTCGCGCAAGCACCCCACGCGGAAGTGGCGGACATCGTGGGACCGCACCTCTTGCTCCAGTCCCGCCCCGTCGAGAGCGCCGCTGCCGTCTTGCGGTTTTTGAGGCATTGGAATTGAATATCCCCATGCTGCCGATGTCCGAGGCCTGCGAGCGCAACAAAGACCCGATTCTCGCGGTGCTGCGGATGTCCTTTGCGGAAGTCCGCCACGTGCTCGAGATCGGCAGCGGCACGGGACAGCATGCGGTGCACTTTGCGAACCACCTCACCCATCTGACGTGGCACCCCACGGAGCAATTGGCCCATTTGTCCGATCTGACGGCCCGTGTGCAGCTCGAAGGAGGCCCGAACTTGCGCCCCCCGACGGTACTCGACGTGCGTCAGAGCGTATGGCCGGTTCTATCGGTGGATGCGGTTTTCACCGCCAATACGCTGCACATCATGTCGTGGGCGGAAGTGACCGCCATGTATCGAGGCATTGGGGGAGTCCTCGCGCCCCGAGGCATGCTGTGTGTATACGGGCCGTTCCGCTATGCCGGGGAGTACACATCGGACAGTAATCGCGCGTTCGACCGGATGCTGCAGGAGCGCGACCCCGAATCGGGACTTAGGGATGTAGATGCGGTGAAAGCGCTGGCGGCGTCCTACGGGCTCGATCTCCTCGCCGATCACGATCTGCCCGCGTTCAATCGGTTGCTGCGCTTCGTGAAAGAGCCGCACTGACGCGGCTCGAGCGCCGCGGGCCTAGTCCCGCGGGCGGCTAGCTTGCGAACGGCTTGTAAGAGAACTTCTGACCTGCGACGGCCGCCTGGTACATGAGGCCGCCCTTCGCGATGCTGAACACCGCCATTCCCTTGTAATAGTGGCCCTCCGTGCGGGCGTCCTTTTCGCCGCCGCTCGCTCCGGCTTGCTGGCCGTTGGTGGCGGCGGACGCCTCCGCCGCGGCGGTAATTGCGACCACGCTCACGTCGCCGCCGAACTCGAAATGACCCGACTCGAACTCGTCGGCCGCTCGCTTATCCTCGAAGAAAATGATCTCGCTGTAGGCCTGTCCGCCCGCCTGAAATCCGACGCTCACTTGTGCAAGCGTCGCTTCGCCGACCTGGTGTCCGCGAATGAAAACCCCGCCCTTTCCGCCCGCGCCGCCCACGATGAAGGCTCCCTCGCCCACGGTGGGGAACACGACATAGCCGTAGCTATGCCTGAAGAACCATGAGCTCTCCCCCGCGTGCCGGAAGAGCGAAATGGCGTCCTCCATTTTTACTGGTTCGGGTGCCGCCTGGGCGGTACCAAAAGACACCGCGAGAGCGGCGCTCGAGATCAAGACACGCATCATGTTTTTCATAGTGTCCCCACGATAGGTTGCGTACACGCGGCGGTCTGTAGGATTGCCCGCCTACCTCGTCCAAGAGTATTCCCACATTGGACGCGCCCCACATCGGACGCGCCCCTTGCTTTCGGACTCGCTCTTACCTCGAGAGGTTCTGCGCCGCGAATTCCCAGTTCGCCAGCTTGTCGATGACGGCATTCACGTGATCGGCGCGGCGGTTCTGGTAATCGAGGTAATACGCATGCTCCCACACATCGATGGTGAGCAGCGGCTTCGCACCCTGCGTGATGGGCGTTTCGGCATTGCCGGTCTTCAGCACCTTGAGCTTGGTCCCCTCGAGCACCAGCCACGCCCATCCGCTGCCGAACTCGGCCACGGCCGCGGCCCCAAGCTCCTTCTTGCAGGCATCGACGCTGCCGAAAGCCTCCTCCATTTTTGTCTTCAGGGCCGCGGGCGGCTCACCGCCGCCCTTGGCTCTGAGACACTGCCAGTAGAAAGTGTGATTCCACGCCTGCGCCGCATTATTGAAAATAGCCGCGCGACCCGGCTTGCCGGCCGTGGAGGTCACGATTTGCTCGAGCGGCAGGTCCGCCAGCTCCGTGCCCACGATCAGCTTGTTCGTGGTGTCGACGTAATTCTTATGATGCTTGCCGTGATGAAAGCTCAGCGTCTTCGCGGAGATCACCGGCTCGAGCGCGTTCTCGGCATAGGGGAGCGGAGGAAGTATGAGGGGTGATGAGATGCTTGCGGCGGTGGCCATGGTTGCTCCTGTTGAAAAAAAACACCGTAGCGGGTCGAGACCCCCGTCTCCACCCTCCGCCACCCCTTTGAGCTGTAGGTCTGCACCGACGCGGGGGCGGGGAAACGCGCAGGCTCGCTCGCGAGGTTCGCGGAGTGCAGTTGCAGACAAAGGGCGGCCTGCGCCATAGTCGCATCATGAAAAAAATGCCCCTGGTCACCGCCCTCGTAGCGCTTTGGGCGCTCGTCCTTGCGCTCCCCGCCCATGCTCTGCCCGACATCTATCCCGCGCCCGAACAGGCCCCAGCGGACCTTGCCGCGGCGCTCAAGCAAGCGGCGGCGCAACATCGGCGCGTGATCGTGGATTTCGGCGGCAACTGGTGCACGGACTGTCACGTCTTGGACAGCTACATGCACGATGCGACCAACCAGCCGCTGGTCGAGGCGAACTTCGTGGTCGTGCACGTCAACATCGGGCGTAAAGACAGCAATCAGGATATCGCCGAGCGCTACGGCATCCCCCTCGACAAGGGCGTACCTGCCCTCGCCGTGCTCGATGAGCGCGGCAAGCTTCTGTACAGCCAGACCGGGGGCGAATTCGAGGACATGCGCCACATGGATGGCGCCGCCCTCACGCAGTTTCTGCAGCGCTGGAAGCCGGGTGGAAAGAGGTCAAAGACCTAGGGCCGGGCGCACTAACCATGCGCGGCTCGCCGTGCGCGACTCGCCGTCTAGCCGATCAGGGATCGCAGCCGCTGGGTGCGCGTGCCCGACGTGGTGTCCGCGGCGCGGCGCAACAGCGTCCGGGCCGCCTCGGCGGGTAGCGGCCGGCTGAACAGAAACCCTTGTGCCTCCTGGCAGGAATGTTCCTGCAGGAACAGGAGCTGCGGGAAGTTCTCGACGCCTTCGGCGGTGACATTGATGTGCAGCGAGCGCGACATGGCGATGATCGCCGCGGCAATCGCACGATCGTCGCTGCAATCCACCAAGCTCGTCATGAACGACTGATCGATCTTGAGCCGGTCGACGGCGTAGTTGCGCAACCGCCCGAAGCTCGAGTAGCCGGTGCCGAAATCGTCGATGGCGAGGAGAATGCCGCACTCCTTCAACTGAGCGAGCGCTTGCTCCGCCCACGCCTCGTCCTTCATCACCACCGATTCGGTGATCTCGAGCTCGAGCATTCCGGCCTCGATCCCGGTCTCGGCGATGATGCCCGCCACCAGAGCGGGGAACTCCTTGAGCGCAAATTGTGGTCCCGATACGTTCACCGCGATGCGATTGATCGGCAGACCCTCGTCGCGCCAGGCCTTCGCCTGCCGGCAAGCCGTGCGCAGAACCCACTCGCCGATCGGCAGCACCAGCCCTGTCTCCTCGGCGATCGGAATGAACTCGGTGGGCGGCACCTCGCCGAGGTGCTCGTTGTTCCAGCGCAGCAGCGCCTCCATTCCCGACACCGTGCCCGTCGCGACGTCGAATTGCGGCTGGTAGTGCAGCGTGAATTCGCCGCGCTCGAGCGCACCGCGCAATCGCGCCTCCAGCGTGAAGCGATGCAATGCGGCGTCGTTCATCGAGGGGTCATAGAATGCATATATCCCCGGCGCCTTGCGCTTCGCGAAGTACATCGCCAGATCCGCATTGCGCAGCAGGGTGTCGACGTCCGTGCCGTCGGCAGGATAGAGCGAGATGCCGACGCTCGGCGTCACGACCAGCGTGTTTGCCGCCAGCTTGAGCGGCTGCTGCAGCTCGGCGATGAGCCTGCGCGCGACCGTCGCCGCATCCGCGGGCGAGTGAATCCCGGGCAGGACCACGATGAACTCATCGCCTCCCAATCGGGCGATGTGGTTATTGCGCGGCGCCGGCTGCGCGTCGGCGGCGGCGCCCTCATCCACGCGCAGCGAATTGCGCATGCGGGCGGCGATGAGGCACAGAAGCTCGTCGCCGACGGCGTGACCCAGGGTGTCGTTCACCCGCTTGAAGTTGTCGAGATCGAGATACAGCACGGCGAGCATCCGCTCGTGCTCCTTCGCCAGATTGACGGCGCTCGCGAGACGATTGCGCGATTGCTCGCGGTTCGGCAGGCCCGTGAGCGGATCGAAGTAAGCGAGCTTCACGATGCGATGCTCGGCACGCCATTTGCTCGCGAGCGAGATGGTCATCTGCCGGATCTCGTGCGGGTGAAAGGGTTTCTGCAGGTAGGAAAGCTTCTCCTCCGGCGGTACCAGGGTTCCGACTTGAGCCGGGTCGACGTCCGAATAGGCGGTGCACAACACGATCTCTATGGCGGGATCGAGCTCGCGGATGCGGGCGGCGGCCCACACCCCGTCGGGACCCGGCGGCATGCGCATGTCGAGAAACGCCACCGCAAAAGGCTCCTCCGCCGCTATGGCATCGCGCACGGCTTTCACCGCGGCTTCGGCGTCCGCGCAAAACACGGGATCGAACTCCGTGGGGCGCGAGAGCTTCTTAGAAGTATCGGCGGCGGCGCGGGCGAACAGCCGCTCGCGCAGATTGTGAAACACGGCGGTCTCGCCGCTCATGTCCGTCTCCGTGAGAATCTGACGGTACGCGTCGCGTACGTCAGGCTCATCGTCGGCGATCAGTACTCGTATTGCCACTCGATCGGGGTTCGTCACGGGTCCTTCCTCTCAAGTTTCTCGCGCCGCCAGCGGCAGCATCAAATGCAGCGACGCGCCGAGTCCCGGGCCCTCGCTCGCCGCCCAAATCCGGCCCCCCAGTGCGGCGATCGCGTTCGCGCACCAGTGCAATCCGATGCCGTAGTTCGTGTCCTTCGATTTGGTCGAATAGCCCTTGTCGAACACGCGTTCCAGATCGCCGCGGGCGATCCCGACGCCGTTGTCCGCGCAATGCAAATGCAGCTGCCGGCGCTCATCCTCGCGCACTATCTCGGCGCCGACGCGCAGAGTTCCGCGCTCGCGGCCTGCGTCGCGCACGGCATCCGCTGCATTGATGATGAGATTCTGCAGCACCAGCCGCAGCACGGTGCGGGGCACGCGCACCGTGCCTACCTGCCGCAATGATTCATCGGCGTCGACCACCAGACGCTGCTTGCACGCATCCGGCACGATCTCCAAGCTCTGGCTCACGAGCTCGGGGAGACGCACGGTCTCGATGACATGCCCGCCGCGCGTAGATTGCATCAACTCGGTGAGCGCGCTCTGGACGAGGGTCGCCTGCCGCTGGATCACCTCGAGATCGTGCCGCGATTCCCGGATGCAGCCGGACACCTCGCGGCAGCCCAGGTGCAAGAATGCCTTGAGATCGCGGGAGCGCTCCGATTGCGTAGGCGAATCCTCGAGTTCCGCGGCTGCCCTGATCAGATCATCCACCGGCGCCGCCCGCAGCCGATCGCCGAGCTTCGAGACGCGCACCGCCAGCGGCGTCATCGCATTGCCGAGGTTGTGCAGCACGCCCTTCGCGAGCTCGGCAAAACCCGCATGAAACGATTGATCGACGAGTTGATGCCGCGATTGCTCGACGCGCGCCACCATGGCGTCGAATTCGCGGGCGAGCCGGCCGATCTCGTCGCGGCTGCGCAGGTTCAGCCGCGCGCCGAGATCCGATCCCTCGCCCATAGCCACGGCGTGACGCGTGACTCGCGCCAAGGGTCCGAGCACAACCCGGTTGAGTACGATGAGCAGCACGAGCAGCGCGGCTACGGCGGCGCCGACGAGATAGGCCGAGGCATAGGTCACGGCCGTGCGTCCCTGCGCGGTGATCCGGCGCGGCACCTCTATGCGCAGCGTGAGCAAGGGCCTGCCGTAGACGTCCGCAAACGAGCGGTCGATGCGCGTGACCTGATCCGTCTCCGTCACGCGCTCGGCCGCTCCCGGGACATCGGGCGGCGGTTCCGGCAACATCGACAGAGCGGCCTGCGCCTGCGCGCCCAGCGCGCGCACGTGAGACCGGTCGAGCAGTTGCCCCATGATCACGAAGCCGAGCGGGGAGCCTGTGCCGCTGCCGTTGAGCACCGGAGCGGCGGCGATCATCATGATGCCGTGGTTCGTGCGTATGAGACCGCGTGCGGGTTTTCCGTCCGCGAGGTTCCCGCGCCACGGAAAGTCCGCCGGCAGCGCCCTGCGTGCGGCGAAGTCGAGGTCGAGCGGTGCTCCCGTGACGAGGTCCTCGGCGCTCGATAGAACGATGTCGCCCTGCAGGTCGACGATCATCAGCGCGTTGACTTGCAGCTGCTTGAGGGCGGACGGGGTCACGTTCGTGCTCACGAACTGCGGGTCGTGCACCTGTACGTAGCGGTACGCATCCGCCCAATTGCCCCAGTCTGCCGCCGTGACCGCGAGGGTATCGAGCGACAGATCGAGGGCATACTCGATGCGCTTCATGGACACCTTCGCATCGTCGCGCTCGAGCTCGGCGAAACTCGGCAGGAGGATCTGCCGCTGAATCCCGATGTCGATGCCTATGAGGGCCGCGAACAGGAGCGCGAGCAGCGAAATGACCTTGACCCTGATATTCATTTCCCTCTTCGTACCAGAATCCGGGGCGCCAGGATGTTGCCCAGTTCTGCTTAAATTTGGGCGCCGGCGGGCAATTCGCGGGCCATTGAACCGGATCACATCCCCTGCGCCGCAAATGCGACGGAGTTCACTCTCGCGTTTTGCCTTAATTCCGCTCGAACCGCGGCGACCGGCAGCTCAGGCCGCCCGGTTGCGGCCGAGCTGCTTGGCTATCTTGAGCTGCAACTGGGATTTCTCGACCAGCGCTTCAGGACTCGCCTCGGCCTCCGGTATCACCGCGCAAACGCCGACGCTCACACTCATGTAGCGCAGCACGCCGGAGCGCGGATTGTGGATGCGCAGCTCTCGCACGCGCTCGGCCATGACATCGGCGAGCGCCCGCGCGCGATCCACATCGATTCCAGGAGCAAACGCCATGAGGCTGCCGCCTTCGATGCGTGCGGTGACATCGCTCGAGCGGCGCAGGCACCCCGACACGCAATGCGATACGCGGCGGATGGCCGAATCGCCTGCCGCCCGGCCGAAGGTGGTGTTGTAGATGTCGAGCGCATCGATGTCGATCGCGAACACGGCGATGCTGCGGCGCTCGCGCTGCGCGATCGACCAATCCCGTTTCAGGAGCTCCTGCAAGTAGCTGAACGTATAGAGCCCGGTCAATCGATCGTCGCGTACGGCGACTCCCGTCGGCTGATGTGCTCCGCTCAAGGAATCGCGCGCGAGCTTCGGGTCGAGGCGCAGCCGATCGCCGGCGTCACGATAATAGGCGGCGAAGTGCGTGACCGGTCCGTCCGGCTGCTTGAGCGCCAGCATCGTCATGTCGTTCCAGAACATCCTGCCGTCCTTGCGGTAATTGCGCATCAGCACGCGGCACGTGTCGCCGAGCCGGATCGCTTCGCGCAATCGGTGGCGCCCGTCCTGCTCGCGATCGTCTCCTTGGAGCAGACGAAGATTGCGGCCGAGAAGCTCCGCGGGCTGGTAACCCGTCAGGGCAACGAACCCCGGGTTCACATAGATCACCGGGTGGTCGGGAGCCTGCGCATCGATCAGCGCGACACCCTCGGGCGAGCTCTCGAGCAGTCGTCGAAACAGGTCGGCATCGAAACTCATGCCTGCCCCTCGGTCAACACGAGCGGCGGAGCGGCGCGCAGTTCCTCGACGCTGCGCACGGCTGCGTGCCAGCGCGGATCGGCGGCAAGATCAACCGGCGGTGCGCCGCGCGCCCGCATGCGTACCAGGCGCGCCTGGGACGCGGGCAGCGCGACCTCCGGCTTGAAGCTCGCGAGCACGCGGTACACCGCGGGCCGATCGTTGAGGATCGGCAGCACGTCGCATCCCGCGGCGAGGGCGAGCCGCGCACGGGCAAGGATGTCGCCCGCACCGGCGACACCCGCCATGCTCAAGTCATCGGCGAACACGCAGCCATGAAAGCCGAGGCTTCCGCGCAGGATCTCGCCGAGCCAGCGCCGCGAGAGACTCGCAGGCAGCGTATCGAGGGCCGGAAACTCGACGTGAGCGGTCATGATTCCCGGGAGCTGATTCTCGATGAGCAGCCGATAGGGCTTGAGATCGGGCTCCATGTCGGCGAGGGAGCGCCTGTCGATGGGTAGCGCCACATGCGAGTCCGCGCGCACCGCACCGTGTCCGGGGAAATGCTTGGCCACCGCGGACATGCCGGCTTCGCGCATTCCCGCGAGGCAAGCCGCCGCGAGGGCCGCTACCGCATCGGCATCGCGGTGGAAGGCTCGATCGCCGATGACTTCGCTCAGACCGTAATCGAGGTCGACGCAGGGGGCGAAGCTGAAATCGACTCCGACCGCCCGCAGCTCGGCGGCAAGGAGCCACCCCATCGAGTGCGCACAGCGCAGCCCCTCCTGCCGATCCTCATCGAATCGCCGGCCAACCAGGCGCGCCGCGGGCAATGCCGTAAAGCCCTCTCGAAAGCGCTGCACACGCCCACCCTCGTGATCCGTCGCGATCAGCAGATGAGGCGTCCGGATCCCTCGAATGGCCTCGCAGAGCTCTGAAATTTGCTTAGGATTCCGATAGTTACGAGTGTAAAGAAGAACGCTTCCGACGAGTGGATGGGAGAGCACGGCGATGTCGTCGGCGCTCAATGCCGTCCCATCCACGTCGACCATGAGAGGGCCCAAGGTCACGCCCCATGCTCAAACACGGCAACCGATTCGACATGCGTGGTTTGCGGAAACATGTCCATCACCCCGGCCCCGATCAGCCGATACCCTTGGCTGCGTACCAAGATTCCAGCATCTCGCGCCAAACTCCCCGGATGGCAGGAAATATACACGACCCGTCGCGGTCGCCACTGTGCCATACGTTCCATGATTTCAACGGCGCCGGCGCGCGGCGGATCGATAAGCACAAGGTCGTAGGGTCGCTCTGCCCAGGACCCGAACCCCGCGGGCTCGAACAGGTTCTCGGCGATGAACTCGGCGTTGTCGATGCCGTTGCGCAGCGCATTCAGGCGTGCCTTGCGCACCAAACCTTCATCGCCCTCCACCCCGACGACGCGGGCGGCCAGCCGGCTCAACGGCAGGGTGAAATTCCCGAGCCCGCAGAATAGGTCGAGGACGGAATCGGCGGGTTCCGGGGCGAGGAGGGTCTCGGCGGCTGCGACCATGGCGCGGTTCACCTCGCCGTTGATCTGCACGAAGTCCGAGGGACCGAACTCGAGCGTGACCGGCCGGCGCCCCGGCCCCCCTGCGTCGACCGCATACTCGAGGGGCGGCACGCCCGCGCTCAGCGGGTGAATGGTGTCGAGACCGCCCGGCTGCAGGTGGATTTGCACATCGAGGCGCGCACCGAAGCGCTCGAGCGCCGCGGTATCTTCGGCCGACAGAGGCTGCATGATGCGAAACACCAACGCCGCTCTCTCATCACCCGCGGCAACTTCCACCTGCGGGATGCGCTCGCGGATGCTCAAGGTCTCGACCAGGGCGGCAAGCTCCTCGGGAAGCGTCGCGAAACGCTCGAGGAGAATCTCGCAGCGGCGCAGATCCGCGAGGTAGGGTTTGTCGCGCTCGCGAAAGCCCGCGAGAACGCGGCCCTTCTTGTGCACGTACCTCACACCGAGCCGCGCGCGGCGTCGATAGGCGAATGCGGGACCGCGCAGCGGCTCGATCACACGCAGCGGCCGAACGCCGCCGATGCGCTCGAGGTTATCGAGCAGCTGGCGCTGTTTCGCGGCGAGCTGCGCCTCCGGCGACAGGTGCTGCAACGAGCAGCCGCCGCACACACCGAAGTGCGCGCAGCGGGGCGTCACGCGGTCGGGCGATGCCGTCAGGACATCGAGCAGCACGGCCTCTTCGAGCTGGCGGCGCCGCTTGGTCACGCGAAAGCGCACCCGTTCGCCCGGCAGCGCGCCCGCGATGAACACGGCCTTGCCCGACACCCGCGCGATGCCGCGGCCGTCGTGGGCAAGATCCACGACGTCCGCCTCGAGCGGCTCGCCGTTCAGCTCTCGAGCCACGCCGCGAGGAATTCTTGCAGGTGGGCCGCAGCCGAATCCTCGAGCAGGTGCCGCACGCGCGCCACCTCGGCCGCATGCTCGGGAGCGCTCAAGCGGCCGCGCAGGAGTTCGAAGCGCAGATAGATCAGGTAGGTGTTGAGTACGTCGGTCTCGCAATAGTCGCGGATTCGGCCGATCCCGCCCTTCAGGTACTGATCCCACACCTGGCTGCCGTCCATACCCAGCTTACCGGGGAGCCCCAGCAGGCACGCAATGGCCGCAAGGCTGGCGCGGCCGCGTCCTTGAAAGCCCGAGAGGATATCCATCAGATCCATGTGCCGCCAATGAAAGCGGCTCAAGTAGTTGCTGTAGCGAAAGCTCGCATCGCCGTCGCCCGTTTCCCAGTAACGCGCCGCCGTGACGCCGTGCAGGAGGCTGCGATAGTGCAGCACCGGCAGATCGAACCCCGCGCCGTTCCAGGAGACCAGATCCGGCGTGTAGCGCTCGAGTCCGTCGAAGAACCGCTCGATCAGATCCTTCTCCGGGGAGCCCTCTTCGCCAAGACTCCATACCTTGAGCGAGTCCCGCGTGCGCATGACCACGGAGATCGCCACCACCCGATGCTGCTCCGGAGGCAGGAACTCGCTCCCGGAGTCCTGGCGGCGCTTGGTGACCATGATCTTGCCGATTTGCTCGTCCGTGAGCCCCGAGAGTGAGTACAGACGACGCCCGAAATCAGTATCGGGTACGGTCTCGATATCGAACACCAGAGTATTCACGCCGGCGCCCTCACGCGCTTTTACGCATGAGCACCGCCACGGCCACCACCAGCCCCGCCTCGTCGGTGAGCGTCACATGCCCCTCGCCGATGCCGAGCCCATCGCGCACCTTGGCGCCGCGCGCGGAATAAACCACCTCGGGACGCCCCCAGGCGTTCTGCACCATCCCGACATCGCGGATCCACACTCCGTGGGCGAAGCCCGTGCCCATGGCCTTGACGATGGCCTCCTTGGCGGCGAAATGCATGGCAAGGAAGCGCGCCGGGCGCGCGGTGCGCTCGAGCTGCGCGCGCTCCTCGGGCATGAGCAGGTGCCGGACGAAGCGCTCGCCGTACTTTTCGAGGACGCGCTGCACGCGCTCGGCCTTGAGCACGTCGATGCCGATGCCGTAAATCATCGCGCCGCGCGCATCAGATCTTTCATGTCCCGTACCGCCTTCGGCAGTCCATCGAATATCGCGCGCGCGATGATGGCGTGCCCGATGTTCAATTCCACGATCTCGCGGATTGCGGCGATGGGCTCGACGTTGTGATAGTTCAGGCCGTGACCTGCGTTCACGACCAGGCCGAGCGAGGCGGCAAGCGAGGCGGCGGAGCGCACCCGCTCGAGCTCCAGCGCGCGCGCCTTCCCCAAGGCGTTGGCATAGGTGCCGGTGTGCAGCTCGATGACCGGGGCGCCCACGCGCCGGGCCGCCTCGATCTGCGCCGTATCGGGGTCGATGAACAGCGACACCCGCACACCGGCCGCGGCGAGCGCCCTACAGGCCTCCTCGATGCGCGCTTCCTGAGCATGGACATCGAGGCCGCCCTCGGTGGTCACTTCCGCGCGCGATTCGGGTACCAGGCAGCAATCCTGCGGCCGCACCTCGCCCGCGATGCGGATCATCTCGTGGGTCACGGCCATCTCGAGATTCATGCGCGTCTGCAGGAGCCGGCGCAGCATCGCGACGTCTCGGTCCTGGATGTGGCGCCGGTCCTCGCGCAGATGCAGGGTGATGCTGTCGGCGCCCGACTGCTCGGCGAGCAACGCGGCGTGCACGGGATCGGGGTAGTCGATGCGCCGCGCCTGCCGCAGCGTTGCGACGTGATCGATGTTCACGCCGAGAGCGATGCCCGTGGAGGCGCTCACGGCCGCTCCGGCGGCGGCGAGTCGTGGGGGCGGGCGCCCCCCTCGCGCCGGCGCATCGCCCGCATGACCTCGCGCGACTTGAGCTCCCGCCCGTCGAGGCACGCCTCGAGTGCCGCCCGCAGCACGCGCTTGGCGTCGCGCAACGAGCGCGGGTCGACGAACCGATCGTCCTCGAGATCGGTCAAGGAGCGTCCATAGACCGCGCCGGGAGCATCGGCGACGCAGAGCTGCGCGCCGCGCTCGGCGGCAAAGCGGTAATGGGCGTCGGGGAAAATGGGTGCACCGTCTGCCGCCCGGGACAGATCCAGTCCGTAGCCCAGATTGCCGAGCAGGCGTTTCTCGAAACG
>Ga0302314_10003710_pt1 | contig 28102 bp, 24 predicted proteins | sample III_Palsa_N2_3_FD_200533 | JGI IMG/M metagenome (GOLD analysis project Ga0302314, IMG submission 200533) | Peat permafrost microbial communities from Stordalen Mire near Abisko, Sweden - III_Palsa_N2_3 | ecosystem: Environmental > Terrestrial > Soil > Palsa > Peat permafrost | place: Sweden...
TCGGTGAGAAAGCCGGCGGGGCTTCGCCCACGGCATCCGACGGACGGATCAACCGCGGCAAAGCCGGTTCGACCGGCGCAGGCCGGCTGGCCCAAGCGGGCAGGGCCTTCTGTTTGGGTGCGGGCGTGGCGGCGACGCCTTTCTCTTCGCCGGTTGCGCCATAGGTGATGATCTCGCCATGCCCTTCCGTGACCTTCACGCCCAGGCTTTCGGCGGCGGCGCGGGCCAGTTCATACCAGGAGCCTTCTTTCACGCCCTTCTTGTTTTCGAAACCGCAGACATAAAGCCGGTCGCGGGCGCGGGTCAGCGCGACATACAGCAAGCGGCGATGCTCGCTGCGGGTTTCGGCCTCGGCGCGGGCCTTGGCCTGTTTCACGATTTGCGGCGCCTCGTCATCGGACAGGGGAAACAGCACCCGGTCCTCGTCATATAGCAGATGACCCTTGCGGCTGGGCGGTTCGGGCAGCGAGGTGGTATCGGGCAGGATCACAATATCGGCTTCCAAGCCCTTGGCGCCATGCACCGTCATCACCCGTACTTCGTCGCGGCCATGCTCCATGTCGCGCTTGATCTCGATCCCGCCGCGTTCGACCCAGTCGAGAAAACCTTCGAGCGACGGCGAATGGCTGCGTTCATAGGCGAGCGTGAGCGACAGGAATTCCTCGATCGTATCGGCGGATTCCATGCCCAGCCGCGCCAGCAGCTTTTCCTTGCCACCCAGGGCGGTCAGGGCATGGGAATAGAATTCAAACGGCGGAGCATAATCGGCGCGTTCCAGCATCGCCGAGAGAAAGCCGTGCGCGGCAGTGAAATCGCCCTGACGCGCTATCAGCCGCGCCCACAGATCGCCCTTGCGGCCATGCGCCAGCGCGAACAGGTCTTCTTCGGTGAGTCCGCACAGCGGCGAGCGCAGCAAGGCCGCCAGATTGAGATCGTCTTCCCGCTGCAAGACAAAGCGGCCCAGCGCGACCAGATCCATCACCGCGATCTGTTCGGTCAGTCGCACCCGGTCGGCGCCGGCCACCGGCACGCGCCGGAGCTTGAGCTGGCGGATCACTTCGCCGCCAAAAGGCTCGCGGCGCGGCAACAGGATCATGATATCGCGCGGCGCAATCGGCCGGTCATGGCCCGGCAGCTGGGCGCCGCTTTTCAGCCAGCCATCGATCTTGCCCGCCACCAGCGACGCCAGCCGCGCCACCGGACTTTCTTTTTGCACCACATCCACCGGCGCGTAATAGTCGGTCTCTTCTTCGTCCTCCGGCACCAGGGCCGGCCAGAATTCGATGCCGCCCTTGGCGGTTTCGCGATGGGCGCGGTGAGTGATCTCGGCCCCGCTATAAGTCAGGCCGGCGCGCGCCGCCTCGCTTTCAAACACCCGGTCGACAAAGGAAAGGATTTCCGGAGCGGAGCGGCGCGAGGTGATCAGCGGCACTTCGTAAAGCTGCTGTTCGGCGCCGGCGATCGCTTCGGCGAAATGACGGCGGTTGATGTCGAACTGGCCGGGATCGGCGCCCTGGAAACTGAAGATGGATTGTTTCTCGTCGCCCACCGCGAAGATGGTGCGCAGCTGGCCGCGTTCACGGCCCAGGCCGGAGAAGAATTCCTCCGTCAGTTTCTTGACGATCTCCCATTGTTCGGGGCTGGTATCCTGGGCCTCGTCAATCAGCACATGGTCGATGCCGCCATCGAGCTTGTAGAGCACCCATTGCGCCGCACGCCGCCGGGCCAGCAGGTCGCGGGTTTCCACGATCAGGTCGTCATAGTCCAGCACCCCGCGCAGACGCTTGGCGCGGGCATAATCCTCGCGCATGGCGCGCACCAAAATAAGGGCGGCATGCGTCAGCTGGGCGGCGCGGGCGGCACGCCGGCGTTCGGCCGCCGCGCAATAGCGGATCTGCAGATCGGTCAGGAAGGCGAGCAGGTCGGGACGGGCATCGGAGAGTTTCTTGGTCGCCAGCTTGACGCGCGACTCGCCCTTGGCCGTAAGCAGAAATCCGCCCAGCGCAGCAAAGCTGCCCGGGATGTTGCCGAGCACCGGGCTCAGCCGTTCGGCTGCCTCCACATCGCTTTTGCCGCCTTGCGTCAACCAGCCATGCGCCGCGCGCAAAGTTTCGATTTCGCGCGCCAGGCTGCCGCAAAAATCCGTCTCGATACTCTGGATAGTATCGCCGTCTGCCAGGCCATGGGCGCTGCGCACCCGCGCTTCCAGGTCGGTTGTGTCGGCAAAGAAGCGGTCCAGCTTGCGCCGGTCGCCGCCCAGCGCCGCGCCCAGAATGCCCGATAGCCGGGCCTCGCTGGTTTCCGTCACCAGCAGCGCCACCGCCTCGGCCAGTTCATGATCACCGGAACCGGCGCGTTCCAGCACATGCTGGCGCGCTTCTCCGATCAGTTCGCGGGCCGACTGGTCGTCCAGAACCTCGAAGGCCGGCGGCACGCGGGCTTCCAGCGGAAAGCGCGACAGCACGGTCTGACAGAAGGCGTGCAGGGTCAGCACCTTCAACCCACCCGGCGTTTCCAGTGCCGCCGCAAACAGCCGCCGCGCCTTGGCCAGGTCTTCATGGGCGTCGCCGCCGATCCCAATGATCGCGTCGCGCAAGTTCTCATCGGGCAGCATCGCCCAGCCGCCCAATTGCTTGAACAGCCGATCCTGCATCTCCGCCGCCGCCGCCTTGGTGAAGGTGAGGCAGAGGATTCGTTCCGGCCTGGCATCACCCAGCAGCAGCCGCGCCACCCGGTTGGCCAGGGTATAGGTCTTGCCCGCGCCCGCATTGGCCGCCACCCAGGCGGAGATTTCCGGGTCCGACGCGATCATGGAGTCGTCGCGCGTCATGGCTCCTCGCTCCAGCCTGAGGGCGACCATTCCCGCACCCGCGCCAGATGGTCATAATCGCCGGCGATGTCGGCGCGGAACGGACGCACCCGCGGGCGATAGGCGGTATCGCGCTCCTTGAACCAGGCGATGCGGCGCGCCAGCTGCGCCACCGCCTCTGTCGCCAGCTCTGTGGCGTCGGGAATGAACCGGGGTTCGCGCGCCTGTTTTTCGCTGGCGAGGCTCAGATAGAGCAGCTCTTCGGTAACGCGCGCGCCGATGCCGAAACCATCCTGGGCCAGCATCGCGGCTTCCAGTGGCAGTTGCGGCGACAACAGTTCCGTCACCTGTTTGGTGCTGGGCGGGGCGCCAGACTTATAGTCCAGAATCGCGGCACTGCCGTCTTTCAGAATGTCTATGCGGTCGGCGATGCCGGTCAGGGTGAAGTCGCCGATCTCCAGCTTGCCGCGGATTTCCAGATGCGAGTCCGCGGTTGCTCCCCGGCGTTCGCGCTCGAAAGCGACAAAGCCTTTGGCCGCACCCAGGAAGCGAGGCCGCCAGAGCGCCAGCGCCGCCGCAGGCGTGCCGGCTTGCGCAAAAACCTGATCGGCGATGGCCACCAGCTGTTCAACGGCATCGTCCGGCAGGCCGCTGCGATATTTGTCTATGAACAGCTCGACCGCTTTATGCAGGGCGGTGCCGCGCTCCAGCGGGCCTATCGGTTCGTCCAGCGCATCCAGCGGCCGCAGGCCCAGCACATGCTTGGCGTAAATGGCATAGGGATCGCGCAGCCAGGTCTCGATCTCCGTCACCGACAGGCGCTTGGGGCGGACTTCGACTGGCGGCTTTGGCGCGGGCCGCGGCAGGCGCGGACCTTGCGGCACCTCGGTCATCTGCGCTGCCAACCGGGCATAGTCTGGTTGCGTGGCAAGTTCCGCTTCCAGCTTCAGCCCGCGCGTCAGCTGTTCCAGGCGCTGCAGCCAGCGTGAGGCGGTGGTGGGCGCGCCATCCACTTTCAGCGCGCGGGTCAGGAGCACGCAAGGCCCCGCCGCCAGCATGGCGAAGTCATGCGCCGAAAGCCCGATGCCGCGTTCCGGCTGTTCCAGCCCCAGGGTCTTGCGCATGGGCCGCGAGAACCAGGGATCGGCGCCGGCGCTGCGCGGCCAGGTGCCTTCGTTCAATCCGCCCAGCACGGTCAGGTCGAAGCGCTGCAGCCGCGCTTCCAATGGACCCAGGATCGCAAGTCGTGGATGGCGACCGAAAGTGGTGCGCACCGGCAGCTTCATCGCCAGGCTGCGAAACAGGGGCGCGTAAGAGCCGGGCTCGATCGGCGGCAGGTCGCGCGAGTCGTCCTTTAGCGAAGCGCAAAGTTCGGCTGCCAGGTTGCCGTCACTGTTGGCCCACAACAGACAGTCTTGCGCCTCATCGCAGGCCAGGGCTTCCGCCGCCGTGATGTGGGCCTCGCACACGGCGCTGATGTCCGCGACATCCTGCGCCCAGATCGCTTCCAGCGGCGTCAGGATGGCAGCGATCTCGCGCCACCACAGCGCCAATGCCGCCAATGGTTCGGCAATGGCTTTGTTGCGCGGATTGGCGCGCGCGCTTTCGATCGTTCTGGCGATGCCGTCAAGCCCCACGTCGGGCCGGGGGCCCCGCAGACACCAGCGGTCCAGCTCGCGGGCGCGGGCGCGGAAGCTGGCGTGATCTTCGCCGCGCCGCGCAAACGGATGTTTGAGCAGCGCCAGCAGCGGCACCGGCGCGAAGCGCGCCTCGGTAGCTTCCGCCAGCAGGCACAGAAAACTGCCGGCGGCGGTATGGGCGAGGGGGCGGCCGGCGGAATCGTCGATGGCGATGCCCCAGCGTGTCATTTCGGCCGCGACCCGCCGCGCCAGGTTGCGGTCCGGCGTCACCAGCGCGGCCCGGCGGCCGGGGGTTTCCAGCGCCTCGCGCAGCGCCAGGGCGATGGCGAGCGCCTCCTGTGCGGGATCGTTGCAGACCGAAAGCGCGATGTCTTTCAGCCCGGCCGCGATCTCATCGCTGCCGGTTTCCGCCAGCGCCCGCCAGGCATCGGTGGTGGGCACCGGCCGCAAAGACTCGCTGAGCAGGATTTCCCGCGCCGGATTGGTGTCGGCGGTGAACCAGTCTTCGACATCGGCACGTTCGCACTTGATGGTGCGCAGCAGTTGCGCCAGCCCGAATTGCGGATGACCGGGATCGAGCTCGGTCCAGCTCCTCTCGTCCAGTCTTTTGTCCAGCCCCGGCAGCACCACCGCGCCCTGGGGCAGGCGCGCGATCACACTGAGCAGTTCGGCGGTGGCGGGGATCGAACCGGTGGACCCGGCGGCGATCACCCAGCCCGGTGGCGGCGAGGTTTCCAGCCGCGCCACCAGCTGCTTCAATCCTTGCACCCGGCGGTCGGCGGGATTGAGTGCATTCTCCGCGTCCAGAATGGCGGGCCATTGGGTCCGGATCACATCCAGGAATCGGGTGACGCCTTCCCAATGTTCAGCCAGATCGGCGGGCACCAGATCCTTCAGGTTGGAGAGATCGCAACCTTGCGTCTCCACTTCGTCCATCACCTTGGCCAGGCTGTCGGCCAGCGCGGCATATTGCGCAAACGACAGCGCGCCGCCGCGATCGGTGCGGTCCCAGCGCCGCACCAGCTGGGCCAGCAAAAGTTGGCGGCGCAGTGGCGTGAGCGCGGGCTTGAACTCCAGCCCTTCCGCCGCGGCATCGAACAGAAGCTCGTCTTCGTCGCTATCACCCAGCGGCTTGAACTGCGGCAACAGCGCCGCCCCGCCCATCACGGCGGCAAAGGCATCGCCGAAGCTGCGGGCGGCGCGCCGGGTCGGCAGATAGATCACGGCCGACGACAGCGCCAGCGGATCTCTTCCTGCGCGCGCGATCAGGCCCTGCGCCAGCGTCTCCGCGAAGGGCGCGCTGGGAGCAATAGTGAAGACTTTTGGATGTTTCAGGGTGGGTGGATGCTTCAAGCAGGCTGCCGGAGAAAGGCTTCCGCCTCGTCGCGCGCGGCCGGCGTGCCGACATGGATCCACAACCCGTCCAGCACGGTGCCGAACAGCCGGCTGCGTGTGATGGCGCGATCCCACATCAGATTGGTGGAGAAGGGACCTTCGGGAGCGTTCTCGAACAGTCGCGGATGGGCGATCTGCACCCCGGGATAGGCATAAGCGGCACCGGCATGATCGCGGGCGCGCAGCACATGGCCTTCGGCTTTCAATACAAAATCGCCCATGCCCTCATAGCCCATGGCAGTCTGCATGTCGGCCAGCAGGAGCAATCCGTCCATGCGCGCGGGGTCCCAATGTTCGATCATGGCGGGCAGCGCCGCGGCCGGACCTTCCACCCAGATGGAATCGGAGTTCAGCACAAAGAAAGGCTCGCCCTCGAAATGCGCCAGCGCCTTGACCACGCCGCCACCGGTGTCCAGCAGCAGATCGGTCTCGTCGGAGAAGATGATGTCCACATCGCGGCGCTTGCCCAGATGGGCGCGCAGCATATCGCCCTTGTAATGCAGGTTGACCACGATCTTTGTCACCCCGGCCGCCACCAGCCGGTCAATGGAATGATCGATCAGGGTGCGACCGGCCACCATGACCAGTGGCTTGGGGCGATCATCGGTGAGGGGCCGCATGCGGCTGCCAAGCCCTGCGCCCATGATCATGGCGGCGGTTATCCGGCTCACGCTGGTCCCTTTGCTCGCTCCACGGCGCGTCTGTCTTTTGGAATCACCTGATCGTACCACGCCTTCAGCCCCGCCAGCGCCGGATGGGACAGGTCGCGCTCCAGATAACCCCAGACCCGCGGCAGGAAAGCCAGATAACGCGTCCTGCCGTCGCGCTTGTAGAGGCGGGCGAAGATGCCCACGATCTTGGTGTTGCGCTGGGCCGCCATCACCGCCATCTCATCGCGGAAGGCCGCTTCATCCACCACTGAGCCCTGTTCTTGCATCGCCGCCAGATAATGACGGGTCGCGGCCTCGGCCAGTGCGGGCGAGACATCGCGGCGGGCGTCTTCGGTCAGCGAGATCAGGTCATAGGCCGCGCTGCCGGCGACCGCGTCCTGGAAATCGATCAGGCCCACCCGCGCCACGCCATCACGGTCGGGCAGCCACAACAGGTTCTGGGCATGATAGTCCCGGTGCACGAACACTTGGCGGCTGCCGCCCAGGCTTGCCAGCGCCGCGCGCCACAGCCGGCGGTGTTCTTCGGTTTCCTCCGGCGTCGCCGCGCGGCCCAGCGCCAGCGGCAGAAACCATTCGGTCAGAAGATCGGTTTCGGCCACAAGCGCGGTCTGGTCAAACGCGAATAGCGGCTTGTCGGACGACAGCGATGCGGGCGCGTCATTGGCATGGATGCGGGCCAGCACTTCGACCGCGGCTTCATACAGCTTCTTTTCGTCGCCGCCATCGGCCAACACGTCGGCGAACAGCGCATCGCCCAGATCTTCGAGAATGACAAAACCCTGGCCGTGATCGGCGGCATAGATATCGGGCGCGGCCAGGCCATGGCCGCGAAGCCAGCCCGCCACGGCGGCGAAACGGGCGCAGTCCGCACCTGCCAGCCGCGCCACCGCATTGTAGCCCAGGGCGCGCCGCATCTCTTCGCTGGCGTCGGCGGGCGCGACCGCGCCTTCCGCAGCCTGGGGCTGGTCCATCAGCATCGCCTTGCGGCCGCCCAGGCTGAGCCGGGCGTAATGCCGGGTGGAGGCATCGCCGGCCAGCGGCGTCACGCTGGCGTCACCCCAGCCGCTGCGCGCCAGAAAATCCTTCATCGCAATCTGACGTTCAGACATGGATCAGACTTTCCCAGCGCGCCGGTCCGGTCAGGCGCGCGACCCTGGCGCCATCGCGTGCGCCAAGCCGCACATGCAGCGCTTCGGGCGGCAAGGCTTCGGGCGCGCGCTCGGGCCATTCCACCAGCACCGCGCCATCCGCCAGCGCATCCTCAAAACCCAGTTCTTCCAACTCGCGTCCGCTCTTCAGGCGATAGAAATCGTAATGCGCGATCTTGGGGCAGGTCTCATAACTTTGTACGAGTGTGAAGGTGGGGCTGGGCACGTCTTCCGCCACCCCCAGCGCGCCCAGAATGGCGCGCGCCAGGGTGGTTTTGCCGGCGCCCAGATCGCCCCACAGCGCCACCGCATCGCCTGCGCTCAGCCCGCCGGCAATGGAAGCGCCCAGCCTTGCGGTGGCGTCGAGGTCGGGCAGGGCAATCTCCTTGCGGAATGTCTCGCTGATGGGGGCCATTGCTTCGCTTTTAGCCCGCCCGCACCGCGCCCGGAAGGGCCCGGTTGTGAGATGACCAGCGGCATGGTAACCCCGCGCCCGAATTGGAGAAATGCCCGAGAATGTCCGGAAATATCGTGATCATCGGCGCCGGCCAGGCGGGCGCGCAAGCCGTTCAGTCGCTGCGCGCCGAAGGCGTGGATGCCCCCATCATCATGATCGGGGACGAGGCCTATCCGCCCTATCAGCGTCCGCCGCTGTCCAAGGCCTATCTCTTGGGCAGCTTCGAGCGGCCGCGCCTGTTCCTCAAGGCCGAAAGCTATTATCCGGAAAGCGGCTGCGAGCTGATCCTGAATACCAGCGTCTCCGCCATCCATCGCGCCGAGCGCGTGGTCGAACTGTCGGACGGGCGCAAGCTCGACTACGACAAGCTGCTGCTGGCCACCGGCGCGCGGGTACGCCGCCTGAAATGTCCCGGCGCCGATCTCTCCGGCGTGCATTATCTCAAGACCATCGCCGATGTGGACCGCTTGCAGGAAGTCTTCCAGGCCGGCAAACGCATCGCCATCGTGGGCGGCGGCTATATCGGGCTGGAAGTGGCCGCGGTCGGCGCCAAGCGCGGGCTGGATGTCACCGTGTTCGAGGCCATGGACCGGCTGATGGCGCGCGCCGTCTCGCCGCTGCTGTCGGATTTCTACGCGCGAGAACATGAGAAGGCCGGCGTCAAACTCAAGCTCAACACCGGCGTCGAAGCCATCGAAGGCAACGGCAAGGTCGAGCGGGTGATCGCGGGCGGCCAGAGCCATGATTGCGACATCGTGCTGGTCGGCATCGGTGTGATCGCTTGCGACGAACTGGCGGTGAAGGCGGGTCTGGGCGTGGACGACGGCATTGTCGTGGACCAGAACGCGAAAACCGGCGATCCCCATATCTGGGCTGCCGGTGACTGCACCCGCCATGTCGGGCGCGAGGGCCATGAGATCCGGCTGGAATGTGTGCAGAACGCCATTGACCAGGCCAAGCATGCCGCCCTGGCGATGGCCGGCAGGCCCAAGACCTATAGCGAAGTGCCGTGGTTCTGGTCCGACCAGTATGACCTGAAGCTGCAGATCGCCGGCCTGGCGCGGCCTACCGACCGGCTGGTCCAGCGCGGCGACCCGAGGCAGCGCAAGTTCGCGGTCTTTCATCTGCGCGACGGACAGGTGGCGGCGGTGGAAGCAGTCAATGCCGCGCCGGAATATATGATCGGCAAGAGACTGATCGCCGAGGGCAAGACGATCGCGGCGGAGAAGCTCGCCGATCTGTCCATCCCCATGAAGCAGATGGCGTGATGGCGCCTCCCAAGTACAAGGTCACGTACATCGAAAGCACCGGCCAGACCCACACCGTCGAGGTGGCGGAAGGCTGGTCGCTGATGGAAGGGGCGGTGAAGCACCTGATCCCCGGCATTGATGCGGACTGCGGCGGGGCCTGCGCCTGCGCCACCTGCCAGGTCTATGTCGCGCCAGGCTGGGAGGCGAAACTGCCACCCAAGAGCGAGATGGAAGAGACCATGCTGGATTTCGCGCCCGACGTGAAAGCCAACAGCCGGCTTTCCTGCCAGTTGCGCATGACGGCCGATCTGGACGGGATCGTGCTCAACCTGCCCAAGACCCAGCACGCCTGAGGGCGTATGCCGGCAGCCCAGGCTTACAGATAGGCTGTCCGGCGATCGCTGGACTGTTCGGGATAGGGCGCGTCGTCATGGACGCGCCGGGGCAGGTGGCAGCGCACCAGGGTGCCCTGTTCGCTTTCGATTTCCACCCAGCCGTCATGCAGTTCCAGGAAGCGGTTGACCAGCGCCAGCCCCAGGCCCGCGCCGGCGCGCGCGCCATTGCTCTTGGCCGAGAAGCGCTCGAACACATTGGCTTTCACTTCGGCCGGCAGGCCCGGGCCGTTGTCGGCCACCGCGATCTGCACATCCTCGCCCACGATCCGGGCCGACAAAGTGATGGCGCCGCCGCGCGGGGTGTATTTGAAGGCGTTGGACAGAAGATTGAACACGATCTGGCGCAGCCGCCGCGCGTCGGCCAAGAAGACGCCCGCCTGCGGCGGCACATTCACCTCCAGCGCCAGCCCCATCTTGGCAGCCCATTCACGGGCATGGGTGGCGACATCGCCGATCAGCTCGTTCAGGTCGATGCGTTCCAGCTCCAGCCTGAGCGCGCCCGATTCCACCAGCGCCAGGTCGAGAATATCGTTGACCAGGTTCTTGAGCGTGTTGCCGCCCGAGACGATGGCCTGGATGTATTCTTCCTGCTGCGAATTCAGCGCACCCGGCATACCACTGGCCAGATGCTCGGAAAAGCCCAGGATGGTGTTGAGCGGGGTGCGCAGTTCGTAAGAGACATGCTTGATGAAATCGGATTTGAGGCGGTCGGCCGCTTCCAGCCCTTCGTTGCGGTCGCGCAGCGCGTTCTCGATGCGGAAACGGTCTGTGACGTCGTTGAAGGTCACCAGCGTGGCGCCATCGGGCAAAGGCGAGGTGGAAAGCGACAGCACCGAACGGTCCGAGCGTTCCACATCGCCCAGGTCGCGCGCCGCCGCACCCGCCACGATGGCCTGGATCAGCTGGTCCCAGATCTGGCAGTCGCCAAAACGGTCGCGGGACAGGGCGGCGATGGTGCGCAAGTGCGGCTCGCCGTCCAGGTCTTCGCCGTCGAATTCCCAGATGCGGGCGAAGGCGGCATTGCGCAGCTTGAGCTTGCCATCAGGTCCGAACACCGCGACGCCTTCGCTCAAGGTGTCCAAGGTCGCCGACTGCACTTTGATCAGGGTGTTGTAGTCGCTCTCCAAGGTCAGCCGCGCGGTGACGTCTTCATAAAGGAATGTAAGTCCGCCGAAGGGATGGGGCTGGGTCACCACCCGGATGGTTTGGCCATTGGGCAGATGCCAGGGTTCTTCGCTGGGCTTTTCGCGCAGCCCCTCCTGATACAGCGCCAGGCGCGAGCGCTTCCAGGCCTGAAAGTCGCGCTGCTCCGGAAGCTTGCGGGTCTCGCGCAGCCGGTCGAGAACCTCTCCATCGCTGGGATGCTTGTCGAGGAAGCTTTCCGGCAGGCCCCATAGCTTGATGAAAGCCTTGTTGTAGAAGGTCAGCTTCTGGTCGCGGCCGAAGATCGCCACCGCGGTCTGAAGCCGGTCCAGCGTGTCGGCATGGGCGTCGGCATGCTGCTGCAGCCGGGCTTCCGCCGCCGCGGTGTCCGTCACGTCCACGGCGGCGCCGATGATGCCGGCATCGCCCAGCGGGATCTGGGTGAAATTGATCGCCCGGCGCTGACCACCCACCACCGAGAAACGCTTGGACTGCTGGGGCGCATTGGTGGTGCGCGCGGCCTGGGCCAGTTCGCGCTCGCCCTTGTCCAGCGTCACTTGCTCGCGCTGTGCGGTTTGCAGATCGGCGGCGCCCGCGCCTTTGAGGAAGGCATGGTTGGCCCAGGTCAGCGCCAGGCCCTTGTCGCGCAGCCAGATGGGAATGGGCAGCGCATCCAGGATCGCCTTGTAGTCGGCGCCCTGTTCGATGGCAGCCTGCGGTTCCTCCAGCCAGACCGCCGCCATGCTGCCGACGGCGCGCCCGCGCGCCACCAGCCGGCGGCCATGGCTGTCCTGTACCGGCAGCGAGAAACCCGCACCGCGATCCGACAGGCCGTCAATCGCGCCCGACAAAGCTAGCGCGTCTACGCCCTTCAGACAGGATTGGAGCATTTCTTCGCCGCCGCCATAGGAGAAGGGGCCCGAGCCGTCGCGTCCCCACACCACCAGCGCTTCCCGGCCCGCGCCCAGAAGCGCGTCGCGCTCGCCCAGGGCGGCCTTGGTCTTGGCCCCGACCATGCGCAGCGATTTGCGCAGCCGCCGCGCGGCGCGCTGTTCCGCCAGCGCCCACAGGCCTGCAGCGATGGCCAGCGCCACGCCACCACAGGCGAGGGCTGAAAGCACCACCACATTGCCGTTTTGAAGGGTCAGGGCATCTGGCATTGCCGCAAGGGCCGGAACAGGCACCAAGGCTAGCAGCAGGCCCGCCAGGAGGCGGTTAACCCCCTGAAGCCTTCCGCTCCCTGTTGTGCCCCCTTGTCCCAAAGTGGGACGCATGCCGCCAGCCCTCATTAACCGCTCGCCTTTCGGCGAATCACTTTGGAATCAATAAGATAGCTTCGGCGGGCGAGTCCGCCTAGGTATTGTGGTTAATAAATTACTAATCCCGAGATGCGGCTCACAGCCCCATAGTTTGTGGGTTGCAGCCGATTTCTGAGTCAATTCAGGGAATTAGAATCGCGGCCGCAATTGTGACAGCTGCCCGCGCTGGCCGGGTCCGGCAGCAAGAAATTTTTAACCAGTATGAAAAAAGCGCGGCCGCTCTCGTGGCAGCCGCGCCCTTTTCGGCAATTGCCGCAGGTCTAGTAGCGGTAGGTATCCGGCTTGTACGGACCCGTCTTCGGGATGGTGATGTAGTCGGACTGCTTGGTCGAAAGTTCGGTCAGCTGCACGCCGATCTTCTCCAGGTGCAGGCGGGCGACCTTCTCGTCCAGCAGCTTGGGAAGGGTATAGACCTTCTTCTCATACTTGCCGGTGTCGTTCCACAGTTCGATCTGCGCCAGGGTCTGGTTGGTGAAGGAGGCGCTCATCACGAAGCTGGGATGGCCCATGGCATTGCCCAGGTTCACCAGGCGACCTTCGGACAGAAGGATGATGCGCTTGCCGTCGGGGAACTCGATCTCGTCCACCTGCGGCTTCACATTGTGCCACTTGTAGTTCTTGGTGGCGCCGACCTGGATCTCGCTGTCGAAGTGGCCGATGTTGCAGACGATGGCGCGGTCCTTCATGGCCCGCATATGCTCCACCGTGATCACATCGACATTGCCGGTGGCGGTGACGAAGATGTCGGCGCGCGGGGCGGCGTTCTCCATGGTCACGACTTCATAGCCTTCCATGGCGGCCTGCAGGGCGCAGATCGGGTCGATTTCCGACACCAGCACGCGGCAGCCGGCATTGCGCAAGCTGGCGGCTGAGCCCTTGCCCACATCGCCGAAGCCGGCGACCATGGCGACCTTGCCGGCCATCATCACGTCGGTGCCGCGGCGGATGCCGTCCACCAGCGATTCCTTGCAGCCATAGAGATTGTCGAACTTCGACTTGGTGACGCTGTCGTTCACATTGATGGCGGGGAACAGCAGCTTGCCTTCCTTTTCCATCAGATAGAGGCGATGCACGCCGGTGGTGGTTTCTTCCGACACGCCCTTGATGCTTGCGGCGATCTCGGCGAACCAGCCCTTGGGCTTTTCCTTCAGGAGCCGCTTGATCAGCGCATAGAAGACTTCTTCTTCCTCATTCTCCGGCTTGTCGAGAAAGGCGGTGTCGCCCTTCTCGGCGCGCAGGCCCAGATGCACCAGCATGGTGGCGTCGCCGCCATCGTCCAGGATCATGTTGGGCATTCCGCCGCCGTGCCATTCGAACAGCTTGGCGGTGTAGTCCCAATAGTCCTTCAGGCTCTCGCCCTTGATGGCGAAGACCGGGATACCCGCTGCGGCAATCGCTGCGGCAGCGTGATCCTGGGTCGAATAGATGTTGCACGACACCCAGCGGATATCGGCGCCCAGCGCCTTCAGGGTCTCGATCAGCACGCCGGTCTGGATGGTCATGTGCAGCGAGCCGGCGATGCGCGCGCCCTTCAAGGGCTGCGCCTTGCCGTATTCGGCGCGCGTGGCCATCAGGCCCGGCATCTCGATTTCGGCCATGGTCAGTTCTTTGCGGCCCCATTCGGCCAGGCTGATATCCTTGACGATGTAGTCGCTGAAGCCGGCGGACATGACGGAAATCCCTTGGTTGCGGGCGTGGCTATAGCAGCCGGGCCGGGGCAGGGCAAGAAACATATAAAGAAATACGCATATGGTGATGCGGGCTTGGAAATGCTGGTTTTTTCCGTCGGCGCTGAACCCAAAACCGGTTCCGGGATTGTCTTGGGTAACCCCACCCCGGAGGACACCATGACAGCCATCAGCCAGTCGAAGATTCTTATCATCGCGACCAATGGTTTCGAACAGTCGGAACTGGAGGTGCCGCGCGACAAGCTGCGCGAGGCCGGCGTCTCGGTCACCATCGCCTCGCTGGACGGCAAGACAATCAAGGGCTGGAAACACACCGACTGGGGCCGGGCCGCCGACGTGGACATGGCCATCAAGGACGCCAGGGAAAGCGACTATACCGCGCTGGTGATCCCCGGCGGGGTGATGAATCCCGACAAGCTGCGCGTGGACGAAGACGCGATGAAGCTGGTCAAGGCGTTCCTTGCGGCCGGCAAGATGGTGGCGGCCGTCTGTCATGGGCCCTGGCTGTTGGTGCAGGCCGACGCGTTGAAGGGCCGCCAGGCGACGTCTTACAAATCCATCCGCAAGGATGTGGAGAATGCCGGCGCCACCTGGGTTGACCGGGAAGTGGTGGTGGACAATGGCATCATCACCAGCCGTAATCCCGATGACCTGCCGGCTTTCGTCTCAAAAATCATCGAGGAAGTGGAAGAGGGCAGGCATTACCGCCGCGCGGCCTGAACCCGCGTTAACGGGCCGGCAGCCGAATCCTGTTAAACAGCCCTCCTGCGGGAGGGATGCGTGGCCAGTGTTTATGATCTGAAGCCCAAATTCCAGAATCTGCTGCGCCCCCTGTGTCGGCAGATGGCGCAGTCCGGAATTACTGCCAATCAAGTCACTCTCGGTGCGGCATGTCTCAGCATCGCGCTGGGTGCGGTCATCGCCTTGAGCCATGGCGCGTCCTGGTCGCTTCTGCTTGTGCCGCCACTTTTGTTCCTGCGCATGGCGCTCAACGCCCTGGACGGCATGCTGGCGCGGGAATTCAACCAGAAAAGCCGGCTGGGCGCGGTGCTGAACGAACTGGGCGATGTGGTTTCCGACACCGCGCTCTATCTGCCTTTCGCCACCATCGCCGGCATGCCTGCGCTTCTGATCGCGGCACTGGTCGCCGTCGCCATCATGAGCGAAATGGCGGGCGTGGTGGGGGTGCAGATCGGTGCGTCGCGCCGCTATGACGGGCCGTTCGGCAAAAGCGATCGTGCGGTATTTTTCGGCGCCCTGGCGCTGGCCTTAGGCGCAGGGATTCGGCCGGGGCTATGGACCGTGGCGCTGCTGGCGCTGGCGATAGTGGCCGGACTTCTCACCATCGTGAACCGGGCGCGGGGCGCCCTGGCGGAGCTCGTCCCATGATCGCCAGTTTTTTCTCCACCCCGGTGCACGCCGCGATCGGGGTGATCTTTGCGCTGCTGATATTCGCCAGCGCCATTGCCGCCATTCTGCGCCGCGCCGCGCCCGGCGAGGCCGCCACCGAACTGTCCAGGCGCGTGATGTCCTGGTGGGTGATGATCGTGATCTTCACCGTCGCCATCCTGACCAACCGCGTGGTCTCGACCGTATTTCTGGCTCTTGTGTCGTTCCTGGCGCTGAAGGAATATCTGTCCCTGATCCCGACCCGGCGCGTGGACCGCAGCGTGCTGCTCTGGGCCTATCTTGCCATTCCCGTGCAATTCTATTTTGCCCATGTGGAAAGCTTCGGCTTCTTCATGGTCTGGATTCCGGTCTGGATGTTCCTGTTCCTGCCCGCCCGGATCACCCTGGGCGGCGTCACCGAAGGCTATCTGCAGGCGGTGGGGACGCTCAGCTGGGGCCTGATGATGACCGTGTTCGCCCTGAGCCACACCGCCATGCTGCTGGCTTTTGGCGTCTCGCGCGGTTTCGGCGCCGGCCCGCTGCTGTTTCTGGTCGCGCTCACCCAGTTCAATGACGTGGCCCAGTTCACCTGGGGCAAACTGTTCGGCCGCCACAAGATCGTGCCCACCGTCAGCCCCAAAAAGACCTGGGAAGGTTTTCTGGGCGGTCTTTTCACCACCATCGCGGCCGCCGCCTTCGCCGGACCATTTCTCACGCCCATGAATACGGCCTGGTCGGCATTGGCCGGCGCGATCATCGCCAGCGCGGGCTTTCTGGGTGACATCACTCTGTCGGCCACCAAGCGCGATCTGGGTGTGAAGGATGCCAGCAACCTGATCCCGGGTCATGGCGGCATTCTCGACCGGGTGGACAGCCTGATCTATGCCGCCCCGGTGTTCTTCCATTTCATCAACTACTTCTTCGGCGACCGCCCGGCGCCATGAACAGGCTGCTGCGCGCCGGTTTTTTCCTGCTGGTCGTGCGGCCGGTGCTCACCCTGGTGCTGGGCGCCCAGGTGCGCGGGCGCGCGCATTTGCCCGCCAGGGGGCCTGCCATCATTGTTGCCAACCACAACTCCCATCTCGACACCCTGACCATCCTCACCATGTACCGGCTCAGGGATTTGCCCCATCTGCGGCCTGTGGCGGCGGCGGATTACTTCCTGCGCTCGCGCCTGCGCGCCTGGTTTGCGCGCAACATCATCGGCATCATTCCCATCGTCCGTGGCGGTCATCGTGGCGGCAATCCCCTGGCGCCCTGTGAAGAGGCGCTTGATCGCGGCGATATCCTGATCCTGTTTCCGGAAGGCTCGCGCGGCGAGCCGGAGGTGATGTCGGCTCTCAGGCGTGGCGTGGCCCATCTGGCGCAGGCGCGGCCCCATGTGCCGGTGCATCCCCTGTTCATTCACGGACTGGGCAAGGCTTTGCCCAAGGACAGTTTTCTCCTGGTACCCTTCAACTGCAACATCGTGGCGGGCGAACCCTTCTTCTGGGACGGCGACATCGACAGCTTCATGGCGACCTTGCGCGCCCGCATGGAAGGCCTGGCCGCCCAGATTCACGTGCCGCCATGGCAATGACATGGTGGATTGTTGCCGCCGCACTATGGGGTGCGGCGGAAGCGAGCTTCTTCTTTCTGGTGCCTGACATTCTGTTGACCGCGGCGGCGTTGCGTCACGGTCTCAAGGCCGGGCTGCTGCTCTCGGTCTGTGCCGCCATCCTGGCCGCGCTGAGCGGCGTGATCCTGTGGGTTTGGGCGCGGCACGATCCGGTCCAGGCACGTGCAGCGATGCTGCATGTGCCGGCCGTGGGACCCGACCTTCTGGCGCGCGTGCATGGCGAGTTCGATAAAGGTTGGCCCTTGCACCTGACCCTGGGTGCGGTCAGCGGGGTCCCCTACAAGCTCTATGCCGTGGAAGCGGGCGTGCGCGGCGCGCCGCTGTGGCTGTTTGTACCGGTATCGTTCGCAGCGCGGCTGACGCGCTTTGCGCTCACCGTCACGGCTGCCGCGGCGGCGCGCGCAGGCCTGGCGCACCTGGGCAGGCCAGACCGGGCCATGCCGCTGTGGGCGTGTGCCTGGATACTGGTCTATGCCGTTTATTTCACGATCCGCGCCACGGCCTGGGACTTGGAGCTGGGCTTGGTGACCGCAGCTTCGCCACCCACATCGGGCCCGTCCACTTTATAGCCGGCTTGCCGCAGCAGATTGGGCACGCCGTTAGGCCCCGCCAGATGAGCCGCACCCACGGTGATCAGGAAGGTGCGCTTTTCCTTGAGCATCTTTTCGATCTTGGGAATCCAGCTTTGGTTGCGGTCGTCCAGATAGGACTTTTTTTCCTCCGGCGACATGGTGGCGACGCTGACAGCGGCGATTGCGGCGGGGTCGCCGTTTTCCCATGCGTCCAGCAGCTTCTTGAACGGAAGCAGCGGCTTGTTGGCGGCCCGCTTCATGGCGTCGCGCAGCAGGGCAAGTTCGTTCTTGGTGTCGGCTTTGCCCTTTATCAGATGAAGCTGAAACTCGTGGGTCGAAGGCGCGTATGTCGCGCACGCCGCGGGCGCTCGCCATGGCATAAACCTTGTTGTCCACGCCTTCCTGGGATTCCAGCACGATTTTCCCGCTCATCGCACCGTCCAGGATCTGGGCCGCGCGCCAGGGCCGCAGGACAACCAGGCCTTCGGGATCGACCTGGGTATGCTCGACGGCGGCGCGGAATTCGTTGCGCATTTCCTCATCGAAGTAGGACGGCAGCGAAACGCTGGGCGGCAGCAATTCATTGACGCCGAACAGCAGCGCCGCCCTGCTGCGGCTGTCTTCCGCCATGGGCACTTCAAAGACAAAGGCGTTGGCGCTCTTGATGGCCGCCTTGATGGCCGGGGTCTGCCATTCGATGTTCTTGGGCAGGGCATGGACCGAACCAAGCAGATAGGCGGTTCCCCTGGGGCCATGAACGACCCACATCGCCGGCGTCGCATGCACGACCGGCGCTGCCTTGTTCGCATTGGTCTGGTCGGCGTCATTGGCAAAGGCGGGCGCCACCGTCACAAACAACAGCGCCAGTCTGAGCAGCCAAAACCGGAATTGCGCGCGCATCTCGTCCCCCCCGTTGAGCAAGGACCATGCCGCAGCCCGGCTTAAGACCGCGCGAAGGCGATAGATAAAATTGCAAATGTCTTGGTTAACGCGTGTGAAATGACTTCGATTCCGGCCTCGCGCGGACACTACGCTGACGCTAGTCCGCGCTCGGCGCCTTGATGACCGCGGCTATGCCGCGCCATCAAGGCCCTTCGACCGCATACCCCTCCGCCCGCAGCAAGGCCGGCACGCCCTGGGCGCCGGTCAGATGGCCCGCGCCCACGGTGATGAAGAACACGTGCTTTTCCTTGAGCATGGCTTCGATCTTGGGCACCCAGCGCTTGTTGCGGTCGTCCAGCAGGGTCTTGCGGGCTTCGGGAAACTGATCCAGGTCGCCATTGATCAGTTCGTCCAGCTTGGCCTGGTCGCCTTCGCCCCAGGCTTTCATCATCGGCTCTACATCGTCCCCAAGGTCGCGCAGGTCCTTGAGGTCGGATTCGAATTCCTGCAGCTCCAGCTTGGGATCGCTGGGCGCCAGAAGCGCGAACTGTTCGGCGATGGTCTCTAAATACCGCATCTCCCTGTGGTTCTTGCCGGCTTCTTCCATCAGGGTGGAATCCACGCCATTGCTGGCGGCGTAATTCAGTTTGCGCATCTGGGCGAACATCAACTGGATATCGGCGAGCCAGGGCCGGTCGCGGCTTATCGCTTCCGGCGGCACGCCTGCGGCCGCCACCGCGGCGTCGTAATCGACAAGGGCTGTGGGATCGAGCTGGTCCCTCAAGTTTTGACCGGGCGGCAGATAGCCCTTGTCCTGGATCATGCCCTGAAGCTGCTTTATCGCTTCGGCATCCTCCGGCACCTCGAAGACGAACACATCGCTGCGCGACAGGGCGCGCTGGATGGTGGGCGTGCGCCAGTGAACACTGGCCGGCAGCACATGTACCGCACCCAGCATATAGACTTCGCCCGCCTTGCCCCTGATGTGCCAGAGCGAGGGATGGGCCATGAAGGGCGTCAGCGATGGTTGCACCTGTTGTGCGAACGCGCGGACGGGAAGGCAGGCCAGCAACGCCAGCGCGAACAGAGCCCCGAACAGTTTTCTCATTCCAGGCATAGCGCTCCCGCCGCAATCACCAGGGCCGATACTATCCGGCGCAAGGTCAGGGGTTCAGCAAAAAACACCCGGCCCAGCAGAACCGCGAACAGCACACTGGTTTCGCGCAAGGCCGAGACGCTGCCCATGGGGGCGCGGGTCATGGCGAAGATGACGATGCCGTAAGCCAGAAGCGAAACCAGCCCGCCCATGGCCGCGGCGGAGGTCGAGCGGGCGCCGCGCCACAAGTGGTTGTCGCGCCGGCGCAGCCAATAGACCGGCGCCGCGGTGAGGCCCCACAACAGGCACATCCACAAGGTGTAAGATGCAGGGCTTCCGGAAAGACGTCCGCCGATGCCGTCGGTGACACTGTAGGCGGCGATAATCACGCCGGTGCCCAGCGCATAGAAGATGCCCGCTTCCGGCAGCCGCCGTCCGCGGAACGCCAGCGAGATGATGCCGCCGCTGACCATGACAATCCCGGCGATGCCGAAAGTGGACGGCGCTTCCCCGGCCACGGCGGCCGCGCCCAAGGTGACCAGCAAGGGCGAGGAGCCGCGCGCGATCGGATAGGCCGATCCGAATTCGCCACTGCGATAGGCGCGGATCAGGAAGATGTTGTAGCCGATATGAAGGACCGACGAACCGACCAGATAGGGCCAGCTGGCGCGCAACGGTATCGGCAGGAACGGCAGAAGCGCAGCGCAGGCCAGGGCGGTGGCGACGCCCATGATGGTCATGGACCACAGCCGGTCGCTGGTGCCTTTGAGCAGGGCGTTCCAGGACGCGTGGAGCAGGGCGGCGAACAGGACGATGGCGGCAATGGGCAAGGTCATCGCCGCGCCCAATCACTCTTCTCCGAATTTTGCTTCCACCAAAGCCAGGATGGCTTTCATGGCTTCATCCTGGTCGGGGCCTTCGGTGGTGATCTCGACTTCCGATCCGATCGAAGCCGCCAGCATCATCAGTCCCATGATGGAACGGCCGTTGACCGCAGTGCCGTCCTTGACGACATAAATCTCGGAATTGAAGCGCGCCGAGGCTTCCACGATCTTGGCGCTGGCGCGGGCGTGCAGGCCGCGCTTGTTGGGAATGACGACTTTGGCAGAAAGCTTTGCGGCCATTTAGGCCAGGTCCGTGCTGCCCGCGCGCATATATTTGCGGCCGGCCTCGATGGCTTCCTTCACCGCCTGTTCCAGCGGCACCTTGGCGCGGATGTCGAGCAGCTTGATCAGGCTGGGCAGGTTGGCGCCAGCCAGAACTTCGATCTTGCCGCGTTCCAGCAAGGTCAGCGCCAGGTTGCAGGGCGTGCCGCCGAACATGTCGGTGGCGATGATCACGCCGCGACCCACATCCACCGATTTGGCGGCAGCGGCCATCTCGCGCTGGCGGCGCTCGATATCGTCTTCGGGCCCGATGCAGATGGCGCGCAGATGGGTTTGCGGACCCACCATATGCTCCATCGCGGAAATGAACTCCTGGGCCAGACGCCCATGGGTTACCAGAACAAGACCAATCATGAAGGTTCCTTCAACGGCGCGGACAGTATCAAATGCGCGCCGGGGTGGAAGCCTTATTTGGTGATAAAAGTGTCGCGAAACAAGCCCTGCGAAAAAGCCGCCAGAGCGGCGCGGATCTTGGCGGGCGCCGATGCGAGACCGCCATTCAGCAGAATTTCCGGTATCGGCGCTTTTGACGCCAGCGACGCCGGTAGCCGATAGATAGCCGGACGCGGCAGGCGCGCGGCTTCCCGTCCCAGCTTGACAGCCAGCGAAACCCGGACTTTCGCGCGCGCCGGAAATGCGACAATACCCAGGCCGCGGATTTCCAGCAGGCCTTTGATGGTTTCGGGCGCACGGGCATGAAGCACGCCTTTTTCGGTCCACAGGATGACGCGGTCATCGGCTACCAGCACCGCGCCCTGATCGATCAAGCGCAGCGCCAGATCGGATTTGCCGGCGCCGCTCTTGCCTAGCAGCAGTACTCCGCGCCGGCCGATCGCCACACAGCTGGCATGGATGTTGGCCTCAAGCATGGAACGCCGCCATCGGCAGTTCCACCACCAGGCGCGCGCCGCCGCCCTGGCTGTTACCGGGTCCGCGGTTTTCCGCATAAATGCGGCCGCCGGCGCCTTCGATGATCTGGCGGGCGATGGACAGGCCCAAGCCCGAATTGCGGCCGAAATTCTCGACCGGCCGCTCGGTATAGAAGCGCTCGAAGATGGATTCCAGATTGTCGGGCGGGATGCCGGGGCCTTCATCCTCCACGGTTATCCGCGCCACCATGTCATGGGCCACGGCCGTGATGGTCACCTTGCCATGCTCGGGGCTGAAAGACGCCGCATTGTCGATCAGATTGCGGAAGACCTGGCCCAGCCGTTCGTCACGGCCGCGCACGATTGCGCCGGCGGGCAGATCGTCGTGCAGCACATACTCCACGCCGCGCGGATTGTCGGTCATGCGATAGATTTCGATGATGGTGGACAGAAGCCTGGACAGCGCCACCGGCGCCTTGGTCTCGCGCGACAGTTCCGCATCCAGCCTGGAGGCGTCGGAAATGTCGGTGATCAGCCGGTCGATGCGCTTGATGTCGCCGCGCACGATGGCCAGCAGCCGCGCGCGGTTGTCATCGTCCTTGGCGCGGGCATACATCTCCACCGCGCTGGCCAGCGAGGTCAGCGGGTTCTTGAGCTCATGCGCCACGTCGGCGGCGAAGCTCTCGATCGCGTCGATGCGGTCGTAGAGATTGGCGGTCATGGAGCGCAAGGAGTCGGCCAGGTCGCCGATCTCATCGGTGCGTTCGGGAAAGTTGGGAATGTCGCTGCGTCCGCCCGCGCCCGAGCGCACCAGATCGGCTGCCGCCGCCAGCCGCTTTACGGGCTCCGCAATGGTGCCGGCGAGATAGAGCGAGGTGAACAGCATCACCAGGAACGCCACCAGAAAGACTTCGATCAGGGTGAAGCGTTCCGCCCTGAGGATGTCGTCAATGTCGCCGCCCTCGGTGGACAGAAACAGCACGCCGTAGATGGCGCGAAAGCGCTGGATCGGCACCGCCACCGACAGCACCAGCCGGTTGCGGTCGTCCACCCGTTCTGCCGTGGCGGTCTGGCCCCCTAGCGCGGTCTCCACCTCGCGATAGACCCGGCCGTCATCCCCGGCCTCGTAATAGGGCTCGAGCTGGGCGAAGGGCCGAACCCCCATCACCCCGTCATAAACGCGCCTGAGCCATTCCTTGACCTGGCTGGTGGTGTCGAGCGAGGGCAATTGGCCCATCTGCACCACATTGCGGGCGAGCAGGTCGCGGGTGTCGATGGCAAGCTGTCCGCCCGGCAGATAGAGCCGGCCGCGCAGCCTTGTGGGCGCGATCAGCTGGCGCAGCAGAGGCTCGGCCTCGGTGACTTTCAGGGTATGGGTTTCGGGATCGGTGGCATATTCCGCCAAGGTGCCGCCGACGATATTGGCCTGCTCCTGAATGGAGTTCAGCCGCTCTTCCACCAGGCCGCGGCCGGACGCCTGCACCAGGATGACGCCGGCCGTCAGAACGATCAGCGCCAGCGTATTGAAGCCCAGGATGCGCCAGGTGAGGGCGGAGAAGCTGGGCACTATTCGCGGTAACGGTATCCGACGCCGTAAAGCGTCTCGATGGCGTCGAAGTCGTCGGCCACCACCTTGAACTTCTTGCGCAGCCGCTTGATGTGGCTGTCGATGGTGCGGTCGTCGACATAGACCTGATCGTCATAGGCCGCATCCATCAGGCTGTCGCGGCTTTTGACAAAGCCGGGGCGCTGGGCCAGCGCCTGCAGGATGAGAAATTCGGTGACGGTCAGGCGCACCGGCTTGCCGTCCCAGGTGCATTCATGGCGCTGCGGGTCCAGCGCGAGCTTGCCGCGCACCAGGGCTTCCTTCTTGGCCGCGTCGCTGGCCGCGAGCGGGGCCGTGCCGCGGCCCTCGGCCCGGCGCAACACCGCGCGCACCCGTTCCAGCAGCAGGCGCTGGGAGAAGGGCTTCCTGATATAATCGTCGGCCCCGGCATTGAGGCCCATCAGTTCGTCAATCTCCTCGTCCTTGCTGGTGAGGAAGATCACCGGCAGTTCGGCATTGGCCTGGCGCAGGCGCCGCAGAAGTTCCAGCCCGTCCATGCGCGGCATCTTGATGTCGAGGATGGCGAGATCTGGCGGTGTGGTGGTGAGCGCCGTCAGGGCTGCCGAGCCGTCGGAGAAGGTGCGGACATGATATCCCTCCTGCTCCAGCAGCATGCTGACGGAGGCGAGGATATTCTTGTCGTCGTCCACAAGGGCAATATTTGCCATTCGAGTCCGTTCAAAATGCGGCAAAGCCAGTATAAGCCCATGATGAACAAAGCAAAGTCCAAAAGGTTCCCGGGAGCGCAGGCGTGAGCCGAAGCGACCCTCAGACAGGAGCGCAGGCGTGAGCCGGAGCGGCCTTCAGACAGGAGCGGCGGCGTGAGCCAGAGCGACCATCAAACCAAGCCCGCCCCCTATGAACCCGGCCGTTTCGCCAGCACCGTGGCCTATTACCAGCGCTACCGGCTGGCCTATCCGGACCGGCTGATCGCCCGGGTGGCGGGGCTTTGCGGCCTTCGGCCCGGCGATCCGGTGCTGGATCTGGGTGCGGGCACCGGCATGCTGGCGGTGGGATTCGCGAAGCTGGGGATGGCGGTCACCGCCATGGACCCGGAACCCGGGATGCTGGCGGCGTGCGGGGAGGCGGCGCGGGCGGCCGGGGTGACAGTGACCTTGCGGCAGGGCAGTTCCTATGACCTGACCCCCGACACGGGGCCCTTCAAGCTGGTCACCATGGGGCGCAGCTTCCACTGGATGGACCGTGCCGCCACGCTTCAGATGCTGGAACGAATCATTGTGCCGGATGGCGGGGTGGCGCTGTTCCATGACGCCCATCCGCCGGTCGCCGAAAATGCCTGGTTCAAGGTGTTGCGCGAGGTGCAGGACAGGTTTGGCCGCAGCGACGAAGCGCATGTCCGGGAACGGCGCGGGGGCCACAGCCGCTATGAGCCCTTCTTGTTCGCCTCCGCATTCACCCAGCTGGACGGGCTGTCGGTCACCATCCGCCAGACGCTGACCAGCGACGATCTCATCGGCCGCGCCTTTTCCATGTCCACCTGCTCGCGGGAAAAGCTTGGGCCCCGCGCGGAGGAATTCGCGGGCGCCCTGACGGCGGCCTTGCGGGAATTGTCGCCGGATGGAACATTCGCCGAAGTCGCCGAGCTGGTGGCTCTCTTGGCGCGACGTCCGCAATAAGACGGCAAAGATATAAAGGGAATTGAGGGGAGCCATGCAGCTTTGGCAGCAGATCATAACCGGCCAGGCCAGGAGCATTTCGCTGCTGCTTTGGGCGCTGTTCCTGTTCGTCTATTTCCTGCCCGCGATCGTGGGTTTTGCGCGGGGCCACCGGCGCTTCTTCATCATCCTGGTGCTCAATGTGCTGGTGTCGCCGGCGCAAGGGTTGATCCTGCATGTCGTCTGGCCCGCCGTCCTGGCAATGGATACCCACAGCGTGGTCTCGGTGTCGCTCGCCGCGGGCCTGACGAATTTCGGTCCGGGATGGATTGCACTTCTGGTCTGGGCGCTGTGGCCGGGCGAGCCCGATCCGCGCCTGCTGAAAGCGCAGGAGACAAAATATTATGACGCCGTCGCGGCGCTGCCGCTGATCCTGTGGTTTGCCTATGGCGCGCTGCAGTTGCGCGCGGTGCTGGCGCATGACTGGAGCCTGATCGCCGACGGTGGCGCCGTTCTGTTCGTCTGGGTCCAGTTTTTCGCGCTTCTGGCAGCGGCGGCGTTCGACCTGCTGCTGATCTATATGCTGGCGGTGCGTGACCGGCCGGTCGCCAGGTCGCATGGCGTGTGGCCGCGTGTGTTCGGCGTCGCCGGCACCTTCATGGGCGTGGGCATCCTGCAGCTGCCGGTGGCACACTTAAGCCTTTCGATGCAGATCGTTGCCGCCACCCTGATCGGGTTGGGCAGCCTGGGCTCGCTCCTGGTGCTGTCGCGGCTGGGCAAGAGCTTTTCCATCATGCCGGAGGCGCGCAAGCTGGTGACTGGCGGGCCTTACGCCCTTGTGCGTCATCCGCTCTACACGGTGGAGATCATCACTATCGCCGGCACTGCGATGCAGTTCCAGGCACCCTGGTCATGGGCGGTCGCGCTGGTGGTGGTGGCGCTGTTGTGGGTCCGGAGCCACTTCGAGGAGCAGGTGCTGGCCAGCGCCTATCCCGAATATGGCGAATACCGCGCCCGCACCAAGCGGTTCATTCCCGGCGTCATCTGACGCCGGGAATATTTGTTGATTGGCGCGCGACGCGCGCCGGGGCCAGGAATTATCTAGCGCAAAAGAACCGCGCTATTTGAATTCGACCTTGACGATCTCGTAGGACCGCGCGCCACCCGGGGCGGCCACTTCCACCGTGTCGCCCTTGCTCTTGCCGATCAGGGCGCGCGAGATGGGGCTGGAGAGCGAGATGCGGCCCGCGCGCGCGTCGGATTCCACATCGCCCACGATCTGGTATTTGCGTTCCTCGTCGGTGTCTTCGTCCACCAGGGTGACGGTGGCGCCGAACTTGACACTGGTGCCCGACAGTTTGGAAATATCGATCACATCGGCGCGGCCGATCTGGTCTTCCAGCTCCATGACGCGGCCTTCGATGAAGCTCTGCTTCTCCTTGGCGGCGTGGTACTCGGCATTCTCCGACAGGTCGCCGTGCGCGCGCGCTTCCGCGATCGCCTTGATGATTTCATGGCGATCTTCATTCTTCAGGCGGTTCAACTCGTCCTCCAAGGCCTTGAAGCCCGAGGCGGTCATCGGAATTTTTTCCATCGTCTCTTTCGTCCGGCAATAAAAGGCTCGCGGCCCCGGAATATCCCGGATGCCGGAGCCTTAATTTGTTAAGGCACTGATTTCGCTGATATATTATTCTAACGTGTCAGCGGTGCGCTACCAAGAGTAGGACTGGAGGGGGGCGACTTCAAGAGAGCCCTCCCTAAGGGCCCTGATCGCCAAGGCGGCCGCGGCCGCGCCCGCCATGGTGGTGTAATAGGGAACTTTCAGCGTCAGGGCGGCGCGGCGGATCGAAGAGCTGTCGGCCAGGGCCTGGGCGCCGTCGGTGGTGTTGAACACCAGGTTGATCTCGCCGTTCTTGAGCGCGTCCACCACATGGGGGCGGCCCTCCAGCACCTTGTTGATCACCGTAACCGGCAGGCCCTTGCTTTCCAGCACCTTGGCGGTACCGCGGGTGGCGATCAGGGAAAAGCCCATCGCCACCAGTTCCCGCGCCGGAGCCTCGATCAGGTCCTTGTCGCTATCCTTGACCGAAAGGAACACGGCGCCGCCGGTCGGCAGACGGGTACCGGCGCCGATCTGGCTCTTGGCGAAGGCGCGGCCGAAATTCTCGTCCATGCCCATCACCTCGCCGGTGGAGCGCATTTCCGGTCCCAGGATAGTGTCCACGCCGGGAAAGCGGGCGAAAGGCAGCACCGCTTCCTTGACCGAAATGTGCTTGGGCTCCGGCTTCTTCAGCTTCAGCGATTTCAGGGTTTCGCCCGCCATCACGCGGCTGGCGATGGCCGCAACCGGCAGGCCAATGGCCTTGGCGACGAACGGCACGGTGCGGCTGGCGCGGGGATTGACCTCCAGCACATAGATCTCATCGCCCTGGATGGCGTACTGCACATTCATCAGGCCCTGGACCTTGAGCGCGCGCGCCATGGCGATGGTCTGGCGCTCGATCTCGGCGATGGTCTCCTTGGACAGCGAACGCGGTGGCAGCGAGCAGGCCGAGTCGCCGGAATGCACGCCGGCTTCCTCGATATGCTCCATGATGCCGGCGATGAAGACATCGCCATCCTTGTCGCAGATCGCATCCACATCCACTTCGGTGGCGCGGTTGAGAAAGCCGTCAATCAGCACCGGATTGTCGCCGGAGATGCGGAACAGCTCGCCCGATTCCACCTGCTTCTTCAGCTCGCTCTCGTCGGACACCACCACCATGCCGCGTCCGCCCAGGACGTAAGAGGGGCGCAGGATCACCGGAAAGCCGATCATCTTTGCGGCAGCGACGGTTTCTTCCGCCGTCATCGCGGTGGCGTTGCGCGGCTGCTTCAGCTTCAACTCGTCCAGCAGCGTCTGGAAGCGCTTGCGGTCCTCGGCCAGGTCAATGGCGTCGGCGCTGGTGCCCAGGATGGGCACGCCCGCGTCGCGCAACCCATTGGCGAGCTTCAGCGGGGTCTGGCCGCCGAACTGCACGATCACGCCGGCAAGGCTGCCCTTTTCCTGTTCCTTGCCGATGATCTCCAGCACGTCTTCCAGGGTCAGCGGTTCGAAATAAAGCCGGTCGGAAGTGTCATAATCGGTGGAGACCGTCTCCGGATTGCAGTTGACCATGATGGTCTCATAGCCCTGGTCCGACAGCGAGAAAGCGGCGTGGCAGCAGCAATAATCGAACTCGATGCCCTGGCCGATGCGGTTGGGGCCGCTGCCCAGGATCATGACTTTCTTGCGATCGCTCGGGTCGGATTCATTCTCCGATTCGTAGCTCGAATAAAGATAGGGCGTGAAGCTCTCGAATTCTGCCGCGCAGGTATCCACGCGATTGAACAC
>Ga0302314_10003712_pt1 | contig 28097 bp, 30 predicted proteins | sample III_Palsa_N2_3_FD_200533 | JGI IMG/M metagenome (GOLD analysis project Ga0302314, IMG submission 200533) | Peat permafrost microbial communities from Stordalen Mire near Abisko, Sweden - III_Palsa_N2_3 | ecosystem: Environmental > Terrestrial > Soil > Palsa > Peat permafrost | place: Sweden...
GTACGGAGCGCCGCACATGGCCGACCCGTCACGGCTCCTGCGGAGCGCAACGCGGCTCTACGGCGAGGACATGGACCGGCTCTGGGGCGAGTTCGTCGCCGTGCCCGAGGACAACCTGCGCATCCTTGAGGGCGGGGAGACGCTCCCTGGCGGCTTCGAGGTCGCCTACACCCCCGGCCACGCCTCTCACCACGTCTCCTACTTCCACGAGGGCACCGCCTACGTCGGCGATGTCGGCGGCGTCCGGATCGCGCCCTCCGGGTTCGTCATCCCGCCCACGCCGCCGCCCGACATCGACATCGAGGCGTGGCACGGCTCGATCGAACGGATCGCCGCCTGGCGTCCCGAGCGCCTGGCCATGACCCACTTCGGGGCGACCGAGGACGTCGCCGGGCAGCTGGCGGAGGTGAGTCGCCGGCTCGACGAGCAGGCCGAGCTCGCCCGCGGCGGAGATCGGGAGGCGTTCCTCGAGCGGGTGGCGCGCGACGTGGCGGCGGCCGGCGACCCCGAGACGGCGGCCGCGTACACGCTGGCGGCACCGCAGGACCAGCTGTATGCCGGGCTCGAGCGGTACTGGCGCAAGCGCGCCGAGAGACTATCCGAAGCGCCCGGGCCGACGGTATCCTGACCTGATGCCACAGACGGTGGAACTGCCCCGCGTGGGCGGCCCCGGCAGTGGTCTCGGCGCCCATTGGCGCGTGATCGTCCTCAACGACGACCACAACACGTTCGATCACGTCGCCGAGTCACTCGCCCGAGTGGTTCCCGGCGTCACCCTTGCCGACGGCTACCGCTTCGCCAACCAGATCCATAAGGCCGGCCGCGCGCTCGTCTGGAGCGGCGGTCGCGAGGACGCCGAGGGTTACTGGCAGCAGCTCGACGGCGCCGGGCTGACGATGGCGCCGCTCGAACCGGCGTAGCCGCTACGCGGCGGGCACCGGCTCGTCCACGGGCACGATCTGGCCGATGGTCAGCTCGTCGTGCCACACGTACACGATCGGAATCTGGAAATGGCCGGCGTTGGCGGCCCGGAACTCAATCATCTCCGGGCCATCCCACCACTTGTAGAAGTCGAGCTGCGATTCGAACCAGGCCATCTGCGTGATCTTGTAGCGGTCATCGCGCGAGCGCTGGACGGCATATCGGGTGGCTCCATAGCGCAGCACGAGCGGGGCGATCTCCGACACCGCCTCGGCGAACTCGTCGTGGCGCATCACGGTCGCGTACCAGGGAATGTGGACGACGCTCGACATCTCAGGCGCCGACCTCAGCGCGAATCGCGCCGAGGCCCTCGGCGGTCCTGCCCTGACCCTCCTCGGTCGCACCGACGAGGATCGCGATCTTGCCCAGGTGCTTGTTGTCGCGCAGCAGCTGATGGGCCTCGCCGACCCGCTCGAAGCCCATCGTCTGCCACAGCACCGGGCGGATCTTCGACTGCTCGATCAGTTCGTTGGCCTTGTTCGCCTCCCAGGCGTTGGCGAAATGGGAGCCGAGGATCTCCTTCTGGCGCATCCACAGATACCTTACGTCGAAGTCGAGCTGGTAGCCAGAGGTAGCGCCGCAGATCACGACCTTGCCGAACGGCTTGACCACGAGCACGGAGGTGGGGAAGGTGGCTTTGCCGACGTGCTCGAAGACGATGTCCGGCGGCCCGCCGAGGATCGCCTCGACCGCCTTGCCGAAGCGCCGCGACTCCTTGAAGCGCGCCTTCTCCTCCTCAGGAGACTCGCCACCGCGCCGCATCATCCCGTCGTACTCGGCCCGATGGATATACCCGGTCGCGCCGAGTTGCTCGATCAGCTGGCCCTTGGCGTCGCTCGAGACGACGCCGACGGACTCGGCGCCCGTGAGGCGGCAGAGTTGGGTCGCGAACACGCCGAGGCCGCCGGCGGCGCCCCAGATCAGGACGCGGTGCCCGGCCTGGAGGTGGCAGCGGTCGAGCAGCATCCGGTAGGCGGTGAAGTAGGTCAGCCCGTATGAGGCGGCCTCCTCCCACGCGAGGTGCGCCGGCTTGGGCAGCAGCTGCTGGGCCTGGACCTTGCAGAACTGGGCGAACGAGCCCCAGCTCGTCTCATAGCCCCAGATCTGCTGGGAGGGAGCGGCCAGCGGGTCGAGCCCGTGGACCTCGGGATCCTCGTAGGAGGCCTGGTTGCAGTGGACGACCACCTCGTCGCCGGGCTTCCAGCGGGAGACGCCCTCGCCGACCTTCCAGACCACGCCCGAGGCGTCGGAGCCGCCGATGTGGTGATCCTCGTTCGGGTGGTAGCGGAACACCGAGATCGGCTCACCCAAGGCGGCCCACACGTTGTTGAAGTTCACGCCCGCGGCCATCACCCGGACGATCACCTCGAAGGCGCCCGGCTCGGGGACCTCCATCTCCTCGATCTGGAAGGCGTCGACCGGCTCGCCGAGCCGCTCCTCGCGGATGACCCACGCCGCCATCGTCGGCGGCAGCTCGCCCGGCTCGGCGTCAACGTTTGCGACTTGGGTCAGATCAACGGCCACGTACCAGCACTCCCGGCTCGGGTTCGAAATTTGCCATCGGAAATCGTACTGGGGTTGCCGCCGCGAAGTGTGACCACAAGGCGCTGGCGTTCTCCGCCGTCGGTGTTTCGCCGGCGGCCGGCGCCGATCGGGCGCCTACGGCTGCAGCATGCCGTTCCGCGCGCTCGCGCGCTCGCTGCCGACGTGCAGCTCGGCGGGCTGGATGCTCGGCTGACTCGCGGCCACCAGGTAGTCGCCCGGGGCGAGGTTGACCTTGACCTCGCCCGGGGTCTGGGGGTTGATCGACTGCACGGCGGCCACGGGGCGGCCGTTCGCGTCCCGGACGGTGAGCGAGACCGAGCGGCTGGCGGCGTTGGTCACGTAGAGATTGACCGGACCGGCGCCGAACGAGGTCGGTGAGATCATGACCCGCGCGTTGTTGATCGAGCCGGTGATGTTGATCGGCTCGGGCGGGGGCGGCACGTTCTTGAAGGTGCCGGCGCTGCCGCCACACCCCGACGCAATCATCGCGGTCGCGCCCAGAATGCCGATCATCGTGATCCGTCGCATCGTCTTCCGGGCTCTCCTCTCACGAACGACCCAGCAGGCTCAGGCATCGCCGGCTTTCAGCCCTGGTCAGCTCGAACCCTAGCTGACGACAGCGGCGTCGTACCGCGCCGGCGGGATCGGGCCACCGGAGCCGGCGCGCCGGGCGTAGGACCGGCTCAGACGTCGGAACTCGGCGCGAGCGCTCGCCGTTGCTCCTCGAGATTCCCGAGCTCCTGCTGGAGCTGATCCCAGCTCGAGCCCTCCACGAGCTCGTACTGCTCGGCGCTCAGGTCGCGCAGGCGATCGGTGTACCCCGCCCACGCCTGACGCGTGTCCTCGTCAAGCTGACGTAGCTTCTCCGTGTCGACGGCGATCGTGGTCATTGAGGCCTCCTTTCAGGTGCCTTGCCTGCCTGATCGTACCCCGCTACCCGGTCGCACGGATCTCGCCGCGGGGCTCGCTGCACCCATCCGTGCACGCCGTCCGGCCCGCGGCGTATCACCACGGCATGGATCTGCTCGCGCAGCCGCTCGCGACCGTCGAGCTTCTCGTGGTCGATACCGAGACGAACGGACTGAGCGGCGACCTGTGCGAGGTCACCGAGGTGGGTGCGGTGCTGGTGGGCGGCGGCGAGCTCCACGAGCGATGGTCCTCGCTCGTCCGTACGGCGGCGCCGCTGCGTCGCGGGATCCAGCGGTTCACCGGCATCACCCAGGCGATGGTGGACGGCGCCCCGGCCGCCGAGCCGGTGATGCGCGAGCTGGCGAGCCGTCTCGCGGGACGAGTCCTCGTCGCCCACAACGCCCCGTTCGACCGGCGCGTGCTGCGCCAGGCCTTCGACCGAAGCGACCTCGAGTGGCCGGATCCCCCGGTTCTCTGCACGGCGTCCCTGGCCCGCGCTCTGCTCCCCCTCCAGCGCGTGCGGCGACTCTCCGCGCTGGCGGACGCGCTCGGGATCGAGGTCGAGATGGCCCACCGAGCGCTGCCCGACGCCGAGACCTGCGGGCGCGTGCTGTGCGCCCTGTTCCCGCGACTGTGCGCCAACGCGGCCACCGTCGCGGACGCGGTCTCGCTGCTGGCGCCGCGGCGCCCGCGCCGGCCCGCGCGACCGCGCCACCTGCCGCCCGCGCCGTCACGTCCGCCCGCCGTGGACTTCGCGCAGCTCCCCCGTGACCCGGGCGTGTACCTGTTCCGTGATGCCCGCGGTGCCGCGCTGTACGTCGGCAAATCGGTTTCGATCCGCAGCCGCGCCCGGGCCCATTTTGCGCCGGCGGCGGGCGACGCGGACTGGACCGCGCATGCCGCGGTGGTCGACTATCGCTCGACGCAATCCGAGCTCGGAGCGCTCGTGCTGGAGAATCGCCTGATCAAGGAGCTCGGCCCGCCGGGCAACGTCCGCCTGACGCGGCGCGACGACCGGCTCGTCTACCTGCGCTGCCGGCTCGATATCCCGTTCCCGATCCTCGAAGTCGCGCCCGAGCCGGCCGCTGGCCACGCCGTGACCATCGGGCCGCTGCGAGGGCGCCGGCTCGTGCACGAGCTGGCCGAGCAGCTGGACTCGCTGTTCGGCCTGCGGCACTGCGGGAGGCGCCTGCCCCGTCGCGAGCACCCCTCGGCCTACGGGCAGATGGGGCGCTGCCTGTCGCCGTGCCTGGGCGATCTCGATCCCAACCTGTACCGGCGTCGACTCGACGCCGCCCTCGGGCTGTTCGTCAGCGACGCGAACGGCGGCCGGCGTCTGCTCGAGCACGTCACGGCCCAGATGGGCGCCGCGGCCGCGGAACGGCGCTACGAGCGCGCGGCATGGCTGCGCCGGCGCCTGCATCGTCTCGAGGTCCTGCTCGGCGGCCTGGGCGGAGTGCTCCAGGCCACGCACGCCCAGCCGCGGCTGGTGCTCGCGGCCCACCCGACCGACCGCCGCTTCGATGCCTTCTGGCTCGTCGGCGGCCGCGTCGCCGATTGGGGTGAGATGCCCGACCTCGACGAGCTCGAAGGTCGCACCGCGGCGGCCCTGGCCCGCGTCGGCGGCAGCCGCGGCGTCGGCACTCACGTCCCGCCGGGCGAGATCGACGAGGTGCGGATCGTCGCGAACTGGCTCGCCGCGCATCCGGAGACGCCGGCGCTGGTCCTCGATCCCCCGCCCGGTCGCGAAGCGCTCGAGCGGTTCGTGGCGGGCGCGGGATCGAAGGGAGTGGAGCCTCGGCTCGAGGGGGTCGGAGTGACGTGATGCGACTTGACCACCCATACGGTGCTCAACTCGCATCACGTCCGCCGAAAGCGCCTGGACTGCCCGTCCCGCGACTACGCGAACGGCAGCGCCACCACCGTCGCGCTCACGCCCTCCTCACCAACCGCCACCACGGCGCCGTTCTCGGCCTCGCGGCGCACCAGCGCGAGGGCGATCGGGCCGAAGCGGGGGGAGACCGAGACGCTGCCGAGCCGCCCGACGGGGCGCTCGCCGAGGGTCAGCTCGTCGCCCACGTGCGCGGGCGAGGACAAGGCCAGCCCGCGCAGGGAGCGGTTCGGCTTGCCACGGTAATGCAAGCGGGCGACGGTCTCCTGACCGACATAACAGCCCTTGGTGAACGAGACCGCGCGGGCGTTCAGGCCCGCCTCCTGGGGGATCACGGTGTCATCGAGGTCGATCCCGTACCGCGGCCGGCCGCGCTCGATGCGCAGGCACTCGACGGCGGCTTCGGAGACGGGGGCCGCGCCGGCGTCGCGCAGGGCGGCGGCGAGCGCCTCCGTCGCTCCCGCATCCTCGACCAGGAGGTCGACGCCCACGTCAGTGCGGATCGCGCGCACCGCCACGCCGGCCAGCTCGGTGGCGCGGTGCGCGTGCTCCTCGTCTGACAGATCGACACCGCCGGCGAGCGCGATCGCCTGAGGGCCGATCAGCGACAGCAGGCCCCGCTCGAGCGTGCGCTTGTGTACCTCGACGTCATAGCCGACGCGGAAGCGGCGGATCATGTTGAACAGCTCCTGGAGCGCCGAGCGCTCGGTGTCGAGCAGCACTTCCTCGCCGGCGTCGAGGATCCGGAGGTCTCCGAGCATCTTGCCCTTGGGAGTCAGGAAGGCGGCGTAGCAGCCCGTCCCCGGCTCGAGGCCCTGCACGTCGTTGGTGACCTGCCCTTGGAGAAACTCCGCGGCGCCGGTCCCCGCGAGCGCGAGCTTGCCCCGGTCGGAGCGGTCGAACAGCCCGCAGGAATCGGTGATCGCGCGGTAGTCGGCGGCGAGCGAGTCGGTGGCGAGGGGCATCGTCTCGAGGATACCGAGGCCACGACTCGTCGATTGGGCGCTTCGCGGCCCGAACTCCAGGTTTAGGTATGCCATAATTTGTTTCTTGGACACCCGAGACACAATGTCGCGCTCGCCTGCGGTTCAGGACTACGCGAAGGCGATCTACGCGCTGGAGCAGCGCGATGACAACGCCGTGACGACCAACGCGCTCGCCGAACGTCTCGGCGTGACGCCGGCATCGGCTTCGGGGATGGTCAAGCGCATGGGCGAGCTCGGCCTGGTCGAGCACACGCCCTACCGCGGCGTGTCGCTCACCGGCGCCGGCCGTCGTGTCGCGCTCGAGGTGATCCGCCATCACCGGCTGCTCGAGCTCTACCTGGCCGAGAGCCTCGGCGTGCCGTGGGACCGTGTGCATGCTGAAGCGGAAGTGCTCGAGCATCACCTCTCCGAGGAGCTCGAGGAGCTGATCGCCGCCAAGCTCGGGAATCCGACGCGCGACCCTCACGGCGATCCGATCCCGACGCGCGAGCTGACGATCGAGGAAGGCCACACGGAGAGCCTCGACGCGCTCACGGCCGGGATGTCGGGAACGTTCACGCGCGTCTCCGACTCCGATCCGGAAATGCTCCGCTACCTGAGTCAGCGCGGCATCGCGCCGGGGGACACCTTCGAGGTCGTCGAGAAGCAGCCGTTCGACGGGCCGCTGTTCGTTCGCTTCGGCGACAACGTCCACGTCCTCGGCGGCACGCTCGCGCGAGCGATGCGGGTGGAGGTCACGCTTTGATGCCACCTCGGTCCCCGGCGTCGCTGCTCGACACGGTGGGCAGCGACGGCGCAGTCGCGCTGCCCCGTCCGCCGCTGACCCCTGAAGACGCGGCGCGCTCGCAGGACCGCTTCCGCGTTCACAACGCGCGCCGCAACGGGCGCCGCTGGACGCTGCTGTGGCTCCTCCTGGGCCCGGGAATCCTGGCCATGCTCGGCGAGAACGACGGGCCGAGCATGATCTCCTATGCGACCACCGGCGCGACTTATGGCCTCGGCTTCTTCCTTCCGTTCATCCTCGTCACCTTTGCCATGGCGGTGGTCTGCCAGGAGATGTGTATGCGGGTGGGCGCCGTTACGCACCGCGGCTTCGGACAGCTGGTGCTCGAGCGCTTCGGACCGCTGTGGGGATGGTTCAGCGCCGGCGACCTGATCCTCACCAATCTCGTGACGCTGATCGCCGAGTTCGTGGCCATTCGCATCGGCTTGTCCTTCTTCCACATCGGCGCCGGGATCGCGGCGTTGCTCGGGATCGTCCTCGTCGTGTTCACGCTCAGCGGTGGGCGCTACTGGCGCTGGGAGCGCATCGTCCTCGGCATGGCGGTATTCAACGGGCTGTTTCTCGTCGCCGCGCTCATGACCAAGCCGCACTGGGGCGCGGTCGGACACGCATTCATCACCGCCTCGCCGTTCCCCGGTGGCAGCTTCAACACGCTGCTCCTGCTGGTCGCCTCGACGATCGGGGCGACGGTGACGCCGTGGATGATCTTCTTCCAGCAGAGCGCGTCGGCGGACAAGGGCCTGACCCCGGGCGATCTCAAGCACGGCCGCTACGACACGGTGGTGGGCGCGGTGCTCGCCGCGCTGTTCGGGTGCGGCGCCCTGATCGCCGGGGCGGCACTGTTCGGGCACGGAGGATCGAGCATCCAAGGTCTCGCGGGGGCTGGGTTTCCTGGCGCGCTCAAGCTTGTGTCGGGCAACGCGGTCGCGACGGTGTTCGCGCTCGGGCTGATCGAGGCCGGGGCGGTGGCGATCCTCACCATCTCGGCGAGCACGGGATACGCGGTCGGGGAGTGCATCGGCGTTGCCCACAGCTTCAACAACTCGACCCGTAAGGCCTCCGTGTTCTACGGGGCCAACATCGGCGCGGCGCTGATCGCTGCCGTGATCATCCTCATCCCAGGGGCCCCGCTGCTCTCGATCGCCCTCAACGCGAATGTGCTGGCGACCGTGCTGCTGCCGGTGGCGCTGGTGTTCCTGATCATGCTCGCCAATGACCGCGAGCTGATGGGGAAGTGGGCGAACACAGCCGCCACCAACTGGATCGCGCTCACGATCGTCGCCTTTATCTCGGTTTGCGGTGCCGCCTACGGGATCGACTCCTTCCTCCAAACGGTCCACCTCATCTGATGACCGCGTCCGAGGAACAGGAACTGGTGATGTTCCTCGAGCGCGATCAGTTGGTCGCCGACACCTCGCAGCCCGTGGCGAGACTGGTGCTGAGCCGGCGGATGAGCGTCGCGTTGTGGACCCTCCGCGTGTTCGCGGTCGTGGTCAGCGCGATGGTCATCTATACGTTCGTGTCGCAGCTCGCCCACTGATCGGTAGGCTCCGACGGAGATGCCCCTCGGCGACGCCTTCAACGAGATCGTGGACTCGCTGCCGGGCGACTGGACCGACCTCGAGCTCGACCTGCGGATCTCCGATGAGCGTCGCTACGTCGAGGCCGCTGTGTTCCTCGTCACCTGCAACGCTCAGCCGTACTCCAAGTACGACTGGCACTGGCGGATTCTGGTCGCGCACAGGTTCGGCCACGCCGCCGCGGCGCCGGCGGTGCACACCGGGTTGAAGCTGCTCGACGAGGCCGGCATCGAGGGAGAGCTCGCGCTGCGCGAGGTGCGCACCGGACGGGTCCCGGTCGCGCAGATGTGGGGCCGCACCGAATCGGTCCGCGAGGAGCAGCGACTCCTCCAGCAGCAATAAGCCGAATCCCCCGGGCCTTGGCAAGAATCCCCCCGGCCACGGGCTACCGCTCGGCGGCGGTGACGAACCGCGTGTCGAACATCTTCGCCAGGTCCGGGGGATGGCTGACGATGCCGAACCGCGCCTCCCACTTGGCCCAGGCGCGTAGCACCGGCAGATCGAGCTCGCCGACCTCGCCGTCGGGCGCCTTGAAGGCGGGCAGCTCGCCGGCCAGCTCCTCGGAGACGAGCTTCGGAGCGAGGCCCGGTACCAGCCGCTCGAGTTCGGCCGCGCTCGCGCGCGGGTCCGAGAGCGTGAACCGGTAGCCGCGCACCAGGGCCTTGACCACGTCGGCGGCGAGCGCCGGGTCGTGACGGAGCGTCGAGCCGGTGGCGCACAGCACCAGCTCGGGGTACGACGGCGCGCCGTAGTTGTAGACCTGGAAGATGTGGAACCCGGGGCGCGCGTGCGTCAGCGCGACGCCCTCGTCGTTCCAGAACGCGGTGGCGGCCGCGACGCGTCCGGCGAGGAGGTCGGGAACCGCGTCGAACCCGATCGTGATCTCGCGCAGCTTGTGCGGGTCGCCGCCCGCACCGGACACAATCGAGTCGAGCACCGCGTAATCGCTCGGGTCGCCGGTCACGCCGACGAGCCGGCCGGCGAGCGCGCGCGGGCTGCGGATCGCCGGCTGGGCGATGACCGCCGCGAGCGGGCGCTCGACGATGGCCATGATCCCGACGATGTCCTGCCCGCGCTCGCGGGCGATCGCAAGGTCGTGGATATCGAGGATCGCGAAGCTCACGCGGCCCGTCTCCAGCAGCTTGATCGCGTCGGTCGACGCGGCCGGGGCGATGACGTGCAGCCGCACCCCCGCGTCGACGTCGTAGGAACGAGCCAGGGCCGAGTAGATCCCCGTGTGGATGGCGTTCGGGGTGAAGTCGAGGATCAGCGTCGCCTGCTTCAGCGCACGGGACCCCGGCTTGGCCGCGGAGCCGCAGCCCGCGAGCGCGAGGCTCGCGGCGGCCAGCAGGGCAAGCGCGCGGAGCCGCACGCCGCGGAGGATATGCGGCGGGGAGCGCTCGGCCGCCGGTGGCCCCGTCCGAGAACGCTCGCGCCACCACCAAACAAGGCGGCGGAGCCGCCCCCTCAAAAGCCCGCCGGCGCCCCCGCGTAGAATCCGCCGGGCGCATGCGCCGTCGGGTCACGTTCAGCCGGAACATCACGCTGTCGCTGTCTCGCACTTGCCGGTGCTACTGCAAGTACTGCGCGTTTGCGACCCACCAGCCGCACCTGCACGCCCCCGACGAGGTGGAGCGGATGCTCGCGCTGGCGGCGCGGCGGAACGTCAAGGAGCTGCTCGTCCTCACCGGCGAGCGGCCCGAACACAATGCCGCCGTCGCCGCCCGGCTGCGTGACTACGGCCACCACGACTTCACCTCCTACGTGGCGTGGGCGTGCGAGCGCGCGCTCGAGCTCGGCATCCTTCCCCACACCAATCTCGGTGTCCTGGCGCCCGAGGACCTGGCCAGGCTGCGCGAGGTCACGGCCTCCCAGGGGCTGATGCTCGAGTCGAGCGCCGAGCGTCTGATGGACACGGTCCATGCCGGCTCGCCGACCAAGCATCCGTCGCACAGGCTCGCCACCATCCGCGCGGCCGGGGAGCTGCGCATCCCGTTCACCAGCGGGATCCTGGTGGGAATCGGCGAGACCGAGGAGGAGCGCGTCGACGCCTTGCGGGCGCTCGCCGCCGTGCACTCCGAGTACGGCCACATCCAGGAGCTGATCCTGCAGAACTTCGTGCCCCACCAGAGCTACTACGGACGCGAGCCGGCCGAGATCGCGACCGCGGCGGCCGACGAGTACTGGCGGACCGGGGTGACGGACGGACCGCAGCTGGATATGCCCGCGTGGGCGAGCGGAGTGGGGATCGAGGACATGAAGCGGCTGATCGCGGAGGCGCGACGGCTGCTGCCCGGCGTCGGGATTCAGGTGCCGCCGAACCTCTCCGACTGGTGGATCGAGCTGGTGCGCGCGGGCGCCACCGACCTCGGCGGCCTGAGCGCGAACGGCGATCACATCTCGCCCGAGCACCCGTTCCCGAGTCCCCATCAGACGCGCAAGCGGCTCCAGGCCGAGGGGTTCGCGCTGACCGAGCGCCTGTGCGTGTATCCCGAGTACATCGATCCCGAGTTCATCTCCCAGGGTGTACTCGACGTGATCAAGACCAAGTACTGGTCGTTCATCCCGCGGCGGGGCTCGGGTCGGCGCCGCGAGGTGAGCGTGCCCGACCACGCGGCGCCGCGGGCCATCGAGCGTGGTCGCGAGGGCCTCCGGTTGACGCCCGAGGAGCTGACCGCGCTGTTCTCCGAGCGCCGTCCCTCGGTGATCGAAGAGATGCGCGCGGCCGCCGACGAGCTGCGCTCCGAGCTCGCGGGGGAAACCGTTACCTTCGTCGTGAACCGCAACATCAATGTCTCGAACATCTGCGTGGTCGGCTGCGCGTTCTGCGGCTTCGGCCAGGGGCGGCGCTCGCCGGACGCCTACGAGCACTCCGAGCAGGAGTTCGTGCGCCGGGTGCAGGAGGCCGTCGAATTCGGAGCGACCGAGATCTGCATCCAGTCCGGGATCCACCCTGACTGGGGTCTCGCGGACTATGAACATTGGCTGCGGGTGGCGCACGCGGTAGCGCCGCAGATCCATCTCCATGCCTACTCGCCGATGGAGGTCGCGCACATGTGCGACGTCAGCGGGCTGGCGCCACGGGCGGTGTTCGAGCGCCTGCGGGCCGCCGGCCTCGGCTCGACCCCGGGAACCGCCGCCGAAGTGCTCCACGACGGCGTGCGCGAGCGGATCTCGCCGAACAAGCTTCCGGTCGATCGGTGGGTCGAGGTGATCGAGGCCTGCCACGCCGAGGGCATCCGCTCGACGGTGACGGTCATGTTCGGCCACATCGAGGAGCCCTGGGAGCTGGCCGAGCACATGCGCGTGGTGCGCGCGCTGCAGGAGCGGACCGCGGGCTTCACCGAGTTCGTGCCGCTCTCCTTCATCCCCTTTCACACCCTGCTCGGGCGCACCCACGGCGTCGAGGAGATCTCGCGCGAGGAGAACCTCAAGCACACCGCGGCCTTCCGGCTCGCGCTCGGTCGTACCATCCCGAGCCTCCAGGCGAGCTGGGTCAAGATGGGCCTCGACGCCGCCACCGAGTCACTGCAGTGGGGCGTCAACGACCTCGGAGGGACGCTGATGGAGGAGAGCATCAGCCGGCTCGCGGGCTCCTACCACGGCGTCAAGCTCGAACCCGAGGACCTGGTCGCGGCCGCCCACCGGGCCGGGCGGCCCGCGGCCGAGCGAACGACGCTGTACGAGATTCGCCGGCGCTACGAGCTGCCCGCACGCGTGTAGCGGCGATGCCCTCGGCCATGCCGCCCCCACCTGACGCCCGGGCGCCGGCCACCGAGGTCCGCCCCCGCGCCCTGTTCGCGGGCGTCGAGCCGATCGAGGTGTTCGTCGATCTGCTCGCGCGCGTGGAGACCGAGACGACGGCGACCGAGTTCTACGACCGCATCTGCGAGGCGATCTGCCGCCTGACGACGATGCGCCGCGCGGCGATCTTCCTCGCCGACCTGGGCCGCCGGCGGGTGCGCGCGGTCGGCGCCCACGGAACGTCGTTCTCCCAGCTCGCCGCGCTGCGCCCGACCCTGGTGGACACTCCGATCGCCCAGCAGGCATTGCTCGAGGACAGCGTCGTGGTGGTCTCGGAGCGGATCGAGGAGGCCGTTCCGCCCGAGTATGCGCGGCTGCTCGGCATCACCACGCTGGTGTGCACGCCGCTGAGCGCCGCGGGTCGCGCCTACGGCGTGATCTGCGCCGATCGCGGGGGCGGGAAGTTCGACCTCTCAGACGGCGAGCGGCATCTGCTGTGGACGCTCGGCAAGACCGCGGCGCTGGTCGCGACGGCGCGGAACGCGACTCGGCAGCAGGAGCGCGCACGCCGACTCGGCGAACGGCTGGATCTCGCGCGCGAGGTGCACGAGCGGGTGATGCAGCGGCTGTTCGGAGTCTCGCTCGCCCTCAGCGCGGGAGAGCCCCTGTCCGACGAGGAGCGGGAGCGGTGCCGCGTCGAGATGGTCGAGGCGCTGGCCGACCTGCGCCGGGCGCTCGAGCGCCCGCTCGCGCCGCTACCGCGCGAGACGGGGACGACGCTGGCGGCGGATATCGAGCGGCTGGTGGGATCGCCGGGAACGCCGGTCCGAGTCTCCTGGCCGACCGGGCTCGTGGTCCCGCCCGACCTCGAGCCGCTGGCGCAGTCGGTACTGGCGGAGGCGCTGCGCAACGTCCACAAGCATGCGCGCGCGTCCAGCGTCGAGGTCGCGCTCGGGCGCGACGAGGACACCTTCACGCTCGAGGTGCGCAACGACGGCGTCGCGGAGAGCGCACGTCGCGTGGGGGCGGGCGGGGGGATGGGCCTGCGGCTCGCGGCGTTCGAGGCGCTGCAGCTTGGTGGCGTGGTTGAGTTCGGGCCCGCCGGCGACGGCCAGTGGCGAATGCGGCTGGTGGTGCCCGTGGAGCAGGCCGCATAAGGGTTGAGGTGTGAGCTCGGAGTCCGACGAACGACGGCTGAAGGTGCTGGTGGTCGACGATCACGACGTCGTCCACTGGGGCTTCCGCGTCCTGCTCAACAAGCAACCTTGGGTCGAGCGCTGCCTGGCCGCGCGGACCGGGGCCGAGGCGCTCGAGCTGACTCGGCGCCACCGCCCCGATGTCGCCTTGGTCGACCTGTTCCTCGCCGGGGAGTCGGGCGCCGACGTCTGCGAGTCGATCCGCAAGGCATCGTCGACGACGCGGGTGCTGCTGATCTCGGGCGCGGGAAAGATCTCCCCCTACGCCGCCCGCGCCGCCGGCGCGTCGGGGTTCGTGTCCAAGGACTGGGACGCCCACGACGTCACGATGGCCGTGCGCATGGTCGGGCTCGGGATGACGATGTTTCCCCCGCGGGCCGAGCAGCCGTCATCGCTGCTCACCGAGCGCGAGCGCGAGGTCCTCGACCTGATCGCCGCGGGTTCTACGAATCGCGAGATCGCCGAGCAGCTCTACCTCTCCCCGCACACAATCAAGGAGCACACCAGCACCCTGTACAAGAAGCTCCGCGCGCGTAACCGCGCCGAGGCGGTGCAGCGCGCGCAGCGGATCGGATTATTGGGCTAGCGCGCTAGCGCTTCTTGTGCTTCTTTGGCGCCGGGGTGATGCTGATCTTCCGCGAGGTCTTCTCGAGGTGGCCGTCGATCTTGACGCTGGAGAGCAGCGTCGCCTTCAGGCGGCCGTGATCCTTCTTGAGCAGCTTCTTGCCCGCCGCGTTCAGCTTGACGGCGAGCTTGTCCTTGCCCTTCTTCTTGATCTTGAACGTGCCCTTGCCGAGCGTGACGATCTTCGGCTTCTTCTTTTTCTTCGCGGCGACCGCCCTGGTTGTGTCCGAAGCCGGGGGGTCGATGGTGATCGTGAGCGTGACCGTGCACGGGACAGAGGCGCAGCTGATCGTGACCGTGACGGTCGACCCGGTGCTCGATCCGCTACCGCCGATCGTGCTCGCCGGGTCGACGGTCAATACCTCCGAGCCGCACGCGCTCGTGCTGGCCGCGTTGGTGGTGTTGCCGCTGTATGCCACCTGCCAGTAGTACTTGCCGGGGGCGAGCACGGTGGTCACCGAACTCGATCCTAAGCTGGCGCCGCTCGCGCCGGCGACGCTGCTGAACACCGCGCTCGAGGAGGCGCAATCCGACTTCGAGAACAGGCCGTAGGTCGCGGTCCCGGTTGCCGAGCCCACCGCGGAGCCGCTCAGCGTCGCGGTGTCCTGCTCGCCCACCGTCCCGGCGGTGATCGTGATGTCCGCGCCGGCCGTGGATCCAGACTTCTGACTCGTGGTGACCGCGGTCGCGGCCTTGGGGAGCAGCGACTGATAGTTGACCGCCTGCAGGTAGACCTGATTCCCGGTGCCGGGGTTGGCGACCCAGGCGATCTCGACGGTCCCACCGCCGATGCCGGTCATGTTCTCGTAGTCGCCGTAGGGCGTTGGGGTGATAACCGGGGGTCCCCAGGCGGCGCCACTGTCGGCGCTGTAGTCGAGCACCTCTCCCTGGCCGTCCGCCCACAGGGCGTAGACGCCGTCGCCGGAGTCCTCGGTAGCGTCGAGGTTATCGACGCCCGTGAGCACCTGGGAGCTCACGTCGCTCAGTTCGACTGCAGAACCGAACGAGCCGCCGGTGGCCGTCGCGGTGAACGGATGGAAGTCGAGCTGATAGTCCGAGCCGGCCCCGTCGACGCCATCGCCCTCCTGCTCGACGACCCCGATGCCGGCCCCGCCGCCGCTGACCACCACGGGATCCTCGGCCGAGCAGGCCAGGAGCTGGGACGCTGCCGCCTCGCCGTTGAGGGTGCCCGCGGCGTTGGAGGCACCGTCGATCGTGCCGACGCGCACGTTGTACCCGGTGGCGTAGACATTCGTGCAGCCTGTGGGCGTGGTCTGGGTGACCGAGCTGCTGTTGATCCCAACCGTGACCAGGGTCTCTTTGCCGGACACGCCTGGTGTCGGCTCGGCCCCGATCGCCGGCGCCCCGTCGGTGTCATAGGGCCCGTTGGAGAAGTTCGTCACCGAGTCGGCGACCATAGGGGGCGCCGGGGATACGCCACCGGTCAGCGGCACGTCGGCGAAGATGTTGGCGTAGGGGTCCATGATCCCCACGTCGGCGCCGAGCGGGATCGTGTCACCCAGATACAGATAGGGCTCGACGGGCGTGATCGGAGCGCCGCCGTTCAGGAGGCCCTGGCCGGCCGCCGTGAAGCCGGCGCCGCCGGCTGCGGAGGTCCACGCCACGCTGCCGGCGTTGCCCGTGTAGCCCGTGACCACCGTCTTGCCGCCGGCCAGGACGGCAAGCCCGTTGAGCTCGGGAACAAGGTCACCCGAGTCCGCAGGGTCGGTGAGCAGAATCGGCGCGCCCCCCGCGCATGCCGTCGCACCCGAGGGCAGGATGCACAGGTCGATGCCGGAATCGGAGAGCGCGTCGGTCCAGGCGACGTACGTCGTCCCCGATGACGGGTCGTAGGCGACCAACGGCTCGGTGCCGTTCCCCGCCGCATCCAGGGTGATCGGCCCGGCCGCCAGCGCCGACGCCGGAAGCGCTGCGAAAGCGGCGAGAGCGGCGAGAGCGCCAATCAGCGCAGCGCGGCGCAACACAGGACGCGTTGCCGAACGGTCGGCCGTGGACGGTCGAGTCCATCCTTGGATGCGAAACATGCCCAACCCCAATCCTCTAGTTGTCTAGCTCGTGCGCAGTTGACGCCCGGCGACCGTGCGGACGCGAGGCTACCACGAATACCTGGCTCGGGGGACGACGTTTCTTCCCCCGTCCTCCCCGGAGAGATGGCAACTAGAGGCCGGACACCAGTCGGCAACGTCCATCTCCCCAAGGGAGGACTGGGGTCAGTGCGCTCGCGTCCTGCCGCCGACGTTTCTTCCCCCGTCCTCCCCCCGTTCGGGGGGTAGGGGCAGGCGACCCCGTATCCGTGGCGAAGCCCGTGCGTAGGGTGAATTGAACAATGACGACCACTGCCATCCTCTTCCCCGGCCAGGGGAGCCAGACACCCGACATGCGCGACGACGTCGAGAGCGTTCGCCCCGACCTCCTGTCCATGGCGATCGAGTGCGTCGGGGAGGACCCGTTCCCGCTCGTGCAGGAGGGCACCCGCTTCGCGCAGCCCGCGATCTTCTGCGCCAGCCTCGCGGGCTGGACGGCGCTCGGCAGGCCCGAGGGGGAGTTCATGGCCGGGCACTCGCTGGGCGAGCTCGCCGCGCTCGTGGCCGCGGGGATCCTGAGCGATCGCTCCGCGCTCGAGCTGGTTGCGCTCCGCGGGCGGCTGATGCAGGAGGCCGGGGAGCAAGCCGGCGATGGTGGAATGCTCGCGCTGCTCGGCGCCGGCGCCGCCGAGCACGCCGACGAGATCGCCGGCGCGCACGGGCTTGCTGTGGCGAACGACAATTCACCCCAGCAGGTCGTGCTGTCCGGTTCCCGAGACGGATTCGACGCGGCCTGCGACGCGGCGCGCGAGCTCGGGCTGCGCCCGATGGTGCTTCCGGTCACCGGAGCGTTCCATTCGCCGATGATGGCCGGTGCCGTGCCCGAGTTCGAGGCGGCCCTGGCACGCGTCGAGCTGGCCCCCGACCCTCGGCCCGGGGTCACGGTTATCTCCGCGGTGACGGCGGAACCTTTCGACGACGTCCGCCGCCGGCTGGCCGAGGCCCTGACCATGCCGGTGCGCTGGCGCGAGACCGTCCTCGCGATGCACGAGCGTGGCGCGCGCCGGTTCGTCGAGGTGGGACCCGGGAAGGTGCTCACCGGCTTGGTCAAGCGGACGGTTCGCGACGTGGAGCTGGTCAGTGCCTGATCCGGTCCTTGCCGCCACTCCCTTACACACGTCGCTACCCGCGACCCCGCGCGACGCGGCGATCCTGTCGGTCGCCGTCGAGCTCCCGGAAGGGGTGCTGACGACGGCCGAGCTCGCCGAGCGCCTCGGCCTGAGCGAGGAGTGGATCATGTCGCGGACCGGGATCCGCGAGCGGCGCTGCGCCGCGCCCGACGAGCGTCTGTCCGATTTCAGCGCGCGCGCCGGCGCGCAGGCCCTGTCGCGCGCCGGGGTCGACCCGGGCGATCTCGACCTGGTCCTGGTGGCGACGATGACCCCTGACGAGGTGACGCCGAACACGGCCCCGCTCGTCGCGCATGCGCTCGGCGCCGAGCGCGCCGGCGCTTACGACGTCGGCGCGGCGTGCACCGGATGGCTGTCGGGGCTCGGACTCGGCGCCGCGCAGATCGAGTCGGGTCGGGCCGATCTCGTGCTCCTGGTGGGCGCCGACTTCATCACCCGGATCACCGATTACGAAGACAAGTCGACCGCGCCGTTGTTCGCCGACGCCGCGGCCGCCGTCGTGCTCGGGGCCGTGGGCAGGGCGTCGCTCGGCCGCATCGGACCGGTTGTGCTCCGCTGCGACGGCTCGCACGCCGACACGATTCACGCCACGCACGAGGATCGGCTGTTGCGGATGGACGGACCCGAGGTGTACCGCAACGCGATCATGCGGATGACCGAGGTCACCCACGAAGCCGTCGCTCAAGCCGGCCTGACGCTCGACGACATCGACCTGTTCGTCTACCACCAGGCGAACGCACGCATCACGCGGGCGCTCGGCGAGCGCCTGGGCCTCGCTTCCGCCCGGGTGGTCGACTGCGTCGAGCGTGTCGGTAACGCGTCCGCGGCGACGATCCCCGTGGCCCTGCTCGCGGCCGAGGAGGACGGGCGGCTGATCCCGGGTGCGCGCGTGCTCGTGAGCGCGTTCGGCGCCGGGTTCACGTGGGGCGGCGGCGTGATCGAATGGGGCGGAGGGTCAGATGCCTGAGCCCGGCGGCAGGCCTGCAGGCTGCGCTCTGGTCACCGGCGCCTCGCGCGGAATCGGCGCCGCGATCGCCAAGTCGCTGGCCGCGGATGGGTGGCCGGTCGCGGTCAACTATCGCAGCGACGGCGACGGAGCTGCCGGCGTGGTCGCCGAGATCGAGCAGGCCGGGGGAAGCGCCGTCGCCCTCGCCGCCGACGTCGCCGGTCCGGACGCCGCCGACGGCCTGCTGGCCGGCGCAGAGGCGCACTTCGGGGTCCCGGTGCTCGCGCTGGTCAACAACGCGGGTATCAGCGCCGACAACCTGATCTCGATGATCAGCGACGACGAGTGGCAGAGCGTGCTCGACACCAATCTCACGGGTGCCTTCCGCCTCACCCGTCGCGCGCTCAAGTCGATGATGCGGGCCCGCTTCGGGCGGATCGTCAACATCTCCTCGGTCGTAGGGCTGCGCGCCAACCCGGGTCAGGCCAACTACGCCGCGGCCAAAGCCGGTCTGATCGCGATGACCAGGACGGTCACGGTCGAGGTGGCGCGTCGGGGCATCACCGCCAACACGGTCGCGCCCGGCTGGATCGATACCGATATGACCGCCGGTGTCGAGAGTGGACTGAGCGTCAACATCCCGGCCCGCAGGCCGGGGACGCCGGAGGAGGTCGCGGCGTGCGTCAGCTTTCTCGCCTCGGATGCCGCCGGCTACGTCAACGGTGCGGTGCTCACCGTCGACGGCGGCCTGGCGGCCTAAAACCATAACCAAGATCACGGCAAACGATAGGAGCAACAATGTCAGTCACCACAGAGCAGGTCGAGGGCCGCGTCATCGAGACGCTTGCGAGCTTCGGCCCCGACGTAAGCCAGATCACCCGCGACGCCACCTTCGAGGAGCTCGACATCGACTCGCTCGACCTGGTCGAGCTCGCCCAGGTCGTCGAGGACGACTACGGCGTGATCCTCAAGGGCGAGGACATGAAGGAGCTCAAGAAGGTCGGCGACGCGATCGACCTGATCGTCAGCCGGGCGGAGTAGTGCCGCCCACTCGGCAACGGTGCAGGGTGGTATCCAGATGAGGCGGCGCGTGGTGGTGACCGGCATGGGTGCGGTCACGCCGTTGGGCGTCGGCGTCGATGCACTGCATGAGCGCTGGGCGGCCGGCGAGTGCGGAATCGAGGACGGGGCCGGCGCGTGCGCCGGGTTCGACCCCAAGGAGTACCTCTCGACCAAGGAGACCCGACGCACCGACCGCTTCTCGCAGCTGGCGCTCGTGGCCAGCGACGAGGCGCTCGCTCATGCGGGATGGAACGGTGACCATGCCGGCTACGACCCGATGCGGGTCGGTTGCGTCCTGGCAACCGGGATCGGCGGTATCCACACGGTTGAGAGCAACCACGACGTGATGCGCGACAAGGGCGCCCGGTCGGTCTCACCCCTCGGGGTGCCGTCATACATGCCGAACGCCGGCGTCGCCGCGGTGGCGATGAAGCACGGCATCCACGGGCAGACCTACGGCGTCGTATCCGCATGCGCGAGCGGCGCCCACGCGATCGGCTCCGCGCTGCGGATGATCCAGTACGGCGACGCGGACGCGGTCATCGTGGGCGGGTCGGAGGCCACGCTGACCGAGTTCGGCTTCGCCTGCTTCAACGCGCTTCAGGCGCTTTCGCAGGAGGGAATCTCGCGGCCGTTCGACGCCCGCCGCGACGGGTTCGTGATGGGGGAGGGCGCCGGCGTGCTCGTGCTCGAGGAGGAAGAGGCCGCGCGCGCGCGGGGCGCGATCATTTTCGGCGAGGTGCTCGGCTACGCCGCGACCTCCGACGCCCATCACCTGACCGCGCCCGATCCGAGCGGCGGGCCGGCGTCGAGGGCGATCGAGCTGGCGCTCAAGGATGCCGGCAAGACCCCCGCCGAGATCGACTACGTCAACGCGCACGGCACCTCGACGCCGCTCAACGACGCCGTCGAGACGAAGGCGCTGAAGCTCGCGCTCGGTGAGGAGCGGGCCCGGCAGATACCCGTGTCGTCGACGAAGTCGGCGATCGGTCACCTGCTCGGCGCGGCGGGTGCGGTCGAGGCGGTGGCGACCTTCGCCGCCCTGAACGCCCGCGTGATCCCGCCGACGGTCGGCTACGAGGTCCCCGACCCCGGGCTCGACCTCGACTACGTGCCGGGCGAGGCGCGACCGCTCCGCATGTCCAATGGTCATCCGCCGACGGCGATCTCGAACTCCTTCGCGTTCGGCGGCCACAACGTAACGCTGGTCCTGGGAGGAGGGAAATAAGACGATGAGCGTCACCGCGACACGACCCGTGAAGGGCCGGATCAGCGCGCGCGAGCGCCTGGAGGCCCTGTGCGACGCAGGGAGCGTGCAGGTGCTGCGCTCCGGCGTGACCTCGACTCGGCTGGGGGCTCGTGCCCAGCCGGGCGACGGGGTGATCGGTGCCACGGGCGCGATCGACGGGCGCCCGATCGCGTGCTATGCCCAGGACGGGAGCTTCCTCGGCGGCTCGCTTGGCGAGCGTCACGCCGACACGGTGGTGCGCGTGCTCGAGATCGCACGCCGGGCCCGCATCCCGGTGATCGCCTTCGTGGAGTCGGGCGGCGCGCGGCTGCAGGAGGGCTCGGCCGCGCTCGGAGGCTACGGACGGGTCTTCCGGGAGACGATCCGCCTCGGCGGTGTCGTGCCGCAGATCTCGGTGGTGTCGGGCAACTCGGCCGCAGGGGGCGCCTACTCGCCGGCGCTCACCGACCTCCTGATCATGACCGAGGACGCCTCGATGTTCCTCACTGGTCCGGGGATCGTCCGCGAGGCGCTCGGCGAGGTCGTCGACGCCGCGGCGCTCGGTGGGCGCCGCGTGCACGAGCGCAACGGCGTCTGTCACCTGGTCGAGCGCGACGAGGCGGCTGCGGCGTCGCGGGTGCGCTCGCTGCTGCGCTACCTCCCCTCGGCGGCGGGCGAGTCGACGCCGCGTGCGGTGCCCAAGGACCCGGGGACCTCGGATCCAGGTGCCGTCGTGCCCGTCGAGCAGCGGCGGGTGTACGACGTGCGTCACGCCCTCGACGGGATCGTCGACGCCGATTCGCTGCTCGAGCTGTGCCCGCGCTGGGCGCGGAACATGGTCACCGCGCTGGCCCGGATCGACGGTCGCCCGGTCGGAGTGGTCGCCAACCAGCCGCGCTACCTGGGCGGCGTGATCGACGCGGTGGCGGCGGAGAAGGCAGCGCGCTTCATCGGCTTCTGCAACTCGTTCGGGCTGCCGCTCATCGCCGTCGTCGATACCCCCGGGTTCATGCCCGGTACGCGCCAGGAGAAGGCGGGCGTGATTCGCCACGGCGCCTCGCTGCTGCGGGCGTTCTCCGCCGCGACAGTGCCCAAGCTCACGGTCATCCTACGCAAGGCCTACGGCGGCGCCTACATCACCATGAACTGTCGCGACCTCGGCGCCGACCTGGTCCTCGCCTGGCCGGGAGCCGAGCTCGGGATCATGAGCGCGCGCGCCGCGGTGGGGATCGTCCACCGGCGCGAGCTGGCGGGGGCCGACGACGTCGACTCCGAGCTCGCGCGCCTCGCCGACCTGTATGCGGGCGAGCACCTGCGCGCCGCGGCCGCGGCCGCGGCGGGGCACATCGACGAGATCGTCGAGCCGCACGAGACGCGCGCTCGTCTCGCGTGGGCGCTGCGCACGCTCGCGGGGTCCCGCCCGTGATCCTGGAGGGCAAGCGTCTGCTCATAACCGGCGTCATCACCAAGGACTCGATCGCGTTCCACGCCGCCGAGCAGGCGCAGCGCGAGGGCGCCGAGGTGCTCTTGACGAGCTTCGGACGCGTGCGGCGGATGACCGAGCGCGCGGCGGCGAAGCTCCCGCAGCCGGTGGACGTGCTCGAGCTCGATGTGAACAGCCCGTCCGACCTCGAGGCGCTGGCCGAGGAGCTGCGCGGGCGCTGGGGACGCGTCGATGGCGCCTTGCACGCGATCGCCTACGCGCCCGAGGACGCGCTCGGCGGGCGCTTCATGACCACTCCGGCGGAGAGCGCGGCGCAGGCGTTCACCACCAGCGCGTTCTCGCTCAAGGCCCTCGCCGCTGCGCTCGCGCCGCTGATGCCGGCCGGCTCGAGCATCGTCGGCCTCGATTTCGACGCGACGGTCGCGTGGCCGGTGTACGACTGGATGGGGGTCGCCAAGGCCGCGCTCGAATCGGTCTCGAGATATCTCGCGCGCGACCTCGGACCCAGCGGAATCCGGGTGAACCTGGTAGCGGCGGGGCCGCTGGGGACGGTCGCGGCGCGCGGGATCCCGGGCTTCGAGCAGCTCGCCGACCTCTGGCGCGCGCAGGCACCGCTCGACTGGGACGTCGAGGACCCGGCTCCCGTGGGGAGCGCGATCTGCTTCCTGATGTCCGACTACGCCCGCGCGATCACCGCGGAGATCCTGCACGTCGACGGGGGCTTTCACGCGCTCGGCGCGCCGGTGGAGCCGGCAGCCGCTACCTGAACAGGTCATCGGCCGCGGGACGGATCAGCGCGGCCGCCCCGGGACCGTCGGCGTCGGTGACGTGACGCTCCGCCCCGCGTACCAACACCACCGGCTGACCACCGTCCTTGGTCCGCACGAGATCGGCGGCGGCAGCGAGCTCGTCGGCGGCCGCGAGGACGGTGGCATGCAGCTCGCGCCCGGCGCGGTCCGTGCGAGCGCGCCAGTCCTCGAGCGGGGAGACCCCCGCGCACCCGATCGCGACATCGCACTGGCCCTGGCGCCACGCGCGGCCGAACGAGTCGGTGATCACCACGCCGGGGCGGACGCCGGTCAGCTGGTGCACGCGCTTGCGCAGCGCGCGCGCGGAACCGTCGGGGTCACGCGGCAGCATGATCACGGTGTCCGGGGCCGGAGCATTCGAGGCATCGACGCCGGCGTTGGCGCAGATGAAGCCGTGATGGGTGACGCAGATCAGCACGCCGCGAGCGGCGCGGATCAGCTCGCGCGACTCGTCGAGGATGACCTGGACGTGTCGCGGGTCCTTGCCGTGCTCGCGGGCGAGCTGCCGCGCCCGCTCCCCCGGCGTCACGTCGGCGAGCGGTCGGACGCGCCCTTCGGCCTTGGAGAACGCCTTGTGTGCGATTACCAGCACGTCACCGGGCCGGAGCTCGAGCTCGCCGTCGGTCCGTTCCACAATCAACGCCGCCAAGTCGGCGCCGCGCTCGACCTCGGGGAATCCTGCGAGCGCCGCCGCGGTGAGCATCCGCCGATCAGGTCCGGCTGCGGAGCATCTGGCTGAGCATGCCGCGGGTGTGGGCTGCGCCCCCGTGCATCGTCTCGAGCATGCCGCGGAGCGCGTCGAGGTCCTCGGGGGTGTCGATGTCCAGCGCGAGCGACCCGACCTCGATCACCTCGGCCGCCGTCCCGGCCACCTCGGCATCCGCGACGTGCCGCTCCCGGCTGTCGGGGCCGAAGGCCGGCGCGAGCGAATCCGGGGGCGTCAGCAGCAGCGCATTCGTGCCGGTGCCATGCCGATCGGGCACGATCAGCGCCGAGGGCGTTCCGTAGGGCAGCGCGATCAGCGCGTCGAGCTCGCGTGGGTCGAGCACCGGACAGTCACCGGGGACGAGCAGCACGCGCTCGTACTCGTGCTCGAGCGCGTAGCGGACGCCGAGCAGGGCCGCGGGATTGTGTCCGGGCTCCTCGTCGTCGAGGACGAGCGCGCCGTGCCCGCCGGCGATCTGCTGCGCTCCATGGTCGCGCGTGACGACGAGGATGTCCTCGACGGCGCTTGAGCGCCGCAGCGCCGTGAGGACGTCGGAGAACATCGCCTCGGCCAGCGCTCGCCGCGGCCCGGGCGTGAGCATCGAATCGAGCCGCTGCTTCGCCTCGGTGAAGTTCTTGATCGGAAGGACCGCGAGCGTGGGCATCGGACCGGTAACGCTAGATGATCGATTGCCGATTGACGTGGCCGGATGCGACCATCACCCGAGCGCCCGGGCGAAATTCAGTGCCTGCTCGGCCACCCGGCGCCGTCCCGCGGCGTCCGCCATCAGCACATCGGTCTCGAGCACGGGAATCCGTTCGGTCCGCTCGTCGGCGATCAGGCCGTCGATCACGCCCTCGTAGGCGGTCGCTATCCCGTCCGCGTCCGACGGCACGCGGGTGAAGGCCATGAACTCCTTCGTCGGGCCCTTGAGCACGGCGCCGTGGACGAACGGGCTGACCGCCACCACTGGCGCGGCGGTTGCGCTCAGGGCCTCGCGGATGCCCGGCACCGCCAGGATCGGCCCGATCGAGACGATCGGGTTCGACGGGCCGATCACGATCGCGCCGGCGCCGGCGATCGCGCCGAGCACCTCATCGGTCGGGGCCGCCGAGCGCACGCCGCGAAGGTCGACGTCTTCGATCGGCCCGCGGCCGCCGGCGCGGATCATGAACTCCTGGAACGGCCACAGGCGACCATGCGCGCGGATCCAGGTGCGGACCGGGCGGTCGCTCATCGGCAGCACTCGAGCGCGGACACCGAGGGCGGTCGCGATCGCGGCGTGCGCCTCGGTCAGCCGCTCGCCGTCGTCCAGCCGGCGGGCGCGCTCGACGCCGATCGCGAAATCGCGGTCACCGAGGTTGAACCAGACCTCGACGCCGAGCTCGCGCAGCCCGTCCATCACCGCGAAGGTGTCGCCGGCGAGCCCCCAGCCGCGCTCGTCGATCCGGTCGGCGAGCCAGAAGGTCACCAGATCGGGGTCCGGCGAGACGTAGGCGCCGTAGATCTCGATGTCATCGCCCGTGTTCGCGATCACCGTGAGCTCGTCGCCGACGAGGTCGAGCATGCCCCGCGCCAGCTTGGCGCCGCCGGTGCCGCCGGCGAGAACGACGACCGGCCCGCTCATGAGCCGGCGGGTGTGCGTCCGCCGGGGGCCGGTGTGTCTCCGCCGGGGGTGGGTGTGTCTCCGCCGGGGGTGCCGGCCCTGTGGTCGAGGCCGGTGATCCTGATTCCTGCCTGCGTCTTGTGGCGCGCGTTGATCGAGATCAACAGCGGCGTCAGCTGCTCGACGATCCGGGCCATCTCGAGGCGACCGCAGTCGACGCTGCGCAGACCGGGGATTCTCTCTACGAGCTCGGCCACGCGCTCCTTGTCCTGGCGCCGGTCACCGCACACGAGGACGTCCTCGTCGAGCTGATAATCGAGCTCGGCGAGGTGCGACGCGCTGATCGTATGGAGCGCGGAGACCACCCGGACCCCGTCGGGGACCATCTCCTGGGCCTGCTGCGCGGCCGAGCCCTGCCAGACCCCGAGCGACCTCGTCGCCTTCCCGCTCACCGCAGCGGCCAGCGGGACCGTCGCGTCGACCACCAGCTGGCCCTCGCGAAGCGCTCCCTTCAGGTTCGTCAGCGTCTCCGATTGGTTGCGAAAGGGCACGGCCAGGAACGCGATCTCGACCTCGCGTACCGCGTCTGAGTTCTGCAAGCCGGTGAACGAGCCCTCGGGGACAAGCCCCTGGGCCCGCGTCGCCGCCTCTTCGGCGCGCTCGCCGTCCCGCGATCCGATCACGATCCGCGTGCCGGCACGGCCGAGCCTGAGCGCGAGCCCGAAGCCGAGCGCACCCGTCCCCCCGATGATGCAGACTGGCGTCGACACGGCCGGGCAAGTTTAGGTGGAATCGCCCAGCGGTAGGGTGGCGTGCATGACATCGGAGGACGCCTCAGCTCTGGCGCCGGGGATCGAGGCGACGCAGGAGTTCGACGTCGAGGGTCAGCTGCTGACCGATGTGGGCGGGACGATCGGCTTCTCGGTGCTCTCGACTCCGGGCATGATCGCGATGATGGAGCGCACCGCGGCGATGCTCGTGTATCCGCTGCTCGGCGAGGGTGAGGCGACCGTTGGCTTCGAGGTGTGCGTGCGGCACGTGGCTGGGGCGGCCGCCGGCTCGCGCTGTACCGCGCGCGCCCGGCTGATGGAGATTGTGGATGGACGCAAGCTCCGTTTCGAGGTCGACGTGGTCCACGAGGACGGCCGCACGATCGGGGTCGGGACGCATGAGCGGCGCGTAATCCAGGCGCGCGGGACTTAGGTGTGACGCGGGCCGGGCGCCGAGTGACGCGGCGGGCGCCCAGTGACGCGGCGCGCCGAGCCGGCGCGTATATTGCCGCTTGTGCTTAGGCGCACAGCCGTGGCAGTGGGGGGAATGCTCGTGCTCGTCGGCGTGATCGCGACCGTCGCCATCGCGACCGGAAGCGCGGCGAGCACCGCCCCAGCGGCGCTTCGGATCGATGCGGCGTCGCTCACCCAGAACGGTCAGGACCTCGTCTGGCGGGTGGCATCCGATGGCCCGTTCACGGCGTCCTCGCTGGCCGGTGCGGATCAATCGGTGTGCCTGGCCCTCGCCCGCTCGGAGCCGTCCCCAGTGGCCGGCGAACTGTGCATCGAGCGCCTGCGCTCGCATCTGAGGCTCTTCTACCGCCATATCGCGAGCTCTGGCGCGCTCGGCACCGCCCGGGTAATCGCTGCGACGCTGACTCGGCGCAGCATCAAGGAGCTGACCGCGAGCTTCCTGCCTGCGCGCATCGGGGCCGGCTATCGCTCGCTGCACTGGCAGGTCGTCTCGGTGTCCGCCGCTACCGGGTGCTCGCCGGCCGTGGCCGGCTGCACGCAGTTCTTTCCCGCGGCCGCCTCGCTCGCGAAGCTGCACACGCCGAAGCTCGTCGGCTGCGTCGCCAGCGGGCCATCACTCAACTACGGTGGCTCGTCGAAGGTGCACGACATCGCGCTGACCTTCGACGACGGACCGTGGGGCACTCCCCCCACAATGGACTTCATCAGGCTGCTCGCCCGCGAGCACGTCCCCGCCTCATTCTTCGAGATCGGCAACCAGATCAGCGAGTACGACCCGACCGGCTCGATCGAGCGGGCGATGCTCGCCCACGGGGACATGATCGGCGACCACACCTGGACCCACCCGGACATGGCCAGCCTCGGCGCTACGCAACAGCGGTCCGAGCTCGAGCTGACCGTCGACGCGATCCGCGACGCCACCGGGTTCACGCCGTGCCTGTGGCGGCCGCCCTACGGCGACATCAGTCCCGAGCTCATCTCACTCGCCCGCTCGCTCGGCTTGCTGACCATCATGTGGAACATCGACCCGCGGGACTGGGCGCTCCCCGGGGTAGGCGAGATCATCGACAACGTCACCACCAACGCCCGCAACGGGGGCATCGTCGAGGAGCACTTCGGGGGCGGGCCGCGCTACGAGACGCTGGACGCGCTCCCCACGGAGATCGCCAACCTGCGGGCGCGCGGCTACAAGTTCGTGACCGTCGCCCAGATGCTCAACCTGCGGATGATCTATCGCTGAGGGTTGCGCTCCTACAATCGGCGCGTGCTCCCGGCGAACGTGAAGATCCGCGAGGTCGGGCCGCGCGACGGCTTCCAGAACGAGCCGGAGGTGATCCCGACCGCAGACAAGGTGGCCCTGATCGAAGCGCTTGCCGCCTCCGGTCTGCGCCGGATCGAGCTCACCAGCTTCGTCCGCTCCGATGTGATCCCCCAGCTCGCCGACGCCGCCGAGGTGCTCGAGGCCGTCCGGCTCCCCGAGCAGGTCTCGGCCAGCGTCCTGGTTCCCAACGAGCGTGGCCTCGCGCGCGCGCTCGAGCACCGACACAAGTTCCAAGAGATCAACGGCTTCCTTTCGG